>Ga0105047_10018595_pt1 | contig 10761 bp, 8 predicted proteins | sample MAT04_FD_78384 | JGI IMG/M metagenome (GOLD analysis project Ga0105047, IMG submission 78384) | Freshwater microbial communities from Lake Fryxell liftoff mats and glacier meltwater in Antarctica - MAT-04 (megahit assembly) | ecosystem: Environmental > Aquatic > Freshwater > Ice > Liftoff...
GACGCCGAGTTGCCGCCAGATGGAGTGCTGATCGCAGTGACCCAAATTGAGATAGCGAGCCTCCGACGTAAGTCGGGGGTGTTGGGCGGGCTTGATGCCCACGGAATCGCTCCCGCACTCATCGACGAAGAACACCAGATCTCGGCACAGCCCGAGTCCATTAGCGGGGTCGCACCGGTAGGCCAGCTTGGGGGCCTACCGGTCTTCGTCCCGGTGGGGACGGTTGAAAATCGCCCACCGTTTCAACAGTGGGGCGTCGCTGCAAAGTGCGTCTCGCACTCGAACCGTATCCACGCCGAATTCTCGTCTTGTTGTGATCTGGTTGCTACAGTTCAGCGGACATCGCCATCTCGACGAAGAAGAACTCCGGGGCGGACGCCGCCCGGCTCGCCCGTTCGAACTGACCACTGAAAACTTCCCCCCATGCGAAACACAATCGCCACTCAACCTCTGTTCGATTTCTCTGCTCCGGGACGCCGGGCGACTCGGTTTCCGGCGGCGGAGGTGCCGGAGGCGGCCTTGGCCGATTTGATTCCGGCGGGAGCTCTCGCGGTGGAATTGTTACCGCTGCCGGAGTTGGCGGAGGTCGACATTGTGCGGCACTTCGTCAATCTGTCGACGCTGAACATGTGCGTCGACACGCACTTCTACCCGCTCGGCAGCTGTACGATGAAGTACAACCCGAAGCGGCACGAGCGGCTGAGTAAGCTCTCCGGGATTGTCGATCTGCACCCGCATGCGACGGAGGATGACTCGCAGGGGATGCTGGCGATTCTGTTTGAGATGCAGCAAATGCTGGCCGAGATCGCGGGGCTACCGGCGGTGTCGTTGCAACCGGCTGCGGGGGCTCAAGGGGAGTTCACAGCCCTGCTGACGGCGGCGGCGTACTTCCAGGACCGCGGCGAGAAGCGGACGAAGGTGCTGTTCCCGAGCAGCGCCCATGGGACCAACCCGGCGAGTGCGGCGCTCGCGGGATTCGACTGTGTGCAGTTGCCACCGACGAATACAGGGTTTGTCGATCTGGGGCAGCTCAAGGCCGAACTCGATGAATCAACAGCTGTGTTCATGGTGACGAACCCGAACACGCTGGGGCTGTTCGAGAAGGAGATCGTGACGATCTCGAAGATGCTGCACGATGTGGGCGGGCTGGTCTACATTGATGGGGCGAACATGAACGCCATTGTCGGAGTGACGCGGCCTGGGGACTTCGGCGGCGACATGATGCATTACAACGTGCATAAGACTTTCACCGGGCCGCATGGAGCCGGGGGGCCGGGAGCGGGGCCGATCGCGGTGCGTGATTTCCTGGGCGATTACCTGCCGGGGCCGGTGATCGAAAAGAAAGAGACGCCGACCGGGGCCCGCTACTCGCTGGTCACTCCCAAGAAGTCGATTGGCCGGGTCCGCAGCTTCTTCGGCAACGTGGGGATTCTGCTGCGGGGGGCGTTCTACCTCCGCACGCTGGGAGCCGCTGGGGTCCGCGAGATGACCGAGCAGGCGATCCTCAACGCCAACTACATGAAGGCCCGGCTGCAAGGCGTGCTGCCGGTGCCGCAGGGCGACCTCTGCATGCATGAGTTCGTGGCGAGTGCGAAGACGCTCAAGGATGAGTCGGGCGTCACCGCGATGGATATCGCCAAGCGGCTGCTCGATTACGGGTTCCATGCACCGACGGTGTACTTCCCGCTGGTCGTGCCGGAAGCGTTGATGATCGAGCCGACCGAGACCGAGTCGAAGCTGACGATGGATGCGTTTATCGAAGCCATCAAGGAGATCGTCGTCGAAGACCCCGAGCTGCTGCACGAGGCTCCACATACCACCAGTGTCCGCCGCCCGGATGAGGTGGGAGCCGCCCGCAATCCGGTGTTTTGCAATACCTCTTGTGGGCCGACGTAGGACATTTCGGGATGCCAACGTCCGTTTCGTCCGGACCTAGAGGTCCAGACTATAACGCCCCCGCAAACGCGAAAGGCCGCCGGACATTTCTGTTCAGCGGCCTTGGCGATTTGAAAGCCATTCGATCTCAGTCGAGATCAGCGGGCGGCAACGGGGCGGGACGGGCGGGCGGGTTATAGTCGCCAGCCGTCTCGTCGTACTTCGACCTTTCTTCCGCCATGCGAGTCTCGCGGCGGCTGATGATCTCGCGGGCCGCAGCTCGAATTTCCGGCTCGTTGTTACGACGCAAGTTGCCGAGTTCGGCCAGTGGTTGAACCATCTTCACCGCCCGGGCAATCGAGCTCTCCATCAACAGCAGTTCGGTGAACCCGCGTTGAATGGTTTCGAGCTTGGTCATCTGGTCGTTGAACTCGCCTTGGAGGCCGGTCAACAGCTGGAGGCTCTCGACACTCTCGGCGATCTGGCGGGATTGGCCCGCGAGGGAGTGCTCGATCTCGACCAGTCCGGTCAGGTTCTTGGCAGCTGTATCGATCTGGGTCTGCTGGGCCAGGGTCTGGTTGATCTCGACCAGCCGGTTCGCGTTCGACTGAGCCAAGTCGACGCTCAAGATGCCGTCAGCGATCTGCGACTTGAGGTTCGCCAGAGCGGAGACGGCGTTCGCTGCCGAGTCCGTCGAGGCGTCTTGGTCGATCAGCGATTTCTGAACCGCAGCCATTTCCACCAACTGGTTGCGTGCTTCTGAGGTCAGCGTCTGCTGGGCGATCACGGCGGACTTCAAGTCGCCAAGACCTTGAATCGAAGCGACAGCTGCGTCGGTATTGCGACCCGCGATCGTGGCGGATTGGGTCACGGTGGACAGGCCGGAGATGGCCTGCAGAGCGGCGTCAGTCTCCAGGCCGGTGTTGATCGCTTGGTCACGGACTTGGGCGAGCAGCGTGAGGGCAGCCGTGGCGGGCTCGACGGTCTTCCCGTGCTCGATCGTCTGGTTCGCGAACTGACCGAAGCTCACGACAGCTGACTTCGCCGCATCAAGGTTCGCGGTCTGAGCGGGGACAGTCTCTCCGAGGTCGCGGACACGGGTTTCGAGGGCCTCAACGGTGTCGAGCGAGGCCGAGGCGTTGTCAAAATCGCCCCGCTTCGCGGCGAGTGTTGTCTGCAAGTGGGCCAACTGTTGCAGAGCCGCCATCGAGGCGCCGACCTTGCGGGCCTCGGTTTCGATGTCCTGTTGCAGGCTCTTGAGTTGCACGACAGTCTGCTGGGCGGCGACCAGCTGGTCGTGCTGGGTCTTCAATCCGCTGAGCAGATCGTTCGTGCGGCGGACATCGTCGCGCGATCCGGTCAGCTCGACCAAGTGCGTGTCGATGACGCTCATCTGTTGGTGCATCGAATCGATCCGCTGGGTGAGCGGTCGCCCGATGAAGAATTGCATGACGATAATGCCGATCATCGCTCCGCCAGCGAGCGTCGGCCAGTTGATCCGGTTCCATCCTTCAGTCAGCGAGCGTGACGATCCGTCGTCTCGGTGATTGAGCTGCGGGTGTTCCACTTCGAAACCTCCAGAGTGATCCGAGCCGCGATGTGCGTCCCGGTGGTGATTGAGCGATCAGCAAATTCCCAGTCCTGATTGGTTGCCGTCCTTGAGCAGTCGGAGCGGCACAGGATCGGCGGGAATTGCCGGGTGACAGGAATTGATATCGCCTTCGCACACACGGTCTCTGTGGAGAATGGATCAGAAAAGTGCTCGTCAAAGTGATCGTGAAGGCCGGAATCGAAATCGCAGGCATCATTCGCGGGACCACTGCAATTGGTATAATTCGTCAGGTCGGATGTTCGATTGCGAGAAACGAATCGAGCGAGAAGAAGTTTCGGCAGCGTTCCACTGGACAATGAATTCATGACGATCCGCCCTGCGACCCCGGACGATCTGCCGACGATCGTCGAGTTCAATCGTCGATTGGCGCTGGAGACCGAGGCGATCACGCTCTCGGTTGAGGCGCTCACGCAAGGTGTCCGAGCCGCTCTTCTCGATCCGCTGAAGGCCCGATATTTCGTGGCCGAGATCGACGGACGCATCGTCGGCCAAATCATGCATACCCGCGAATGGAGTGATTGGCGGAACGGTCACATTTGGTGGCTGCAGAGTGTGTACGTCCACGAGGATTTCCGCCGAGCCGGTGTCTTCCGTGGCTTGGTCGAACAGCTGCGTGCTGAGGCCCAGGCTGCTCCGGATGTCGTGGGCCTGCGGCTCTATGTCGAGAGGCACAACGACCGGGCTGCCGCGACGTATGACCGGCTGGGGCTCCCCGAGGCGGGATACGTGGTTCGAGAGCAGATTTGGCGAAGCTGGGAGTCCGGCGAGCGTCCGGAGTGAGCCGGATGGCCCGTCTCGCCGTCGTCGCCGCTCCACGTTCGGCCCACTCCAGACGCTCGCCATGGTGGACTTTGCCGTGTTTTCTCGCTCGCGATGTCGCCTCGTTGGCGTTCCCGAATCTCGCCCTCTAAGATCACAGCGCGCGATTGCCGCTCCCCCGATCCCCGCCTTCCGACCCGGCCAGCCGGTCAGCCACCCACCAAAATCAGGAGTTTTGTGATGCCTTTGGTTCCCCTCCGAGCTGTGCTCGATCACGCTGCCGAGAACAACTACGGCGTGGGTGCTTTTAACGTCAACAACATGGAACAGATCCAGTCGATCATGGAAGCGGCGAAGGAGACCAATTCGCCCGTGATTGTGCAGGCCTCGCGCGGAGCCCGGTCCTATTCGCAGGACAATTATCTGCGGCACCTGATGCTGGCTGCGGTCGAGCTCTATCCGCAGATTCCAATCGTCATGCACCAGGACCACGGCAACAGCCCGGCCACATGCTTCAGCGCGATTAAGTACGGCTTCACTTCGGTGATGATGGACGGCTCGCTGATGGAAGACGCCGCGACCCCCGGCTCATTCGAGTACAACGTGCGCGTGACGAAGGAAGTCGTGGCGGTCGCTCACGCAATGGGTGTGTCGGTCGAAGGGGAAATCGGTTGCCTGGGACAGGTCGGGCACGCTCCCGCCGCTCCGGCGAAGGACGCCCAGCATGACCACGATGCCGACCTCGAAAAGGAACCCGGCGACAAGGACAGCCACGGCACCGCGAGTGCATCCAGCGGCATGGACAGCTCGCACCTGACCGACCCCGACGAAGCCGAGCGCTTCGTCGCCGAGACGAAGGTCGATGCGTTGGCGGTCGCCATCGGCACTAGCCATGGAGCTTACAAGTTCAGCCAGAAGCCGACCGGCGAAGTTCTCAAGATGTCGCTGATTGAGGAGATTCACCGCCGCTTGCCGAACACTCATCTCGTGATGCATGGCAGCTCGTCGGTGCCGGAATCGCTTTTGGAAGTGATTCGTAAGTACGGCGGCCAGATGGAAGAAACCTACGGTGTGCCAGTCGAAGAAATCCAGCGCGGCATCAAGAACGGCGTCCGCAAGATCAATGTGGACACTGACTGCCGCTTGGCCATCACTGGCGCGATTCGCAAGGTCTTCGCGGAGAAGCCGAAGGCGTTTGATCCCCGTGAATACCTGAAGCCCGCCCGCGATGCGATGAAGGCCGTCGTCATGGCTCGCATGATCGCCTTCGGCCAGGCCGGTCAGGCCAGCCGGTTCAAGTAGCCGCTTTGGTCGCTCCCACGAGCGACGAACGCTGGGACTCCGTTTCGTCCGGACCCGGGGGGCCGGACTACAACGCGTCGGCGACCTGCACTGTCAGCACGGGCACGCCCTCCACCTTGGGGACCGGCGGCAACTCGGTTCCAGCGGGGACCTCCATTTGGGCACAGCGCTGCTGACAGGAGGAGCAGAGGTCTTCGACCACCCACTTGAAGCTCGGAACCTTCTTGGTCACCGTCTTCTTCATCAGCTTCTTCTTCGTATAGACCGTTCCGCAAGAGCCGGGGCACCAGTGAATCCACCGGAGCGGTTTGGCCTGGGAGCAGGGGGCCTCCGGGTCGCCATTGTTCCCGCAGACCATCTCGCAATGCTCAACATCGGGGCAACTGGGAGCGGGAGCGCAGAAGTCCTCGCACTTGTATCCCCAGCATGTGGTGGTGATTTTCTTCTCTTCACGGACGAGTCGGCAGACCTTGGAGCAGTTGTTACAGCTGGAGCACAATCGGCACCGCAGTCGCCCGTCACCGCCGAAGATGTGAGAGATCGGACCAGCGACCGCCAGCGCGAACAGGCGGGTGAGTAAGGAACGGCGGGATGTGTGAGGCAATGGGAAGACTCCGGGAATCAACTGCCATGAAAGCGGCTGCTCTGCACGGTCAAGAAAGAGATGATTAGCGTTTCGCTCGCGGGCTTGCGCCGCGTGCCCTCGCTGACGCTGCGGGTTGGTGGCCAGACTGACGACGGAAAACTTCCCCTCTGGTTGAAAGCGGATGGCTGACGGCTGACTGCTGACGCCACTTCCTCACCAGCTGAAATCCATGCGTGTCGCCAACAGATCCGACTGCGTGGCTCCGAAGGTCGTATCGCCGCTGGTGACCGGGTGAATCCAGTCAAACATGACACGGATGCGGTCTGACCAGTACCAGTTCATGCCGAACGTCATGTCGTTATAAGTCCCCTTGTTCAGCGGATCGAGGTTTAGGTAGGACCAGCGGGCTTTCGCTTCCCAGGCTCCCAGGCTGACCGCTCCGGGAACCGCAAAGAGATTGCTGTAGGGGGCGTTCCGGCCGAACTGCGCCCCGTGCTGGCCGAAGCGTTCGTAGACACGGTTCTCGCCGGTCAGGAAGTAGCTCAAGTGGGCGTAGGCTCCGTTGATCGCTTGCGAGTCCCCCGAAACCATGTTGATGTTGGCGAGATAGGCTTCCGTCTGCAGAGTGACTGGTCCCCAGACCTGAGCGTACTCCAGGTTTCCGATCGTGTAGCTGTTGGCATCGAGGATGCCGCTGTCGATCAGCCGTGGGCCCAGATTGACTTGAGGCCGGGCGCGGAATCGGACTTTGCCGTCCTGGTCCTGAGTGTGCATCACACCGATTCCGGTGTGGACGACATAGCGTCCATTCGAAGGCTCGTCGTAAATCGGCATCCAGTTCAAACGTCCGCTCAAGCGGATGCCCTGGTTGTTGTCGATGCGATCCTTTTGAGTGTCGCTGATGTTGTCAAAGAACGCACCGGTCGCCCACGAGACGCTCCGGTCGTCGGTGCAGTTGTAGACCGCGATTCCGACCTCGCGGTCAGCTGTGAAGACACCCTGCGTCGGGATCGAACGCTCCATGAAAATATTGTTCGTGTCGTTGGTGACCTGCTCCAGGCCGAAAGGAACGAAGAAGTTTCCGATGCGGACGCGTCCCAGCCAGGGGATCTCGTTCATCGAGATGTAGGCGTCTTTGACATCGGGAGAGACGCCCGTGCCCGCTGGCAAACCCGCTGTCGAGCCGGGTTCGAGAGTCATCTGCAACCGGAAGTCGAACACTCCATACCCGGTGCCGTCGGCCACCAGTCGCAAACGGCGATAGGCCAAGTAGTCCTTGGCCCCTGGAGCCGCAGCTGGCCCCGTGATTGCTGAATCGGCCCGTGCCCAATTGATGTAATCGAGCTGGACATGGCCGCCGAGTTTGACAGTCCATTTGTCGGTGGAGAGATCGACCCAGTCGTCGAGCTTGGCAGCGTCGGCCTCTTTCTTGGCCTTGTCCTCAGCGGTCTTTTTGGCGTCGCTGGTGGCCCGCTTTATCTCGGCTTTTTCCAGAAGTTCGAGCCGGGCACGGAGGGCCGTGAGTTCGGACTCGTCGTCGATGGGCATGGGGTCCGCAGCGTCTTCGGCAGCCGGTTCTGCGAAGACGAGTTGTTCGTCTTCGTCGGTAAAGACTTGCGAGAGGTCAGCACTCTCATCTGCGAATAGAAACGCAGCCGATGCGACCACAAGCCATACCGCGAACGCTCGGAGCGTGAAGCTCCTGAGGAACCGCAGGTGAGCCATTAAAATCCGAAGTCGATGCGGCTGGGCGAGAGCCTGGCCACTTTGATGCCGGACCGGATCGTCCGGCGAAGACAGTAATTGGGGATCAAAGACTCGGGGACGTGCTTGCATAACCCCCAGCCTCCGTGCGTGGGATTTGACCTGATGAGCGAACTCGGACGCGATCCTTCGCGCCACGGTTTGCCTCCGGTTGTCCGGTCAGCAAGAACGATCCGTATATCTGTAAAAGTCGGCTGCTTTCGAGGGAATCGCGAGTAACACTCCTCTGATGCGAATAGTCCGCCTGACCGTTAAGGTTTGCCAGATCATCGGTGGGGCCGGCCCGAGAAAAATTAAAGTCCCTCAAACGCCGAAGACCACGGTTCATCGCCGTGGTCTTCGCAGTTCGTGACTGCTGAGCGATCACTTTAGCCCATCCCGAGCTTCGCTCGCAATCCGGTGAGCAGCGACAGCGCCTGGCCGATATCCTTCTTCTGTTGCACGGGTTCGTGGGCGATCTCGCGCTCGATCGTTAGCGGGCCGGTGTAGCCGAGATCTTTCAGGGTCTGGAGGTACGCCTCCATCCCGACATCGCCATCACCCAGTGCCACTTCGCAGCCCCACGACGTGCCGCGCTGGCCTTCGGCGGCCCACTTGGCATCCTTGCAGTGGATACTGCGGACGTATTTGCCGACCTTCTTGAGAGCTTCGATCGGGTTGCCGGTGCCGTACAGAATCATGTTGGCCGGATCGAAGTTGATGAACAGATTCGGCCGCTGCACATCGTGGATGAACTCCAACAGATGATCGGCGGTCTCCTGTCCCGTTTCGAGGTGCATGTTCTGTCCATTTCGAGCGAGATGGTCTAGCAAGTCCCGCGTCCCCGCCAGCAGACCCGCATAGCTGGTTGACGCCTTATCCGGCACAAACCCAATGTGCATCCCGATCGCGCCACAGCCGAGGAGCCGGGCGAAGTCGGCGATCTCCTTCGCCTCTTGCAACCGCGCGGCCCGAGTCGCCTCCGGCACCAATCCCACCGTTCTCGCGGTGGTCGGGATATCCGCGTAGCTCTCCCCCTCGAACCCGCAGAAGACGCACGAAATCGTGATCCCCGCGTCCGAGCAGCGCTTCAAAAAATTCTCAGCTGCAGCGGCATTGCGCGTCCCCGCATGCGGCGCGTGAATCTGCACACTGGGAATCCCCAACTCCTTCGCCACATCCAGATGGACTCCCAGACCGGCGTCGATCGAGGTAAAGACTCCAATTGGCCACTGTCCCATGCTGTACTCCGCTGTTGATCGAGAGGATGATCTTGAATCCGAACGCGTTGAATTCGTGCGAGGGCGACTCCGCCACGGATACGATGGTAACGGCCCCAGAGAGTCTCGCCAATCAGACGGAGCGTCTGCGGATGGAGCCCGGCGGGGTGGCCGGGTCTGGAGGCTTTGCGGAAGGCCCGGAAGCGTGGGCGTGTCACGCGGGTTCCCGTCAGGGCCATTCGCTTCGCTGCTGACCCTGCGACCCCGCCGCGGATCAGACGGACCAGCCGTGACCGAAATAGCCTCGCACGAACAATCTTGGCAAGCCGTGCGTCTGTAAAAAACCGATTCAACCTTGTGGTTTACGGTTGAGTACTTGATGGTGCATACTCTTGTCCCGCTTCCCAAGCACGAATGGCACCGAGAACCGTCGATGGCGGGAATTCCGCATCACACCCAAGAATTGTGTTTCCCGATTCATCGCAAACATCGTACTCAGTTCGTACGCGGAGCATGGCGCACCACTCGTCACCTTCAGCGCTGAGTGTCGCTGCACGCTCAATCCAAGCTCGAAACCGAGATTTCTCCTCGACTGAATATTCGACGTAGAGGTTCCTGAAATTGGCAATCCGTTCATCGAAACTGCGGAGTTGTGATGTGAAAGGATCGCCACCGCGATTGCCGCCGTGCATTTCCGCCATGACTTAAGCTCCGGAAGTCAGAGGGGCCAAAACCCTAACATACAACGAGAGCCTGACACATACCTCATGCTAGAGCGGTTTGTCTCTTCATCTTTGCGCTTCTGGCTCTCTCGGCTGGGAGGGCGAAGCTCCGGCTGAGCCGCTGCTACCAGAGTGCGTCTACTCCGGTGGCGGCCCCGCAGGAGCTTCACCCCCGTGCTGTGAAGATGTTCGGGTCGCGAGGAATGAGTGAAAAACCAAGCGGGTCGCCGCTCGACTGTCGCTAGGTTCGCCAGAACGTGGGCGAACATCGGGCGACATCGAACTGTCAATGGACCTTCCGCTGGAGAGCTGTCGAGCGGGGAGACCAGCAGACATCCACGCGTTTTGGCAGTTGCCCACCTTCTGGCGAAGGTCGCTACCGGGAGGGACGATCATGTTCACAGCACTGGTTTCTGGCCCTCTCGGGTCGAGTGATCTCAAGTGTCAAGACGACTCGTCAAACCGCGATAAAGCCGGTCATCATGCCATTCAATCGACAAGAATAGTCAATTCTTCGAAGGAGTCGCTCCCGCGATTAGTCCCGTTCGCTGCCGGGCATCTTCGATGAGCTGGCGAATCGCTCGATACTCTTCGGATCGAAGGAATGCTTCGCGCTCTCTGCGAGTCGGAAAGGCTCGAGCGACGAGTCCTGTGTCTGGAGCGAAGAGACCATTCGACAAATCGGCCCAGGTCTCCGCGACCTGTGCAGCCTCATAAGCCGAGTTGAGCAGCGTTTTGGCGTTCGTCATCATCTATTCCTCCGGGTGCTTCTAAGGCGAGAGGCAGGCAATGTGTTCGCCGTGGGGTAGGCTTCCAGCCTGTCCTCTGCCGGAAGAATGGCAGGCTGGAAGCCTATCCCACGGGATTTCTTCATCTGCCGATTGCTAAAACTCGGCACTCCCTGGAAACCTCGGGTACGGGATCACGTCGCGGATGTTTTGC
>Ga0105047_10018597_pt1 | contig 10760 bp, 1 predicted proteins | sample MAT04_FD_78384 | JGI IMG/M metagenome (GOLD analysis project Ga0105047, IMG submission 78384) | Freshwater microbial communities from Lake Fryxell liftoff mats and glacier meltwater in Antarctica - MAT-04 (megahit assembly) | ecosystem: Environmental > Aquatic > Freshwater > Ice > Liftoff...
ATCTGTTTCAGCAGGTTCCGCAGGCGAATCATCCTTGTTGCGACGAGACCGCAAAGGAAACTTTTGCGAACACACCTGTTCACACAGTGAACTACCTGAATTTCGCCCGCTGACAAAACCTCTCGCAGATTGATCCGTGCCATAAATAAACCCTTCCTCATACCGAAATGGATTGGACTGCACTGCTGGCACCCTCTACCAAACAGCACCACTCCGTCGAGTAACGTTGGATGGCCCCCCAAATCCCCCCCCCGAATGCCCGTGACAGCCTTTGTTGGACGCTCGGCGCGAACTGGATCTCTCGCGTATTTGTCAAGTGCATGGCTCTTATGACATGGCTAGCTCACGACTGACTTGTTGATGTCTGGGAATAAGTCCCGCCTTCTCGTCGAGATCGCCGCCAGATCATGATATCGACGATCGACAGTATGACAAATCCGTGATAAGCAGCAAGCAAGCCGCCTAGGGTATACTTGTTCCAGTTGCGTAGAATGAACTCACTCACATCTCCTCCTAGAATCGCGTGAATTGCAACGCAATGAATCATAAGTGATGCCACACGTGCAAAGGTCGCCGCACCTTCACGAGCGATCTTTCTGCTCAATAAAATAATCACACTTCCTAATCCCATCGCAATGATGGGAATCCAAAACGGAGCCTTTTGGGTGCCACCATGCCCACCTCCCATGAGAGGGATGCAACAAATATATCCCCAGACAATGACGAACTCGATTACATACAGCACGCCGCGTACTCGCTTCGCGGTGGAGCATGGCGGCACTGGACTTTGCGATGTTGAATTGATCATGATTGTCTCACTTGTGATTGAGAGTGTTGCACATTTGCAGGCATCGGGCCAGAGCCAGTGCTGCTAGGATAACCCTGCGGTGGATATCCCATTACCCGCCCCCCATCCCGAGACATAGACTGGATTGTGTAACGATTTTCCTGCCGAATTGAGAATCGAAAGCATCTGGACGAAGTCGATCTTGCGCCCAAGCAGTGCGTTCGGAGTAGAACCACCGTATTCGGGTCGATATGCATTGTTATAGCCGGATATGGTCCTCAACCTACGGCTCTCCTCAGCATCATCGGCAATTGTTGATCCGTAAGCAGGTCGCTGCGCATTAGTTGTACCAGTCCCCAAGACGACCAAGTTATTCGGAGCCATCAAATTCACGATTGACGCAGCAGCCGCCATGGATACGCCAAAGATGTTCGCCAATCCAATGACGTATTCTGGATACATATCGTCAACGTACCTTTCGGCTATTTGGTCTGGTCCCCACCCTTGGGAGATTCCATCTCCGTAAGTTGATTGTGAAAACTGCCCTTTCCTGTAACCATGCCCGGTTTTCGAGCCGTAGGCTACAAAGTTGACACCATCATCTTTGTTGACATGTGCAAATGTATCGCCGTACATGTGCAACAAGACTCCCGCCTCTTTTCTATCGGCGTATTTGATCTGGCCCTTCGCCAGCCTCGTAAGTTGTTCGCGATTATGAGTAATCTCCACTTGCCCCAGCCCATGCAGTTGATGCAGTATTGTCTGCACCTGCTCCTCCCAATTCTCCAGCCAGGTGTCGTTAAAGTACCCATGTCCGGCTCCCCACAGGTCATACGTGACCTCCGCATTCACACTCGCACCTGCAGCGTCATATGTGCCGTTTGAATGCTGCAACCCCATGAAAGTTGCATCATAAGCATTCTCCTCATCTGAGTACTCGGTCCAGTATGCCAAATCAAAGGCCTTTTCCTCGATGGCCGGTGTGAAAATCGATCCAGAATCGGCAATTCGTGACATCGCGTACGTCGTATAAAAATGCCCGCCTTCTCTCCACATGCCTGTCGGGTCGGAGCCGTTGATGGGGTCACCATGCACATACGCATACTTGTGCAGGCTCTGGGGATCGTTGTTCTGGCCAGCGAAGCTGTCGGCCTTGCTAAACCGTCCGGTTCCAGGGTTGTACCAGCGGGAGCGCAGGTATTGCTGGCCGGTGCTGCTGTCGAATGATTCCCCACTATACAGCAGCGAGGTCGTCGCCAGGCTCGCATCGGCCAGTGTCCCGCTGCCACCGCTGACCAGGCTCCCCGCACTATCAAAGATCCCCAGAAGCTGGCCGTAAGCATCGTACGTAAACGCTTGCGAAATCGCCCCCGCAGCGGTCGAAGTGATCCGCACCGAACCGTGCCCATCATGTCCAAAAGTCAGCATACTCTCACCCGTCACCTGGCCAGTGGCATCGTAATCCCGCGTCGTCTGGCTCGACTCGTCCAGCCCAAACGCATAGTCAATCGTCTTCGTCTTGACCCCGCTTGCGTCGCGCGTCGTCTCCCGAATCGACTGAGCAATCCCTGTCGAGTTCTGCCCATCGGTCAGGTACTCCGTCGTCGTCACCGACTCAAACACTCCATCGGCTGTCGCGTCGATCTCATGCCTGGCCGACATCCGAATCCCCATCACACCATACTCATAACTCGTCCGCTCCACACGCGTGGCGACCCCATTGCCATCATGCGTTGTGATCGTCACCGCAGTCATTTGGCCCAGCAAATCGTACGCAAAGCTGGTACTGGAACGCAGTTGGCTGGCCACCGGTGGAGTCGTCAGCAGTCCCGCGTACACGGCCTTCGATACTTGCTCGGTGTGGTCATAACCGTAGAAAGTCGTCGTGTCGTTGGCAGTGCCCGTCTTGTCGAGCTGCTCGCGAACCAGACGATCATTGCTGTCGTACGTGTCGGTGACCACTTCGTCGAGGACGTTGTCGTTGCCGAAGTCCGTGGTCTTCGAGAGTCGGTTCCCGGTCCGGTCGAACGTGAAGTGGTCGGTCTGATCTAACAGGTCGTCGAAGTGGTTGAAGACTTCATCGGTTAGTCTGCCGAGTTCGTCGTATGTCCAATTGATCGTCGATGTGTGCGGTTCCGGTGTACCGTTATTATCGCTGTCAAACCAGAATGTCTCGGTCGCACTGCTGCGGCGACTATCGGCGCGGAAGGAGTAATGGTATTCGGCGAGTTTGCCATTGTTGCTCAAGTCGTTCGGAGTGGCATCCGGTGCATACTGAGTCTGCGCCACAAGCCGATTCGAATTGTCGTAAGTGTAAACCTCGATCGTGCCGTTGGGCAGATCGGTGCGGGCGAGATTGCCGACCAGATCGTAGTGATAGCTCGTCGTAAGGAGTGCGTCCGCAGTGGAGGCGGGAGTGAGATCTTCCACGACAGTCTTCAGACGGCTAAGAACGTCATAGGTGTAGGTCGTGGTCCGCTCGGGCGCAGTTGGCGAACCGACACTGGTGCTGGCCAGGCGGTGGAAGTTGTCATAGGTGTAGCTGACGATCCCGGTCGGGCTGGTCACGCGGGTCGTTTGGCCTTCGGTATTGTACTCATAGCTGGTCGAAGAAGACTGGATGACGGTCCCGGTGATGCCGAGCAACCGACGTTCGATTTGGGTTTGTTGACCATCAATGTTGAATGTGTAGACCCGAACTTCCGTGGGAATCCCGGTTCCGTTGTTGTAGGCTGCGAGGCTCGGGAAAATTCGCTGCTCGCTGATCCGTTCCTTTGCATCATAAATCGGCTGCATGACGACACCTTCGAATGAGACCGTCAGAGTGACATGTCCGTGAATGTCGTATTCAGTCCGTTCGATCCATTCGGTCGATGCTACCTCGCCATCATCACCCGTCCCCGGGATTCCATTCTGGCCGAACCCAAGTGGTAATGTGTGGCTGGTTTGTTGCCCCTGCTCATTGAATGACCAGCGGCTTTCGCGACCAGCAGAGTCAGTCAGCGAAGTTTGGCGGCCTTGAGCATCGTATCCGTACTGGTACCTGGCCCGCTCGATGAGGCCCGTTGCCGTGTTCAACACGCCGGGGAGTTCGACGGCGGTGAGGCGACCCGTGGAGTCGTAAGAGTAGGAACGGGTCTGACCAAGCTGATTCGTGTCTGTCAACTTGCGTCCCAAGTTATCATAGGTAGTCGCAAAGAATGATCCATCAGCCAGGGTCGTCTTCACGATCCGACCCATGTAGTCATATTCATCCGTCGAAGACTGGGCTACTGAATCATCGATTACGGTCGATCCGTCAGCGAGCGTGAATTGGCGAATGTTGGTGCGGTGCTGGTATTCACGACCTTGTGAGTCGTAAGCAACCTCCGTCCGCAGTCGCACTGAAACCGCTGGGTTGGCTCCCGTGGCGAGCGGGTGGTTGGCCAGTCCCGCTTCAGCAAGTGGAAGTGGATGGCCCAAGTTCCCTGATTTACGTCCCAGTGAATCGAACAACGTATCAGTGATCTGGCCATCTTCAGAGATCGATCGATACGCTCGTCCCATCGAGTCATAAACTTTCTCCGTATTCGAGACAGTCTGTCCGAGTGAGACGAGGACCGTCTCGTTGCCGACCAGGTTGATGACGACATTCTCTCGCTTAATAAACTTCGTGGCACGCCCAAATTGGTCATAGACGTTTTCCTGACCGGTAATCGTCTCGCCCGATCCTTCGATATAGGTGTCCGTCGTGATCAGTGCCCGCCCGACATCGTTGTAGACTGTACGTGAGACCATCCAGACCTTCTGGCCTAGTTCGTTCACAATCTCCTTTCGAGATTGCACGACATTGCTTTGAGCATTGTAAGTCATTTCTAGCCTTAGGCCAGAGGTGTCTACGGTCGCAAGAGTGCGTCCATATTGATCTAGTTCTGAAGAACTCGTCGAAAGTATGGTGCCCGGAGATGTGATGACAGCTTGTTGGTTGACTCCATTCCCAACAATATCAATGACCACTCCGGAAACCACCGTGGTCCCGATCAAGCGGCCAACGGGGTCATAACTGGCGAGTGATCCACGAATTGGAGCAGAAGAGCCCAATTGGAACTGATTCGTACTGGCAATTTCACGTCCAGCATCATCGAAGACGAAACGAGTGGCGAGCCAAACAAGATTTCCATTCGAATCTCGCGATTGGCTGCGAGTCTCGATTTGGCGATCGAGGACATCGTATGTGTGTTCCATGCGGAACCCGAATGCGTCAACCGTTGCTGCCACCTTCCCAGTCAATGTGTACTCGGTTGAGGCGGCGGATATCACATACTGCGATGGAATAGCCGTTGTGTCGAAATGATCCGTGATGAAATGACCCGATGGAAGCACAGCCTGTTTGACGGCGACGATACGATCATTGTTGTCAAAAATGTTCACGGAAAGGATTTGCTTTTGATTGGCACCAGAGCCGTCAAAGTGCCAGCTTGCAACTTTTTGGCCATTGACAGTGTATGCGCAGTAACTCGTCAGAGCCCCTGTCGATGAGACAGAAGTCACTTCTCCATACTGATTGTTGACATACGTTGTGGTTGCGGCCGTCCGAGAATCCGAAATTCCAGTCAGGTTTCCGCTGGCATCTGATGTGTAGTATGTCGTAATTCCCAGCGGATTGGTCGTAGACGCAAGTGCCCCAAATTGATTGAACTGATTGAACGTAATGTTGTGGAATGCATCAATCGTCGTTGTTGGCGCTCCAAACTCATTGTAGCTCGCTCCACTTGTACGACCTCGCGGATCAGCCGTCTCAATGAGGTCTCCATTGGCATTGTAAACTCGATGCAGTGTGAGATCATCGTGCTCGCCGTTCAGGGGAGAGTCGATCTGACCAAGCACGATCGTTTCATCAAGCACACGATCTTTCTCGTCGAACACACGCAATATTGTTTTGCCAAGCGGATCAACTTGCCGAGTCACGTTGCCACGAGCATCGGTCTCTGCGATCCACACATTCCCAAGCTTGTCGGTGACTTTCTGGACCTTCTTTCCGGTCCCGTCCAGATTCGTGCTGCCGGGGAAACCGGAAGTATCGGTGTCGTTCCAGGCGTATTCGATGGTTTTGCCGGCGGCGTCGGTGACCTTTTTGAGACGGCCGTCGGCTCCGAATTCGGTTTTGGCGGCGGGGCGGCTTAGCGGGTCGATGATCTGGTCGAGATAGTGAGCTGCATCCGGCCTGTACGTAAATGACGTCGTCGCGTTGGTTCGATCTTTGACCGCCACCAGATCGCCTGTTCCGTCATAGCTGTATTCAATCCGTTTGCCTGCCGGATCGATCACGGCCGAAATCCGGCCTGCCGTGTCGTATTCGAAATCGACTTTGCGACCGGGCAGTAATGCATTGAGGGCGTTGGACGAATGAATGCCGTCGCCTGTGAACTGAAGTTGGTTGCCCGTGAGATCGGTGATCGATGCCAGATCGCCGGTTTCGGCGTTGATCGCCAGTTCCGTGCCGTTTCGCAACTGCAGGACATACGAACCGCCAAACACGGAATCGGCCGGGTTGTACGCATGATTCGATCCGGTATCCACATATTCGCCGTTGCCCGTTTTCAGCAATCGCGTTTCATCGGTGATGAGTTTCGATGTAACTCCGGTATCCGGGAAGAAACGTGGAATCCAGTCAAACACCTGTCCGAAGTACTGCGTTCCGGGTACTCCGTAAAACGTAAATCCTTCCCGTTTGCCGCCCGGCAGAGTCACGACAACTCGCGTGCCGTCTTTGAACGGCGGCAGGTTGCCTTCGAAACTCGACAGCGACGCACCACCCGGATACTTGACTTCGATCTTCGTGTTGGACAGATCCAGCTTCCAGCCGTATCCGAATTCGCCCTGGATGTCAGCATCGAGGCTGTTGTACGATCGCGATACCACAATCGCCAGACTTCCCACCGTCACCGACAGATCGGTAAACGACACGGTGAAATTGCCCAGCTTCAGATCGGTCGCAACTTCCAGATCACGGCTGTACGACGACGTGTTGCCGCCCGCATTGGTGATTTCCAGCACCAGCGTGTACTGACCGTTGCGGATATTTGTCGTATCGATCGTGCCGAGCGTCCCATCGCTCACCGGCCCCGAGCCACTGCCAAGGATTCTGACCGTTCCGCCATCCTGTGGGATCAGCGACACCGTGTACGACAATCCGGTGGTTGAGACCGGATCACTCACCGTGCCGACAATCGCCGTCGGCTGATTCAGCACCAGATTATTGCCGAGCGACAGATTTCCGATCGGATTATTAGTAATGGCCGGATCGTACACGATCAGCGTTTTCGTCCCAGCCCCTGCATTCCCCGCCGCATCCGTCGCCTCGCCAAGGAACGAGATCGCTCCTGGCTGCGTATACGTAAACGTCGCGCGCCCGCTGGCATCCAGAGCTACCAGACTGCCATTCACTTTCAGCGTTCTTCCGGTGACTCCCACGTTGTCCGCCGCAGACACCAGTACCGTCACCGGTAATCCGATTTCAATCCGATCCGACGTCAGCCGGACCACGACCACTGGTGCCTGCTGATCGGCAGTGACATTCACATCAAATTCCGTAGGCAGTGAACTGAGTCCCGCGCCATTGGCAGCTCGCACGATCACATGATGAACACCGATCTGGGGAAGCGTTGTGGGCCAGGAAATGCGGCCCAGATTGTCGATCTGCATCCCCAGCGGAGCCTGATCAAAGACGTAAGTCAAAGGTTCGCCGAACATATTGGTGAGCAGGTCAGTCCGGTACGTGGTTCCGGCAGTGACCGGGCCGGAGGTCACTGGCAGAATCAGGGGCGGCTGATCGTTGTGAATGTTCAGTGTGTAACGCAGCGTGGACGTTTTCTGTGATTCATTGCGAGCGATGACTTCGATCACGGCAGAACCAGTCGTGCCGGGAGTCCATGTGATGAGGCCGGACGGAGACATCGTGAGCGACGCCGGATGCGCGCCCAAAGAATACGTAATCTGCTGTCCCTGCGGATCGCTCGCCACAATCTGCTGCTGATAAACCTGACCCTTGACACTCTCCGTCACCGGCTGCGTCAGAATCACCGGAGGCAGCACCGGTGCCGCCAGATTGACGGCGATCGTGTAACCCTGAAACGTCGATTGACCCAGCGTATCGGTGACTCGCAACGACACCGCAAAACTGCCGATGTCCGATGGTGTCCAGGAGACGGATCCGGTGGTGCCGTTGATCTGCATCCCTGCCGGACCGGACACCAGATTGTAACTGAGCGGTACACCGATCGTGGTGGTGGCTCCAAACATGTACGCATACGGCTGATTGTGTGTGGCGATGGTCGGAGGCGTCGTCGTGACAACTGGCGGTGCGGCCTGCCAGTTGACCACGACGCCATACCGCTGCACTGCCGCCTGGCCCGTCGAATCGGTCACGCGAACTTCGATATTCTGCAGTCCCGTTTGACCGGTGGTCGGGGTCCACCGAATGCTGCCGGTCGCCCCATTGATACTCATCCCCGCCGGTGCCGCTGTCAGCGACCATGTCAGCGTATTTCCATCCGCATCAAAGGCTTGAGGATTGTACGCATAAAGCTGACCGGCAAGTCCGTACTGACCCGGGGTTGAAGTGATCACCGGGACGGAACCAGAATTCGGTATTGCCACGCTGCTGACGTTGATGACAAACGTCTGAATGGCCGAGCCGCTCTGTCCGTCGCTCACGGTCAGAGACACATTGTGCGGACCGACATCCGTAATGACCGGGGACCATGTCACTCGTCCCAGCACATCGATCGCCATACCGCCGGGTGCCACAGGATTCTGGCTGGCATCGAGCGTAAACGCATATGTCAGTTGATCATTGTCGAGATCGGTGGCCTGCATCGCATAGAAATAACTTTGCCCGATCACGACCTGCGTCGGTGCTGTGGAACCGATCACAGGACTGTGATTTACCGTGAGCACGGTCACCGGCAGATTGAAACTCTGCGGCGTTTCCCCGCCACGTCCATCCACCGCAACAATCGTGATCGTTTGAGTCCCGGTCTGCGTTGCCGTCGGCGTCCATGTCAGCAGACCGGTCTGGCCATTCAACTGCATCTCGGCTGGAGGATTTTCGACTTGCAATCGGAAACTCACGGGATCGCCGTTCGCGTCCGTGGCTGTGGCTCGATATTGATAAGCCACACCGACAATGGCCGGGCCGGTGGGAGTCGATGTAAACACGGGAGCCGTATTGGGCGCATCGGCCAGTGCTGCCAGCGAAAATTCCTGAGTCGCCACGCCACCACGCCCGTCGCTCACCGTGATCTGTACCGAATGCACGCCCACCTGATTCGAGCCAGGTGTCCATGTGACTAAACCAGAAGGCGTGATGGTCATGCCAGTCGGTTTGGTCGTCAGAGCATAAGTCAGCGCATCGCCGTTCTGATCGGTGGCGACAATCTGATACTGATACGGACGACCGACAATCGCTGGCCCCGGGGCGGTCGAACCGATCGTCGGCGAATAATTCGTCAAAACAATGGCAGGATCGATTACCACGAGATCGAACGACTGACGATCAATGCCGCCACGTCCATCCGTCACGCTCAGACTGACCTGAAATCTGCCGAACTGGCCGACAGCCGGTGTCCATGCCAGCCGTCCGGTGTCGGAATCCAGAGTCATCCCCGTGAAACCGCTGTCCAGATACCAGGTCAACGGATCATGATTGGCATCAGTCGCAGTCGCCACGTATTGGAACAGATGCCCGACCTGAGCATTTCCGACAGGGGTACTGGACGTAATCACCGGAGCATCGTTCGTTGCATTCAGCACGGCACTCAGTGTGAAGGACTGCGTGGTCACGCCGCCAACTCCGTCACTGACCAGGATTTCCACAGGATACGACTGAACCTGGGTGGTCGTCGGTGTCCAGTGCAGCGTTCCATCCGCATCGATCGTCATGCCAGTGGGATGATTGCCCAGAGCATACGACAGCGGGTTTCCATTCGGATCCTGAGCCGCAACCTGGTATTCATAAGGAAGATCCACAATCGCCGGGCCGGACGGCGAACTGGTGATCGTCGGTGGCAAGTTCGTCGTAACAGGCAAGACCTGCAGATCAAACGTCTGAGTCGCCACATGACCGGAAGTGTCAGAAGCCGTGATCGTTAATGGATACGTTCCGATGCTGGCCGGATCCCATGTCAGACGTCCATTCGAACTGATGGCGAGATTTCCATTGCCTCCTGAGACCTGCCAGGTGATGTTCGGCCCGCTGAGTCCCGTCACCGTCGCCTGATAGAGGTATAGCTGCGACTGGTAAGCCGGGCCTGTGGGAATCGACGTGATGACAACCGGATTGGGAACGCCCGCTGGAATGGAGGTCAACGTAAACTGCTGCGTCGCGATACCGCCCTGTCCATCCGACACGATGACTTCTACAGGATACGAATTCACCTGAGTCGTGTCCGGTGTCCATTCGATTTTCCCGCTGCCATCGATCGCCATTCCTGCCGGATGCGATCCCAGCGAATAAACCAGCGACACCTGTTCCGCGTCATGGGCCAGTATCTGATAATCGTACAGAGACCCCACAACGGCCGGGCCGGTCGGCTCAGACGTGATCGTTGGTGCCGTATTGGTCGAGACTGCGATCACCTGCAAATCAAACGACTGCGCGATGGACAGACCACGACCATCGGCCACCGTCACAACAATCGGGTAGACGCCTGCCGTTGCCGGAGTCCAGGTCAGCAATCCGGTCGAACTGATCCCGATGCTGCCGTTGCCTCCGGAGACCTGATACGTCAGTCCATCCCCATCTGCATCGGCCGCGACCACCTGGTACTGCCAGTTCTGCTGAAGCAACGCTGGGCCGCGAGGGTGCGACGAAATCGTCGGTGCATGATTCGTTCCGGTGACCGTTGTATCGATCACCGTCAGCGTCATTGGCTGTCGCGCAATGCCGCCTCGTCCGTCGGACACAGCAAGATTGACAGCATACGTGCCGAAC
>Ga0105047_10018598_pt1 | contig 10760 bp, 5 predicted proteins | sample MAT04_FD_78384 | JGI IMG/M metagenome (GOLD analysis project Ga0105047, IMG submission 78384) | Freshwater microbial communities from Lake Fryxell liftoff mats and glacier meltwater in Antarctica - MAT-04 (megahit assembly) | ecosystem: Environmental > Aquatic > Freshwater > Ice > Liftoff...
CGCCCGTTCCGCCGCCTCCTCCGAGAAGCGCGGCAAGGGCTTCGGCAAGGCGAAGAACTGCATCATCCTCTACCTGTCCGGCGGGCCGGCCCAGCTCGACACCTTCGACCCGAAGCCCGACGCCCCGGACGACATCCGCGGCGAGTTCACCACGATCCAGACGAAGCTGCCCGGCGTACGCTTCTCCGAACTCGTCCCGCACACCGCCTCGTGGATGCACAAAGCGGCGGTCGTGCGGACCATGTACCACGACCACAACGACCACGGCCGCGGGTCGTACTGGATGTTCACCGGCCAGCCGTACCTCGGCTCCGTCAGCGACGTGAACTCGATGAGCCGGCAAGACCTGCCGCACATGGGGGCGTGCGTCGCCAAGCTCGCCCCCGGCACCGGCCCGCTGCCGCCGTGGGCCATCGTCCCGCACCGGATGGACGTGGCCGGCGGGCGGCGGTCCGGGCAGTTCGCCGGGTCGCTCGGGCCGAAGTACGATCCCCTGCTCACCGGCGGCAACCCGAACGACGACCACTTCAAGCTCGACCACCTGCCGCTGGTGGCGAACGAGGCCCCGAACGTGGTCAAGCGGCGGCTCGGGCTAGTCGATCAGCTCAACGCCGAGACGAAGGCGCTCAACGACCTGGCGATGAGCGGGACGATCAAGGACGGGCAGGCGAAGGCGGTCGAAGTGCTGTCGTCGGCCGCGGTCCGCAAGGCGGTGGACCTGTCGGCCGTGGGCGGGGCCGAGCGCGAGCGGTACGGGCGGAACCTGTTCGGCCAGTCGGTGCTGCTCGGGTCGCGGTTGCTCGACGCCGGGGTGCGGCTCGTCCAGTGCAACTGGCAGCGGGCGCAGGGGATCAACGGGTTCGCCTGGGACACCCACTGGAACAACTTCTCGGCCCACCGCGACGACCTCGTGCCGCCCTACGACCGGGCCTTCCACGCCCTGATGACCGACCTGGAGGCGAGCGGCAAGCTCGACGAGACGCTGGTGGTGGTGGCGGCCGAGTTCGGGCGGTCGCCGAAGATCACGCGGAGCAACGGCGGCCGCGAACACTGGCCGGACTGCTATAGCGTGCTGTTCGCCGGCGGCGGGATCAAGGGCGGGCAGGTGTACGGCCAGTCGGACAAGATCGCCGGCCGGCCGGCGTCAAACCCGACCACCCCGGCCGAGTTCGTGGCGACGATCTACCACTGCCTGGGCATCGACCCGCACGCCGAAGTGACCGACGTAGGCGGCCGCCCGCTGATCCTGTCGAAGGCCGCGCCGATTTCGGCGCTGGTGGATTAAGAGGCTCAAAGCCCACCCGTCGCGACGGGTGGGCTTTTGCCCGGCAACATCTCCACACATGGCCCGCTTCTTCAAGTACAAGACGCCCGCCCAACTGCTCGCCGAGAACGCCCGGCTCGGCACCGACCTGCGCCTCGCCGACGACCTCGCCCCCCTCTTTACGCCACTCACCATCGGCCCGCGGACGGTCGGCAACCGCTGGTGCGTCCACCCGATGGAGGGGTGCGACGGCGACCCCGACGGGCGGCCCGGCGACCTCACGCTGCGCCGCTACACGCGCTTCGGAGCGGGCGGGGCGAAGGTGATTTGGGGCGAGGCCTGTGCCGTCACCGACGCCGGCCGGGCGAACCCCCGGCAACTCTGGCTGAACGAGTCGAACCGCGACGCCTTCTCCCACATGGTCGCCACCTGCCGGGCCGCCCACCGGGCCGCCAACGGCGACGATTCCGACCTCCTCTTCGGGCTTCAACTCACCCACTCCGGCCGCTACAGCTTCCGCCGCCCGGTGATCGCCACCCACGACCCGCTCCTCGTCGGCCGGTACAAGGTCGAGGCCGACACCCCCCTCGCCACCGACGACGAATTGAAACGCCTCGTGGACGCCTACGTCGTCACGGCGAAGCTCGCGGTCGCGGCCGGGTTCGACTTCCTCGACGTGAAGCAGTGCCACCGCTACCTGCTGAACGAACTCCTCGGGGCGCGGAACCGGCCGGGGCCGTTCGGCGGGAGCTTCGAGAACCGCACCCGCCTCGCCCGCGACATCGTGCGGGCCGTCCGCGCCGCGGTGCCGGGGCACGTCGTCCTCGCCACGCGCCTGAACGTGTTCGACGGCATCCCGTTCCACCGAGCCGACACCGGCGACGGCGCGCCGGACGCCCACTCGCTGCCGCTTGCGAACGGCTGGGGCATGTCCGCCATCGACCCGCTCACGCCCGACCTGAGCGAACCGCTGGCGTGGGTCGCCGAGATGGCGCGGCTGGGCGTGAGCCTCGTCAACGTCACGATGGGGAACCCCTACGCCCAGCCGCATTTCGGCCGGCCGTTCGAGTACCCGCCGCCGGACGGGTACGAGTCGCCCGAACACCCGCTCGTCGGCGTGGACCGGCACTTCCGGGCGACCGAGGCGATTCAGCGGGCGAACCCCGACCTCGCGGTCGTCGGCACCGGGTACAGCTACCTGCAAGAGTTCCTGCCGGCGGCGGGGGCGGCGAACGTCCGCGACGGACGGGCGAACCTCGTCGGGGTCGGGCGGGCGAGTCTGGCTCAACCCGACTGGGTGCGCCAGTTACTCGACCACGGCGCGCTCGACCGCAAGCGCGTGTGCCGGACGTTCAGCTATTGCACGGCGTTGATGCGGGCGAAGGCCCACCCGCTCGGCCAGTACCCGACCGGCTGCCCGCCGTTCGACAAGGACGCCTACGGCGACATTTGGAAGGACGTACAGCAGCTGCGGGTCAAGACGGAGTAGGCTTCGACTCGTGGCACGGGTCTCCTGACCCGTTCAGGCCGCACAGGTCTGGAGACCCGTGCCACAAATCCTTCGCCCGTCCCCTGGCGACTGCCATTCCCGTTGCCCCAACATCCCGCATCGCGTACAGTTGCCTCACTTTACCAGCGCCGGGCCGGCCGCCCGAACCGCGTAACGCGACTGCCCACGCTCATCCGGAGAATCGCCGTGACCCGACGCGACGTGCGCGGCAACCATCTTATGGGGTCCGCCCGCCCGCGCCTCGAAGCCCTCGAAGCCCGCGACACCCCGGCCCTGATCGGCGGCCTCGACCCGTCGTTCGGCACCGCCGGCCGCACCACCGTCGCCGGGCTGGCATTCGCCGCCGCCGCCCACCAGGCGGACGGCAAGGTCGTCGCCGTCGGCAACACCGCCGGCGACCTCCTCGTCGCCCGGTTCAACCCCGACGGGTCGCTCGACGCCTCCTTCAACGCGACCGGCAAGCGGACCCTCGACTTCGGCGGGCAGGACAACGGGAGCGGGGTCGCCGTCCAGGCCGACGGCCGGATCGTCGTCGTCGGGTTCAACACCCCGAGCGGGAACGCCGTCGTCGCCCGGTTCAACCCGGACGGGATGCCCGACACGTCGTTCGCCGGGACCGGGTCGCGGCTGGTCGATCTGGGCGGCCCCGTGGACCGCTTCTCCGCCGTCGTCGTCCAGCCCGACGGGAAGCTGGTCGCGTCCGGCTTCAACGGCGGGGGCAACTTCGTCGTCGCCCGGTTTAACGGCGGGGACGGGTCGAACGACCTGGCGTTCGGCGGCACCGGGGTCGTGACCCAGGACGTGGGGGGGATCGACTTCGCCAGCACCCTGGCCCTGCAACCCGACGGCAAGATCGTCGTCGCCGGGGGCAACGGGGCCGACTTCGCCGTCGCCCGATTCACGTCCGGCGGGGCGATCGACGCCGGCACGTTCAACCCCGCCGGAATCATCCCGGGGACGCGGCAGATCGACATCGCCGGGGGGATCGACTTCGCCAGCGGGGTCGCCGTCCAGCCGGACGGCAAGATCGTCCTCGGGGGGAACACCCCGTCCGACTTCGCCGCCGCACGGGTCAACGCCGACGGGTCGCTCGACCTGTCGTTCAACGGAACGGGGAAGCAGACGGTGGACGTGGGCGGGGCGAACGACGCGGCCACCGCCCTCGCCCTCCAGCCGGACGGCCGCATCCTCCTGATCGGCACCTCGGGCACCCTCCCGGCCACCGACATCGCCGTCGTCCGCCTGACGCCGACCGGGGTACTCGATACGGGGTTCGACGCCGACGGCCGGGCGACCGCGAATTCCGGGGCGACCGAGCAGATCTCGGCCGGGCTGCTCACCCCGCAGGGGCGGATCGTGGTCGTCGGGACGGAGGGCGGCAACGGGTTCGTCGCCCGGCTCATCGGGTCGGTCGAGAAGGGCACCCGACTGGCGGCCGGGGGCAGCATCGACGCGGCCGCCCGGGTGTTCGTGCCGACCGCCGCCGGCCAGTTCGGCACCCCCGCGGCGGCGACCCTCAGCCCGTTCGGGGCGCTCGGGGTGAACGTCCGTGTGGCGACCGCGGACGTGGACGGGGACGGGTTCGCGGACACGATCCTCGTCACCGGTCCGGGCACCCCGACCCGGTTCGCAGTCGTCAGCGGGCGGGACAACACGACGCTCTTGGTCCCGCCGACCGCCCCGTTCGTCGGGAGCGAGGGGTTCGCCGGGGGCGGGTTCGTGGCGGCGGCCGACTTCGACAACGACGGCCGGGCCGAGTTCGTCTTCACCCCGGACCAGGGGGGCGGCCCGCGGGTGGCGATCTACTCCCTCGTCGGCACGACCGCGACCGTCCGGGCCAACTTCTTCGGGATCGACGACGCCGGGTTCCGGGGCGGGGCGCGGGCGGCGGCCGGGGACGTGAACGGCGACGCGGTCGCCGACCTGGCCGTCGCGGCCGGGTTCCAGGGCGGCCCGCGGGTCGCCGTGTTCGACGGCAAGACCGTCTTCGGGGCGACCCGGACCAAGCTGGTGAACGACTTCTTCGCCTTCCCGGACGTGCTGCGCAACGGCGTGTTCGTGGCGATCGGGGACGTGGACGGGGACGGGTTCGGCGACCTGATTATCGGGGCCGGGCCGGGCGGCGGGCCGCGGGTGCTGACGCTCAGCGGGCAGACGCTCGCGACGAAGGGGGCGGCGGCGGCGATCGACGGGCGGCTGAGCAACTTCTTCGTGGCGGGGGCGGACAGCGACCGGGGCGGGGTCCGGGTGGCGGCCGTCGACGCCGACGGGGACGGCCGGGCCGACGTGGCGGTGGCGACCGGCGAGGGCCGGCCGAGCCGCGTCCGGGTCTACCTCGGGAAGAATACCACGGCGGGCGAGCCGACCCAGTTCCAGGACATCGACCCGTTCAACGCCACCCTCGCGGGGGGCGTGTTCGTGGGGTGACGCTTCAAGCCCGCCCGTCGCAACGGGCGGGCGTCGTTCGACAATCGCCGGCCGGGGTGTTAGGTCGGGGCGGGTCCGGGCGAACGGTTCTCAGTCGCCGCGAGCGGCCGCACCCGAAACCCCCGCCGGAGCCGGACATGACCCCCACCCACCCGCCCGTTTCCGTCGTCGCCCAGAAGACCTACCAGGGCCGCCTCGAAGCCCTGCTCGTCACCGCCCGCCGGGCCGACCCCGCCGGCCGCGAGGTCCGCGAGGCCGGGATGCACCTGATCTACGTGGACGGCGTCCGGGTCGGCCTCGGTAAGACGAAGACCGGGGCGTACCTCATCAAGACGCAACTCCTCCGCCCGGGCACCCACACCGTCACCGCCGTCTTCCAGCCGGACGCCCCGCGGAGCCGGCCCGTGTGCGGCGAGACCGTGTATTGCAACGCCGGCCCGCCCGCCCACGAGGCGGGGCCGGACGACACCGCCGTCTTCACCGGGGTGATCGTCGTCGACGGCCGCTTCCCGACCGCGGCGGTGGCGGCTTCGTGGGGTGGGTCGAGTGCCGCAGGCCGAGCCCCACCATTCTGGGCGCGGGGTCGAACGGCGGGGCACGGCCCGCGTGCGGTAATCGGCGGGCGATTGGTGTCGCGTGGTGGGGCTCGGCCGGCGGACTCGACCCACCCTACGGGCGCGGCACGATCTCGCCGCGGTCCCACATGATCTTGCACGCCGGCAGCGCCAGGGCGAGGGCCTTGATCCCGGCGTCGGACACCGGGTTGCCGCGGAGGCTCAGCGAGCGGAGGCGGGGCATCGCGGCCAGCCGCAAGAGGTTCTTGTCCTGGAGTTCGCACCCCTCGAGTTCGAGTGCGGTCAGCGTCCTCGATCCGGCGAGGGCGGTCAACTCCTCGTCCCCGGCCCGGCTGCCCTGTAGGGCGAAGTGTTCGAGCCGGGGCATCCGGGCGACGGCCGCGGCCAGCCGGGGGCCGAACAGCAGGCACCGGGACAGTTTCAGGTGCCGGACCGGGGCGGCCGCCACCGCCGCGATCCCCCGCTCCCCGGGCGGGGCGTCCACCCCCAGCCCGTCGAGGTGGAGGCGTTCGAGCCACTCCGGCAGGTCGGCGAGGGCGGCCAGCCCGTCGTCCTTCACCCCGGCGGCCCGGCAGCGGACCTGGGCGAGCTTCGGGAACTGCTTCATCAGGGCGACCGACCGGGGGGAGAATTCCACCAGCAGGTTGATGGTGTTGAGCGTCTCCCGCGACGGCGTCGCGGCCAGCCGCTCCAGCCCCTCGGCCGACAGCGGCATCTCGCCGTCGAGCCCCTCCAGCGCCCGCAACTTCTCGACCGCCGGGAGGAGGAGGGTGTCGGTCGTCTCGGGGGCCACGCCCTGGGCCGGGAAGAAGATGGCGATGACGCGGAACGGCTCGGGGGCGAAGACCGCGTCCCGCGAGTAGAACTGCAGCCGCCCGGTGTCCTCGAACACGACGACGAGTTCGCGCAAGAGGGGGAACAGGAGCGTCGCCACCTCCCGCTCCCGGTCCACCGGCACCGGCGTTCCGGGGTCGCGCGGGCGACGCGGCTTCTCGACCCAGACGTGGACGGTCTCGCGGCCGCCTTTGCCCAGCGACACCTTCTCGGGCCGGACCTTCAACCCGGTGCGGGGGTCGGCCGCCTCGACCGTGTAGTCGCCCGGGGGGACGACGAACTCGCGGGCCTTCGTCCGGGCGCGGACGACCTCACCCTTCTGCCTGACGATGACCTCCATCTCGGGGTCGTCGGCCTCCACCACCAGCACCGCCCGCGGGGCGGCGGCCCGGACCAGGAAGCCGCCGAGCAGCCCGCCCCCGGCGAGCAGCGCGACCAGCCCGCCGGCCGCCCACATCAGCCCGGCCCGCCGCGGCTTCCGCGCCGGCGCGGCGGCCGGGGCCTGGGTCATCAGTTCCGTCGTGTGGATGTCGTCGAACGGGTTGGCGGCACCGAAGTCGTGGTCGAGCGGGATGGCCTGGCCGGGCAGGGCGGCCGCCAGCCCGCGCTCGATCTGGTGCAGCTCGGCGGCCACGGCCGCGGCCCCCGCCGGCCGGCCGGCGGGGTTCTTGGACAGCAGCCGGGCGATCAATTCGGCCAGCGCCCGCGGCAGGGTCGGGTCGGTCAGCGGCGGGACGGGCGTGTCGTCGGCCGCCACCGCCCGCAGCGCCTCGGTCGCCGATCGGCCGGTGAACGGGAGCCGCCCGGCCGTCATCTGGTGCAGCACCACCCCGAGGCTGTACAGGTCGCTCCGGGGGTCGAGGGGCTGGCCGCGGGCCTGCTCCGGACTCATGTAGTGCGGGGTGCCGAGGACGGCCCCGGCGGCGGTCAGCAGCTCGGTGCCGGCGGCGGTCGGGTCGTCGTCGTCGCCGTCGGACCCCGAGTCGTCGCCGGCGGCGACGACGACCGGCCGGGCGAGGCCGAAGTCGAGGATGCGGACCCGCCGCTTCGCCCCTTCGAGCCAGACGTTCCCGGGCTTGATGTCGCGGTGGATGAGGTGCTGGTCGTGGGCGGCGGCCAGCCCCTCGGCGATCTCCCGGCCGATCCGGGCGACCTCGCGGACCGGCGGCCGGGGGGTGTGGCGCAGCGCGTCGGCGAGGGTCGCCCCCTTGAGCACCGGCATGGTCAGGAACGGCACCCCGCCCTCGTCCCCGACGTGGAAGACCGGGGTGACGTGGTCGTGCTCGACGGCCGCCTGGGCCTGGGCCTCGCGGACGAACCGGGCCTTCGAGTCCGGGTCGGCGGCGTACCGCGGGAGGAGCACCTTGAGGGCGACGAAGCGGTTGAGCCGCTCGTCGCGGGCGCGGTAGACGACGCCCATCCCGCCCCGCCCGAGTTCGGCCTCGACCCGGTAGCCGGCGATCTCCGGCAGGCGGTGCGGGCGGGCGGCGGCGGGCGGGCGGGTGCGGGAGGCCGCCCCGAGCGCCCGGACCCGGGCGAGGAAGGTCGAGGCCCGCGACTCGGCGGCCGGCTCGTCCCACATGCGGGTGGCGGCCGTGAGCTGTTCGAGTACGTCCTGGCAGCGGGCGCAGTCGTTGACGTGGTCTTCGAGCCGGGCCTGGACCGGGTCGGGGAGGGCGGATTCGAGCATCCGCCCCAACTGCTCGACCGTCGGGCACTCGGCCATCGCTCGTCTCGCGGGGGTGCGGGACCGCCCCGGCCGCGCGCGACCGCCGGGCGAAGGCGGCTGCGGGGGTGAACGGGGTACGGCTCAACTGTACGACCTCGCCCGCCCGGACGCAACGCGCCGGACCGGGCCGGGCCGGGCCGGGCCGCCTCAAGGGGCTTTCCAAGTCGCGCGCGAAGGAGTGCCGGTCCCGGCGGCGGCCAGCCACGCCTCGGCCGCGTCCTGTAAGTTGTCGCGCACCTCGTCGAGCGTTTCGCCCTGGGTGTAGCACCCCGGCAGGGCGGGCACCTCGGCCGAATTGCCGCCGACCTCGGCTTCCGGATAGACGAGGGCCGTAATCGTCACCGTGATTTGCAAGGGGATCGGTTGGGCGTCGGTCACGGCCGAATCCTCCACGAGGCCGGTTCGGTTCACGGCTTCGGTCGCTCGTCGAGGACGCCGAGCTTGTCCAGCGCCCTGCGGGCGGCGGGGGAAGCGAGGGGGTCGGTGCGGACCACCTCCTTGAGCTTCGGGACGGCGGGCTGGGCGGCCGGGCCGAACCGCCCCAGCGCCTCGGCGGCGGCGGCGCGGGCGTCGCCGTCCGGGTCGGCGAGCAGGTCGATCAGCTTCGGCACCACGACCTTCGCGTCCGCCCCGATGCGGCCGAGGGCGGTGGCGGCGGCGGCCTTCGCGGGGGCGGTACTCGACTTCTCCAACAATTTGAGCAGCGCCGGTACGTCGGCGGCGGTCGGGCCGACCAGGAGCAGTGCCCCGGCCGCCGCCGCCCGGACGTTCGGGTTGCGGTCGCCGAGGCCGGCGCGGACCGCGCCCGCCGCCGTGCGCACGTCGCCGTCCACCGCGGCGAGCGCCACTTTGCCCCACAGGTCCACGCCGGGCAGGGTGCCGTTGGCGACCGCGTCGAGGTCCGACCGCGCCCCCTTCGCCCGCGGGCCGGCGTCGGTCAGCCCGCGCACCGCCGCCAGCCGCACCACCGATTCGGCGTCGGTGCGCAGCAGCTTCACGAGGGCGGCGCGGGCGTCGTCGGGCAGCGGGTTCAACTTACCGAGCGCCCGGGCGGCGGCGGTCCGCACGCCGATGTCGTCGGCGGCGGCGGCCTTCACCAGCGCGGCCGATACCTCCGCCGAAGCGGGGTCGGCGACCGCCACCGCGCCGATCACTTTCGCCCGCAGCGCCGCCCCCGCCATCGGATCGACCACCAACGGGAGCAGCCCCGCGACCGCCGGCTTCGCCCCCGGCCCCATCGCCACCAGCGCCTCGACGAACTGGTCGCGGGCCAGCTCGTCCGCCTCGTCCGGCAGGTACTTGCCGAGGGCTTCCGCGGCCGGGGCCGCCGCCGGGCCGAGCGCCTCCAGCACCGCCCCGACGCGGCGGCGGACGAGCGGTTCGTCGTCGATCACGAGCTTCGCCAACTCGGGCACCTGCTTGGCGGCGTCGGCCGGGTCGAGGGTGCCGACGAACCCGACGGCGGCGTAGCGGTTGACGGCGGCCGGCGACGCCAGCTGCGCGAGGGCGTCGGGCACGTACTTCTTGCCGTCGGCCCCCATCCGGCCGACGGCCCCGACCGCGGCCGCCGCGATGCCGGGCTGGGGCGACGCGAACGCGGCCTTCATCAGCCCGTCGATGTCGGCGGACTTCTCCCCGAGCTTGACGAGGGTGCAGGCGGCTTCGAGGGCGACGTCGGCGTAGTCGTCGCGCATCGCCTCGCGGATGGCGGCGGCCGCCGGCTTCGCCTCCGCCCCGAGATCCCAGAGAGTGCGGGCGGCGAGCGCCCGGACGAGCGGGTTCTTGTGCTTGAGCAGCTCCACCGCCGGGGCGACGGCCGGCTTGCCGAGCCGCCCGAGCGCCCGCCAGTAGGCGGCCTCGGGGCCGTCGCCGCGAGTCGGTTCGACCTTCTCCGGGTAGGTCTTGCGGATCGCCCCGGCCAGCTTCTCGCCGGTCTCGGCGGTCGCCCCCTTCGGGGCGGCGGCGGCGATGGCGGTCGCGGCGGCGATCCGGGCGGTCTCGTCCTCGCCGTCGAGCGCCCGGCCCAGCGCCGGCACCGCTTCGCCCGGCACCTCGGTCAGGCTCCCGACGACCTCGGCGGCCCCGCGGCGGATGTCGGGGGCGGCGTTCGTGAGCAGGACGGCCAGCGCCGTCACGTCGGCAACGCCGACCGCCCGGACCGCGTCGAACGCCACCCCGCGGACGCCCGCCACCGGGTCGGCGCACAACTTCTGGAGGGCCGGGGCGAGCGGCTTGGCGGCCGGGCCGATGGTGCCGACGGTGTGGGCGGTGTGTTCGCGGACGGCGGCGTCCGGGTCGGTCAGCCCGTCGCGGAGGATGGCGAAGCCCTTGTCCTTCAGGGCCGCGGCCCCGGCCGGGCCGCACTTCAAGAGGGCGGCGGTGGCGGCCTCGCGGGTGCTGGTGGCGGCCGACGGGTGGGTC
>Ga0105047_10018599_pt1 | contig 10760 bp, 11 predicted proteins | sample MAT04_FD_78384 | JGI IMG/M metagenome (GOLD analysis project Ga0105047, IMG submission 78384) | Freshwater microbial communities from Lake Fryxell liftoff mats and glacier meltwater in Antarctica - MAT-04 (megahit assembly) | ecosystem: Environmental > Aquatic > Freshwater > Ice > Liftoff...
ACTGTTGAAACTTCAATGATCCCTTCATTGCACCTTGGGCATAAGGCGGAATACTACAGGCGGACTGGCGGGTCAAAGTGATATGTTTACATAATCAGAAGCCGTGCATTTCCCAAAAAAGAATAAACTGGCTCATCTGCTGATGTAAAACAGCTGCTCAAATCTCCCAATGGCCCGCGCCAATTCTACGCCGCGCGCACCACGACCTGGGTTCCGATCTCCACCGCGTCGAACAGGTCTGCCACATCCTCATTCAGCATCCGGATGCAGCCCGAAGAGACCGACTTTCCGATGGTGCCTGGCTCGGTCGTGCCATGAATGCGGTACAGCGTGTCCTTGCCGTCCGCAAACAGATAGAGGGCCCGCGCCCCCAGGGGATTCTCCGGTCCGCCGGGCTGTCCGTTGACCCACTTCTTTGCCCGCTTGTCCCGGTCCACCATTTCCCGGGGCGGCACCCAGCGCGGCCAGCGGCGCTTCATCCTGATTTCCGCATCGCCGGACCAGGCGAAACCGGCCCGCCCCACACCCACGCCATAGCGCATGGCCTGGCCGTCATCACGCACGTGGTAGAGAAAGTGCTCATGGGGATCGACCACAATGGTTCCGGGCCCTTCATCGCCATTGAATTCGACCGCCTGACGCCGGTAAAGGCTCTTGATCAGCGATGGGTCGACCGTCTCGACAGGATAGTCAATTTCGGATTCGGGAGGCGGCAACAGATCGGGGTCGAAATACTCTTCCTCGGCTGCCGATGCATCATCGAAAGACTCCGCGGGCCCCGCGGCTTCATCCGGCACAGGAGCCTCATTGTTGCGCCTGCGCGCTTGGTCTCGCATCGCCTTGAACAGGCCTTCGCCATCCGCGGCGGCGGCGATTGAGGTACCTGCAAAAAAGAAGAAGCCACTCACAAGCAGCTTGCGACGGGAAAGACGGTTCAGCACGTATAAATCCTGCATTTGGCTGCAAGTGCAGCTGTGTATTCTGTAACCCGGCCAGTTATCATACATGCCACAGGTTTTCAAACTCACGATGCAGTGAACCTATGCAAAAGAAGCAGGGCGCCGCCGTCCCGGCCTCTCGGTCCTGATAAAATTTTTGTCTTTTGCGGGGTGCCGGAACTTCCCCCCTCGCCGCCAGTTGAGGTCTCCGCATATCGCGGGAGGAAATCATGGGAATTGTGAAATTTGAAAAGTCGTTTGCCGTCTTCGCCTCGAAGGTTTCGAAATGGGCGGGAAGCTCTGCGGCCTTTTGCGTCGCAGCTCTCTTCATTCTGGGCTGGTCCATAAGCGGCCCTTATTTCGGTTTTTCGGCCAACTGGCAAATGGTGGTCAACACGGTCACCACCATTGCCACCTTCCTCATGGTGTTCGTCATTCAAAACAGCCAGAACCGTGACGGCCTCGCCCTGCAGATCAAGCTGGATGAAATTATCCGCGCCGTCGGAAAGGCTGAAAACAGCCTCATTGGCCTGGAGGACCGCTCCCAGGAGGAACTGGACGAGATCAAGGATCAGTACGCAAGGATCGCCAAGAAAGCCAGGAACGGCAAGAAATCCCGCCGTGGGAAGGGGCAATCCCAAAGAAAAATTTCCAAAACCGGAACCAAATCACCAGTCGCAGATTGAATCGGCTTGAGAAGGGAATCACTCTTCTCCTTATCGCCACAATGGATTTAGGAGAACATCATGGCCGAGAAAAACCTGGACGACCTGTTTCACGACACCCTCAAAGATGTCTACTACGCCGAGCGCAAAATTCTGACGGCCCTGCCCAAAATGGCCAAGGCTGCCCAAAGTCCCGAATTGAAGGCCGCCTTTGAAAAACACCACGATCAGACCGAAGGCCAGGTGGAACGCCTGATTGAGGTGTTCGCGATCATCGACAAGAAGCCCCAGGGCAAGACCTGCCCGGCGATCGACGGCATTCTTGAAGAAGGCGCCGAAATCATGAAGGACTACAAGGGCACCGCCGCCCTTGATGCGGGCCTCATTGGCGCGGCCCAAGCCGTGGAGCATTATGAAATGTCCCGTTACGGCACGTTGAAGCGCTGGGCTGAAATGCTCGGCCATACCGATGCCGCCGAGCTCTTGAATGAGACCCTGGAAGAAGAAGAACAGACCGACGTTGACCTGTCGGCACTCGCTGACGCTTCCATCAATCAGAAAGCCCAAATGGCTGCTGAGTAAGAATGCGGGGCGGTGGCTAGGTTGCCGCCCCTTTTCCTTATCCGCCTCCCACAAAATTGAAATCCTTTCACCTACCAGCAGGGGTCCCCTCATGGCCAAATCAGCGAAGAAGACTCCGAAGAATGCCGCCAAAATTCACGACCAGAGCATCCGGCGCGGTGAGGGTGGTGAGCTGCATCAAACCGCTGAAGATGGTTTCCCCGTTCTGACCACTGCACAGGGCGGGCCGGTCGCCGATGACCACAATTCGCTCAAGATTGGCGCGCGGGGCCCGGCCGCCCTTGAAGATTTCCATTTCCGCGAGAAAATTTTTCATTTCGACCATGAGCGTATTCCCGAGCGCGTGGTCCATGCCCGCGGCTACGGCGCACATGGCTACTTTGAAAACTATATATCTCTGTCAAAATATACCCGCGCCGACCTGTTCCAGCGCGTCGGCGAGAAAACCCCGGCCTTTGTCCGCTTTTCCACGGTCGCCGGCAGCAAGGGCTCCGTTGATCTCGCCCGCGATGTGCGCGGCTTTGCGGTCAAGCTCTACACCAAGGAAGGCAATTGGGATCTCGTCGGCAACAACATCCCGGTTTTCTTTATTCAGGATGCCATCAGGTTCCCCGACCTTGTCCATGCGGTCAAGGAAGAACCCGATTCCGCTTTTCCCCAGGCTCAATCAGCCCATGACAATTTCTGGGATTTCATCAGCCTGACCCCCGAAAGCATGCACATGATCATGTGGGTCATGTCCGACCGGGCCTTGCCGCGTTCCTTCCGCTTTATGGAAGGCTTTGGCGTTCACACCTTCCGGCTTGTCGATGCCGAGGGCGCCTCCACCTTTGTGAAGTTCCACTGGAAGCCAAAGCTGGGCCTCCAGTCGGTTGTCTGGAACGAGGCGGTGAAAATCAATGGCGCCGATCCCGATTTTCACCGGCGCGACCTGTGGGAAGCCATCAAATCAGGAAATTTCCCCGAGTGGGAACTCCAGGTTCAGCTTTTTGATGACAAGTTTGCCGATAAATTTGAATTTGACGTGCTCGACGCCACCAAGCTCATTCCGGAAGAAATCCTGCCGCCCATTCCCGTGGGCCGCCTTGTTCTCGACCGCATGCCCGACAACTTCTTTGCCGAAACCGAGCAAGTGGCTTTCATGACCCAGAATGTCCCTCCGGGCATTGATTTTTCCAATGATCCGCTCCTGCAGGGCCGCAACTTCTCTTACCTGGATACCCAGATAATGCGTCTGGGCGGGCCGAATTTCACCCATATTCCGATCAATGCGCCCAAATGCCCCTTCAATCATTTCCAGCAGGACGGCCATATGGCCATGCGCAATCCCACCGGCCGCGCCAACTATCAGCCCAACTCCTGGGAGCAGGGCCCGCGCGAATCTCCGGTCAAGGGCTTCCCGTCTTTCGCGGAGCCGCTTGAAGGAACCAAGCAACGGGTCAGGTCTGAAACCTTTGCCGACCATTACAGTCAGGCCCGGCAGTTCTTCATCAGTCAGACGGATACCGAGCAAAACCATATTGCCGCCGCGCTCACCTTTGAATTGAGCAAGGTGAAAACCCCGGTTATCAGGGAACGCATGCTGTCTCACCTCATCAACATTCACGAGGATTTGGCAAAAAAAGTTGCGCAGGACCTTGGAATTAAGGAGATGCCGGAAGCCGCAGAGGCCGCCATGCGAACCCGCATGGATCTCAAGCCCTCACCCGCCCTCAGCATTATCCAAAACGGTCCCAACCGGTTTGAAGGCCGGAAACTCGGAATTATGCTCACGGAGGGCGCGGATCCCGCCACCTTTAATGCGTTGAAAGCGGCGGTCAAGAAAGCTGGCGGCGTTTGTGAAGTCATCACGCCTGAAATCGGCGGGGTTAATCTTGGCGATGGCACTGCCGTGCCGGGAGACCAGATGATCGGCGGCGGGCCTTCCGTGCTCTATGATGCTGTGGCTCTGCTCTTTGGGCCTGGCACTGGCGAAGAATTGACTCAAAAGCCGGAAGCCTGTGACTTCGTGGCCGATGCATTTGCCCATTGCAAATTCATGGCGCTGAGCCCCGAGGCTCTGCCGCTAGTGAAGAAAGTCGGGATCGAAGATTCACTGGATGACGGAGTGGTGCATCTCGGCGCGAGCAAGGACGTGAAGGAATTTGTCTCCCTTTTGGGAGAGCTGAGGCATTGGAAGCGAGAAGATATGTTCGCTAAATGACGATGCATCTTCGCGGCTGGAGCTTCGCCACTCATGAAGCAGGACTGGATGAAGGCTCAACGCCGCCTTTGTCTTAGCCTGGCCTGCGAAACCGTTTGAAACGATTTGGGCTTTCGCAGCTCTTGGTCACCTTGTTGCGCCGGTTGCCAGAAATCGTGCAGATTTTGCCTTCGGATGTTCCCACCACGATGGCCATGTGGGAATGGCGGAAAAATGCCAGATCACCCGTTCGCGGGGACTTTACCACAGCTCCAGTCCGGTTGTTGTCCCATCCAGCCACTGATCCGGCAGTTGACGGGGGCTTCTTTCCGGAGCGCTCGAACATTGATCTGACAAAGATGGCACACCAGCTTGTGCGCGCGGTATTGACGCCCATCAGGCTGTTTAATCGCGGAGTTCCCTCTTTCCAGCCGAGGTAACGGCTTGCCTGAGAAGTTATATCCGCGTGAGCCGGTTCCGATACGCCAATCAGCAGCACCAGACCTAGGGCCATTCCGGCTTTAGTGATCAATCCACTTTTCCTACTCAAAAAGCGCTTGCTAAAGAGCGCCAGAATTCAACAAACAGCGCCTCACTTCGCTTGGAACTATGGGTTTCCTGCGTTCAAAATGCGTCCGTCTAAAGGTGAGCCGAGCTTGAAAGATTACAAATTGTTTAGAAGCTGTGAAGCATCTAGAATTTTTTGCTGAGAAATTCCGAGCCCTCAAGGCCAAACCGCCAGGGTTCTTCCACCGCCTTGCTGATCCCGATGCGCTTGCCGGTGTGAACGCTAAAGGAGTTCTGCGCGGGTCGAACCTCAAACGGCATTTTATCGAGAGCAAGCCCGTCATGAGCCCCCTCAATGCCCAGCGCCTCACATAACCGCCCCGGGCCGGAACACAGAAGGCGATTGGCGTCCACGCCCCGTCGGGCGCGCATGAGCGGTATGCCGGTAGTAGGTTCCAACGCCCTGATCAATACGGCAGAGCCCGGCAGGCACATCGCATTGAGGCACCAATGAATGCCATAGGACCGATAGATATAGGCATGGCCTGCCCGGCCAAACATGCTGGAATTTCTTTTGGTCGGGCCTCTAAAGCTGTGTGAAGCGGCGTCCTCCGGAGAATAGGCCTCGGTTTCGACGATGATCCCGCCCACGCCGTCAAAAAGCAGGGTAGTGCCGATCAGATCCCGGGCAACGTCCAGGGCAGGCCTCTCAAAAAATTCATGGTCCATGGGCAGCATTTAGCCAAAAAACAACTCGGCGTCGAAGCTATCTGCGCCACTGGAAACGGTGCAGTAATTTATGGTCAAATCCCCCAGGGATATTTTGGCCTGCCCGGAACTTTTTGAAGCGCGATTAATTATGACTCGCAACAGCTTCGAAAGGAAAACACCATGGCCCATCCAGTTGAAAACACCTACGACACAACCCGCGATCCGCGCACCGGACGGCCAATCCTTCCAATTGATGCGGACAACGCCCGCAAGGCCGAGGCGGAATCCCTGCCGCTGACCGATGAGGATAACCAGGGCATTGAGTTCGGCGACGATGATAATTCAACTGTCGGCGAGGAAGACGATCTCCCCCAGGAAATGGCCGCGGAGGATGGCGATGCAGAAGCACCTTCATCGGTGGAGGTAAACTCCACCGTGCCAAGAATGAAAGCTGCCGATTCCGAAAGCGAGGAAGTCGAGGAAGGGGAGGCTGACGGCGAATCTGCAGATGATGAACTCATCGATGAAGACACTGGGGATGAAGACATTGAGGATGAAGAGACCGTAGAAGGCAAACGGCCCGAGGACCTGGCAAAATTTGCCGAAGTCGCCCGCAACGGCGATGGCAAGCCGGTACGGAACGGAACCGAAGCAACGGCGGAAACAGCGCCAATCCCCACTGACCCGGCGCAAAAGCAGGATGCGGCTACGCGGGTCTTGCGTGAAGGTGTTTTGAAGCAGGACCAGGGAGCCGATGAGGCCATTGACCGGCTGCCTGACCGCACCGCCCCGCGCGACCAGCGTCCACAGGGGCAATGATGACGGGAAAAAAGCTGCCAGAGTCTCCCTTGCGCCCCGGCGCGCCCAACTACGGCAATGCCCGTGGGCGCGAAGCGGTCGGGGACAATGAGGGGATTGCGGAAGAAAACAACCCCGGCGTAAGCCCAGGCAGTGTCCCGGAACCCGTCGAAGGTGCCGATGACGCTGTTTCTCAACGAACCGGTGACGCCCAGGAGTTTCAAGATGGGAATTACGCCCAATACATGAACCGGGGCGATGGCCGCTACGTGAAGCTTCTGCAGGATCAGGCGGAAGGCGCCTTCGGGCCCAATAAAGACCATGGCGGCGAGACACGCCGGATTCACCGCCAGAAAAGCCCACAATAACTGTCGTTTCGGCCAAGCCTTGAGTATTCTGCCCCAGTCTTGTAAGCCTCGGCACCGGTGAAACACATGAGGCTCTGGCTGCGGAATGGCGATTAAACTCTAAAAGGGCGACTTGGCCGCAGGATTGGATTTCGGCGCCTCCGTTGCCATTGATACGGAAACCCTGGGGCTGCTGCCGCGCCGCGATAAGCTCTGCCTCGTGCAGCTTTCCTCCGGCGATGGCAATGCCCATCTCGTGCAGTTCGACCGCACCACCTATGACGCACCCAACCTCAAGGCGCTGCTGACCGATCCGAAGGTTACCAAGATTTTCCATTTCGCCCGCTTTGATGTGGCTGTGCTCAAACACTACCTCGCTGTCGACACATTCCCGCTTTACTGCACCAAGCTGGCCTCGAAGCTGACCCGCACCTACACGGATCGCCACGGCCTCAAGGATCTGGTGAAGGAATTGCTCGGCATCGAACTGAACAAGCAGCAGCAAAGCTCCGATTGGGGCGCCCATATGCTGAGCGATGCGCAGAAGCAGTATGCGGCCCAGGACGTGCTCTATCTCCATGAGTTGAAGGCCCGCCTCGACCAGATGCTGGAGCGCGAAGGCCGCGCCCCCCTTGCCAAGGCCTGTTTTGATTTTGTGCCCACGCGGGCCTCGCTCGATCTGGCGGGCTGGACCGAAGAAGATGTCTTCGCACACTGAAATTCAGCCTGACAACACCAATGAACTGTTGCTGGCTGCCGCCCGGCGGGCGCGCCTGGCTCCCATACTGAGTTGGGCGGCCCTGGCTTTCGGCCTTGGGCTGGTCATCGTGTTTCTCGTTCAGGCTGGCCTTTTTTCCGCCCTGCGTCCCAAACCCAGGCCGGCTCCCATGACAGTTGAAATGCCCGAACAGATCAGCGGCGCATTTGCCCGCATCGCCGGTATTGACCGCGAAAATCAGCCCTATGTAATAACCGCAAAAAAAGGCTATCAAGACAAGGAATCGGCGGACTTGGTCCACATGGAAGACCTCACCGGCACGTTCCAGAGAAAATCAAGTCAGCCTTTTGAGCTGTTTTCAGATACCGGCCTGTATCATTCGAAGGTAAAAGAGATGGACTTGGAAGGCAACGTGAGGATCGTCGAGAAGGGCAGGTTTACCGCAAACATGACAAAGGCCCATGTGGAGCTTGAGAAGAAAAATCTGGTGTCCAACGTGCCGGTTGTGGTTGAAATGGAAGCCGGAACAATCAATGCGAACGGCTTGCAAGTGAGCAATGACGGAAACAACATAAAATTCCTGAATGGGGTAAAAGCCCGGTTCAACCAGACAATGAAAAAGGGAGACACGACCCCATGATCCGGAAGTTAGCGGCTTCAGCCTTCGTTCTTGGCCTCATGGTGGCCCCCCTGCATGCCGCCGAGTCGGTCTCGACGCCCGTTGAGGTGGAGGCCAATGAAATGGAAATCGTCGATGCTGACAAGCAGGCCATTTTCCGCGGCAAGGTCGATGCGGTGCGCGGCAGCCAGCATATCAGAAGCGATATCATGACGGTCTTTTATGCCGAGGTGAAACAGCCCGATGGCACCAGCAAATCCCAGGCCAGCAAGCTGGATGCCAAGGGCAATGTGACCATCACCACCAGCAAGCAGGTGATTACTGGCGATTGGGCGAAAATGGATATTCTGGCCAACACCCTGCTGGTGGGCGGCAAGGTAAAACTCACCGAGGGCAAAACCACCCTGCAGGGCGAAAAACTGACCGTTGACCTCACCACGGAGAGAACCCTCATGTCCGGGGGCCGCGTAAAGGGCAGTTTTGTTCCGAAATAGCGGACTTCATTTTATATTAACACAAATAGGCGGTAATCAGGTGGCGCAGAACGGTGAAGTTGGACGTATTCGGCGTCCGGGAGTGGCGATAGATGCGCCGCGCCGGGCAAAGAACGCGCGCTCCATGGGCAAACCGCCCGGTGGAAACGCGAACTTCCAGGGCCAGCCTGCGCGCGAAGGGATTGTCGCCCATTTGCTCGCCAAGAGCTATAAGCGCCGTCCCGTCGTGCGCGGAGTGACACTCACCGTAAGGCGTGGTGAAGCCGTAGGTCTTCTCGGACCCAATGGCGCTGGCAAGACGACGGTGTTCTACATGATCATCGGCCTGATTGCCGCCGACCAGGGCACGATCAGTCTTGACGGGGCAGACATAACCCATCTGCCGATGTACCAGCGCGCAAGGCTGGGAATCGGCTACCTGCCCCAGGAAAGCTCGATCTTCCGCGGACTCACGGTTGAAGACAATATCCGCGCTGTACTCGAGCTCGTCGAGCCCGACAAATCCAGCCGCGAGCGTGTGTTGCGTGAGTTGCTAGATGAGTTCTCGATCACCCATATCCGGCATTCGCCGGCTGTTGCACTCTCTGGCGGAGAGCGTCGCCGCGTGGAAATCGCCCGCGCCCTTGCCGCAAAGCCAAAATTCATGCTCCTCGACGAGCCCTTCGCCGGAATTGACCCGATTGCGATCGGTGATATTCGCAACATGGTGCGACAGCTCACCGCTCGGGGAATCGGGGTGCTTATTACGGATCACAACGTTCGAGAAACCCTCGAGCTCATCGACAGGGCCCTCATCATCCATGAGGGCAAAGTCCTGACCGAAGGCACGCCCAATGAGATTGTTAACAATCCCGACGTGCGCCGCTATTATCTCGGCGAAGAATTCTCGCTCTAGGATTGGTGGACAGTCATGGCATTGATGCAGCGAATGGACTTGCGCCAGGGCCAGTCCCTGGTCATGACCCCCCAGTTGCAGCAGGCCATCAAGCTGCTGCAGATGTCCAATCTCGAATTGCAGGCCTATGTCGAAGGTGAGCTTGAGCGCAATCCCCTGCTTGAGCGCGATGAGCGCGGCGGCGACGTGCAGAAATCCGAACCGCGCGAAGTTGATGCGGATACCGTCTCGGCGCTGAATTCCAGCACCTCTCAGGAAGACAAGCTCCGCACCCTCGATACGGACCTGGAAAACGTCTACACCCACGAGGCCCGCGCCGATGTGAGCAGCCGTGAAAGCCAGGCCCCCGCCGAATCCGGCTGGGCCTCGCTGCGCCCCACTGGGGGCATTTCACTCGACAGCGACGAATATGATTTCAGCGCCTCGCTCACCAGGACGCAAACCCTGGCCGAGCATCTCACCGGCCAGCTTAATCTCAATATCTCGGCCCCCACTGACCGCATCATCGGCCAGAACCTGATCGGCATGGTGAATGAGGCGGGCTATCTCACCGGTGATATTTCCGACATCGCAAACACGCTCGGCACCACGCGTGATCATGTGGCCCGCGTTCTCGAAACGCTCAAGACCTTTGATCCCGTCGGCGTCTTCGCTGCCGATTTGCAGGAATGCCTCGGCCTGCAGTTGCGCGAGCGCAATCGCCTCGATCCGGCCATGGCAACCCTGATTGCCAATCTCAACCTTGTCGCCAGGCGAGATTTCCCAGCCCTCAAGGCGCTCTGCAAGGTGGACCTGGACGACATCCGGGAAATGATTGCCGAGCTCAAGGATCTCAATCCCAAGCCGGGCCATGCCTTTGGCTCCGAGCCGGTTCAGCCCGTGGTGCCCGACGTCTATGTGCGCGCCGCCCAGGATGGCTCGTGGCTGGTGGAGCTCAACAATGACACGCTTCCGCGCGTGCTGTTCAACAACCAGTATCTGAGCAAGGTGTCGCGCACCGCCTCGCGCGAAGCCGACAAGAACTATCTCAACGAATGCCAGGCCAACGCCACCTGGCTGATCAAGAGCCTCGACCAGCGGGCAAAAACCATTCTGAAAGTGGCGCGCGAGATCGTCCGCCAGCAGGACGCGTTTCTGGTTTTGGGGGTTCAGCACCTGCGCCCCATCAATCTCAAGACCGTGGCCGAAGCCATCGAAATGCATGAGTCGACGGTGAGCCGCGTCACCTCGAACAAGTATATGGCAACTCCGCGCGGTACATATGAACTGAAATATTTCTTTACAACCGCCATTGCCTCTTCGAC
>Ga0105047_10018601_pt1 | contig 10760 bp, 16 predicted proteins | sample MAT04_FD_78384 | JGI IMG/M metagenome (GOLD analysis project Ga0105047, IMG submission 78384) | Freshwater microbial communities from Lake Fryxell liftoff mats and glacier meltwater in Antarctica - MAT-04 (megahit assembly) | ecosystem: Environmental > Aquatic > Freshwater > Ice > Liftoff...
CAACCTCCTCAAATAGCTTGCCATTTACATAAGGGAATTGTGCCAAATTCTCATCTAAATTCCTTAACCGTCTCTCATTTGGCGTATTTAAAACATGAAAGATCGAAGCAATATGCATCGCCAAATCGCTGCCATCTTCCTTCGTATGCAAATCGATATATTGCCAAAAAATCCCCTTCTCAAAAATGTTCGTATCATCAGCAAACATACAAAACAACAACCGCACCAGATAAACCTCAAGATCATGCCCCGTATAGCCAATCTCTTTCAGTCGATCGTGCAGCTTACCCATCAATTCCGCCGCCGCAATATTGACAGGATCTTCATCCTTATAAACCCGCTTCTCATATCCCGCAATAAAGCCGAACAGATGCACCTGACTTATAAAGTCCTGAATCTCAAACTCTGTTGCTGTGTCAGCATCTAAATCGTAAAGCCTAAATTTCTGAAAATCTGACACTAAAATATATTTCGGTAACTCATGCTCCTTCAGTCCAGAGAAATAATCCTTAGCCTGTTTCACTGCCTTATCTAAGCTTTTACCCCGCGACTTATGCTCGATCAAGATCACCCCTTTCCAAAGCAGATCGATAAATCCCTGCTTTTGATCTAACTTCTTAACCGAATGCTCAAAAGTCGCCACCCGCCGCCGCGAAATCCCAAACACATTAAAAAAGTCATCCCAAAAAGACTTTGCCTCAGCATCCTCAGAGCTTTCCCCATCCCATTTTTTAGAAAATGAGATCGCCCGCCCCTTGATCTCATTCCAACTTAAAGGCATAAAAGTTAACTTTAAAGCATAATTTTAGTAGTTATTCATATTAGCATTGTTAGATTAGTAGAGGAATCGACGGGAAAATTGCGATCGCCTGCGTTCTTTAATCTCTAATAAAAAACAAGAATTTGAAAATCCATCAACCTCTAACTAAATCTATGCTGAGACCAATTACCTTACAAGTTGAAGCCCCGATCGCTGACGCATACCAAAATGCAAATCCAGAACACAAGCAAGCATTACAAGCGATCGTCAGTCTATTTCTAAAATTAATCTCTGTAAGCAATTCACTACAGACAATTGTTCAGGAAATACGTTCGGAAGCTGAGCAAAAGGGACTTACCCCAGAAATTCTAGAGGAGCTTCTGAAAGATGAATAAGCTCAGGTTAGTCATCGATACCAATGTGTTGATTAGTGGCTTATTATCGTCAAACTCTATTCACAAAAGATTTTTGACTATGCTACATCTCAAGCAACACTTTTGATGTCCGATGTAGTGCAAGCAGAGATAGAAAATGTAATCACACGTCCTAAGTTTAAATTTCACCAAGCGCAATATCTGCTACTTAAAACCCAATTTTTCGGTAAACTTTTGTGGAAACTAAAAACTTGAGGTTAGACCGTGAGACAACTTAATTTTTTGATTATTTTTCTTGTGATCCTGTTTCTGGTGATATTTTCGCTGGAAAATACTTTACCTGCAACGATTCAGATTACGCCTAGTTGGAAGATCACAGCCCCACTCGCGGTCGAACTGATTGTCGTCATGGGTTTAGGTGCGGTAATCGCTTGGCTGTTTAGTTCTTGGGCAAGTATGCAAGGCATGATGCAGTTTTACAAAAAAAATCAGCAGATTGATACTTTGCAGCAACAAGTGACTCAGCTATCTGTCAAGATTGATGAGCGTAAACAACTGTCGGCTTCGGCGATCGATGTTGAAGTTGAAGACAAAACTAAAGCAATGTCTTGAACCAAAGTCCGCGATCGACTGATTAATCTGTCACGGTTTTCGGGCAGATCGCCATTTTTAACACCCAAAAAACTTTCTTTGGCGTAAAATCGCTGGTATCTTGGTTGGCACTACGTTCGGTAGCTCACCTTCAAAAAACGCATGACGCTCTCAATTACAGAGTCGGTAACAAAAGAAGCGATCGCCCTATTGATCGATCTTGCCCAACGTGGTGAGATTGACCCGTGGGATGTTCAGGTGATCGATGTCGTCGATCGATTTCTGTCGCGGCTGATCAGCGATGACCGCAAAGAGCTGTACGAATCTGGACAGGCGTTTTTGTATGCGTCAATGCTGGTGTTGCTCAAGGCTAATACCCTGTCTCAGTCCCAGATGGTATTTGAGGCAGAGGAAGATTTTGAGCCAGACCAAATGGAATTACTGGACTCCTCTAACTTCAACGGACTGCCTGCCAATCTGGAGAATCAGATTCGTCGTCGTCCTGTCGCCTTGCCACCCACAGCCCGACGCATCACCCTAGAGGAATTAATTACTCAGCTTGAATCGATCGCGGCTTTAGTCGAACAAAAATCAGGCAAACGTCCACGGGCGCGTCCACCTGCAAAGCAATCTCGTCAAGCGGCGATTAGAGCGATCACCCAACTTGCCCACAAAGAAAATTTGTCGGAAATGGTGATCGAGATCGAAAAATATTTCAGCCAAGCTCCTCTGCTGTATCAAGATGGCATCGAGCTTTCTGAGTTAGCTCAAGTATTTGGCGATCGAGTTGGTGTGTTCTGGGGCTTACTATTTCTGTCAGCTCAATCTAAAGTGGAGTTATTTCAAGCAGATTTCTATGGCAAAATCCAAGTCGTGCCGATCATGGTGCCGCAGTCCGAAGTGGTTTAGCTGGGCAATAATCTCAACAATTAGCTCAACTGGAGCGATCGTTGGTCTGGCAATCAGTCCAAGTGTGAGCATGGCTCAGATCGGCCAGTTTAAGGTTAGCCAATTTAAAGTTAGCCAGTACAGGCCAATTCCGCTCACATCAGACCAAGTAAACGATATTCTGACCGAACGGGATATTCCCACAGGGCAAAAAGGGTTTGCCAAAGATTATCAGGTTGAACTTTCGATCGACGATCGATTAGAAATTTCGGTCTCCTCCAATGCCTTCGATCCGATTGTGAGTTTGTTGGGCAAAGATGGTGATGCGATCGCCGAAAATGACGATGGCGGATCTGATGGCACTGATTCGTTACTGTTTGTCAAAATCAAAAAAGCTGGGTCTTATATCGTGCGGGTGCAGTCTTTTGGCGGCAGCAGTGGCGGTAAGTTCATGCTCAAAGTCACAAAGCTCAGACCCGTAAACTAAACCTCGCCTAAAATTAGACTGGCTGAATGTCAGGGCGGAGATGGCGCGCCCGATTGAGGTAGACATGCTTAATTTCCACTTGCTCCAGCGTTGTATTGATGTGTAACAAAACACGAATGCAACGTTTCAGCCCATCCTTGACATACATTTGCTGCACATCCAACAGGGGGACATGCTGCCAATGCGATCGAGATCGCGCAACCTGAGCAGGAAAAACCACGTCAATATCTGAAGTAACTGAAAAAGTCACACTGACAATTTCTTTCGGGTCGATTTGATTAGCCGCTTCGATCGCTGCCATCATCTCCAATACCGCCAACTCGATCGCTTTAAAACTGTTTTCTTCAACAGTTGTAGCTCCACGCACTCCACGTACTCGCCAACCCACGCTCTTATTTCCTCTGAATAACCTTTTCCTCAAGATCATAATATCGGTTGAATTGCTAAGATCGAACTAAATCAACAACTAACAAATTTATTTAAAAACTAACTATATGGCGAGTGTCAAAATTCAGGGTGCAGAGCATATTTATACCCTTACACCCGAAACTGATGCGCCTTTTACGCTAGTTTTCTTGCATGGTTGGTTACTTAGTCAAGCTTACTGGCAGCCTCTGATCGACAAGCTCAAACCCCATTTTCAGTGCCTTGCTTACGATTTACGTGGGTTTGGCCAGTCTCAGTTGGGCGATCGACGCGAGTATGCCCCACTCAGTTATGCCTACGATCTCAAAGAAATGCTCGACAAGCTGGAAATTGGCGAGGTTTGGTTAGTCGGACACTCGCTCGGTGGCAGTATTGCTTTATGGTCAGCCAGTGTTTTGAGCGATCGAGTCCAAGGGGTTATTTGCCTCAATGCGGGGGGTGGGATTTATCTTAAGGAAGAATTTGAGAAATTTCGCCAAGCAGGGCAGTTAATTCTTAAGTTTCGACCACGTTGGTTGGTGCGGATGCCTGGGATCGATCGACAATTTGCCAAAGATAGCGTCAAACTCCCGCTAGAAAATTACTGGGGTAAACAAAGAGCGATCGATTTTGTGGGTGCTAAGTTTGAAGCGGCACGGGGAACCTTACTCGACTCCACTAGCCCCGAAGAAGTCCATATGTTGCCGCAAGTCGTCTCAAAATTAACGCAGCCAGTTTATTTTTTTGCAGGCAGTGACGACAAAATCATGGAACCCAAGTATGTACGTCATCTCGCCAGTTTTCACGCTTTGTTTAACGAGTCGGGTGATAACGTGTTTGAGATCCCTAACTGCGGACACATGGGGATGTTAGAGCAAACTGAAGAACTCTCTCGACTGATGATGCAACTGTTGCCTTACAATCAATTATTGAATCCCGACTCCTGACTTCTGATCAAGCATGAACATTACTGAATTTTTCCAGCTTCGCGCTGGCACATGGAAGTCACAGCGTACCAGCCATCAACCCGCGATCGAACGATCGGAAAGTGCTAACTCTGAGATTCAGGTCGAGTTTTTGGAGTCGATCGACCCCCAAGTAGCCAAATTCTCCATGCTGCATAGTTTTGGGGCTGAACAAACCTTATGTGGGATTGCAGTCAAGTGGAAAGGCACGGATAAAAGTCAAGCCCAAAATCAAGCCGATTCGACTATTCTTGTGGCGATCGCGGGTGAAGATCCCCAGCAGGGTAAAATCTTGCGCCAACAGGTCGGTAGCGATCTGGTTCCTATAATTGGACGCTATTCGATCGGTGATGATGACGTGCTCAGCTTAATTACTGAATCTGATGGGTTACACGCTGAAGAAAAAATGTGGTTCCCCCGCCCGAATATTTGTATGCGGGCTGGCTTCACGGTTGATTTAACGACTGGCTCTGCGGCAGAAACCGTGGCATCTTTCTGCACCGAAATTCGGATCGTGAAGCCTTCGATCTAACTTAATCTTTGGTTTTCGATTTTCAACTATTAGCAATGCTGAAGAGGAGTTTGAAAACATTCCACGCCCACAGTAAAGCCACAAATCCACCGAAAATCGTTAAAGGTACAAGCAGTAAAAGCCGCCAACGGTTGACTTCTAGAGCGATCGACGTTGCCCAGACTTGCCAGACCACAAACCAACCCATCACAGCGATCGCCAGCAATCTACTCCAAGCTCCACCCACACTCAAAGCAGGGGCAATAAATAGCCAAGGTGTACTGCCAAAGCCAATCAAAGTCAGTAAGACCTGAAGTGAAATCGTGCGCCCAAGTACCTGTGTGAGTAAGCGCAGTAAACCTGCAAAGATCGACCAACCAACTAACCCGATCGACACAGACAAGGGGATATTCCAGGCTTGTTGTCCTAACCGCAAGACTTCTAGGGCATTAACTAACACAACTACCAGCCCACCCGCAATTACGGATGGATTCGATCTCAAGTAGGTAAAAGTTGCCTGCGGTGCAAACAGCGAACCATAGACATTTTCAAGGAAATAATCAACTAATCTCGATCGAGGACTGCGATCGAATGGTTCAAGTGTTGGCGTTGTCAAAGCTGCCAAAGAGTTTTCTGCTTCATCCATTGAGATATCTTGGGTAAATCCGAGAAAGGCTACCCCCATAGTTTAACGCCTTCGATCGTGCGGGAAAATTAAAGTCTTACGGTGCAAGTCTAGCTTTGCCCAACCGAGTTGATTTGTACCAAGTACTGATTGCAGGAACCCAAGCTTCAAAATGGGGCAATATCAGTTCGCATAATTGTTGAATTTCAAGCTGAGCATCTCTTTTGCCTCTGAGATCGAGAAAGTGCATCAGCGATCGAACATTAAAGCTAACGATAAAGTGTTGCCGATAATCAAACGGCAGCTTACCCCGTGCGTGTTCCTCCGCCATCCCAGCGATCATATCTTGTTCGTATCGACGCGCCGCCTCTCCGCACCAATCTAAATCTTTTTGTCTCTGCTCTGGCGAATAGAAATATTTCTTGCCCTGTCGATCGCTATAGTTCCCAACTGGTCGCAGGTAGAAAACATCTTCTAGATCTCGTTTAGCTTGCGCCGCCTCTATCACCCTCAGCCCTGTGTATCGGGCTGATTGCACATCAAAACTCACAGAAACCCGATGCGTGCGGGCTTGTTGCATCACACTATGGGGAAAGAATCCGCAAGCCAAGGTAATTTGAGGGTGTTCGAGCGGCCCGTAATGCCCTCTTTCTCCTGCGAGCAGTTGCTTGATAATAATCTCTCCACATTTCGCTTCATCTGGGAGCTGACTGACATCCCAAACAAATTCCTCACTATAATCCTGATGCATGGCAGCATAGATTACCTGTTGCGGCGAGGGCGTGGCTTGTATGACTTCGACTCGAAATCTATCCATGACTTGGGTTACCTAGAGCTAGAAGAAGCATAGAATTATTATTGTAAAGTCTCAGGCCCCAGACATGACATTTACCTATGACATTACCCGAACGAGATCGTGGACTGTTGATGATTATCACCGCATGATTGATGCGGCAATTTTAAGCAGTGATGACAAGGTTGAATTACTTGAAGGTCAGATTGTCCAGATGAGTCCACAATATGCTCCCCATGCCGCTACTACCCATTGGGCTTCCGACAATTTCAGAGAGTTATTGAAAAATAGGGCTACTGTGCGGATACAGTTGCCAATCACCTTGCCACCTCGCTCGGAACCAGAACCAGATATCGCAATTGTGGTCGGTAATCCTAGAAGTTATATCGATCGGCACCCTATGCCTGCCGATATTTTTCTGTTGATCGAAGTTGCTGACTCAACTTTAGAAAGCGATCGAAACCAGAAAGCCACGATCTATGCCCAAGCAGGAATCCGCGAATACTGGATTTTAGATGTCAATGCTCGTCAGGTTTACGTTCACCGCCAACCCGATGGAGCAATCTACCAGCAAGTTAATTTGCGAAGTGATAGATCCTCCTCTATTTCTTCATTAGCATTCCCAGAAATCAGCATTCCATTGAGTTTGCTTTTCCCCTTTGAGGATTAAATCAATCTACTCGTTATCAAGAATATCAATTAGAGCATCAGCTTCAGCCACAGCAGTTCGAGCTTTTTGGTAAACATCCTCAAATTCTTGGTTGGTCGCGCTCAGACCTTGCATGATCATGATCGCAAAATACTCGCGCTTAGTCATGCCCTCCACTAAAGCATCCATTTGCTTGTCATAACTAATTGGGAATGCGCTATCAGTTCGTCTAGTTGGCATCAGAAGTTCTCCTTACACTGGTCATATAGTATTTTTACACCAAATACACTTCAGGATTCATTTGCTCGATAACATTTGCAAGAACGCCACTTCCCAAACTAGTCTTGGTTGGATATAGCCTTGTAGCTGTTTCTTTACCTGTTCTAGACATTCGATCGAACGCATAAACCCATTCGATCGCCAGTAAAAATTTTGTAAATAGTCAGCTAGCCATAATTGCGACTCGACATCAAGCTCTTTCGCAATTTGCCTTGCTAGGCTCAGGGCGGCTCTGGGATTATTTGGTAATTGTTGAGCCGACTTGAGCAACTCTGGCGGCAGCTTTTGAAACTGCTCGAACGCCGCGATCGAATCTCCCACCGAACCCTGCGAGATCGAGATCATTTCATCGGGTAAATCGGCAAGCTGATTTTTTGCCAAAACTTGCTTAATTTGTTCAGCAGATAAGCGGGAAAACGGAATCCTCTGGCAACGCGACACCAATGTCGGCAAAAGCGAACTAGAGTCGGGTGCGATCAAAATAATCGTGGCTTGACCAGGCTCTTCCAAGGTTTTGAGTAAGCCATTAGCCGCAGATTCTGCCATTGTCTGGGCTTCAGTGATAATCACCAGCGATCGAAGGCTTTCTAAAGGGGGATGACTCAAAAATTCACCGATTGCTCGAATTTGCTCCAGACGGACTTGAGGCGCGGCACGGCGTTTGAGTCCAGCCGCTTCTGCTTCCTTTGCCGTGAGCAGCTTACCTTTTTCGGTATAGGTTGGCTCGACCCACAAAACATCAGGATGGTTTCGATCGCGCACTCGTTGCTGAGACTTATTGTCTCGCACTAACATTTCGGCAAACGCTTGGGCAGTCAAACTCCGCCCGATGCCTGCAATCCCTGCAAATAAGTATGCTGGCGCAACTCGGTCTTGTTTTAACGCCGATCTGAGTAATTCGATCGCCTGACTCTGCCCCACAACAACACTAAAAGCATCCATTAGTCGATCGTGACAGTTTTAGGCAGTATCCGCAATCCCAAGTAAACTAGTAAAACTATTCTTAACCAATCAAGTACTGAAACCACGGCATTATGAACTTAAATATTCCACCTGAGCAAGTAATTTTATACGGCATTGCGATCGCGGCAGGGCTGATCTACGTGCCATTTTTCGCCGTGGCCTATGCCCGTGTCACGATTGGGATGGACTACAGTGCGCCTAGAGCGATGTTTGACAAACTCCCTGCCTATGCCCAAAGAGCAACCTGGGCACATCAAAACTCGTTTGAAGTTTTTTCGTTGTTCGCGGCTTCAGCTCTGATGGTCTTAGTTTCTGGTAAAAGTTCAGAATCTACAACAGTTCTGATTTTGGGGTTTCTTGCCGCGCGTCTGGCTTTTAGTTTCTTTTATATTATTAATGTGCCAATCCTTCGATCGCTAATGTGGGCAGTCAGTATGGTTGTCATTGCGAGTCTGATCAAAGCTAGTCTAAGCTAAAAGCTAATTCAATCTAAAAACATGGACACTACAACGATTAACTGTAAAGAAGCATGTATTAACGGCTGTATTCTGGGCGATCGATGCCCGAACCTAAAATATTTAGCCGCCACTCAGAAATTTCTGCAAGAGACTTCGATCGATCGAATATTAGAGATCGCCACAAATAGACATAACCCTCCACAGATAAATGATCGGGAAGTGTAAATTAATCTGAAGTTGCAACACACGAGATCGCTGATATTCCTGCTCGATCGAGAATTTGGGGGATCAGATGCTCAGACTTAACTGCCATCAGATGCACGCCATGACAGATCTGCTTGGCAGCTTTGACCTGTTCTGAGGCAATTGCGATCCCTTCTTGCAATGGCACTTTAGCTTGAGCGAGTCGATCGATCATCTCGTCAGGAATATGTACACCTGGGACATACTTTTTGATGAACTGAGCATTTTTAGCAGATTTCAATAAAAAAATTCCTGCTAGGATCGGCTTATCGCTCAGGCTATTAGCTAAATCCATGAATTTTGCTAGTCGATCGAAATCGGTGATCAACTGACTCTGGAAAAATTGCGCGCCCGCCTCAAGTTTGCGCTCAAATCGTCGCTGTAAACCCGACCAACTGGGAGACTGCGGATCGACTGCTGCCCCCACAAATAAATCTGTGCCGCCATCAGGTAAAAGCTTTTCGTTGGCATCCAGACCTTGATTCAGCTTCTGGATCAGCTTTAGTAGTCTGACTGATTCATAGTCAAAAACGGCTCTGGCTTCGGGCTGGTCACCCACTTTGACTGGATCGCCTGTGAGTGCCAAAACGTTGCTAATGCCAAAGGCGGCGGCTCCCAATAAGTCTCCCTGCAATGCAATCCGATTTCGATCGCGGCAGGCAAGCTGATATACGGACTCAATCTCTGCTTGCTGTTGCAAAATTACCGAAGCAGCAAGTGGACTCATGCCCAGTACAGCTCGACTGGAATCAGTAATGTTTACGGCATGGACACGACCTTTCAATAATCTGGCTAAATCCAGCATGTGTTGGCAATTACTACCTTTCGGTGGAGAGATTTCGGCGGTAATCAAAAACTCCTTGCGAGCGACTGCCTGTCTGAATTTAGAGAATTTTGTCGAAGTCATCAATTTTTTGGAATTTTTCGATCGAGCAACACTTATGTAAGTTTATACCCAAGCGGAAACCCAAGTTGACAGGTTAACGACTTCTCTGCTTGAGAGCCTAAATTAAGGGAAATAGCACCACTAGATTCATGCATTACGCAAGTTGTCCGAATCAATTTAAAACAAGCAAATAAATGTACAACGCTGACACTCGGAATTACGGCATTTATAACGAGGTTTTCCCTCTCCTGATAAACCATGTCTGACGATATCGCTACTTTGACAAGTTGGGCAGAGTACTGATTCTAATACCATTCAATTTTCTCTCTTCACTAATTTTATCCGTTATCTCCCATTTCCACGGATCTACAACACTACCGAAATTGAAAAGAATGCAGGAATGTATTTGGGTCGTCAAGTCAGCCAACAATTTGTTTATTTTGCGTAGCGGTGATCACCGTAATTTGAGTTAAAGCATCGAGCTGTCGCAGAAAATCTGGTATATGCTAGAACTTAAATGCTGACTTAAAGGTAAATGTGTAAACCTCTATGACGGGAAAAGAACTGCGTCAGATTTTATTAGACAAGTGGGGCTATTCCTACGACATCCAACTCCGACGGATGCAAGACAAAATGCAAGCTCAAATTATGTGGCGGTATCAAGAGCAGCTTTCTTTCCCCCTGAGCGAAGCTGACTATATCGATCACCTTGAGGCGATTGTGGCACATTTGAATGACTGGTGTGTGGTTGAGCAAGTCCAAGAATTTATTCAAACCACCAAAATCCGCCCCCGTCTCGGCAAAGCCGTCTGTATTCCGCTCAAAATGGGTATGAGATCGATCGAGTGGATGGTCGAGTAAATTTTACAAAAGTTTCATAAAA
>Ga0105047_10018602_pt1 | contig 10759 bp, 7 predicted proteins | sample MAT04_FD_78384 | JGI IMG/M metagenome (GOLD analysis project Ga0105047, IMG submission 78384) | Freshwater microbial communities from Lake Fryxell liftoff mats and glacier meltwater in Antarctica - MAT-04 (megahit assembly) | ecosystem: Environmental > Aquatic > Freshwater > Ice > Liftoff...
CACGAAATCGCCGCCTTGTTCAATCATCCCCTGCCCCTTCGTGATCGTTGCTCGCGCTTTCGTAATCATGCCCGCGAAACGGCCGTTGATCAGTTGTGCACCAGCCGTCAGCGTCGTGCTTGTCACGAACAGCATTGGAATGACCGTCACCCACGCGTACCGACCGCGACCCTGGTTCACCAGCCACGTCGTCACGAGCGCCAGTGCCATCACCGCAAGGAGTTGATTCGCGATCCCGAACATCGGCCAGATCGTGTTGATTTCACCGGTCGAGATCAGCACCCCGTACCCGAGCGTGACCGCCCCGCTCGCAATCAGTGCCCCCGGCAACCAGTCGGGCCTTGCGAACGGCTTGTACACCCGCCCGACCGTTTCCTGCAGCAGGAACCGGGCGATTCGTGTCCCCGCGTCGATCGTCGTGAGGATGAACAACGCCTCGAACATGATCGCGAAGTGATACCAATACTTGAGCAGCGTCCCGACTGCCAATCCCGTGAACGCGAACGCCTGCTGGAAGATCATCGCCATCCCAACGGCCAGCGTCACGGCCCCGCCGGTCCGCCCGCGAAGCGACTCGCCGCCCACCAACTCCTCGACCTGCCCGAGGTTCAGGTGTTGCGGCGACTCAACCTGCGTCGCGTGGATCGGGTCTTTCGATTCCGCCGGCAGCGACTTCCCACTGACGCCGTACTTCTCCTGCACCGTGTCCAACTGTTCCTTGAAATCAGGGGCATCAGCGATGGCAACGTTGATGTCGTAGTACAGGTCTGGCGGCAGGCTCGCGGCCGCGATGAGCGCCACGGTTCCCACAAGCCCCTCGATGAGCATGGCACCATAGCCGATACGACGAACGTGGCTTTCCTTGTCGATCATCTTGGGAGTGGTGCCCGACGACACGAGCGAATGGAACCCGCTGATCGCGCCGCACATCACGCAGATGAACACGAACGGGAAGAGGCTCCCGCCGAACGTCGGGCCGCCGTTGATGAACACCTCGTTCAGCGGAGGCGCCTGGAGAGTTGGGTTCGCCACGATGACGCCGACCACGAGCAGAATCACGGTGCCGATCTTGAGGAAGCTACTCAGGTAGTCGCGTGGCCCGAGCAGCAACCACACCGGCAACACCGCGGCAATGAAGCCGTAAATGCAGAGCGTCCAGATTGTCTGCTCTCGCGTGAGTGAGAAGAACTTCTCCAGCGACGAACCTGGAATCAATCCGCCAGCGACCACCGCGAACAGCGTCAGCGCACCACCGATGAGCGAGGCTTCCACGACGCGACCGGGGCGAATGCGATACATCCACAGGCCGACGAGCAGAGCGATCGGAATCGTTGCCGCGATGGTGAACGTGCCCCACGAGGAACCCGGCACAACCTGCGCAGAACCAGCAGGCAGGATCAAGCTGACGCGCCGTTCCTTGGAGACCTTTTGCGTGAGGTTAACCTCGCCATCCTTCGTCTTTGGAACCCGGATCGCGAACGACTCGGGTCGCAGGCTCTCTTCTTGGCCGGGGGCGTAACGAACCGTGCAACCGCCGGAAATCGCGTAAACCTTGCTGGTTGGGGTGTCTTCCATCACACCGGGGAAGATGATGACTGCGTTGTCGGCGTGCCCCACTGGGTAAATGATTTCCATCCCCGCAGGCAACTTCACTTCCTCGCCGCCGAGGGCTTTGACGACCACGAAACCGAGACCAGCCAGAGCGATGATGACGATGAAGAGAATCGCGATCGACGCCACGACCGAGGCGGCCGGTCCCAACTCGGCACGCGCAATTTCCGCGAGGGATTTTCCATCTCGTCGAACGCTCGCGGCCAGCACGAGCATATCCTGCACGGCACCCGCGAGGCACACGCCGACGACGAGCCAGATCAACCCCGGCATGTAGCCGTATTGAATGGCAAGCACCGGACCGATTAGCGGACCCGCCCCGGAGATCGCGGCGAAGTGGTGCCCGAACAGCACCCACTTGTTCGTCGGGTGGTAGTTCTGGCCGTCATTCAAGCGGTGAGCCGGCGTGAGACGGCTGTCGTCGAGCACGGCGACTTTGGCAGCGAGAAAGGCCGAGTAGTAACGGTAGGCGAGTGCGAGGCAGACCAGCACCAGAATCATGACCGGCATGGCGTGGACGAGTACGCGGCCGTTGGTGGGGTCGGTGTGGTAGAGCGAGAGCGCGAAAAGTTGCATGGTGCGTCCGCGTGCGAGGAGCGAAACCAACGCACACTAACGTAGCGGTCGAGCCGCGTTTGGTGTAGTCCGCACATCATGGAGCCATGCTTGGTGGCGGCTCAAGTGTTGCGAGGTTCTCTCGATCGCGTCAGCGGGTCGTTGGAATTACTTGGCACGATGGCGTATTGACCGTAATCGTTGAGGGATCGAAGGAACGTTTTCCCCCTCACCCGCGACTCGAAGACTCGTCGCGACCTCTCCCCCATCAAAGCATGGGGGCGAGGTGGGCGTGGCTGGTCTCTTCTTGAAGCCAACTGGTTGGGTGAAGCTCAAGAGAAGATGCTGCGCCCCCACCTCACCCCCATGCTTTGATGGGGGAGAGGTCGGCGAGGCTTTGCGAGCCGGGTGAGGGGGAAACACGGTTCTCCAGCACCAACGGCGACCCGTTCATTCCGCCCCCGTTCCTCAGATCCCATCGATGGTGATACCGCCGTGGAGAACGTTCATTGAGAATCCTCCGGTTTGCACCGCTCCCGTCAGCGGTGCGAGGTACACGACCCCCGACGACGCACTCTCGGTCAACAGGACAAGGTTCTGCTGCGTACCCGTTCCGGCGACGTGAGTGATAGCGTGATCCACGACCGCCGTGCCAGTCAGATACGTTCCCGCGTCCGGTCCCGTGCTGGCAATACTCGCTGCCCCGACCGACGCAGCGGGATTGATCGCGTACACGGCAACCCGAACCTGCTCGTTCGTCGTGCTGGTCAGCGGGTCGAGCGCCGAGAACACCAACTCATCCTTGCCATCGCCGTCGGAATCCACGATCGCCACACGACCATCTCGCTTGATGCCGCTCGCCGCTCCCGCGAGTCCGCCGAACGGTGCGAACGCCGTCAAGCCACCTGCCGTGAGAGGAAGCTCTGCGAGTGTTCCGCCCTGGAATTGGAGAACCTTGACCTTGATCTTCTGAACCTCAGGATCGGGATTCACGACTGGCCCACCACGAGTCACCGCGATCTCATCGCCACCGACCCCGTCAACGTTCCCGGCCGTGACAATCACGCCCTTCTGATAACCAGCACTGAACGGCGTCTTGATCCCGCCGATGGCAGTGTTGGTTCCATCGGGGGTGTTTCCGTCAATGACCACCAACCGGCCGAACTCTTTCTGCCCCGAAGTGGTGCCGTTGCCACCACGGGTGCCGGCAATCAAATCAACATGACCGTCGCCGTTGATGTCGCCTGCGGCGATGTTCAGGCCGTTCGTGTAATCGCCAGCGCTGCCGTCCGGTCCATCGTGGTTGCTGAACGGCGTGAACGTGCGAATCACCGTCAACGTTCCCTTCGAGAGAGCGGCTCCGTCGAAAACGGTGACCCTCCCCGCCAAAGCTGGGGACAGGCCGAGGACACCCACAGGGTTTGCCGGAGCCACCGCGAGATCAGCAACTGTGTCGCCATTAAAGTCGCCGAGGGCAACCGAGACGAGGCCCTCGTACAGTCCGAATGGCGTCACGGTCGAGAGGAGCGTACCCGTTTCGCTGAGGACGCGAACGGTCCCATTCGAGGTGCCAACCGCGAAAGTCACGGCTGGGGTCAGTCTCGGATCGAGGGATTCGAGACAAGGCTGATACCGTCGCCGCGATCGGGACGAAGCAGTTCGAGAGTGAAAGAGTCGCGTATACCATCCAATCATCAAAGGCTCACATCGGAGGAAATTTCAGGAGTAAGTGCAGTACAGGCGTGCCGCACGAGATAACGTTTCGCGATTGATCTCCCAAAGTATCGAAGCTGCTCACTCCTTCGCAACGCCAACTTGCTCACTTGCTCACAGCGTCCACACAGGGTGTTCCACTGGTTTCCGGGTTTCTTCCCGATGGTTTTCAGGAGTTGGGGCTGGTTTTCGAGAGTTGGAGATGGTTTTCAGAAGTTGGGGCTGGTTTTCGGGAGGGGTGTGCGGTTTTCCCGGAACCAATGAGAAACGTACCGATCACTTGACTACTCGATTCCGTTAGTCCCCGAGTGGTCAGGAATCGAACGGCCCACTCCGAGCTTGCAGGTCAATCAAGAACGCATTGCAATTCTTGAGAAAGTTGTTGATGATCGGGGTAACTGAAAGAGAGAAAGACGTATCGTGACTGGCGATGCGACACCTCCTGAACCGGCTGCGAGTCTGCGGTGCCGCTTATGTGGCCGGCTGCAGACGATCTCACAGGCCGAGTTTCCCGCGTTCATTCAGAGCGGGTGGCCTCGGTGCTGTGGCGAGATCATGTCGATGACGATGGTGGTCACTGCCCCGCAGAAGCCGCCGGTCACTCGCCAAGACTAAACCATCGTGTCGCGTGTCGCTTCCGTCTCCGCTTTCCGCAGCGAAGTGAAAGGTTCAGTCCCGCGGCACCGGGACGAACTTCCCGTCGACGATCTTGCTGATGGTAAGTTCCTGAAGGGTGGTGTCGCCGTCCGCGTTGAAGCCCCACTTGCCGAGCACACCCTTGTCAAAGTCCTGCGTTTCGAGAACCGCCTTGCGGATTGCCTCGCGATCCTTCTTGCCAACCTTCTTGACCGCCTCCAGAAACACCTTCGCGGCCTCATAGCCGTAAAGTGCGTACGACTCGGGATCGCTGTTGTACTTTGCCTTGTACCTCTTCAAGAACTCCGCCCCCGGACCCTTCAACTGCGAAGGGACTTTCCCGCCCATCGTGGCGTAAACACGACCGTTGAGCACGTCGGCCCCGGCAGCCTTGATGAACGCCTCTTCGTAGCAGCCGTCTGGCACAAACAGCGGACAGTTCACGACGCCCTTCATGTCAATGGCGATCTGCGGGCCCTTGCTCAGCGTCGTCCCGCCGAAGTAGAGCACATCCGGATTCAAGGCCGCGATTGTATTCATGAGACCCTTGAATTCCAGTTGGGTGGCGACAATGCTCTGGTGGCCCAGAACGCGGAGGCCGAGCTTCTCGCACTCGGCCTTGAACAGCCCGGCTACCCCCTTCCCGTACAGCTCGTTGTCGTCGAGGATGTAGACCGTCTTGGCCTTCAGTTCGTTCACGATGTAGCGAGCGGTCAGCGGTCCCTGGATGTCGTCGGTGGGGCAAACGCGGCAGAACGTGAGCTTCCCGGACTTGCGATAGATGTCTGGTTCGCCGTTGTCGAGGCCGGGAACCTTCTTGGTCAACCCGAGCCAGGTGACGGAGGGTGATATCTGGAGCAACCCGGCTTCGTTCAGCAGCGGCATCGAGACCTTTGCGGCCCCCGAGTTGTACGGCCCGATGAACACCATCACGTCCTTGTCTGCGATCGCCTGGCGGGCGTTGTCCATCTCCATGCCCGCGTCCCACCTGCCCCCGCTCGCGGTCGCGTCGTCCATGTCCACGTGTTGGAGTTGCATCCCGGCGATCTCACCGCCGTAGTCGTCGATCGCCATCTGGATGCCGTTGACGATCGCGTCCGTTTGACTCTGCGCACTGCCCGTGCGAGGCATGCTGGTAACGATCTTCACCCGGTTCTTACCCCCCTGCGGGAGGAGCAACCAGCCGACAGCGGCCACGCCTGCAACGCCGCCCGCAAGGAAAAGCACATTTCGACGGTTCAAGACGAACTCCCGGTGAGATCGTGGGGTCAAGTCATCATCAGGGCATGACAATGGCCCGGGTCAACGATCTGGGCCCCAACCAACGACAATACCCGGCTGGAATAACCTTGGATGTCGTGATTGTGGGGCACGCTGCGGATAGGATACCCAACGGTTCAGCTCTTGTAACCAGTCTCAGGCCACCACCATGCCGGCTCCGCCTGCTCTTCGTTCATTTCTGGTCGCCCTCGGCTTGGCCATGATCTCAATCTCTCCCGCGAGTGGTCGGCAACAGGAGGGTACGCTCCGCGAGTAGACGCTCTCCACCACGCCGAGGCTCGGGAAAGGCTATGGTGGTGAAGAAGGGGCAGAAGTGGATCACGAATCGCTGCTCGTTGAAAAGGGAAGTACCATGGGGCGACTCGCGAACTTGTTGGTAATCGACCCTGAGAACTGGCGGGCCGATCTGTTTGCCCTCATCCTTCGGGCGAGTTGCATCCTCGGCGTTGTGGTCTACCTGCCGAGCGTCTACATGGCGATCACCACCGGGTTGGTCGGCGTCGTCATCCTCGACACCATCGCATTGTCGACGGTGATTGGTCTCTACTACCTTGACCACCAACCATTCCGGTCGCGTGCCATCGTCTTCAGTTTGATCTTCTTCGCGCTCGGGACTGGTCTTTTGATCTGGGTGGGGTCGATCAGCCAAATCTACCTCTTCGGTTTTTCGATGCTGACCACGATCCTTTTGGGCCTGAGGATGGGGTTCTACGCTGCGATATTGAGTTCGCTAACGATGCTCGGTGTCGGCTCTCTTGGGTTGGCGGCACCCGAGATGGCGACACACGCTGCCACCGGTCCGACCGGGTGGGTCGTCATCACCCTCAACTTCACGCTGGTGAACACCCTGCTCACGGTTGCGATTGGCTCGGTGCTCGCTGCCATCGACAACGCCCTGATGAGGGAAGTCACCGCTCGCGCCTCGCTCGACCACGAGCGTACCTTGTTGCGAACCCTGCTTGATGCGCTTCCGGACGTGGTGTTCACCAAGGATCAGGATTGCCGATTCGCTGTCTGTAACCCCGAGACCTTGAACGCGCTCGGACTCGAACACGAGTATCAGTTGGCTGGGAAGACCGTCTTCGACCTGTTCCCGCGTGAAATGGCCGAACGATTCCATGCCGACGACTTGGAGGTCTTGGCGGGCCGATCGCTCCGGGACCGCGAGGAGGAGAGTGTCGACGCCCGTGGGAACCCACGGTGGTACTGGACGATCAAGATCCCCCTGCGTGACGAGCGCGGCGGGGTCACCGGACTGATCGGGATCAGTCGTGACATCACGAGCCGCAAGAGGGCTGAACTGGAACGCAACCGCCTACTCGCGCAGCTCCGGTTGCAAATCGAACGCATGCCGCTCGGCTACCTCCTGAGCGACGCAGATTTCCGATACACCCGCTGGAACCCGGCGGCGGAACGCATGTTCGGTCACAGCGAGGCCGAGGTCCTGGGCAAGCATCCCTTCGAGGTCATCGTCCCCTCGGAGTCGCAACACCTTGTCGCGGGCATGTTCGACAGGATCAGGGCTGGGCACATGGACGCCCACGGCGTTTGCGAGAACCGGACCAAGGGCCGGGGAACGATTACCTGCGAGTGGTACAACACCCCGCTGTTCGATGACGACGGGACCTTCGCGGGAGTGTTGTCGCTGGCACAGGACATTACCAATCGGATAAAATTGGAGGAGCAACTCCGCCAGTCGCAGAGGATGGAGGCGTTCGGACAACTCGCTGGCGGCGTCGCGCACGACTTCAACAACATGCTGACCGTCATCAACGGGTACAGCGAATTGCTGATGCAAACCCTCCCGAGCGGCGACCCATCCCTCGGGTTGGTCGCCGAGATCCACAAGGCCGGCGAGAGATCGGCCGCGTTGACCCGTCAACTCCTCGCCTTCAGTCGTCAACAGGTCTTGGCCCCACAGAGCCTCGACCTGAACCTGGTCGTTTCCGACGCCGAGATGATGCTCCGCAGGTTAATCGGTGAGGACATCGAGTTCGCGACTCGATTGTCGCTTGATTTGTGGGCAGTACGGGCCGACCCCAGCCAACTGGAGCAGGTACTCCTCAACCTGTCGGTCAATGCCCGCGACGCCATGCCGACCGGCGGTCGGTTGACGATTGAGACTTCCAATGTTGAACTGGATGGCGAGTTCGTCCGAACACATTCGGGCGCTCGCCAAGGCCCGCACGTACTCTTGGTGGTGTCGGACACCGGGTTTGGGATTACGCCGGAGGTGATGGCGAGGATGTTCGAGCCATTCTTCACGACGAAGGAAGTTGGCAAGGGAACCGGACTGGGGCTCGCCACGGTATTCGGGATCGTAAGCCAGAGCAGCGGGCATGTGGAAGTGTCTAGCGAAGTCGGAGTGGGGACCACGTTCAAGGTCTACCTCCCGCGGGCCGACGCGGTGCCTCCCCAACCCGTAATGTCGGGGCGCCGATCATCACCGCAGGGGAGCGAGACGATCCTCCTGGTGGAAGACGAGTCGGCTCTCCGGGCTCTCAGCCGGCGCGTTCTGGCCGCGTGCGGGTATACCGTGATCGAGGCAGGCGACGGGGACGAAGCCGTGCGAGTTGCGGAAACGTATGGCAAACCGATTCACCTCCTCGTGACCGACGTGGTCATGCCAGGAGTCGGGGGCCAGGTCGTGTCCGAGCGGGTGACCAAGTTGCACCCCGGCGTGCGGGTCCTGTTCGTTAGCGGTCATACGGACGACGCGGTTGTCAAGCACGGGGTGCTCTTGGAGCGAGTACACTTTCTTCAGAAACCGTTCTCGCCCGTCACACTTGCGGTGAGGGTCCGAGAGGTATTGGACAGCTCGACAACCACTGCGGTTGCCACATCCGATCATGGAGGATCGACAACTGATCCTTCATGACACTGGCCCGGGCCTTGGCAATCTCGTGGGTACGAGACAGGTTCATCGAGTTACACCCCGGAGGTACTCACCCTGTCGGCCGCGATGGGTGTAACGTGCCACTCCCTCGCCGGCAGCATTGGTTCAGAAGAAGCCGTCGAAGCGGCACATGGTGCTGAGCCGAAGAAGCCGTCCCAAAGGGTATGCTAAAGAAGTGAGCCGAGCCCAGCGGGAACGGTTTTGATGACACCAACCGAGATGAACATGGACAACACCCCCGAAGTCGCGTCAGTACCGCCCAACGCACCTCGGTCGATCCTTGCCATCGATGTCGGAGGCACCGGACTCAAAATCCTCGCGACGGGACAGTCACAACCTCGCCGGCAGGCCAGCGGGCCGAGCATGACGCCACAAGAGATGGTTGCGATCGTTCGGAAACTGGCGGGTGACTGGACATACGAGGCAGTGTCGATTGGCTATCCCGGGCAGGTCGGCGACCACGGCCCGCGATCCGAGCCTGGCAACCTCGGCCCGGGGTGGGTGGGGTTTAACTTCCCCGCGGCGTTCGGCCGTCCGGTGCGGATCGTGAACGACGCCGCCATGCAGGCCCTCGGGAGTTACGACGGGGGCCGGATGTTGTTCCTTGGATTGGGCACCGGTCTCGGCTCGGCGTTGATCGCGGAAAACGTCCTCGTGCCTCTTGAACTTGGCCAGATACCGTACCGCAACGAACGGCTCGGCGAGGCCCTTGGCCGAGCAGGGTTGAAACGTCTCGGAAAGAAGAAATGGCGGCAAATCATTGATCGCGTCGTTCCGGCACTGATGGGTGCGATGCTCGCAGACTACGTTGTTATTGGGGGAGGGAACGCGAAGAAGATCAAGTCGCCACCGGGCGGCACGCGATTGAGCAACAATCTGACGGCGTTCCGTGGCGGGTTTCGATTGTGGCACGTCGAGGACGTACACACTCTCTCGACAGACGAGAATGACCAGCCACCCGCTCCACCTCAACAAGTCGAGTGGAGATTGATTTGAACAAGACCTTGGGCAACGACATCAACTCACGGAGTCGCGGAGTGACCGCACAACAGCTCAAAGTCCAGGCGGAATGGGTCTCAGCTTTTGGGGAGCCCACCCGCATTGCAATCGTTCGCGCCCTGGCCACCGGCGTGAAAACCGTCACGGAGTTGGCGAGGCTCGTGAAGACCGAGGTCGTGAACGTCTCGCACCACCTCAAGATCATGCGGGGTGCCGGGGTCGTGAAGTGCGACCGAGACGGGCGGTTCATGAGGTACAGTTTGCTCGGGGCAAGGGCCACGGCGACTGAGATCGAACTGATGCACGACTCCGGGGCGAGGGTTGTCATCACACTGCACTGACGCTCGTCGATAGCCACGGAACCCGGTCACGCAGGTCCAACTTCAGCACCGGCTGAAGCCGCCTGCTGCATTTCACGGTCGGCACACATTCCCCTCCACGTTACGCGGCATGTTCAGTGACTTGTGCCGGTGATTCAGGTCGCAGGGCCGCGACCAGTTTCTCGACCGCCGGACGGTGGGTCGGTTTGATGACACGGCTCAGGGCGGTCAGGAACTCTTGCCACGCATCGCCCCGCTTCCTGCGGTTGGGCCTCGCGGCCCGGAGCCCGTGCTCCAACTCGTACCGCTTGCCGAGTTGAATCAATTGCTTCTGCCGCTGCCGACCGGCCTTCAGGCCGTGTTCCTTCTCGTACTCGCGCCCGAGCAGGGCCAGCGTGTGGACCCGTTTCCCTCCCAGGCGGCCGGCGGCGGAACGGAACGGATCGACGGGCGGGATTGCGTCTATCGCGGGGGTCGCGGTGGAAACGTCTTCGCGTAGAGCGTCCCCCACCGGAGACCCATCAGTACCCGGTACCACGGGTATCGGGGTATCGAACTCGTTCACGGTCACCCTCCAGAAATGTCTGCAATGTCGAATGATTCAGAGCAATAATTAGAGAGTTTCGTAAGCACTTGGATTCAAGCAGCAGGGGAATACCAGGCGGGACTTTCCCCGCCAAACCTCTCCCGTTCCGATGACTCGTCGGCACCAAGGACGCACTGCAGTTCCCGATGACTCGCGAGATCC
>Ga0105047_10018603_pt1 | contig 10759 bp, 9 predicted proteins | sample MAT04_FD_78384 | JGI IMG/M metagenome (GOLD analysis project Ga0105047, IMG submission 78384) | Freshwater microbial communities from Lake Fryxell liftoff mats and glacier meltwater in Antarctica - MAT-04 (megahit assembly) | ecosystem: Environmental > Aquatic > Freshwater > Ice > Liftoff...
CCTGGCGATCCGTCACCATGCTTTGAACTCCTTTCGGTTGAGTCCAAAACATCGTCGCGGAACGCCAGTGCAACTGCTGGATTCTAATTGTCGTCACTGCTGGATTATAATTGTCGCTGGACATCGCACGGAGTATCGGATCGTGCATCCCTGTAATTTGCATGCTTGACAGGAACGAAACAGGGGTCGGGAGTCTTTGATTTGCGCGGCCTTTGTCGCCACATCCAACTGCCTATTCCGCGATCCGCGAAAAAGCTCAGGCGAGGGGGTCGTTTCCACATTGGCAGGCCTACTGCTCTGCCGCGATGATCACCGCCGTGCCATAGCAGAGAACTTCGGTCGCCGAGGCGCTCTTGCCGCCGATCTCAGACGCATCGTAACGCAAGCCGACGATTGCATTCGCGCCGAGTTGTCTCGCGTGGTCCAGAAGCAGGTCGTAGGCATGCTGGCGGGCCTGTTCGCACATTTCCGTGTATGCGCCGATGTTCCCCCCGATGATCGACTTCAACCCGCCCATGATTCCCTGGGAGATGGTCGGCGCACGAACAATGATGCCCCGCACGACGCCAAGATAGTGGGTGATGCGATACCCTTCGATGGTAAAGGTAGTAGTTACAGGCATCGACATGGCTGGCATGGTCATAGGAAACTCCGTCGTTGAACGAGCCGCGACCGTCAAGGAGCGTCTTTTGCCCTGAGAACGCGCTCCCTCACGGTCGGGGTTCGCAATACTGCGCCCGCCCCACCTTTACAGCAGCAACTGAAACTGTCCACGGATGACAATCTCATCGTCATCCGATGACAGCACATCCAACTGCCCCAGGTTCGTCGGACAGCCGTTGGGCAAATAGGTAACGTCGATGGTGACCTTGGCGTTGTACGACTTGTAATAGTGATTCACACCGATCACGATTTCCTGCACATTGCTGTCAAAGCCCGCCGCCACATCGTCGAGTTCGGTATAGCTGTATCGCGCGAAGAGTTCGATGTTGCCGCTGAAGAGATAGCTCGCCTGCAGCAATCCGCCCCAGTCATACCCATCGCCGGCACCGCTGCGATCGATCCCGAGATACGCCGCGTATAAGCCAAGTCCGCTGGCGTTTTCATATTGCACATCGACAGTGTGAAAGATCGCGTCATTGCTGCCCGACTGTGTCCAGTCGAACCCGCCGCCGATTACCAGAAGATCTTCCTTGTTGCCCAGCGCGGTGAAGTCTTCGTACTGCTTCCGGGCGTTGGCGCCCATGACAAAGTATTCGACTCGGCCAGTCACACCGAAGTCGGTGTCTCCCGGCGCCTGCGTTGGAACCGTCGGCGAATTTGCGAACGTCGTGTTCTTGGAATTGGCGCCATCGTGATAAGCGATCATCGCACCGAAGGGTCCTTCAGCGTATCCCAGCATCACCCCCTGCACGCGATCGGCGTTGGTGCCGCCGATCAGACCGTTGATGACGGATCGATCCACCGCAAGCTGCTTGTAGTCAATCGTCGCTTCTTCATGCCAGGCGAAATCACGGAACTGACCGAAGCGGAAAAAGAAGTTGTCGGCAAACTTATACTGCAACCAGGCATCGCGAAGAATCGGCGTTCCCGTGGTGTTCTGCACATTCCACATGAATCGATAGGTGAGATCCGGCGAGATGGCGTTGCCGGTCAGGATCAACTGCATCCGGCGGATCTCAAACCCATCCTGCAGATCATCATTGTCGCCTCCCTTCGCATCCTTGCGATAATTGGCGATGTATCCGAATTGCCCCAGCAAACCGGGTTGAAGCAAGTAGTTCCCATCGGCGCTGCCGATGCGAAAGCCGTTGTCCCAGCCGGCAGTCATGCCTTCGACGGCAAGCAACTTGCTGCGGTCGTTGGCATCCTTCAGCACATCGCTCACCACGCGATCGACATCGTTCGCCGCGGGCCCGCGCTGGGCGAAAAGTTGCGCCTGCAGCGCATCAAGCTCCGCCTTTAGTTCGGCATTGGTCGGTTCGGCGACCGCATAGGCGGATGCAATACCCGCGACAATCGCACCTGTCAGAATCGCTTTTTGACGTGGACCCATGAACAATCTCCTTCTCGTGAAGCGACATCGCTCATTGCAGTGTCATCTGAAACCCGTTGCGGGTTAGGCAGCCGCCACTGCAAGTTGCACTTGATCGCACTAATCTTCTCGGCAGGAGACAGTCTCGAAGAATAGTGATTATTGGTGGTCAGATCCGCCGCGACATTTTGTAGTGCGGGCCAGCCGTGGGAATTACCAACTCCTCTCCCACTGTCTGCCAGCCGCACTTCCGATAAAATCGCACCGCCGGCGATCGTGCGTTGCACCAGAGCTGTTTCGAGTATCCCCGCTGCAGAATCTGCGGGTCGGCAAAAACCAGAATCTCCTGCCCGATTCCCAGCGAGCGATATCCATCCTCCACCGCCATTCCGCGCAACTGCCACGCCGGGGCTCCGTTCCACTCGTTCTGCATGAACGACGCACAGCCGACCACCTCATTGCCATCGTATGCGCCGACATGCAGCGTCCCGGGATGATGATCCCCCGGAAAGTCCGCCGACTCCCGCGGCAGCCCCGCCCGCAGGATCCGCCAGCGCAGGTCAACGATCTCATCGAATTGGGCCAGACGGATTTCGATGTCCATGATCAGCCGATTTTAAGCTCGAACCGCGCGCCTGCGTCCCTGCACGCCCGTCGAAAGTCCACGCCGCGCACAAGCTCCCTAAATCCTGCCTGAAAGCTACTTCTGCTTCGGCGGCCAGTCATACAAATAGATACTGCCGCCGAGGATTTCTCTTGTGTCCAACTTCTTCCAGAACTCCGCGTAGTAGGCGCGAAGTTCGGGAGCGAGATAGGTCCCCTGCAGGTTGGTGACGCTGATCGCCAGCACTGCGAGCTGGGTCTGCGGGGGCATGGTCGCCTGCGCAAATGGCCAGCTCCCGGGAAGGTGCTGGACGTGAAGGTCGTAGTAACTCGGATCGGCAAGACCAAAATAGCTGATGTAAAGCGGCTGGGTGTTGTTCTTGTTTTGCCAGTCAGCAAGCAGCGTGAGATCCTGTCCCCAGTCGATGTTTGAATCGCTAAGCAGCCTCACTCCACCGGCACTTCCGCCGCTGGGCGCGTTGAAGAACGCGAGATAATTCGGATACGCGGTGAAGCATTCCATCATCAATCCGCACAACAGGAACATCGCCGCCGTGCCTGCGAAGCGCGGCGTCCATTGCAATAGCCGCGCGAAGGCAATGGCAATGCCCAGGAAGATGAGAGGATAAAGCGGCAGCATGTGCCGCATGCCGATGTTCAACTTCGTGGCCAGCGCGGAAAGCAGGTAGATGCCTGCGGGCACAAGCAGGCAAGTGAGCGTCCAGGAACTCAGGCCGTTCCATCGCTTCCCACGGAAAAGCCAGTACCGAACCGTAAGCCAACCGCCCAATGCAATCACCCCGGCAAGGATCGTCGCAGCAGGCGTTTTGAAAAGCATCGACAACGGGAAGAAGTACCACCACCCCAGGACGGAGTATTCACCCATCAGAAATCCGCCGCGCATGTTGGTGCTGGCGTAGGTGAAATACAATCCAGCCGTCCATGCGTTGGGAAGCAGGTGATTGGCGTCGATCCAGGTCAGCAACTTCATCATGAAAGTGCCGGGATGTTTGTCGATCTCCTGTGGCGTTAGCCTCGCAACCACCGCCATCGCATCGCGCTCAACGGCCGCAAGTTTTTTCGGATCGCCGCCGGCGATGTTGCGGAATTCTTCAACCTTCTCCGCGAGAATAGTGTTGGACTTGTGCTTGCGGGCAAAGGCATCGAAGTCAAACTGCCCATTGCCATCGGGCGAATATTTGAAGCCGTACACCGTCCAGATGAATCCCCAGGTGAACAGGCCGATGATGACAACGATCGCGCTCGCCGCGCCGAACTTCGTGAGGATGGATCTCAGATTCCAACGCAACACCGTCCACTCACCGGGCAAAAAACATCGCACGCCCAGCGCCACGACAATCATGAAGACAAAGAGCAGACCGGAGAATTTCACCGTTACCGCCGCCGCCAATGCCAGTGCGAGGAGCAGTACGCGGAGGATCGTGCCCTTCTGCCCCACCGCCCAGAGTGCTGCGACCAATCCGATCATGCAGACCGCCAGCGATACGTCATTCTTCACGAGAGGCCCGTGGGCGATGAAGTTCGGGTCGAAACAGTAAAGCAGCGTCGCGATCACAGCGGCGACTGGTCCGGCGAGGCGATAAGCGAGCCACGCCAGCAGTCCCCCGCCCATCGCCGAAAGCAGCGCAAACATCTGCCGCGACCGATTCACATACGCCGGCCCGGCCGGTTTGGTTTTGGGCGCGGTGTCGCCGAAGAACTGCGTGCCGTAGAGCGACTTGAGCGTGATGAAAAATTGCAGATCGTGATCCTTGTAAATCCCCACCCAATTCGGGTTGCCCGGATGCTTGTCGTTTGACAGCAGCGGATCCTTCGGATCAATCGCCAGTCCGCTGCGCGTCTGGTTGAGGGTGGACCACCACTTGTTCAGCGCCCCATCCTCCACATCCACACGATAGTCACCCATGAAGCGGACCATGTACGCGCCGACGGCGTTCACATGCTCGTCATAGGTGACGGCCTTCCCGTGGACTGAGATCAGTGAGATCGCGAGATAAAAAACCAGCAAGGCGCCGCACACGCCGATGGTGATCAGCGGCACGAGGGATTTGCGTGGTTGCGGCGGCGGATTGATTTCGGTCATAGGCGTTTCGTCTTTATCGGCACACGTGGTGCGAAGCCATTGCACAAACGGCTCTCCGCTGCGATATGATCGCCGGAACCTTGATTTTGCACGTGGCGATCTTTCTTTCAATGCTCCTGCTGGGATTGGTGCTACTGCTAGCAGCGCTGGTATGGGCCATGTCGCAGATGCTGATTGCCCCCACCCGCATGACCGACCCAAAGGCTGTGCATCTCTTGAAGCGTCTTTCCCCCGGCGACCTGGGAATGTGGTTTGAGGAAATGTCGTTCAGCGTAAGAGACGAACAGACGCAAAAGCCGCTGAAAGTTTCGGCATGGTGGATACCGGGAGGAAAGAGAAAGGCGAAGGATGACAAGGAGGAGACAGCTTCTTCCGTCCATTCTTCATCCGTCATTCTTCATCCTTTCTGCAACCGCACTGTCATCCTGCTTCACGGATTCGCCGATGCGAAGGTCGGGGCAATCGCGTGGGCGCCGCTGTGGCAATCGCTGGGGTATAACATCCTGGCGATCGATCTTCGGGCGCACGGTGAGTCAGGGGGCAGATTCACCACTGCGGGATACTTTGAAAGGCACGATGTCGATCAAGTAATAAACGATCTGCGCGCTGCGAAGCCGCGCGAAACCCAGCAGCTCATCCTCTTTGGCATCAGCCTTGGCGCCGCGGTGGCGGCGGCAGTGGCGGAAAGACGCGGCGATCTGGACGCCATCATCCTCGACAGCCCCTATCACCACTTGGTCTCCGCCGCCGTCGCCCATGGGCGGTATATGAATCTGCCGTTTCAATTTCTCGCACCGCTTGCGGTTCGATTGGGACAGTGGCGCTGTGGTGCAAGGTTTGATGACGTTGCCCCTGACAAAACACTTCCACAGTTGAAGATTCCGGTTCTGCTGATCTTCGGTGAAGACGATCCATTGTTGGACAGCACTCAATTTGTCTGGATCGAAAGCAATTCCCCGCAGACTGGAACACAAAGACACGTGATGCACGTGAAAGGTGCCGGCCACGTCCTTGGGATCGTCGCGAATCCTGCGGTTTATCGCGATTCGATTGAACGTTTTCTTGGAGGAAACACCTGACGCGACGCCCTCACGCCGGCACCTTTGTCTCCTCAAATTCCTTCAGATCAATCGTCCCCAGTTCCTGTGCTGCCAGCATCCGCGCGAAGTGCCCGTCGAGCTGGATCAGCTCAGCGAAGGTGCCAAGTTCTGCGATCATTCCATCCTGCAGCACCACCACGCGATCGGCATTGCGGATCGTACTGAGACGATGGGCGATGGTGATGACGGTGCGGTTACGCACCAGGTCATCCAGCGCGTGCTGAATCAGGCGTTCGCTTTCGTAGTCGAGGGCGGAGGTGGGTTCGTCGAGAATGAGAATCGCCGGATCACGCAGCAGCGCGCGGGCGATGGCGATGCGCTGTCGCTGCCCGCCGGACAGCATCACCCCGCGCTCACCGACGATGGTCTTGAACCCATCGGGCAGCCGGGCGATGAATTCATCCGCCTGCGCGCGTCGCGCCGCTTGCTCGACTTCCGCGTCGGTCGCTTCTTCACGCGCGAAGCGGATGTTGTCCTCAATCGTCCCAGACAGCAGGATGCTTTCCTGCATCACAATCGCCGTCCGCTTGCGAAAATCGCGGATGTCGAAATCCCGCTGGGGAATTCCATCAATGAGAATCTGCCCCGAAGTGGGCGCGTAAAGCCCGAGCAGGAGATTGGTGATCGTGCTCTTTCCCGCGCCGGAGGGTCCCACCAAAGCGACCCTTTCGCCCGGTCTGATGGTCAGTGAAAAGTCGGTCAATGCATCACGCTTGGTTTCCGGATAGCGGAACGTCACATGATCAAAGGTGATGTTGCCGTCAATGTGTCCAAGCGGTTTCGTTCCAGCCCATTTCTCGATCTCCGGCTCATTCAGCAGTTCCTTGATGCTGCTATATGCTTCCTTGCCAAGAAAGTATTGATCGCTGAGATTCGCGAACATCTGGATCGGCTGGACGAGCGAGGGCAGTCCGGCGACGAAAGCCAGCACGGTCCCGGCGCTAACCTGCCCGTAGATCGACAAGATCGCTCCGCCGGCCACGACGATGAGCGACAGTAGTTTGATCGAGCTGAAGGAGAACGCGTTGAATGCCGAGGAGAGGTTGATCTGCTGGATACGCGAACGCGCTGCTTCCCGCGTGGCATCCAGTACGAAGTTGCTGACGCGAGCTTCCTCGCCAAAGCTTCGCACCAGCCGCAGTGCCCCCAGCATCTCGGCGGCGGTTCCGGTGAGGCGCTCCTGGGCGAGACGATTTTCGCGATGCGACTGTTTCATTCGCCCGAAATACTTCCACCGCATGATTGCCATGATGGGCAGCATCAGCAGCACCACGATTGATAACTGCCAATTCATCCAGAGCAGGATGGTCAATGTCAGCACGCTATAAAGTGCATCGGGAATGAAGCTGTTCAGGATGGGCATGGAGACGCCGTCGATCTTCTGGGTGTCAAATGCATATTTTGTAAGAAGTCGGCCAGTTTTCTGACGGTCGAGATAGGTGAAACTGAGGTATTGAATCTTGTCGAAGATCTGCGCCCGCAGATGCAGGATCATGTGCGACACTGCGGCACCAATGCGACTTGCCCCCGCCACCATCAGCCATTGATGAATCAACAGGAGGGCAATCATCAGCGCCGACATCCACAGAATTCCGGCAGAGTTTCTCTGCGGCATCCAATGGTCAATGATCTCCTTGAAGATGATCGGAAAGGGTGCAATCACGATGACTCGCCCGATGGCGAATATCATCCCGGGAAAGAATTGCTTTCGATTTGCCAGTAGAAACTGCGGCAGTGTTTGCGCTGTGAGGTGCCTTGGCGGTTTGAACTGTGAAAGATCAGACATCGTGCCATCATTGTAGAGGTGCATCCGCCGGACATCTATCCGAAATGACTGGAACCCCCGTTGGGCAGGTATGCAGGGGCAAGACCCACGCATTTACGGGGGTTTCAGCACGTTGGGAAGCGCGTGACCCGGATCGCGCAGCGAAGAATCCGGCGTTCGACACCGGATTCTTCGCTGTGCCAGCTAGCCTGGCGTTGTCACTTTGGGGTGTTGGCGATAGATCTTTAGAACTGCCAGCCCACGCCGAGGATATAGTCCAGCTGGTTCTTCAGCGACCCTTCCGCGGGGGTGCTGTCCCGCTTCCAGAGCACCTTGCCCTCGGCGAAGAAGCTGCTCGTGAGGTTGGCGCGAATTCCGGCGTCGATATTCAGCAGGTAATCCCCCGGATCTTCAATCGCGGGAAGATATTCCAGGTTGTGGAAGAACTTCACATTTTCTGCCAGTTGTCGGTCGTAATGATACGCGAGACGTACTGCAACTGAGTTGCTCGTTTCACCGGGATCGAAATCCTCGTGAATAAAGCTCAAGCCCGCTTCAGTGAGGAAATTGCTCTTTGGCGATTCCCACCACTGATAGCCGATACCAACGCCGGGGGAGAGGCGAAGGTTGAGTGCGGCGACACGGTCGTGCTCCACCCTTCCACTCGCATAACCATACCACTTTTCGCTCCAGTACTTGTCGTACTTGGCGAAGACGTTCCAATTGTCGGTGTCGAGAGTCTTCGGAGCTCCCGGAGGCCCGCCTCCTGATTCGCCGTAGTTGTATCCGCCACCGAACGTGAACCGGTCGTCATTGCGATCCTCATCTCGCCGCAACGATGCGATGGCGTTCGCGCCCACGCCATATCGGTTCGTGTTTCCACGATTCAGCGTAAACGTACCCAGGATACTACCGGTCCATTCCTGCTTGGGGGGATTGATGACTTTTACATCGGATGTCGGAACCGTCTTTCCGCCCGCAGTGGTGATTTGCGTGGCATCGCCGCCGGCGATCTTGTCGCTGGTGGTGCCTTCGCTCTTGGTGCGGATGGTGACAGGCTCATCGGTGGTGAAGCTCGTGACGTTCTTCATCTCCAGTTCAATGCTGCCGAGTGACGGCGAGTTGAACTTCATCTTGCCGTCGGCAATCGTGCCCACCTTGCCGGTGAGTTTGTTTCCGTCGGTCAATTCAACTTTGTCAGCGAACGAGATGCCCGCCAGCGACAAACTTGCCGCCAGCAGGAGGGAATAACTGCGCATGGATGCTCCTTCTCAAGGACACGCTGGCAAAACTCTTAAGGCTTCGCCCGCAGGGTGTCGCGAATTTCAGTTAACAGGATAACTTCCGCGGATGGTGGCGGCGGTGCGCTCGCCGGTTCTTCCTTGCGGGCTTTCATCACCCAGCCAAGGAACTTCACGATGAACATGAACAGCGCGAAAGCGACAATCACAAAGTAGAGGATGTCGTTCAACAGATTGCCGATCATGATCTTGCCGAGATGCCACTCCCGGAAATCCATGTTTGGCGTGACATAGCTGATCAAAGGCATGATGACGTTTTCAACGAGCGATCCGACAATCTTGCCGAAAGCAGTCGCGATGATCACCCCAACTGCCAGATCAATCACATTACCCTTGAAGGCGAAGTTCTTGAACTCCTGGAACAACGAGAAGACACGTAATTTGGGATCGAGCGCCATGCTGGCCTTTCGTGAGATCGGAAAGAATGCGCGCTGCCAACCCTCCCGCATGAAGCGGGAAGGTTGGCAGCGCGATGGTCATTCAACAGATGAAATGCTTTACTTGCCCATGGCAGGCAGGTTACCGGGAAGAGCACCGGCGCCTGCTTTGGCGGAGGTGATTGCTGTCTTCAAGCTGTCGATACGGCTTGCCCATTCGGCGGGCAGCTTGCCTTTGACCGATTCAAGCTTGGTGAGAATTGCCTCGGCATCGGTCAGCTTGTTTTCCTTCACGTATCCCATTGCCTTGTCCAGAAGGGTCTGGGGATCTTCGCCCAATTCCTTCTTGGCTTCATCCAGCTTCGCCGCTGCTGAATCCTTGGCGTCTGCCGTGGTGGCGGCAGCTTGATCGGCGGTCGCGGCGGCTTTGTCGGTCACTGCCTTCGACACATCCGCTGCCTGCTTTTCAGCAGCCGTCGGCGTGGGGGTCGCACTGGGCATCGCACTGGGTGTCGGGTTTGGGGGTGGGCTTGCCTGGGGCGTCTCGGTCTTGTTGTCGCAACCCAATATCAACATTGCTCCGAGAATCGCCGCTGATGTAACGAGAAACTTGTTCATAACGATCTCCTTCTGATTTAGTCACTGGTCCCCCGCTATGATATGTAGTTGCTCTCACGTACGCAAATCCCCGATTTATGTTCACATAGGCGGTGCATCGGCGAGGATCAGGATCTGCTCACTCTTCGGTCCCGTTACGTATTGTCTTCTTCGGAATTACGCCTCCCTCACCCCGCTTCGACGCGGCCGCTGCTGGAGGAGATGATGGCGGCGACAACGAAGTGACCATTGCCGGCTGATCGCTGCCGGCTTTTTGGTTGAATGATCGTTCATCCACTTCCTTAAAGTCGATACGTCACAGTTTCGCGGCATCGAAATATCGGGTTGCCTGACGACACCCGTCATCCTTGCACTACAGCGCGGGGTTGATCGTAACTCCTTATAAACCAAAGGTCGAACCCGTGTTTTTGAGCCAACACCATCGATCCCGCGCTGTAATCTAAGCCATACTCGGCGAAGGATCTGGCCGGAACCCGAAGCAAGATGCTCCGCCGAGTACATCTCAGCATGACGGCTATGGAACGCGGAATGTTCCACACACTCGCGGGCAATTCTTAGCTTTCACCGATCGTCTCCACGCGGATATTCGTGTTCGTATAAATACACACCTCCCCCGCGATTTTCAGTGAAGATTCGACGATGGTTTTTGCGTCCAGCGACGTATGCGCCAGCAGCGCCTTTGCGGCGGACTGGGCGTAGGGACCGCCGGAGCCGATGGCAACGACGCCATCGGTGGGTTCAATGACATCGCCGGCGCCGCTGACGATGAGCGAGCAACTGGCGTCGGCGATTGCAAGCATTGCCTCCAATCTTCGCAGAACACGGTCGGTGCGCCATTCCTTTGCGAGTTCAATCG
>Ga0105047_10018606_pt1 | contig 10758 bp, 9 predicted proteins | sample MAT04_FD_78384 | JGI IMG/M metagenome (GOLD analysis project Ga0105047, IMG submission 78384) | Freshwater microbial communities from Lake Fryxell liftoff mats and glacier meltwater in Antarctica - MAT-04 (megahit assembly) | ecosystem: Environmental > Aquatic > Freshwater > Ice > Liftoff...
GTCTGCTGGCCGACCTGAAAACCAAAAGCGCGCGTACCGAACAGGCGGTGACCGCCTACGAAAAGGCCGTCCAGACCGCATTCCAGGAATCCGAGGCCGCGTTGGTCAATCTGGACGCCGACCGTCGGCGCGTCACGCTGCTGACGGACGGCGAGGTGCGCGCGGCGCGTGCCTACAAGGCTTCGGCCACCGGTTATGCCCGGGGCCTGACCGATCTTTCCACCACCCTGTCGGCCGAACGGTCCTGGCGCGCTGTCCGCGCCCAGCTGACGGCCGCCCAGGTCCAGGCGCTCCGGCGCTCCGTGCAAGCCTACAAGGCGCTGGGTGGAGGCTGGGCCTCCCAGTCCTACGCCAAGGCCCGATGAGACCAGACCTCATGAGACTGACCCCCGCCTTTCTTGCGATCCTTGCCGCTCTGGCAATTTCGGGCTGCCGAAAGCCCGACGCGCCCAAGCAGACCGAGGCCGATCAGGCCCGTGCGGTCCGCATTGTCATCATCGAGGCGCGCCCGATCACCGGCGCGCTGGCCGCGTCCGGCGACCTGACCTCTCGCGACGAAGCCGCCGTGATGCCGGAGGTCAACGGCTACCGGGTGGCCCGTGTGCTGGCTGACGTCGGCGACTATGTCCGGGCAGGCCAGACTCTGGTCCAGCTCGATCCCACATTGATCGCCTCCCAGGTCGCACAGTCCGAGGCGCTGGCCGCCCAGGCCGAGGCCAATGCCCTGCAGGCCGAGGATCAGGCCAACCGGGTCCGTGATCTGGACGGCCAGGGCGTGCTGTCGCAGGAACAAATCGAGCAGCGCCGCCTGCAGGCCCGCGCCGTTCGCGCCCAGGCCCGCGCGCAGGCTGCGGCGCTACGTGATCTCCGGACCCGTTCGGGTAAACTGGCCGTCACAGCCCCTGTGTCGGGTCTAATTCTGGAGAAAAACGTCCGCCCAGGTGATCTGTCGTCCAGCGGTGCCACGCCGTGGTTCCGTATGGCCCGCGACGGCCAGGTCGAGCTGTCTGCCGACCTGAGCGAAGACGACCTGACCCGCATCCGGGTGGGTCAGTCGGCCACAGTGACGCTGCCCAGCGGGGCCACGGTGCAGGGTCAGGTACGCTTGATCAGCCCGCAGATCGATCCTCAGACCCGTCTGGGTCAGGTGCGTATTCTGCTGCCGGTCCGTTCGGACATCCGGGTCGGAGGCTTTGCGCGCGCGGTGTTCGCCGACGCGTCCGGCCAGGCGCTGGCGGTACCCGAAGCCGCCATCCGCTACGATGCAGACGGGGCCAGTCTGATGGTGGTGGGCTCCAACAACCGCGTCAAACGGGTCATGATCCAGGCCGGCCAGCGCGGTGCGGGTCTTGTGCAGATCATCAAGGGCCCGCCTGCCGGGTCGCGCGTCGTCGCCAACGCTGCGGCCCTGATGCTGGACGGTGATCTGGTGAAGCCCGTCGCCGCGACCGCGCAACCTGCGCCGACAGCGCCGGCGGCCAAGCGATGAGCGATCAAGGCTTCCCGATATCCGCCTGGGCGATCCGCAACCCGATCCCGGTCGTGGTGCTGTTCCTGGGTCTCGTGCTCGGCGGATTGATTGCCTACGCCGGGCTGCCGGTGAAGCAGTTCCCGAATATCCAGTTCCCCGTCGTGGCCGTCACCATCACCCAGAGTGGCGCGGCACCGGGGGAAATGGAGACCCAGATCACCCGCCCCGTTGAGGATGCGGTGGCCGGTATCTCGGGCGTCAAGACCATCATCTCGACGGTGACGCAGGGAGTCTCCACCACATCTCTGCAGTTCGAGCTCGGCGAGAACCTGCAGAAAAAGACGGACGAAATACGCTCCAAGATCGATCAGGCGCGCGCCGTGTTGCCGCGCGACATCGACGAGCCCAACGTCAATCAGCTCGAGATCGACGAGGCCGCGCCGATCCTGACCTATGCCGTCGAAGCGCCCGGCATGAGCGACGACCAGCTGTCATGGTTCGTTGACGATACCCTCAGTCGGGGTCTGCAAAGTGCCAAGGGCGTGGCCGGGGTCAGCCGCGTGGGCGGCGTCGCGCGCGAAATCAACGTCGTGATCAACCCGGACAAGCTGGCCGCGCGCGGCCTCACCGCCAGCCAGGTCAACAACGCATTGCGCAGTTTCCAGGTCGATGCACCCGGGGGCCGGGTTGCGGTCGGCGGTCGCGAACAGACCTTGCGCGTGTTGGGATCGGTCACAACCGTCGCCCAGCTGCGCGAGATTACCATCCCCACCGGTGGGGGGAAGTTTGTCAGGCTGTCGGACGTAGCCGACGTCGGCGACGGTGCCTCCGAACAGCGAGGCTTTGCGCGCCTGAATGGCCGGCCCGTGGTGGGCTTCCAGGTTTCCAAAACCAAGGAAGCCAGCGATGTCGACACCGAGGACGCCGTCATCCTGAAGCTCGCCGAGATGGCCAAAACCTACCCCAGCGTGAAATTCGTCAAGGTCTTCTCGGCGGTCGACGAAACCCGCGCCAGCTTCACCGCCACCAAGAACGTGCTGCTGGAAGGCATGATCCTGGCGGCCTTGGTGGTGCTGTTCTTCCTGCGCGATTGGCGGGCGACACTGATCACCGCTGTGGCCATGCCTATCTCGTTGATCCCGACCTTCCTGATCATGAACCTGGCCGGGTTCTCGCTGAATATCGTCACGCTGCTGGCCTTGACCCTGGTGATCGGCATTCTGGTCGATGACGCCATCGTCGAGATCGAAAACATCGAAAAGCGTGTGGCGCGGGGCGAACGGCCCTATCAGGCCGCCCTGGTAGGGGCTGACTCCATAGGTCTGGCGGTGGTTGCCACCACCATGGCCATCGTCGTGGTGTTTACGCCGGTCAGCTTCATGCCGGGCATCCCGGGCCAGTTCTTCAAGGAGTTCGGTCTGACCGTTTCGGTGGCGGTGCTGTTCTCCCTGCTGGTCGCCCGGCTGGTCACCCCGCCAATGGCGGCCTACTTCTTGAAAGCCAACGTCACCGCCCATTCGCGCAAGCCGTTTGAGGGCATCTATCGCAATGCGCTGGAGTGGGCGCTGGCACACCGGATCATAGCCTCGATCTTCGGCGGCATCCTGTTCTTCGCGTCGCTGATGCTGGTGCCCTTGCTGCCGCGCGGCTTTCAGCCGGCCGGCGACCCCGACTTCGCCTACGTGAATATTCAGGGTCCCCCCGGTTCCACGGTCGCCGACATGGAAGGGATCGCCGAACAGATCAGCACGCTGTTCCGCAAACAGCCGGAAGTCGCCGATGTATTCATCCAGATCGGCTCGACCGTCTCCAACTTCGGCCCTGGCTTCAGTGGCGGCGGAGGCAGTGACCTGCGCACCGGAACGGCCACCATCCTGCTGAAGGCCGACCGCAAGACCACGGGCGACGAGATGCGCCGGCGCCTGCGCAGCGAGCTGCGCGCCATTCCCGATGCCCGCCTGACATTCCTGGGCTCCGAAGGCTCGGCCGGGTACCAGCAGATCCTGATCGGCTCCAACGCTGCCAACCTGCAGGCTGCCGGCCTCCAGCTGGAGCGCGAGATGCGCGGTCTGAGCGAGGTCGCCGATCCCCGACCGACCCGCCCGCCGATCGGCCCGGAACTTGTTATCCGTCCCAAGGCGGATGAGGCTGCACGGCTGGGCGTTTCGTCCGACGTCATCGCCAATATCGCACGGGTCTCGACCGTGGGCGACATCGACGCCAACGTGGCCAAGTTCAACGACGGCGAGCGCCGCATCCCGATCCGCATTCGATTGCCGGAATCGGCCCGTGCTGACATCGAGCGGATCCGGTCCCTGCGCGTGCCTACTGCCGGTGGCGGCTCGACGACGCTGGAAAGCGTGGCCGATATATCGTTCCAGGCTGGTCCGGCACGCATCGACCGGCTGAACCGTGAACGCCAGATCACCATCCAGGCTGAGCTGAACGGTGTTGAGGCAGGGGTTGCCCAGGCCGCCGTCGCCAATCTGCCGATCATGAAAAACCTGCCCGCCGGCGTCCGGCCCGCCGCCGTCGGCAATCAGGAGGCCATGGCCGAGTTGTTCGGCGGCTTTGGCATCGCCATTTTCACCGGCGTAGCGATGATCTATGCCGTGCTGGTGCTGCTGTTCCGCAGCTTCTTCAAGCCGGTGGTGATCCTTTCGGCTCTGCCGCTCTCCGTCGGCGGCGCATTCCTGGGGCTGCTGGCCTTCAACCTGTCGCTCTCCATCCCGTCGCTGATCGGCTTCCTGATGCTGCTGGGTCTGGCCGCCAAGAACTCGATCCTCCTGGTCGAGTACGCCATCGAGCGCGAGCGCGAGGGCATGACCCAGCACGACGCCTTGATCGACGCCTGCCGCGAGCGCGCCCGGCCGATCATCATGACCACCCTGGCCATGGCCGCCGGCATGCTGCCCACGGCCTTTGCGCTGGAGGCCGGCTCGGAGTTCCGTCAACCCATGGCCGTCGCTGTCATCGGCGGTCTGATCACCTCCACCGTTCTGTCGCTGGTGCTCGTGCCGGTGGTCTACAGCTTCGTCGACGACTTCGAAAACTGGCTGAAACCCAAGCTGGGCCGCCTCACCACGCCCCGAGAGGCCCCGATGCAGGCCCTGCCAGACGACCGGCTCTAGATTTCGCCCTTCAATACCCGCGCAAACAACTCCGGGTCGACGTTGCCGCCGGACAGGACCAGGCCCACGGTCATGCTGTCAAAACCGCTGATCTTGCCGGCCAACAGCGCTGCCAGGCCGACCGACCCGCCCGGCTCGACCACCAGCTTCAGGACACTGAACGCATAGCGCATGGCCTCGGCCACCTCGGCATCGGTGACCACCGCAACGTCGGCAACGGTCTTCAGGATGATCGGAAACGTCAGTTCGCCAGGGCACGGCGTCTCTAGCGCGTCGCAGAGCGTGCGATGGGTCGGCTTCATCGGCGTTCGCTCACCCGCCCGCAAGGACTTGAGCGTATCGTCGTAGCCCGCAGGCTCCACGCCGATCACGGCCGTCTTCGGCGACAAGGCCTTCACCGCCGTGGCAATGCCTGACAGCAATCCGCCGCCGCTGCAGGGCGCGATCACCGCCTCCATCGATACGCCTAGCGCCTCTGCCTGCCGCACCATCTCCAGCCCGACGGTACCCTGTCCGGCCATGATGTGCGGGTCGTCGAATGCCGGCACCATCACCGCCCCGCGCTCGGCGGCGATGGCGGCCGAGATGGCCTCGCGGCTTTCGGTCATGCGGTCATAGAAGCGAATCTCGGCTCCATAGCTCCGTGTCGCCTCGGCCTTCACCCTGGGCGCGTCACTGGGCATCACGATCAGAGCCGGCATGCCCAGCAGCTTCGCCGCCAGCGCCACGCCCTGGGCGTGGTTGCCGGACGAGAACGCCACGACCCCCCGGACCCGCTCCTGGGCGCTCAACTGAACCAGGCGGTTGTAGGCCCCCCGAAACTTGAACGCCCCCACCCGCTGCAGGGTCTCGGGCTTGAGCAGCACCCTCAGGCCCAAACGGTCATTCAGCGCCGCGCTCTCGATCAACGGCGTCTTCACCGCGTGGCCTTCCAGTCGCCCGGCCGCGGCCTCGATATCGGCAAGAGTAATCGTCATTTCGCAAACACCTGAGCGTCGCTGGCAAACGCTTTAAACTCCAGCGCATTGCCGGACGGGTCGAGGAAAAACATCGTCGCCTGTTCGCCGGGCTCGCCTGGAAAGCGGATGTGAGGTTCGATGATGAAATCGATCCCTGCGGTTCTCAGCCGCGCGGCCAGCGCCTCCCAATCGGGCAAGGTCAGCAGCAGGCCAAAGTGGCGCACGGGCACCAGATGGCCATCCACGGCGTTGGTCGTGCTGCCACCCGCCTCGTCCAGCGAAAGATGCGCCACGATCTGATGGCCATGAAAATTGAAGTCCACCCAATCAGAGCTGGATCGCCCCTCCGGGCACCCCAACAGCTCACCATAGAAGGCGCGGGCTTCAGTCAGATCGCGGACTGGAAAGGCCAGATGAAAGCGCGGAATGTCCATGTTGCCTGATAGCGCATTCCGCCCCTTGAGGGCGAGGTCCAGCTGGTCTAAACCGGCCCCCGAATTGATCTCCGCCCGCTTGCCGAGCACCTGTCGAAGGGCTTGCGGGTTTTTTCCGGGCAGGTCGGGAGATCGTATCCAAAATGGCCAACGTCACCGTGATCGGCGCCCAATGGGGCGACGAGGGCAAGGGCAAACTCGTCGACTGGCTGTCCAACCGCGCCGACGTGGTGGTGCGGTTTCAAGGCGGCCACAATGCTGGCCATACGCTGGTGGTCGGCAACCAGACTTACAAGCTCAGCCTGCTGCCGTCGGGCGTAGTGCAAGGCAAACTTTCGATCATAGGAAACGGCGTCGTGGTCGATCCTTGGCACCTGCTGAAGGAGATCGCCACCCTGGGCGATCAGGGCATCACGATCACGCCCGACCTGTTGGTCGTGGCCGACAACGCCTGCCTGATCCTGCCCATTCACCGCGACCTTGATCAGGCGCGTGAGGCCGCCGCCGTCAACAAGATTGGCACCACCGGGCGCGGCATTGGCCCCGCCTATGAGGACAAGGTCGGTCGCCGCGCCATCCGCGTCGCCGACCTGGCCGACCGCGAAGCGCTGGAGGCCAAGATCGACCGCCTGTTGGCCCACCACGCGCCGCTGCGCGCGGGTCTTGGCCTGCCGCCGGTTGACGCCGTCGCCCTGCTGGCTGAGCTCACGGCCATCGCACCCAAAATCCTGCCCTTCGCCCAGCCGGCCTGGCTGCTGCTGGACGGCCTGGTGAAATCGGGCAAACGCGTGCTGTTCGAGGGCGCGCAAGGTGCCCTGCTCGACGTCGACCACGGCACCTACCCTTATGTGACCTCCTCCAACACCGTAGCGGGACAGGCGGCGGCGGGCTCAGGCCTGGGGCCCAAGGGGCCGGGCTTCGTGCTGGGCATCGTAAAAGCCTACACCACCCGGGTCGGCGAGGGACCATTCCCCACCGAACTCTTCGACGAAGTCGGCGAGCACCTGGGCACCGTGGGCCGCGAGGTCGGAGCCGTCACCGGCCGCTCGCGCCGCTGCGGTTGGTTTGACGCCGCTCTGGTGCGCCAGTCGGTGGCGCTGAACGGCATCAGCGGCATTGCGCTGACCAAGCTGGACGTGCTGGACGGCTTGCCGACCCTCAAGATCTGCACCGGTTACACGCTGGGCGATCAGGACATCGGCTATCTGCCCGCCGGTCTGAAAGCCCAGAGCCAGCTGGTTCCGGTCTATGAGGAGATGGAAGGCTGGAGCGGCACCACCCAGGGCGCGCGAACCTGGAAAGACCTGCCGGCCAGCGCCGTGAAGTATGTCCGCCGCATCGAAGAGCTGATCGGCGCACCCGTCGCCTTGTTGTCCACCAGCCCCCAGCGCGACGATACGATCCTGATGCGCGACCCGTTCCACGACTGAATAAGATTCACCGTCAGACCCACGAAATATGGCGTGGTGTACCCTTGCTTCACCCGTTCACGGGGGGGAGGGCGCGCGCCCGTCAATATAGAATCTCGAGCCACTGCAACCTTGCATGGAATTGCGACCCAGAAGCCATCTCTAGCGGTTCTTTAACCAGCTAGGGCTACGGTGTTCGCCGAAACTGCCGAGGTGGCTCCTTGTTCAACGGCGAGAAACGTTCCTATGGCCGAATGGCACCGCTGCTGCGGCGCGTACTGATTGCTGACCCGCAGCCGGCCAGCGCACGGCTGCTAAGCGACCTGCTGCGCGATATTGCCCGGTCCCACTGCTGGGTAGCCACCGACATGGATCGCGCCCTGAAGATTGCCGAGACCTGTGATCCTCAATTGATTGTGGTAGAGGTCGGCGATGGTCGCTCGGAAGGTCGCATCGACGGCCTTGCCTTCACTCGGGCACTCCGGCGCAGCAAATGGCATTCGCGCAAGGCACCGGTGATCACCATAACCGGGGCGGCAACCGAGGCCTCGATCCTGGCGGCTCGCGACGCCGGCGTGCATGAGTTTCTGCGCAAGCCCTACAGCATGAAGGATCTGGTCCGCCGGCTTGAGGCGGTGACGCTCAGGGACCGCGACTGGGTTGAGGGCATCGCCTACATTGGCCCCGATCGCCGTCGGTTCAATTCCGGCGAATATTCAGGCTCGCTCAGGCGCCGCGATGACGGCACCGAGACGCCCTACCAACAGAAAATCAATCAGGCGATCCGGATCATCCGCGCGGCCGTCGCGGCCTGCGAAACCGACCCGGAACAGGCGATGCGGGCCATGATCACCCAGGCCACGACGCTGCAGGAAATCGCCATCGACCTGAAGCTGACCCTGGCGGCATCAGAACTCTTCCGCCGCCTCAACCAGGCCGCGCAGACGGGTGGAAAGTTCGCCAAGTCCGACGTTGAGACGTGGACAGCGCCGATGTTCAAGTTCCTGACTGAGGATGACAGCCGCCGCCAAGCCGAAGCCGCTTAAGCGTCGTTCGCGACCACGGGTCGGCTCAGCCGATGGGCCAGGAATGTCGCGCCCAGCTGCAGGCCTTTTTCGTCGATGCTGTGACCCAGGCGCGGCGACACGTGGGTGACCACATCCAGCCCGGCCGCCTCTAGCCCCAGCTTTGCCTGCGGCATTGAGGTGACCGGCAGCACCTCGTCGGCATCGCCGTGTACCAGTAGCACAGGAGGTCGCGTGCGCACCTCGGTCCTGAGTTCATCCGGATCGGCCAGCATGCCGGAGTAACCCACGATACCGGCCAGCGCCTGCGCGCGTCTCGGTCCCACATGCAGGGCCATCATGGTCCCCTGACTGCACCCCACCAGCGCCAGGCGTCCCTCAACCAGGCCAAACCGCGCCAGCTGGTCATCGATAAAGCTGTCCAGCACCGCTGCCGGCTTGCGAACACCCGCAGCGCGTCCGCCCGGTGTCAGGTTGCTCAGGCCCCACCACTGATACCCGTTCGGTGCCCCGGGACAGATCTCCGGGGCATTGGGCGAGATGAACACCGTATTGGGCAGAGCCGCGCGCCAATAGGACGCCAGACCGATCAGGTCGTCGCCGTTCGATCCATAGCCGTGCAGAAAGATCACCATCGACTGTGGTGGCCCTCCGGCGGCGGGCGGGCTCATTGGCCCTTCAAGCGTCGTCAAGGCTTACCCCTTCGTCAGGTTCTGGATCGGGATCTGGGTGCATTTGTTGAGGTTGTGGATCTTGCCGTAGATCGCGTGGCCGACGAAATAGACCGCGCCATCGGGCACCTTGGTACCCTGCGGCAGGGTCCAGCGCATCACCTTGCCCGCTTGTGCGGCGGGCATCATCACCACATGGCCGGTATCGCGAAATCCCTTGCAGTCGCCGCCCAGATCGCCTGCCCCGGCGTCGTCAGCCGTCCCGGGCTTGCCCACCTCAAGACCCCAGTGGATCATATAGGTGGTGATCCCGGCGGCAGCCGCGCCCTCGGCGGGCACCATCGAAATCTCGCCGCCGATCGTCGCGCCAGGATCGGTGTCCGTGAACGTGATCGACCCCGCCTTGGGGCCAAAATTCGGATGCGGCAGCGACGGATAGGGCGTCGTCGCGGCGGGCAGGGGCATGGCATGGCCCTCATGCTGGCTGTGATCCTGCGCCATCGCCGTGACCGCCAGAGCCGATGCCCCCAGCAACGCCGCCGTCGAAAGGATGATCCGCTGCATGGTGTACCCGGTCCCTGATGTGCTTGTTGTCTGATCCAAGCCGTAAGCCATGAATTGCGCCTGGTACAGTCCTCGAAATGTCGACCCTGCCCCGGGGTGTTCACGAAAGAAGCTGCTGCCCCGTTCATCCCACTGACAGCCCGATCTGCTACAAGTGCGCTCAATCCTCGAGGACACCATGATCGACACACGCATCATCGCCGCCGCTGTTGTGGGCGGACTGCTGGCCCTGGGCGGGGTCGGCGCGGGCGCATTCATCGGCAAGGGGCTGGAAAACGCGCAGACGGGTAACCGCACCGTGTCGGTCCGGGGCCTCTCCGAGCGGATCGTCAAGGCTGACCTCGCCGTCCTGCCGCTGAAGTTCGCGGCCGCCGGCGATGACCTGCAGGCCGTGCAGGCCGATGTCGACGCCGACACCGCCGCCGTGCGCGCCTTCCTGGCCGCCCAGGGCTACAAGCCCGCCGAGATCGATCTGGGCCGCCTCGAAGTCACCGACCAGTTCGCCCGCGAGTATCAGCAGTCGAACGTCGTGGCCCGCTACCGGGTGGCCCAGACGGTGATCGTGCGCACGGCCAATGTCGACCGCGTCCAGGCCTCGGCCCGCCAGCTCGACAGGCTGATCCGTCAGGGTGTGGTGCTGCAGGACTATACCGGCCCGTCCTACATCTTCACGGGCCTCAACGCCGTGCGCCCGGCCATGATCGCCGAGGCTACCGCCAGCGCCCGTACCGGTGCCCAGCAGTTCGCCCGCGATTCCGGTGCCCAGCTGGGTGGCATCCGCTCGGCCGGCCAGGGCTCGTTCGAAATCCTGGGCCGCGATGAGGTTGGCTACGACCCCTCGTCCCAGGTGTTCAAGAAGATCCGGGTGGTCACCACGGTCAGCTACGCGCTGAAGTAGGCGCCTAGAACGTCTGCCTCGCCCAGGCCGTCTTGCACAGATGCTGGTCGCGGAAGGCGTCTGCTGTCATCGCCGTTACCCCGCCGCCGCTGGCTACGTCCAGCGCCTGGACCACCCCGCCCTTGAATCCCGCCCACGCCGGAACACCCGCCCCGTTGGGGTTCCCCGTCCGTGCAAAGTTGGTCCAGTAGGTCGA
>Ga0105047_10018608_pt1 | contig 10758 bp, 9 predicted proteins | sample MAT04_FD_78384 | JGI IMG/M metagenome (GOLD analysis project Ga0105047, IMG submission 78384) | Freshwater microbial communities from Lake Fryxell liftoff mats and glacier meltwater in Antarctica - MAT-04 (megahit assembly) | ecosystem: Environmental > Aquatic > Freshwater > Ice > Liftoff...
ATCCCGGTTTTCATCGGGAAGGCAAATGGAGCAAAGCGACATCCCGGTTTTTTATCGGGATAGGCAATGATAATCAGCCAGTTACGACAAAAATAACCTCGATTAATTTTGCCCGCCTACTTACATTACGTAAAAAGCAGCCTAAAAAATTTTAATGAAATACTTAATTTTGAAAAAAATCGCCTATTTTTGTTTGAAATATTCAGCCAATGGTCGCCGAACAGATTAACCTATACGAGGATTTTGCCACCTTTATCGCTGGTTTATCGCCAGAAAAAATACTGGCTTACTATGCGCCCACCAAGGTCCAGCAGCGGGTAGATTACCTGGTCGCTCAGAAAAAAGAGGGGCAAATAACTACGGCAGAAGCACAAGAATTAGAAAAATATTTTCTGTTTGAACATATTGTACGGTTATCGAAGGCACGGGCTCTGCAATTGCTGGCCAAACAGCCTGCCGGATGAGCCGCTATATTCCGGTTGCGCTGCAAAAGTTGGTTGCCGAACGGGCTGATTTCCGTTGTGAATACTGCCGCTTGCCAGAAATTATTGATTAGATTATTCATACCAGGAAAATAATTTCCATTTTTATTTCCCCTCCAACGAAGGATTTCCAACAACGTATCGTCTATCTTTATCAGATAAGTTTACCCCTTGCTCCTGCTGTTTTTTTAGTTTCCTGACTTAATCGTCCCCGATTAAGACGCTACCTTATTTTCTAAAAATTAAAAATCAGGAATATGCAAAAAAGAAAAAGAATCTCCGCTAGTAATGGGTAGGCGAAAGTTAACCCGCCATTTATCAGGTCACTTTCCAACTCATGGCAGCGATGCTGAAGGCTGGAGAAGGGGCCTTTTTTCTGGCTATCAAAGAGTATATGTGTGTAATATGTTGAGGCAACTAAACAATAGAGTTGTTGCGGCGGTTTTTACAGAGATTATACAACAGTTTTTTGTCCCCGACTTGTCGGGGACACAACATAAGTGGTTGATTATCATCACCGCAACAACTCTAATATTTTCACTAGCGTAATAAAATATTTTTTCGACATAACAAATGAATTAACTTTGGGCGCGAGCAATGTTAAGCACTCCGATCGGGTGGACAATTAGATATGCGGGTAAAGTGGTGGAACATGATTTCGGGTGATCGGATCCCTATGCTTTTATGGCTACACATTTCAAATCTTCATTTCAATATTTCATTCTAAACTTAACACTATCATGCGTGCAAACTTTTACACCACAAATGCCAAGGCCTACTTGCTACCGGTACTGGTCTTGTTTTCAACATCCTTTTCCGCCAAAGCACAAGCTTTCTCGGAAGGTTTTGAGTCCTTCCCGGCGAGCTGGGCGCAGCAAAACCTGAGTAGCCCATTAGGGGCCAGCACTTGGGTCCAGGGGGCTACCACTTTGTCTCCTGCCCAAAATGGCACGGCCAATTCTTATCTGGTCTGTAATTTCAACAGTACTACCGGCATAGGTACGATCAGCAACTGGTTGTTTACTCCTCCAGTAACCTTAACAAACGGTGACGTTATTTCCTTTTGGACCCGTACAACTAACCCGCAGCAGTTTGCAGACCGTTTGCAGTTAAGGATGAGTACGAACGGGGCGAGCGTAAATGTAGGGGCTACCGCTACCTCGGTGGGTGATTTCACGACCCTGTTGGTAGATGTGAACCCTACTTTGGTGGTTGTCAATTATCCTGCCGTCTGGACACAATTTAGTGCTACCATTTCCGGTCTGGGTGCGCCTGTATCCGGCCGCTTTGCGTTCCGGTATTTTGTGACCAATGGCGGCCCCAACGGGACCAATTCCGATATTATCGGGCTTGATAATGTCGTCTATACGCCGTTTGTACTGCCGGTGACACTCACCAACTTCAGTGGTTACACCGAGGGCAGCCGCAACCAGTTGCGCTGGGCGACCAGCAGCGAGCAGCGCAACAGCGGCTTTGAAATACAGCGTTCTACGGATGGTATTAACTACACCACGCTCGATTTTGTAAAATCACTAGCCACGGGTGGTAATAGTACTAACCGCCTGAACTACACTTTTACGGATAATAGTGTAATTAATAGCCATCAATACTATCGGCTGCGCCAGGTGGATTTCGATGATCATAGTAATCTCAGCAATGTGGTGCTTATAAAAAGTGAAAAATCAACCACTGTAATGATTGACGGCTTCTTTCCGAACCCCGCCAGCACGATGGTGAATGTGCTGATCTCCGCGCCGAAGGAGGAAAGTGCTACGGTGGTTATTACCGATATTACTGGTAAAACACTGATACAACAAGTCGTAAATGTAGAAATTGGCAGTACCACCCTGCCAATTGATGTCAGTAGCCTTGCTGCGGGGACTTATCTGCTGAAACTGGTGTGCAGTAGTAACTGCGAAAGTGCGGTGAGTAAGTTTGTGAAACAGTAGGGATACTTCGTAATCACCCACCGGCTGCGGTGGCAGCGAGTGATGATGGAAGAGTAAGGTAATAAAACAGTATTTCATCCCACGTACGGCGAAGTGCCCACCAATTTTCCTGATTCTTGCATCTAATGGAAAGACATACGATGTCGTGGTGGCCTGCCTACGGGAATGTTTTTCAAAAAAAATATTTCCGTAGGCAGGTCGCCACGCTCACGCACTAGCCTTTTTAATAAATGGCCAAGTCTTTCTATATATTTCTATTGGTTTTACTACATTTATCTGCGGCGGCCCAGGCCACAAAACGTATCGTACAAAAATTTAACCGATCCAAACAAATATCCGCACGCTACTATGTGCTGGCATCCAATAAAACCATAAAACACGGCACTTATATTGCTTATTTTTCTTTCCATAAAGAACAAGAGCAGGCCGTAAAACAAGGCCGGGATTTGCTGGAACACTATATAAAACAGCGCGGTGCTTATACGAATGGTAAAAAACACGGCGAATGGGTGGAATATAGTCAGCCAGGTATTTTGTATAGCCGGGGAACCTACGAGCAGGGGCAGAAAGTGGGTATTTGGGCTACCTCCAAAGCCAATGGCGAGGTAATAGAACGCTATGATTATAGCACGCGTCAGAAATTAGTGCCGGAAATAAGAATTAATATTATTTATCCACCCAAAGCCAGAAAAACGGGTATGCAAGGGACGGTTATGGTGCAATATCAAGTGCAGACAGACTGCTCTGCAACTGACTTAAAAGTACTGCAGAACCTTAGTGCCGAATGCGATCAGGAAGCCACCAGAATTGTACTAAAATACTATAAATATCTACAAGAATACGGACCGCCCTTGGGTTGCGAAGCAAAAACGGATACGTTTAAGGTGGAATTCAAATTGGAATAATCTCAGCCCCTCAACCCCGCCAAAACCCCCACCACGCCCCGCACTTTTTCTTCCAGCCCTGTCCAATCCTGTTGTTCCAGCACTGCTTTGGAAATCAATTTTGACCCCATGCCCACACAAGTGGCCCCGGCATCAAACCAACTCCGCAAATTCGCTTCATCCGGCGAAACGCCACCAGAAATCATCGATTTCGTCCAGGGACAGGGAGCGAGATGCGCCTTTAAAAAGGCCGGGCCCAGCACTTCGCCGGGCGCGATCTTGACAATTTCCACCCCCAGTTCTTCGGCGCGGCCAATCTCGGAAGGCGTGGAAACACCGGGCACCACGGCCACTTTCCGGCGATGGCAGGTCTGGATCACATCTTCGCGGAGCAGCGGCGTGATAACGAAATCGGCCCCCATTTGCAGAAACAAAGCCGTGGTGCCCGCATCCTGAATGGAGCCGATGCCGAGGAGCAGGTCGGGCAATTCGCGGCGAACGCGTTTGAGCAGACTGGCAAATACCTCGTGGGCAAAAGGGCCGCGATTGGTGAACTCGACCACCTCTGCGCCGCCCCGATGGCAGGCGGCCACCACCTGAAAAGCCACTTCGGGGTCAGGGTGGTAAAAGAGCGGCATGAAGCCAGAATTTTGCAGGGTTTGATAGACGTGGAGGCGCATAACAGGCAGATGATTATTAGTTATTGGTACCTTGTAAATTAAGTTTATTTGAGTATTTGAAGATTCGAGTATTTGATCAATTACCTGATTACCAAGTGCTTTGATCGAATACTCAAATACTCGCATCCTCAAGAAATGTATATTACAGTGTAATTAATCACTCCAAAATCGCCACCGTTCCCATCCTCGGCGCGAGCAAGTGCATCACTCCCCATGCTTACAATTGAGCACAACCACAAATAACGAGCAAAAGGTTGTATCCGTCAGTAATATTGCCTGCCGTTTTGTACGCATCCAGCAAATAACCGACCAGCATCGGGAATAAAATACCGCCCACCGAACCGGCCATGCCCCCAATACCTGCGATGGAACTAATGGCTTTTCTGGGAAACATATCCGACACGATGGTGTACATATTGGCACTCCAGGCCTGGTGCGAAGCCGCCGCAAGACCGATCAGGGCCACTGCCTGCCAGATATTGGTCGTAAACCGCGCAGCCATGATCGGCACTACGCAGAGCGCAAAAATAAACAGTGCCGTCTTGCGGGCGCGAAAAACGGGCCAGCCTTTTTTGATAAACCAGCCCGACAAATACCCGCCGCCAATACTGCCGATCATGGTGGCGGTATAGACCAGGGCCAGCGCGAGACTCGGTTTTTTCAAATCCAGTTGGAAGGTGCTGGCGAAATAAGAAGGCAGCCAAAACAGGAAAAACCACCAGATCGGGTCGGTCAGCATTTTACCAAATATATACGCCCACGTCTGCCGAACGCGGAAAAGTTGCGCCCAGCGCACCCGTTTGGTATCCGTGGCTGGTTCGTCATCGTCGCTATAAATATGCGCCAATTCGGCAGCATCCACCCCCGGCGTTTTTTCCGGCGATTGGTAGAGTAATTGCCAGAAAACCAACCAGATAAAGCCAAGCGCGCCCGTGGCAATAAACGCTCCCTGCCAACCCCACCCGCTCAAAATCCACGGCACGGCGAGCGGGGCGACCATCGCCCCGATATTGGTGCCGGAGTTGAAAACACCGTTGGCCAGGGCGCGTTCTTTTTTGGGGAACCATTCGGCCACTGTCTTGATAGCCGCCGGAAAATTGCCCGCTTCGCCCAGTCCCAGGGCCGCCCGCACGACCATAAAACCCGCCGTACTGAAAGCGGCAGCGTGGGCAATGGCCGCTACGCTCCAGGCCACGATCGAGATCGCATAACCGCGTTTCACCCCGATCTGGTCAATGAACCGCCCAAAAAGCAGCAGCCCCACGGCATAACAAGCCGAGAAGGCCATCACAATCTTGCCATAGTCCGACTCCGACCACCCGAATTGTTTTTCCAGCACGGGCTTGAGCAAGCCGATCACCTGCCGGTCAATATAATTGATCGTGGTGGCGAAAAAAAGCAGGGCTACCACGCGCCAGCGATAGTTGGTCATTCTAACATAAATAGTTACTGGTTGATTGGTTGATTGGTTGATTGGTTGATTGGTTGACTGGTTGATTGGTTGATTGGTTGATTAGTTGGCTGGTTGATTGGTTTTATAATCAACATTTTGCCTCCATTTTAGGTTAAACTAATTGAGCCGAGGGTGCAACAGCGATTTGTACCCTCATAATCTAATGTTTTTAGCAAAAAAAGGCTATTTTCGATGAAAAAAAGGCCAAATTGTATGCATCATTTTTTTATTATTGCATATTAAAATTATTATAATATTTAAAAATCTGTTTATCAGATAGTTTTCGGGAGACAAATCGCTGTTGCTTACGAGCCTTTTAAATTTAATACAAGGGGGACAAATCGCTGTTGCGCCCCAAGTACTATCAACTAATTCATTCCCCTGCCATTAGTGCCGTCCCCACAATTCTAATACCCCTTTGCGGGCAGCAGGGTGTAAAGAAGTAAAAGAAAATGCACAGGCGGCAGTAAATGCCAGCAGAAAAAAAGGTAATTTCATAGTAATTAGTAGAAAATGAACGATTCATTGGAGAAGATGACAGTTTAGACCGTTGTCAGCGAAAGGGGTTTAATACATTTTCTTTTGGCCATGTTAAAAATTTGCTAAAAATACCTAACTTTGTGCAAAGTTTTCGATGCCGGATGTAGGACTGCTGGCAGAGAACTGTTGACTAATTACTTAAATACGTGATCCCACCTAAACAAATACAAGAAATACTCGATGCCGTTCGCATAGAAGATGTGGTCGGCGAGTTTGTGAACTTGCGGCGGCGCGGGGTCAATATGACGGGTCTTTGCCCATTTCACAATGAAAAAACACCTTCCTTTAATGTCAACCCGGTACGCAATATTTTTAAGTGCTTTGGGTGTGGCAAAGCGGGTGACTCCATCACTTTTTTGCGTGAATTGGAGAACTTTACCTACGTGGATGCCATGCGATGGCTGGCTAAAAAATACCATATTCAAATTGAGGAAATACAACGCACGCCCGAACAGTTAGCGGAAATACAAGCGGCTGATTCCCTGTATATTGTCAATGACTTTGCGCTAAAGCACTTTGAAACGCAATTATTTGATACCAATGAAGGGCAGCAGGTAGCGTTGGCGTATTTCAAAAACAGGGGGCTGCGCGAAAGCACGATTCGGGCATTTGGCCTTGGCTATGCACCTGACCAGCGCGATTTGTTGTTGCGTCACGCAAAAACCGAGAACTATTCCGTTGATCTGTTGAAAAAAACGGGTTTATGCGGCCAGGATGGTACCCGCGATTTTTTTCGCGGCCGCGTCATGTTTGCCATTCACAACCTTTCAGGTAAAGTGGCCGCTTTTGCCGGACGTACTTTTTCTGCCGACAAAACCGTACCTAAGTACATCAACAGCCCGGAGACGGAGATTTACCTCAAAAACAAAACACTTTACGGGGCATTTCAGGCCAAAAAGGCCATTCGCCAACGCGATGAATGTATTTTGGTGGAGGGTTATATGGATGTGATTTCGCTCCATCAGGAAGGTATAGAAAATGCGGTAGCCAGCAGCGGCACTTCCCTCACGGAAGGACAGGTGCAATTGATTCGGCGCAACACGGAAAACCTGAAAATTCTTTATGATGGCGATCCGGCAGGTATAAAAGCGGCATTGCGGGGGTTAGATATTGCTTTGGAGCAGGATATGAATGTCAAAATTGTACTGCTGCCCGAAGGAGAAGACCCTGATTCTTACGTGCAAAAACACGGCGGAGCGGCACTTACACAATACACTAATGACCACGCCAAAGATTTTATCCTGTTCAAAACGGCGTTGCTTTTAACAGAAACGAAAGATGACCCGATGAAAAAAGCGGCACTCATCAAAGATATTGTGGGTAGCATTGCTAAAATGCCCGATCCGATCAAACGGAGCGTCTATCTGAAAGAATGTTCGAGTTTACTCAATGTAGATGAAAATGCCCTAATGAGCGAGATCAATAAACTGATTGCTGTCGCCATTAAAAAAAAGAGCGAAAAATCTACCCGCCAGCCCGGTGCTGCCAGTGATTCGCCACCCATCGCAACCAGTAACAGCAGCTGGCCGAGTGCCGAATGGCCCACTGCTCCGCCATCGGATGGGTTTTATGAAGATTATGATTATGGTAGTGCTGCCCCTGCCGCCCGATCTACGGTATCTGCTCCTCCGCGTTCTAAGGATGAATTTCAGGAAAAAGAGCTGATCCTTGTTTTGGTGGAGCATGGACATAAGATGATTGAAAAAGAAAACACAACAGTAGCCGAATTCGTTTTATCTGATATTCAGGATTCTATCGGTTCTTTTGAAAATGCACTGTATGGGAAAATTGCCCAGGAATGTTACGATATATTGGTACGAGGCGAAACATTAGAAAAAGACTATTTTTTGCACCATGAAAATTCTGAAATCACGGCGGTGGCGGTGGACTTGGTGACTTCACCTTTTGAAATGTCTTTCAACTGGGAAGCAATGTGGAATTTGCCTTTACAAAATCAAAAAGCCCCGGAACACAATCATCAGGAAGTGTCGCGTCAGGCATTGGAGTATTTTAAACTGCGAAAAATTGAAAAGATGATCGGTATTCATAGTTTAAGGACAAAAGCAGCTATGGATGCTAATAATATGGAAGAAACCATGTACTGTTTGAAAATTCAGGAAAAACTTAAAAATAGCCGCAATGCGCTGGCGAAAAAACTTGGCATCGTGGTATTACCCAGATAAGTAATCCACAGTCAATAGTTGGCAGTCCACAGTCTCACAAACCTTTGATAATAAGGTAATTAATGAAATTAAAAACCAAAATTATTTCTATTTACCTACTTAAAAGCACTAAAATATGGCAAAAAATAGATCAACTCCCCCCAAAGAGCAAAAACAGAAAAATCGCACGACGGGAACACCGCACGATGCTATTTTTAAAGCCTGTTTTGGTGACACCGAAATTGCATTAGAGTACATTCTGAATTTTTATCCGGCATCATTGCGTAAAAAAATTGACCTTCAGTCGTTGAAAAAAACCGAGACATCTTATGTGAGCGCACGGTTTTCCAAGTCTTTTTCGGATGTCGTATATGAGGCTCAATTACTTTCCGGTAAAAATGCCAACCTTATTTTCCTTTTTGAGCACAAAAGCAAACAACCGAAGCAAATTCACTTGCAGCTCTTGGATTACATGCTTCAAATTTGGGAGGAGGACGTGAAAAATAAAAGAAAGTTAACCATCGTTATTCCAACGATTGTGTATCACGGAAAAAAGGGTTGGAAAAAACGAAATTTTAAATCGTATTTTGGGGTATTGCCGGAGGAAATGTGCCAATTTGTTCCTGAGTTTGACTACTTTCTGACTGATTTGTACAGCACACCAGTACAGGTTATTCAGGACTTAAGTGAAAATTTTCTTCGAAATTTGTTTTTAGTACTTAAATTTGCGTGGAAACAGGACGCTATCAGGAACTACTGGACAGAAATTATGCGTTTTAATCCAACGCTTACACAAACAGAACGCTTTGATTTGCTGTTTAATATTTTACACCAATACATCACAAAAGTGACCAATTTTTCGGAAACAGAATGGACGGAATTAAATGAATTATTAACAACATCACGCAAAAAAATGAAAAATACTACCTACGATAATATTGTTAAAGGTGCTACTGACAGAGGTCTTCAACAAGGTCTTCAACAAGGTCTTCAACAAGGTCTTCAACAAGGTCTTCAACAAGGCGAAACCAAGGGAGCCGTCAAAGGGAAACGTGAAGGGGCTGAACTACACAAATTAATTATGACGGTAAAAGTCATATTAACTTTGCCTCAATGGACGGATCAGCAAGTAGCTGCTTTTATCGAAACAACCGTGCAATATGTAGTACAAGTACGCGCTGATATGAAGGCTGATCCGGGATATGTAGAAAAAATTCGTAAAGAATTGGGCCTCAATAATTCTCAGGAATCGGGCCAGTAAGGGGATAAAATGCAATACCTATCCGATGATTCCGGCGAAATGACCGCCCAACTCACGCGTCTACTGCGTGATGAGACCACCGACAATTGCCCGCTTATGCTGGAAATTATTGCCGGAGGCGGAGCCAATAAACGGCTAAAAGGGTATTTGTTTGGTATTGCTGTGGCGCATAAACAGAGCGAAGTGCAGCAACGGGCCATGGATTTACTAAAAAAATTCACGTCGGCAGATACCCTGCAACAGGCCGTCCGGCTAAAAAATGCCGTGAATTATTATCACAATGAAGCGGAGTACCTCGGTAAATACAAAAATCCGGAATTCGACCTGTTTGATTTTTTATTAGCTTATAAAATGTGCAATTGGCATGGCTTGCAAGCAGGTTCCAATCGCAGCGATCGTTATCGGCTGAGCCATCAAACCCTCAATTTGTCGAGTTATCCGGAAGATCAACTTTCTTCGGCCATCGAAACCCTTGACTTTGTACGGTATATCATGTTGCCGAATCACAAAGATTTCAAGTTGGAGGATGCCTTTCAGTACCTTCTCCGACTGCCATTGGAAAGTGTTTATATCGAAAATGTGCGGCTCTTAGAATTTCCCAATCGCTTTTTTGAATTTCCTAAACTGAAGGTATTGAGCATCAAGCGCGGTACCTACCGACCTCGCCACCCAATGGAAATACAACTGAAAGGGCCTCTTGGAAGTACAACTTTAGAAAAATTTATCGTAGATGGGTATGCGATGAGTAAAACCGAAAGATTGGGGCCTTTCCCTAACCTGAAAACCGGTTATTTTTCCCGTTGCGGTTTGGAAGCACTGCATTTTTTAGAAAATTCGCCACTACTTGAGGAACTCAATATTAGATTTAACCAATTGACGGAATTGCCTGCGTTTATAGGTGAATGTGCCCAAATGCGCACGTTGGAAATTTCTGGCAATCCTTTTCAAAAAATTGCCCTCGACCTGAGTAAAATGAACCAATTGGAAGAATTGGAGTTAAAAATGAAAATTGAAAGGCCCACCCGATATTACGGGTAGTTGAACCACTATTGACTGATAACTGCTTAAAATGAACGAATACAAACTTACTCAATACTCGCACGGAGCGGGTTGTGGCTGCAAAATTGCCCCAAAAGTATTAGACAGCATTTTAGTGTCTTCCGCAGCAAAAGGATTTTTTCCGCAATTGTTGGTTGGAAATGAAGAACGCGACGATGCCGCCGTTTTTGACCTCGGCGACGGCACGGCCATCGTCAGCACCACTGATTTTTTTATGCCCATCGTGGATGATCCCGAAGATTTTGGGCGTATTGCTTCCGTAAATGCCATCAGCGACGTGTATGCGAT
>Ga0105047_10018611_pt1 | contig 10757 bp, 10 predicted proteins | sample MAT04_FD_78384 | JGI IMG/M metagenome (GOLD analysis project Ga0105047, IMG submission 78384) | Freshwater microbial communities from Lake Fryxell liftoff mats and glacier meltwater in Antarctica - MAT-04 (megahit assembly) | ecosystem: Environmental > Aquatic > Freshwater > Ice > Liftoff...
CTCCACCGGAGCGAAATTCCAAGACTTCACCCACCGGTTCTCCACCAAGCCCTTGGATGCCGAGACGGGTCTCTACTACTACGGCTACAGGTACTACGACCCCGTAACCGGCCGCTGGCCATCTAGGGATCCTATTGCCGAACGGGGTGGCCTAAACCTGTATGGTTTTGTGGGGAATAATGGGGTGAGTCGGCGGGATCTTTTAGGACTTGAAGTTACTCAGGATGCGACCATTGGATTTTCTAAATTAATGGAAAATGTCAGGAAATGGGAAGCTGAAATAGACAAAGATAATCCAAACGCTACATGTGAGGAAAAACTGGAGAAATTTAGAGATTATATTCACTATAACTCCCAATTTGGAAGCGGAGGATCATTTAGTGGAGATCCCAACTTTGGTCCGAGTAATAAAGGTCAACTAGGATGGCATTATCTTCATACTAGTGAAGGATGGATTGATTTTGGTCACTTTTCTAACGCTGCTCATTTTGAGCAAAGTTTTGGCGAGTCTCTAACTAAAATTGGGGGGCATTTGGTGGAAGCTGGACAGGCTCTATCGACTTTCATCCCCGGATATTCCACCGCAACTAAAACAAGCGCGGCGACCCGAGAAGACTACAAAAGTAATCGGCTAGGTGCGGAATTCAGTAGTTACCTTGATGATTGTGATTGTGAATCTCTAGCGGATGAATTGGAAACATTTCTTAAGAAATACAACCCAAGTGAAGCCCCCGAAGATGCTGCTGATTATAACGATTTGCCGGCAACGCAAGATGATTTGGACACTCGAGGTTATTTTTCTAATATTGGGAACGCGACAAAGAACGTATTTACAAACGGATTTTCCGGGTTCTATGGCACGGTATTCAGTAGTTCAAATCCCTCTAAATAACATTTAAGATGATTGGTATATCTAAAATAATTGGAGTGATTTTATTTACTGCTGTCCTTGTTGGGTGCAAAAAAAAATATATAGTATATTATTCTCCGGGGCCAGTGCAAGTGATAGCGAATAATGAGAAGCTATATATGTTCTTAGAAATAGATAGATTAGTTTTAAAAGGCAGTAAAACGTATGATGCACCACGTAAGAGTTCTGTTGGGCATCAGCAAGAAATAATCATATTCGATGCTAACGGATTGGTTGATCGGATCAAGCTTCAACCCGCAGGTAATGTTGAAGGCGTGACATTTCATCCCAATATCTCATCTGTATTTTTTCGCAAAGATAAATTTTACATTTTATCTTCTGAGTCATTAAATTATAAAGACTCGGTTTTTGAATGGGATAATATAGGTGGTCGATTTAATATCTTGTCGATCGAGGAAGGGAAAAAAATATTGCCATTTTCTGTTGCTGAAATTAAGCGTAGTGAAAGAGATCGGCAGATAGATTCCTTGTCCCATGAGTATGGCTGGAAATTACTTATTAAAGATTCATCAATAGATAGCAAAACGTTTAAATGGAATGACTTGGAGTTTTCAACAACAGTTATGGATAAAAATCAGTTTTTTGAAATTTTGATTGATGTTGATAGTGATATTAATAGGTCAACCGTGGTTCTAAGGTATGATAAAAATATAGTGGAATTGAATGCAAAAGAATTCAAAGACTTACCTAGACCGGAGGGTGGTCATTCTAAATAAATGTGTAGCAGTTTAGCTGATTTCCCCTACGCTGAATCGCGCAGGGACAAACCCTTAATCGCATGTTCCCTAATCGCATGTTCCCAGGGAAATATCCAACCAATCACAAGTTCCCAGACAAATAGAACAGGGATCTTATGGACAAAGGGATTGATCGACCTGTCGGGGACAATTCCGGGGCAAAAGGGGCAAACCGCCGCATTCGTTCGCCTGGCGGCGGTTCGTGCAAAAGCCGTCCTGGAATGCAAGGAATGCCCGCAGTTGTTTGGGAGCGACGTCGTGCAAACCCCGCCCGGCCGGCCCTGCTGCTGCGATCCCTGCGTACACCAAGCTCTCTCCAGTCCCCGCATTACTGGCCTATGCTGTTTCCGCGCCGGCGTGGAGGTGGCGTGGCTCCATAATTCGACCAGACGCACAACGCCCTGCTGGAGGTCATTCCCGAGGCCTTTCGCCGCTACAACCGCTGCCGCTGGGACTTCCCGGAATCCGATGCCGCGAAATACTCACGCGGACGCCTCGCCCTCCCGGAGCTGCTCGCGCAGTTCGAGCGGGAAGCGAATCTGGGCGAGTGATGGCGAGGTCGCCTCCCCTTTCCATTAAAATATCTCGCAATGACGGTGGCTCTTCCCTATCCATGTGGCGAACATGTCCCAGATCAAGAACATCAACTTCTCACTCATCCGGCTCGGCATCCTGGCGGTCATCGTCCTTACCGGACTTTTCACCAGCTTCTATACGGTGCCGGCGGATTCCCAGGCAGTGGTTCTCCAGTTCGGAAAACCGGTCAAGACCTCCAACCCCGGCCTCCATTTCAAACTCCCGTATGGAATCGACAAGCCCCTGATGGTGGAGGTCACCCGCCAGCTCCAGCAGGAATTCGGCTTCGGCACCGAGGGAGCGAGCAACCCGTGGCAGTTCACCGATTCGAGCGAGCAGGAGCTGGAAAAATCCATGGTCACGGGCGATCTGAACGCCGCACTTGTCGAATGGGTCGTCCAATACCGCATTGAGGAACCCCAGCAATACCTCTTCGCCGTCCGCGAGCCGGATGCCACGCTCCGCGACCTCACCGAGAGTGTCATGCGCGAAATCGTCGGCGACCGCACCGTGGATGAAGTCATCACCGTCGGGCGCCAGGAGATTGAAAACGTCGCTACGGAAAAACTCCAGGAAGCAACAGCCGCTTACGCCATGGGCCTGCGCATCATCCAGGTGCAGCTCAAGGATGTGAACCCTCCGCGCCGTGTGCAGGCTTCTTTCAACGAGGTCAACGAAGCCCAGCAGGAGCGGGAAAGCGCGATCAACCGCGCCAACGGCGAATACAACAAGGAAGTCCCCCGCGCACGCGGCGAGGCCGACCGCGAGATCTCCGCCGCGGACGGTTACGCCGCGAAACGTGTCAACGAAGCCGAGGGCGACGTCGCCTCCTTCGAGGCCCTTCTCACCGAATATACAGCCGCCCCGGAAATCACCCGCCGCCGCCTCTACCTCGAGACCATGTCGGAGATCCTTCCAAACCTCGGCAAAACCGTCATCATCGACGAGGAAACCAAAGGCCTCCTCCCCCTCCTCAACCTGGGAGGGCAATAACGGTCTTCCTTCGGATTTGAAATTTTAAATTTATAGTTTTCCATGAAACGCGCCCCACTTGTCATCATCCTCCTGGCCCTTGCCGGGATCGTCATCGTTTTCAAACTTTGCGCTTTCACCATCCCGCCCACGGAGCAGGTGATCCTCACCCAGTTCGGCGATCCGAAAGGCGACCCCATCACCAAGCCGGGACTGCATTTCAAGATGCCCTTCGTCACCGTCGTCAACCGCATCCCGAGAAACATCCTCCGATGGGACGGCCAGCGCAACGAGATGCCCACCAAGGACAAGCTCTACATTTCCGTGGATACCTTCGGACGCTGGCGCATCACCGATCCACTCGCCTATTTCCTCGGCCTCCGCAACGAGCGCACCGCGAGTTCCCGCCTGGAAAACATCCTCGGCTCCGCCACCAGAAGCATCATCGGCAAGCACGACCTCATCGAGATCGTCCGCACCGACAAGGACCGCGTGCCCGCCAAGGACGACACCCTGGTGGAGCTCACCGACGGCCAGTCCGGCAGCATCGGAATCCTTCCGAAAATCCGCAAGGGCCGCTCCGTCCTGGAGGACGAGATCATGGCGGATGCGCTTCCGAAGCTAGAGGAACTGGGCATAGAGTTGCTCGACATCCGTTTCAAGCGCATCAACTACAACCCCTCCGTCGTGGAAAAGATTTATGAGCGGATGATTTCCGAGCGGCAGCAGATCGCCTCGAAATTCCGATCCGAAGGAGAGGGTGAAGCCGCCCGTATCCTCGGTAACAAGGAGCGCGACCTCAACGAGATCTCCTCGGAGGCTTACAAGAAAGTCCAGACGATCCAGGGCCAGGCGGATGCGAAAGCCTCCCAGATCTACGCCCGCGCCTACGGACAGAACCCCAAGGCCGCGGAGCTTTACGAGTTCATCAAGACCATGGAAATGTACCGCAGCACGATAGGGAAACAATCGACCCTCGTCCTTTCCACAGACTCGGATCTTTTCAAATTCCTGAAATCGTCGGACGCGGTGGATCGGGGGGCAGACCCACAGCCGCGCCCGATGGTCGTCCCGCCGCCGAGATCGGAGTAAGGAGGTCTTCCTTTGGCCTTGCCGCAAGCCTCAGCAGGATCTACTCAGGGGGTGCCGCTTCATGCTTTTCAGCACCTATACGTTCCTTCTTTTTTTCCTCCCTATCGTCCTGGCGGGCTTTTTCCTGCTGGGTCGATACAACTGGCGCTGGAGCACCTCGTGGCTGACGCTTAGCAGCCTTGTTTTTTATGCATGGTGGAAACCGGTTCCTGAGCATCCTTGGAATCCTTGGTTTGTCATTCTCATCATCCTGTCATGCGGGGCGAACTACCTGATCGGAAATACAATCGCAAAATCGACTGCTCTCGGAAGGCGCAAATCCTTGGTGACTTTCGGCGTTTCCGCAAACATTCTTCTACTCCTTTATTACAAATACCTCGGGATCTTTTCCGTTTGGTCGAACGCTGCCACCGGCTATCCCGCCGAGATTCCCATACTGGTGATGCCTCTCGCGGTATCCTTTTTCACCTTCCTCCAGATCGCTTTCCTCGTGGATGTATATCGCGGTGACAAGACCGGCTACAGCTTCGGGGACTACGTTCTCTTCGTTACCTTTTTCCCCCATCTCGTCGCTGGCCCACTTGTCCACCACAGGGAACTCATCTCCCAGTTCAAACCGAAGATCACCCGCTTCAGTTCCCGATGTTTTGCCATCGGCCTCACTGTGCTTGCAATGGGCCTTTTCAAAAAAGTAATCATCGCGGACAACCTTGCGGAAACCGCCACGCCCATCTTCCAGTTCGCGGCGGAGGGCACCCGCGCCCTCACCATGGGCGAGGCATGGGTCGGGGCGCTGGCATACACCTTCCAGATCTACTTCGATTTCTCCGGCTATTCCGACATGGCCATCGGCATCTCCTACCTGTTCGGGCTGAAACTCCCCCTCAATTTCAACTCCCCCTACAAGGCCACAAGCATCATCGACTTCTGGAGGCGCTGGCACATGACACTTTCCCGCTTCCTCCGGGACTACCTTTACATCCCGCTGGGAGGAAACAGGAAAGGCCCTTCCCGGCGATATGTGAACCTGATGATCACCATGCTTCTTGGCGGACTCTGGCACGGCGCAGGCATCACCTTCGTCCTCTGGGGCGTTCTTCACGGACTGTATCTTTGTATCAACAACGCCTGGATCGCCCTCCGGAAAAAGCTCGGCTGGAGGCCGCTTCCGAAGCTGCTCGCGATCACCATCACATTCATCGCCGTCGTCTTCGCGTGGGTTCCCTTCCGCTCGGGAAATTTCGAACTCGCATCCTCCGGAAACGCCCGGCTCGCATGGGACACCACCGCCAGCTTCTACCACTCCATGGTCATCCCGCAGGACGGCCCGCTGTGGACGGCGTTTTCCGATGAAAGCATTATGAAATTCAAGCGCGCGATACGCCCCATCGCCTACGCGGTCATCATCGCCTTTTTCCTGCCAAACACCCAGCAGTTCCTCGGGCGCTTCTCCCCACATTTCCGGGACAAGAACGAACCCGCTGCCACCCGGCGCAGGCTGGCATGGCGGCCTACGCCCCTTGCCGCGGCTTTCGTTTTCATCCTCTTGCTTCTCGTCACCCTGGAAATGAACCGGGGCGGGGAATTCATCTATTTCCAATTCTAATCATTGAAGACGTCCCACACAAAATGCCGCCGTCCCTTTTCCCGCTACCTGCGCTGGCTGGGGATCATGCTTGGCTCCTATTTCCTGTTCACCGCCATCCTGTCCCTCACGGTTGATCCATGGCGGATCAACAACACCCCGCTCAGCATCGGGGCACTCGACGCATCACGGGAAATCAGCAGCACCGTCCGGGTAGGGAAGGCGGCTCTCGCGAACAAAGGCGAGTGGGAAACAGTCCTGTTCGGATCGTCCCGTGTGGAGATGGCATTTGATCCCAGCCATCCGGCATTTGGTGGGAAGAAGACGGTAAACCTGGCCATGTCCGCGGCGAACATTCTCGAATTGGTTCCAGCCGCGAACTACGCCCTCGACCGCAATCCTGACATCAGACTCATCCTGTTCGGGATTGATGCAGGCGACCTGCACGATGACTTCGACAGCCGCAAGTTCACGCATTTCTACGAATCGCCCTTCGCAGACAATAACATCTCCATCGAGCGCGGCATCAACCAGTTGATAGGTGGTCGCTCCCTCATCGATTCCATTGCCACGGTATCCCGCCATTTCAGCGGTGAAACACCGGAACGCGCGCCTCTCGGCCAATGGCTGAAGCCCAGCCATCCACAGAACTTTCGGCTATACGTGGAAGACGTGGTTCAAATGGGGTTTGAAAACCCCCACAAGGCCTGGGGTGTGAGAGAGCAGGATCTGCGCGTCCACAAATCGAATTTACTCAAAGGGTTCCTTACCCGTGTCCGCAACGAAGGCATCGCGACGCATCTGTTCGTGCCGCCGCAACATGCTTTGAAGCTGATCCATCCCGATACCAACCGTCCGGAAAAAATGTGTTGGGATGAGGATTTGCACGCGCTCGCCAGCGTATGCGCGGAGGTGAACAAGCTTGATGCACCCGGACCACCGATCCGCCTGTGGAATTTCCTGACATTCAACGGATACACCACCCGTGCCCTGCCCGGCGAGGGGCCTGGCTTGATGCAGATGGACAGTTGGAACGACCTGGGCCATGCCCAAGTTGACGTAGGCAATGCGGCCATCGAAACCATGTTGGCTGGAGAAAATCGCTCGAATGCGAAGAATCCGGTTGGCGTCGAGCTTCGTCTTGCCGACTGGGACTCCCTGCGGGCCGATTGGATTGCGCAACATGAGGATTATTGTGTCCGGCAAGCCGACGATGTGGAATGGTTTCGCAACCTGATCCAGCGGGCGATTGAGGAAAAAGTCGAATCACGTGAGATGGTTGAGGAGGCGAACTAACCCCCCGGATCCAAAAAAATGTCAGAAACCAGACCGAAGACCGTGATCAAATTCATGGGCAAGTTCCGCCCGGAATCGGATGGCGAAAACTGGCCATATCACTTCCCCGGATGCAACCCGGTATGGGAAAACTGCGAATTCGTCTTTGACCGGCACGAGCGCAACTACGATTGGATCGTGGTCTATGACGATCTTCCCTCGGTCTCCGGTGAGCGAGCGACCATGTGGGTGGAGGAACTGGCATGCCCCAGGGAGAATACGATGCTGATCACCACGGAGCCATCGACGATCAAGATCTACGGCAACCAGTTTCTCCGGCAGTTCGGACATGTGCTGACGAGCCAGGAACCTTGGGCGGTGGGACATCACCCCGGAGCGATATACAGCCAACCGGGTCTCATCTGGTTCTATGCCTTCAGCAAGCCCCGCGGCACCTACGACGCGATTAGAAACTTCGTCCCGCTGGAAAAGAGCGGAGAAATTTCCGCCGTATGCTCCACCAAACAGCAGCGGCATACCCTGCACCGGCAGCGCTATGATTTTGTCATGGGGCTCAAAGCCCGCATTCCGGAGATGGAACTTTTCGGGCGCGGGATCAGATACATTGAGGACAAGGCCGACGCGCTCGACGATTTCAAATACCACATCGCCATCGAGAATTTCCACGGACCGCACCACTGGACGGAGAAACTGGCGGACCCTTTCCTCGGGGCATGCATGCCGGTATATTACGGCTGTCCGAATGCGGAGGAATATTTCCCGGAAGAAAGCATTCTACGGATCGATATCAAGGATGTGGACGCGGCTGCTGAAGTGATCCGGCGTGCCGTGCGCGACCGCCTCTACGAAAAGAACCTCCCCTACATTCTCGAAAGCCGCCGCCGGGTGGTGGAGGAATACGCGCCCATTGCCCAGATCTGCCGGCTGGTGAACGAACACAACAACCCCGCAGCCGCCAAACCGACAGCAGGTGAAACAATCGCCAGCCGCCACGCACTGCGCAAAAGGTCGCTGTTTCAAGGCATCAGCTTCGTTACCGAAAAGACCGCCGGAGCACTCAGGCATCGCTTTTCCAGGAAGCCCTAGACCCAGGCATTCACGGCGGCGATGATCGTATCCACGTCAGCATCGCTGATGACAGGGCTGATTGGAAGGGACAGGACTTCCCTTGAAAGCCTGTCTGTTAGGGCAAGGTAAACGCCCTTGAACAATTGCGCGTATGCCTTCTGGCGGAAGGGAGGAACCGGGTAGTGGATCTGGGTTCCGATTCCGTTTTCCGAGAGATGTTTCTGCAACCCATCACGACGCGAAGCCCTGACCACGAAGAGATGCCAGACGTGACCGTCCTGGCCTCCGCATACCTGCGGGAGAGCGACTTCCGGATGGGTGATGCCTTCGCGGTATCGGAGGGAAATCTCCCTGCGCCTTTGGTTATCCGGATCTAACAGTGGCAGTTTCTTCCGAAGGAATGCAGCCTGAATTTCATCGAGGCGGCTATTCGGCCCGGCAAATTCGTGGTGGTATTTTTCCCGAGATCCGTAGTTGCGCAATGCCCTCAGGACTCCCGCAAGCTCCGCATCGTTGGTCGTGACCAATCCGCCGTCACCGAGGGCACCGAGGTTTTTCCCGGGATAGAAACTGAATGCCGCTGCATGGCCGGCATTCCCGGTCCTCCGTCCTCCGGTGATAGCCCCGTGCCCCTGTGCGGCATCTTCGATCACCAGGAGATTGTGACGGTTTGCCAACTCCATGACCGCAGCCATGTCCGCAGCCTGCCCGTAAAGATGCACCGGCATGAGCACCCGCGTGCGGTCTGTGATCGCGGCTTCCGTCGCTCTCACGTCCAGGTTGAAACTCGCTTCGTCCGGCTCCACCAGCACCGGCTTCAACCCGGCTTCGGTGATTGCCAGGATGGAGGCGATGAACGTGTTTCCCTGGACGATCACTTCGTCCCCCTCGGAAATTTTCCCCATCTCCCTCCATGCACGCAGCGTGAGTGACAAGCCATCAAGACCCGTTGCCACACCGATCGCATGAGCGGAGCCGTTCCACTCTGCGAATTCCTTTTCAAAGGAATCCAGTTCCGCGCCGAGAATGAACCAGCCGCTATCGATCACCCGCGTCGCGGCGGCGATCAGTTCTTCCCGTTGACGGGCGGTGATGGGCTGTAGATCGAGGAAAGGGATTTTCATGAAGTCAGTTGATCGTTCGGAGGATACGCGCAGGATTCCCTGCCACCACGGCTCCGGCGGGAACATCTTTCACAACCACTGCACCCGCCCCCACCACGGCCTTCTCGCCAATCACGATACCGGGTAGGATGGTCGCGTTCGCGCCTATGGATGCGCCTTTTTTAACCAGGGTTTTCGGAAACCCATCAGGCCGCACCTTGGATCGTGGAAAACGGTCATTGGTAAATGTCGCGTTCGGGCCCACGAAGACATCGTCCTCCAAGGTCACGCCGTCCCAAAGCTGCACCCCGCATTTCACCGTGCAGCGATCGCCAACCACCACGTCGTTCTCGATGAAAACATGGGAGCAGATGTTGCAATCCCGCCCGATCTCCGCACCGGGCAGAACGACCACGAATTGCCAGATCGAAGTGCCTTCGCCTATCTTCTTCGATTGGACGTCAGAGCTGGGATGAATCGTCATGGCGTTTGAATTCCAGATAGTCACGGATGTAGTCCGCCTCGTCAAACTTCTCCGATGCGATTGCCATCAGGACGGAATTTTCATCCAGCCCACGATAGACGATCCAGCTCGGAGCCGGCACGAAAAGGGAAACGCCTGGGCTGTCCAGAAGGAAACTCTGTCGTTGCCCGCCTAGCTCCAGCTCGACTTCCACCCGCCCGGTAAGGGCTACCAACTGGCGATGGCACTTGAGATGCGAGTGATGCCCGCGATCCACGCCTACGGGAAAGTCATACATATAATAGACCCGTTCGATGGGAAACGGGCAGTTCGTGCCCGGTTCGATGAAACCCAGGACACTGGCACCCCGTTCGTCGCAAATCTCCGGCAAGCGGATAACTTGCGGTTTTGTAAAATCAAAATTCATCACGGTATCTCCAGCAGTCCTTGCAAATAACTTCCGTATCCGGATTTCGCAATAGGCTCGGCGGCGTCCAGCAATCCCTGGTCGTCGATGTATCCACGCCGCCACGCGATTTCCTCAATGCACCCGATTTTGAAACCCTGCCGGGCTTCGACCACTTGCACGAATTGCCCCGCTTGGAGCAGCGAATCGAAAGTCCCGGTATCCAGCCATGCGGTTCCGCGAGGAAGGACGCGCACTTGCAGTTCCCCACGTCGCAGGTATTCCGCGTTCACATCCGTGATCTCATATTCACCTCGCGCTGAGGGCTTGAGGTTCTTTGCGATTCCCACGACGGAACTGTCGTAAAAATACAGCCCGGGGATCGCGTAGTTCGACTTCGGCTTCGCTGGCTTTTCCTCGATGGAAAGAACCTTCCCGGAGCTATCGAACTCCACCACCCCGAAGCGTTCGGGATCCTGCACCGGGTAGGCAAACACCACCCCGCCCTTGCACCCGACTGCCGATCTC
>Ga0105047_10018612_pt1 | contig 10757 bp, 13 predicted proteins | sample MAT04_FD_78384 | JGI IMG/M metagenome (GOLD analysis project Ga0105047, IMG submission 78384) | Freshwater microbial communities from Lake Fryxell liftoff mats and glacier meltwater in Antarctica - MAT-04 (megahit assembly) | ecosystem: Environmental > Aquatic > Freshwater > Ice > Liftoff...
ATTCATTATCGTGTTCCCCCGTAAAGCTTAGGGGCCGCAAAAGAATAACTAGAACATTCTGGCCGCGTTGGCGGGCGCGCTGCTGTGTTGCCGGTCGCTGGCAGGGAATGGCCATGCTGTGCTTCCGGCACCTTGCAGCACATCCCGCCAGCACGCCCATAATCGTCCAAGTTATTCATTTACGGCCCCTTAGCCATAGCGCTCCATCATTTCACGAATGGCCTGATCCTTGGAGCGGAAAAAGCGGTCCGCCGGCAGAATTTCTCCAATGTGCGCGCGCTCCAGCACTTCCATGACCTGCTTCTTGAGGCCGCTGACATAGAGTGTGACGCCGGTCTGTTCGAGACGCTGTGCGAGGTCGCGCAGCTTCTCCTCGCCGGAGACGTCAATCTCGTTGATGCTGCTGCCGATCAACAGGATCGCCTTGGCATTAGGGAAACGGGCGAGGGCTTCCAGCATCATGTCTTCGAAATAGGTGACGTTGACGAAAGTCAGCTCGCCGTCAAAACGGACCGGCACAAAATTTTCGCTCATCGGTTTGAGGTCGTGCGTATCCATGCCGGCGAGGACGCCATCCGGATGCTGGCTGAGAATTTCGCCGCGCGGACGCATGCGCCGACGTAGGAACAGGACGATGGCAATGACCGCGCCGAACATGATGCCGGTATCGAGATGCGGCGCGAACGCCAGCGTCGAGAGGAAGGTGACGCTGGCGGCAATGCCATCATGACGATGAGTCTGCCAGGCGTGGCGAAGGGCACCGAAATTGACCAGACCGACTACCGCCAGCATGATCACGGCCGCCAGCACCGCCTGCGGCAGGTGGTAGAGCAGGCTGGTCAGGAACAACAAGGTCAGTAGCACCAGCAGCCCGGTAAACACCGAGGACAGGCCAGTCAGGGCGCCGGAATTAAGGTTCACCGCCGAGCGCGAAAACGAACCACTGACCGGAAAGCCTTGCGAGGCACTGCTGACCAGGTTGGCCAAACCCTGGCCGATGAGTTCCTGGTTGGGATCGATGCGCGCGCGCGTCTTCGCCGCCATCGCCTTCGCAATCGAGATGGCCTCCATGAATGCAACCAACGAGATGACCAGTGCGACGGCAAGCAGATTGGTGATGTCCTGCCAGTTCATGCGCGGCATGGTCAGACTGGGCAGGCCCGGCGGGATGGCGCCGACGACTTCACCGCCTCCGCTGAGCTGTACCCCTTTGGCATCGATCTTGCGGATACGCCAGTGCGTACTATCGGTTTTCAATCCGGCGGGTATCGCGGCGGCCGAATAGTACAAGGTTGCACCGGCCGAATCCGTCGCCGAAACCAGGCGGACTTCACGCAAAGACTTGAAATGCGCCTGGATTTCTCGCGCGGCATCATCGCGTTTCGACTCCGCCACTTCCAGTTTGTAATCCAGTTCAGCGCGGCGTTCGCGGGTTTCATCCTTTTCAATCTTGCGCGCAGCGTCACGATGCAGGTTGACCTCGTTTTCCAGTTCATTGAGGCGAGCCCGCTTTTCACGCTGTTCGAGGATCATGTTGAGCGTGGGCGCATCCTGGATGGCCTCGGCTGCCGACTGAGTGTTGCGCTCAAAGCCGATCTGCCAACTTACCAGGGTGGTCAACACCACAGCGATCAACACATTTGGCCAACGTGGCAGAAAGCGCTTGAGCAGAATCATCAGCGTCAGGGCGCATCCACCCATGATCAGGGTGGGGATGTGCGTATCGCCGATCTGCATGAGCACACCGGTGATGTCAGCGAGGAAGTTTTCGCTGCGTTGCATCGGCACGCCAAGCATCTTGTTGAGCTGGGACAGCGCGATGATGATGGCGGCCGCATTGGTGAAGCCGATGATGACCGGATGTGACAGCAGGTTGACGATGGCCCCCATGCGCAGCAGGCCGAGTGCAAGCTGGATGATGCCGACCAGGAAAGCGAGCAGGATAGCGAGAGCGATAAAGCTCTCGGAGCCGCTTGCCGCCATTGGCGCCAGGGCGGAAGCCGTCAACAAGGCAACGATGGCGACCGGTCCGGTGGAAAGCTGGCGTGAGGAACCCCACAGGGCAGCGACAATGACCGGCAGGAAAGAGGCATACAGGCCGTAGTAAGCCGGCATGCCGGCAAGCTGGGCGTAGGCCATGGATTGGGGGATCAGAACCAGGGCTACGGTCAGGCCAGCCAGCAGGTCGGCGCGAACCTGAACAGCGCTCAGGGGAAACCAGCCCAGGAAGGGAAACCATGTCCGGGGCGCGAGCTTCATGACTCGCTCCCGTTACCGGCGGGAGCCTTGTCCACGGCATCGGCTTCGGCAGCGCGGCACCAGAGCCAGGCGTGCGCCAGCAAACCGACAAGCACCACCGCCAGGATAGCCGGCAAGGCATCCCTGGCCAAAACAAAGAAGCCCAGGCCGCAGGCCAGGAGCAGAAGCAGCATGGGCCAGAATTCCTCGCCAAACAGGATATCGCTCCAGGACGCCCGCGCCAGGCGGGATCGGCAATTCAACAGCAGATTGGGCTTCATTTCCCTGTCCCTTTCCATCAGTCCGGCCAGACGCGGCGGGGGTGCGGGAAGCGGGAGGGTTCGCTCGGAGTCGGCGTGGCGCTGGCCGGCTTGGGTACAGGTTTGGGTACGGGTTTGGGTACGGGTTTGGGTATGGGTACGGGTTTGGGTACGGGTTTGGGTACCTCCGCGGTCTGCCGAGATTCAACGGGTTTCTCCGCCGTTTTCTTGGGACGTCGGGCGGGGGTAGGCGCCACCTTGCCGGGATTGATGCTGGCGGTCAGCTTGTCTTCCAGTTTGCTCATGTTCCCATCACCTCTTGAATGACTTGATCGATCTCGCGCGCCGCCTCGCGGCCGCGAGCGCCCAACTGGTACACGCTCACCCCTTCCAGGATGGCGGTTCGAAATGCCGCTCGTCGTCGCACCATGCAGCTCAGGACGGGTACTTCCAACCCGGCCAGGGCTTGGGACATGGCGCGGGACAAAGCGCTGGCGGGTTCCGCCTGGTTGACCAGCAGCCAGGCCGCGAGTCCTGGGTTGACTTGCCTGGCCTGGCGCACGGCGGCGACGGTTTCCGCGCAGGCCCACAAGTCCAGGGGTGAGGGCAGCACCGGGATGAGCACGCCTCGAGCGCGTTCCATAATCCGCCGGGTGACCGCCATGTCCAGGGAAGGCGGGCAATCCACCACCACATGCGCATGGCTGAGGGCCATCCGGTCGATCACCGCCACCGGATCGGTGCCGCCGGCCTCGACCTTGGGCAGTGCGGTGGCCGCTGCGCCACCGCTTCCGCCCCAGTTCGCCCAGTGAGCCAGGGCGCCCTGGGGATCGGCATCCACTAACCCGACCAGCCCAACCCGCCGATGCGGATCGGCGCTTTTTGCCAACCCTGCTGCCAATCCTGCCGCCAGATTCACCGCCAAGGTGCTCTTGCCGCAGCCGCCTTTGAGATTGGCCAGGGCCAGGATCCAGGCGGACATGGTTTGCGCCTCAGCTCGCCAAAGGGGTCGAAGCCAGGGCTTCCACCTGGCGGGCGAAGGCGTAGTCGTCGGTTCCCAGAACGGTATCCTTGGCCACCACGCTCACGTTTACATGGGTCTTGGCGAAGTTCAGATCCGGGTAATTGCCGGTTTCCTTGGACAGGACCTCCAGTCTGTCCAGGAAGCCTCGGGTCGCCGCGTAGTCCGCAAACTCGAAGCGACGGCTCATCGCTGCAGGTTTGGCCTGCACCTGCCAGCCGGCGGGGGGGGATTCAGACATGACAAATCTCCTTCAAGAAGCGGACCGGGTCGCAGCCCTTATCCGCCATTTCCGTCAACATGCGGTCCAGTTCCGCCAAGTGCCCCTGCTCATCCGCCAGCAGTTCGGCGAACAGCGCGGCGGCGGCGGCGTCGCGACACCGTCGAGCGTAGGCCAGGGCATCCTGGTAAAGCAGTACCGCGTCGAGTTCCAGTTCCCGGTCCAACAGCAGCATCTCGCGCAGGTCGCGGCCGGGTCGCACCGCCCGCAGGCGGGTGGCGTTGGGGGCCAGACCCAGGGTGAGCAAGTGGCAGATGAGTTTGCCGGCGTGGCCTTGCTCCTCGTCCGCCTCGCGGCGGAAGTAATCCGCCAGGCCGTCCTCCTGCCACAAGCGGCACAGGCAGGACTGGGTCAGGTACTGCTGCACCACGCTCAACTCATGGTCGAGCGCTTGGGTCAGGTATCCGGCCAGACGGGGATTCGCCAGCATTTCGTCCGCTCCTTAGCTGCGTTGAGTGGTGACCTCGCCGTCCCGACCACCGGCGAATCCGCCAGGGGTGCTGGGCAGCACGCCTTCCACTTCCGAATGGACGCGGGCGATGATGTGCGCCGACACCAGGCCGTCGCCGACGCGTTCGCAGGCATCGGCCCCGGCGCGCACCGCCGCGTTTACCGCGCCGGTCTCGCCACGCACCATGACGGTGACATAGCCGCCGCCGACGAACTCACGTCCCACCAGGCGCACTTCCGCCGCCTTGGTCATGGCATCCGCCGCTTCGATGGCGGGCACCAGGCCACGGGTTTCGATCATGCCAAGGGCAACTCCAGTTACTGCTGTCATTTCAGTTCTCCTTCGTTCAATGGGTCTTGCCGGGCGCCGCCGCTTGCTTGCGGCGACGCCCTTCTACCGGCATCAGGCCGCCGGCGCCGTGGGCAGGATGCCCTCCACTTCCGAGTGGACGCGGGCGATGATGTGGGCCGACACCAGGCCGTCGCCGACCCGCTCGCAGGCGTCCGCGCCGGCACGCACCGCCGCGTTCACCGCGCCGGTCTCGCCGCGCACCAGCACAGTGACGTATCCGCCGCCAACGAACTGGCGGCCGATCAGCCGCACTTCCGCCGCCTTGGTCATGGCATCCGCCGCTTCGATGGCGGGCACCAGGCCACGGGTTTCGATCATTCCCAATGCAATTCCAGTTACTGCTGCCATTTCAGTTCTCCTTCAGTTCAAAAAAATCGTTGTTTCCATCCGCCCGTCAAGCCACAGCCTGGGGCAGCACGCTTTCCACTTCGGAGTGGACGCGAGCGATGATGTGGGCCGACACCAGGCCGTCGCCGACCCGCTCGCAGGCGTCCGCGCCGGCACGCACCGCCGCGTTCACCGCGCCGGTCTCGCCACGCACCATGACGGTGACGTAGCCGCCGCCGACGAACTCACGCCCTACCAGGCGCACTTCCGCCGCCTTGGTCATGGCGTCCGCCGCCTCGATGGCGGGCACCAAGCCACGGGTTTCGATCATTCCCAATGCAATTCCAGATACAGCTGCCATTTCAGTTCTCCTTCAGGTTAAAAAACATTTGAAAACAGAGTTGTGAATCATCCCGGCCGAGAGTCGGCCATCAACCAGCGTCCGGGTCCCAGTTGTCGATAATTCCGGCGATGGTCAGATCGGTAAGAACCTTCACATCGCCGGCCGCTATCCGCGCGGCCGAGCCGCTCACGGTGAATACCCATTTGCCCGGCGGCACGCCTACCGGATCACACGCCACGGCAAGGGCGCCCTTGGCATCCACCAGCACGCGCAGGGACATCTGCTTGAGCCCCGCCACGCGTCGGGTGGCCACCAGTTCGGAACGCACCTGCATGATTTCCATCAGGCTTTCCCCTCGCCTCTGGTCTCGTCAGACTGCCAATGGTCGATGATTCCGACGATGGTCAGATCCGACGGAAAATCCTTGCTGCCGGCGGCTTCACGGGCCGCCGAGGAGCCGACGCAGATGACCCAGTCGCCGGGTATGCAGCCGATGGCATCCACCGCCACCTGGCGCCCGCCGCCGACCTTTTCGCGCACCACCAGCAGCGGCCGGTGGCCCATCTCGGCGATGCGGTTGGTCGACACCAAAGTCTTTTCCACCTGCATGATCTTCACGGTTCAGTCCTCCAGGCTTTCGATGGGGCTGCCCGTGGGCAGGTCCTGCACCGACAGGTGGCAGGCCAGCAGGCCTTGGGCAGCGAGATCGGCATAACGGGCGCGGATGGCGTTCGCCACGCGACGGGTCTTTTCCGTCACCCGCTCGCGGGCGCCGGGCACCCTGGCGTCGTAGCGGTAGTGGATGGCCACCGGGATGGGCAGGCCGTGCTTGAGGTTGAGGCCCTTGAAAATCTTGATGCCCACGTCCATGTCCACCACGCCTTCTTCCAAGGTGTGCAGGTGGGCGTAATAGGCCACGTTGCGCATCTGCACTTCCTCGAAGCCGTCGCCGACGTTGAGGTAGCGCTCGGCGTGGCCGATGTCCGGATAGCGGCCGTCGTAGAGATCGTTGACGTATTCGATCTGAGAGAAGTTGTTCACCAGCAGGTTGGCGATCAGCCGGCGCATGCCGTCGTGCGGCTCGCCCTGGCCGGCGCCCCAGCCGTCCTTGCGGCTGGCAGCGCGGATGGCGTCGTAGACCGCCGCGCGGGCGGTATCGCCGGAGAGCCCTGCGGTTTCCTCGTACAGCCGGGCGTTGTCGACATGGCGGTAAGCCGAGAGATCGCCGTTGGCGTCCGGAATGTGCACCTTGATGGTGTCGTTGTCGGTATCCACGCCGATCAGCAGGATGTCGGTGCTGGCACCGCAGCAGAAGGCGTTCTGGATGGCCTGGCGGAACTGCGTCAGGCGCTCCAGGGCCGCTTCGATGGCCTTGGTTTCGTTGCTGCCGTGGGCGGCGCAGCCTTGGTGGCAGGGGTTGGAAGAACTGGTGTGGTAAACCGCGATCTTTAGATAGCGGGTACCGGCATCTGCCGTCGTCGGCACGCCTTCGCGGAAACGACGCAACTCGGTGGCCACCCAGTGGCGCACATCCGTTTCCACATCGAACAGAGCGCCGGCATAGGCTTTGCGCCGGGTCAGGGAGGTCAGCGGCAGGCGAAGGATGTAACGCGACAGGCCTTTCAGCCGGCCATCGGAGCAGGGGCTGATGTCCACCGCGTGGAAGCCGCAGTCAAGGAAGAAGTTGCGGGTGTCCTGTACCTGCTCCAGTTGGTTCTTGATGTCCAGGGCGAACTGCGCCGCCGCGGCCTTGAGGGCGGAGAAGGCGCAGTGGGCATAGAGGGCCTTCAGGTCCAGACCGGCCACCCAGGCATCCTCCAGGATGCCCTGGGGCAGGTCGTAACCCAGTTGCTCGCGGGCAATGCTTTGCGCTTGATTGGGGAAGTCCTCCAGATGCTGCACAGCGGAGAGGGCCTTGAGTGCGGGTGCGATGGCCTCGAAGCGTCCCTTCACCGAGTCCTCGCAGTACGCCAGGCGGGCATTGGTGTGTCGATCTGCCAAAGGATGGCGACGCGCCGCCGTGCTCTTCTGAGCAGGCTTTTCGCTGCCTTGGTCACCGCTATCCGCCGGACGCGCGGGCAGCGCGGCCAAGGAGGTGCCAAGACCGTAGGGGGCATGGCCGTGCCGGCGGGCGGGCTGGGCGCGGGCGCGCAGGGCGTAGGCGTTGTGGGTGTTCATGGCGGTTTAACCCCGTGCCCCACCGGATAATGTGATGGCCGCGCCCTTGCCGGCGTTGCCGCTGCTGCCGGTGACCCTGCCGATAGGCGCTTCCGGACGTTCCCGATCCTTGTTGGCCCAGGCGCCAGCGGACAGCCCGCGTCCCTCGCCACCGCGCATGGTCGGGTTGCGGCCTTGCGCCCAACGTCCCTCGGTGCCGGTCACGCGTTCGCTGCGTGCCCAATCATCACCGGTGATCCGCGTGCCGCCATCGCGGCCTTCGCCGGTGATGCGCTCGGTGATCGCTTCAGGGGCTGGGACTGGGACTGGGACCGGGACTGGGACTGGGGCCGGCGCTGCCATGTTGAATCCTTGGCGCGGCTCGTCGCGGTAGCGGAATTCCGGCGTGCCGGAGACCAGGCCCGAGGCCATGTTCACCGGGCCGGTGATGCGGCCGGCGCCGCCGTAGCCGGTGCCGGTGATGCGGCCGGCAGCTTCCTGCGCCGGTGCCGCCACACTGAACGCGGCCGGTCGCGGTTCGCTCTCGCGCCGGGTCATGGCCATGGCACGTGGTTGACTCGATGGCCGGCCCGGTGGCTGGAAGCGCGACGGCAGGGCGGGCGCAGCCTGGCGCGCACCTTGGTCGCCATGCTGGCAACCGCAGGCGCCCTGGATCTGCTCACTGGCCGCATAGGGCGTGCCGCTGATCGCCAGACGGCTGCCCGGCTCGTCGCCGGTGACCCGGCTTGAGGACTGGCCGCCCATACCCAGCGGGGTGCCGGACACAGCCATGCCGTGACGGGTGTGGGTGACCACCACCTTGGAGGCGGGCGCGCTGTTCTCGCGTGCCGGTTCCGCCGCGCAGGTGGCGCTGAAGCGCTCCGCACCGGCGTACTCGGTCCCGGTGACACTCTGGCACCCGCCCTGCTCGTCACCGCTCAGCTTTGGGAAGCGGGCGCCGGTCAGCACGCCGCCGGTCAACATGTGTCCCACCAGGGTGCGCATCTCGCGCACCTTGGCCGGGGCCTCGCCTTTAACTCCGCCGCGCTCGTATTGAGAGCCGGTGACGCGGCCTTCGGCGCGCGGCTCGTTGCCGGTCACTTTTTGGGTGCGCTCCACCAGATTGCCGGTGATGCGCTGTCCGGCCTGGCTTGCCGCTTCGCCCACCTTTTCCGGGCGAGCCTGGGGTTTAACCTGTTCCGAACGGCCATGGCAGACCGTCTCGAATTGTTCGTTGGAGAGATACTCGGTGCCCGAGATGCTCTTGCAGGCGCCGGCTTCATCGCCGGTCACCTTGATCGAACGCCCCACTTCCACGCCCGACACCGGACGGCCGGCAACCGTGTGGGTCAGCGCCACCTTGCTCGGTCCGTTGATGGTCAGCCGGGAACTCCCGGCATCCGCGTACTGGGAGCCGGTAATGGACCTCTTCGCCCCGGCCTCTTCACCGGTCACAGCCCGAGGACGCGCCGCGTCGCTGCCGCTGATGGCCAGTCCCTTGCGCGCGGTAGTGCCGACACTCACTTTTTCCGGCCGAACGATGAGGCCCTTGCCCTCGCAATACTCGGTGAAATTCTCGCTGCCAAGATATTCGGTGCCCGTCACCGGCTTGCACATGCCGACTTCGCCCCCGGTGACCTGGAGCGTGCGTCCCAATTCTGTGCCGCTCTCAAGTCGTTCGCCGGGCCGCTCGGGTGTTTTCGAGCCGGGGGCACCGGTTACCCAGCGGCCGTGGCTGGTGGCGCTCATCCCCACCTTGGCGGGAGCGGGCTCCGGGCTGCTCTGGCAGAAGGCTTCAAACTGCTCGCTGCCGATATATTCGGTACCGGTGATGGCGCGACAGGTGCCCGGCTCGTTGCCGGTCACCCGTGAGGTCCGTTCCACCTGGGTGCCGGAGACGGTCTGGCCGGAAAGCGTGGTGCCGGTTTCGACCTTGGCCGGCACCTCGACTGGCGGACGCACGCGACCACTGGGACGGGGCGCCGGCGCGTTGCCGCGCCCTTTGCTGCTCAACTCGGCGCGACGCTTGCGCGCCAATTCCTGGCCACTCAATCCGGCCAGGTTCGACGACGCGCTTGACGAGGACTTGGCCGGCAATGCACCTTTCCCCAGGATGGACATGGCCTTGCGGCGCTCGCGGCAGAAATCACGCACGCCCATTTCACTTTCCCCCGCAACCGCTTGTGCGGCGGCTGGGCCGCTTTCAACCAGGGTGCAGGCGATGTCGAGGGCGGCTTCGGTGAACGACTCGGCGACCGACTCGGCGACCGACTCCGGCGCGCTTTCCAGCACGGGGGCGGCTATCGTCGAAGCGATTGCTGGCGGGGTTGCGTCCCTCGCCGGTGCGGCATCCGCCGGCGTTGCGTGCGACGCGGACCGGCTTGCCGCGACACTTTGCCGTGTCACCAGACCGAGCCCTTTCTTGCCGGTCTGGGACAACATGGCGCGTCTCGCGCGGGCCAGTTCCTGGCCGCTCAGGCCTGCCAGGGCATCGCTCAAAGTCTGTTCGGGCATGATGTTTCCTCTTGCGGTTGTTCGGTTCGGGGGCTGCATTCGCGCCGCACTGGAGTGGAATGCAGCAGACGGCACGAACTTTATGGATGATGAACAACAAACAAAAGTTAATTGTTATTATGTTTTCCATATACAAATGTTTATACATGAGGCCCGCCCATGCGACTCCGCAACGTCACCCTTCACCAACTGCGCCTGTTCCAGAGTCTGGGCAATCATCTGTCCTTCACCCGGGTGGCGGAGGAACTGCACCTGACCCAGCCCGCCGTCTCCATCCAGATCAAGCGTCTTGAGGAAAGCGTGGGTCTGCCCCTGCTGGAGCACATGGGCAAGCGCCTGTTTCTCACCGACGCGGGGCGGGAACTGTTCGAGGCCAGCCGGGACGTGCTGGAGCGCATGCGGGTGCTGGGGGAGGACATGACCGGTCTGGAAGAAGGGATACGCGGCCCCTTGAACCTGGCGGCCATCACCACCGCCAAATACTTCATGCCGCATCTGCTGGGGGCCTTCCTGCGCGACTACCCGGCGGTGGTGCCACGCCTGACCATTACCAACCAGTCGCGCGTGGTAGAGCGCCTGGAAGGCAATCTGGACGATCTGGTGATCATGGGTACGGTGCCGGAAAACATGGACCTGGAAGCCGAGTTTTTCCTGGACAACCCGCTGGTGGTGGTGGCGCCGCCGGACCATCCCCTGGTGGGACAGAAAAACATCCCGCTGGCGCGCATCGCCGAGGAACGTTTTCTTTCCCGCGAGCCCGGTTCAGGCACCCGCCAGGCTCGTATACGGCTGTTCGCGCAGCACGGACTGACCGC
>Ga0105047_10018613_pt1 | contig 10757 bp, 10 predicted proteins | sample MAT04_FD_78384 | JGI IMG/M metagenome (GOLD analysis project Ga0105047, IMG submission 78384) | Freshwater microbial communities from Lake Fryxell liftoff mats and glacier meltwater in Antarctica - MAT-04 (megahit assembly) | ecosystem: Environmental > Aquatic > Freshwater > Ice > Liftoff...
ACCAAAATAAAGGGCTGCCCAGCCGGGCATGCTCAATCCTAACCAGTACCCGGTAATCTCTGCACACTCGCCTGATCCCCAAAATAAAGCACGAAAGACTTCCTGCCACGGGAAATAATTAATCAACACATCAAGGCCGGGTAAACAAGCTGGCGTTTGATCAGCAGGAAGCGATTGCAACCATAGCTGCCTTGCTGCAAAGAAAACACCCGTCAGCGCAATCATCATTTGTAAAATACTGGTCACTCGCCCACATTTTGAAATACCGCAAAAAAGCGACATCATGCCAAACATCAAGAGCAGCATGACACACAAACGCTGCATCATACATAAAGGACAAGGTTCCAGGTTTTTTACATACTCAAAATAAAAGGAGGCCATTAATACGGCAATCGTAATAAAAACAAGCAGCAATCGTTGCCAACGGTAGTTAAGTGTGGTCATGATTTTGGCAACATGTATTGAGTTGCCTCTTTAATATCCTGTTCGCTGCACTCCTGACAAGTGCCTTTAGGAGGCATAGCATTTAATCCTTTAATCGCCGAGGCTGCCAGGACATTAATGTCTTTATTGGTCATTCGCGGTTTCCAATCGGCGGCATCCTGAAACTTGGGAGCACCTGCCAATCCTGTTTTATGACAGGTTGAACAATATTGTTCATAGGTTGCCTGCCCAGGCACTTTTTTCTCTTCTACTTTGGCAGCTAGAGGTTGAACAGTCGGTGTTGTTTTCTGCCCTTCTAAACGAATTGTGCCGACTGGTTTAATGCGTTGTTCAATCTGCTGCTTATCAAAATCCTGCAAAGCAAGCACTGATGGGGCAAAAATCATCATAAATGATAACAAAAGGTAGCGCATAAAAATCCTTTGCAAAACGAATAGAAAAATAATACCGATATGCAGCACTTATTTCCAGTCAATATTCAGCGTTAAATCAATAACAACTCTTCAGCATCAATTGCATCCAAATGCTGATGATAAGATAAAATATCATTGCGTTCCAAATTTAGTCGCTGATAAGCATCTTGCAACTCCCACTCCTTTTCATTTCGAATGGTGAGTAAATGGGCATGAGCATCTTCATCCAATAACAAAAAACTGCCTTCACAATCGATCCTGTAGTACTCAACGATTCTTTTTTCTTTATTGATCTGACGAAAACAATCCTGAATCATCTCATTATCAGTCCATTGTGATGGCGAAATACCTAAAAATGCCGTGAGTTTATCGGACAAGGATTGGAAGTACTGCTGTTGTAGCACCTCAATGTTTTTGGTGATTAATTCTGCCGCTTGATGATCATTTTTATCGATGTAGCGATCGATAAGCCCTTTATTGAAGGCCTCAACAGCCAGCTTTTCATCCGCTTTGCCGGTTAACAAAATTTTCTTAATGGGCGAATCTTTTAACATCCGGCAGACTTCCAAGCCATCCATCCCCGGCATGGCATAATCGACCACCAGTACCGATACTTCGGCAAAACGCCGTTCATTATAAATTTCAGAATAAATACACTGCAGATTAGCAAGAGCTGAACTCGTTTGAGGTTTCGCGGATAAACAACGTTCGATTAATGGGTTAGGCTTGTCCGCTTTTTTCTGCAGAAAATCCAGCGCATCAAAAGGTGAATCATAAATTCGATAGGCTAAGCCTTCATCCAGCTGCAAAACAAAATTAAGCAGGAAATCCCGACTGTCATCAATAAACAAAACAGTAGTAGGAAAATAACAAGCGGGTATCGTATAGTGCATGGCTCCTCCTGAGCAGATGTACCTTTTGTCACAAAATATACGGGTTCTAACATTGTCTGACAAGCAGCAACAATCTGTTTATAAAAATAACATGCACTTGCCATTTTTGCCAATTTTAATTCGCATTTTTTTTATCGGGCAAGGACTTTCTAGGGAACGTCAGCATAAACTGGGTGAACTCACCCTCTTTTGCATCACAAAAAATATCGCCGCCAAAATGCTGCATCACCAATTTACAAAACGATAAACCAAGACCTGTACCCATAAAGGTAGTTGAATAAAAATGGTTAAATAAACGAGATAATTGCAACGCACTCATTCCTTTTGCTGTATCCCGAAAATAAAGGCAGTGATGTGTTTCGCTCAGTGCGGTCCAAATATGAATCTCCCCTTTCCTTGCCGTAGCCATGGCATACAGGGCGTTCTTTAAAAGATTAAACAACACATGTTGCATCAATAATTTGGAGCCATAAAAATGAAAATCACCTTGCCACTTTACTGTTTTTTTCTCAGCAGGTGATTTAAAAGGGTAACGTTGTAAAGCAGTGAACACACAGTCTGCCATTGAGCAGGTTTCCCAAACACAATTGCACAGCGCGTTTTCGCTCCCAGCGCGTACAAGAAGCATATCAATAATAGTATTAGCATAATCTGTCTCGGCGATAATTCGCGCGTTAACCTCACTCAACTGTTGGATACGTGAGGGACGTAAGACTTTAGTCAGTAGACTGTGTTGCTGAGCTAGTTGATAACCCTCAATTAACTCTGGCGAATAACGTGCTATCGCGTTTGCCCCACTTTTAATCCCTGATAAAGGCGTTCGTAATTCATGCGCTATCATTCCAGCAACTGCAGCCATTCCGGCCATTCTTTGTTGTTGCAGCAAGGCGGCCTTGTAATTGAGCGTTGAGCCTGCAACCACCATAAAAATAATAAGAAGAGTCATTTCCAAATGCTCTTCTCCTAAAAAAACATCCTCAACACTCAAATAATAAGCCGCCAGTGCGAAACCCCAACCGCTTAACAAGAGAATAATTAAAACGGGTAAATCAACCAATAGTAAAAGCAGGAATATACTGCATAGTAAGAACATCGCCGAAATAACACTGGCCTCATTCATCAGGAATGAATAAGCAAAGAAAAAAGAAAAAGCATACCATAGCGTCAAGAGCCAATAGGCGGGCAAATAAGGTTTTAAAGTACTTGGCCAATAGCGCAAACCCATCAAACCTAATCCCATGAAGCAGGCCAAACTACGTGACCAAAGTGTTTCATCAGCCTGTGCCGCCCCGAAATTCCACAAAATATGCAACAAAGGAAAACCAAAAAATAAAATACAGCCGACAGCAAACCGCTGATCCTGGGCGTTTGCAATACTCCGTTGTAAGGAAAGGCTTAGGTAATGCCTTAATTTTCCTGCAAGCATTGATTCTCCCTGGAATTGAAAATGGCTGGATCTTTTTATTATGGCTTGGCCAGTTCCTCAGAATTGACCAGTGTAATAGCAAAGTCAATACTTCTCGTACCCAGTACCCTTCAGTTCCGAGGAGTAAAGATGCTATCATAGGACGATTACTTCTATGATTAAAAGCATTATGTCAAAACGCATACTCAGGATCGCAACCCGTAAAAGTCCTTTGGCACTTTGGCAAGCCAATCATATTGCCGATCAGATAAAAAAAATCTGCCCGGAACTTGTCATTGAACTATTGCCGATAGTGACCTCGGGGGATCGTTTTCTCAAAGATAAATTACAGGAAATTGGCGGTAAAGGTTTATTCGTCAAAGAACTGGAAGAGGCTTTATTATCCAACCAGGCGGATTTGGCGGTGCATTCCATGAAAGATGTTCCTGCAGAATTTCCTGAAGGATTGGTATTAGCAACGATTTGCAAACGCCATCATTCAGGAGATGCATTTGTCAGTAATCATTTTGCCTGTCTCAATGATTTACCCCCAAACAGCATCGTTGGCACCAGCAGCCTGCGCCGTCAATCACAATTATTGGCTTTACGGCCTGATTTACAGGTTGAATCATTGCGCGGCAATATTCACACACGGCTGGATAAACTGGACAAAAAGCAATATGACGCGATTATTCTGGCCGTGGCAGGCTTACAGCGAATGGGACTCCATGATCGCGTTCGGGAAATTATGAGTCCACAACAACTATTGCCGGCGTGCGGCCAAGGCGCTCTTGGTTTGGAATGTCGAATGCAGGATCAATGGTTACAGACGCTGCTAAAGCCTTTAAATGATAGCGATTCAGCTTTATGTGTTAGGGTTGAGCGAGACGTTAATGCCCGTTTGGGAGGCAATTGCCATGTGCCTTTAGCTGTTCTTTGTGAGATAGGTACGAATCAGCAATTACATTTACAAGCACGCGTTTTATCGCTGGATGGCTCAATTATTATTGAAGATTGGCAAAAGGGATCTCGGGAAGACAGTCAAAAAATGGCCGAACAATGCGCTGATAATTTGTTAAAAAACGGTGCTGCCCACTTACTGGCGCAGTCGCTATGACCCACTTTGAACTGCAAGGGCTTTGTGTATTAAATACACGACCATTGGAGCAAGGCAAGTTATTAACGCGGAAAATCAGACGCGCTGGCGGTAACGTGATTTGTTGTCCCACATTAGCCATCAGACCAGGTTCTGATAACTGGATCAAGAATTTGCCCTTGCTTGATACGGTTAATCAGGCTATTTTCATAAGTGCCAATGCAGTGAAATATAGCTTGATGTCACTTCATCAACAACACATTCAATGGCCTGATGACATTCATGTCATCGCCATTGGCCAGGGCACCGAGAGAGCGCTATTAGCGCATGGCATAAAAGTGGATGCATTGCCCAGTAAAGCCGACAGTGAACATTTATTGGCTTTACCGCAATTACAATATATCGAAGAGCAGTGTATCCTTTTATTTAAAGGAGAAGGAGGCAGGCCATTAATTGCCGAAACCCTGCAAGCACGCGGTGCCTCGCTATTGGAATTGAGTGTCTACAGTCGACAATTGCCCGTTATCAATCGGCAATCGTATGAACGCTGTTGGCGCAATGAGCTGGTCGATATTATACTGTTTACTAGTCAACAGGCGATGCATAATCTATTCTTCTTATTTGGCGAGCAAGCTTATGATTGGCTGCGGCGAACACCTTGCCTCGTTATCTCGGAGAGATTGGCAAATGATGCGGCATTATTAGGAATTCAAACGATTTTACGCTGCACTCCCGAAACAATGATGAATGCATTGCATCATTTTAAACAAGGATTGATTCATGAGCGAAACTAATGACGTTATTCCTGAAACGGAATTTAACCCCGAATCAATAGAGAAACCTGTTGTATCCGCAGATTCAGCTAAGGCAGCCGGTTTGTCGTGCGATAAAGGAATTATTGTCCTTCTGCTTATCGGGTTATTGGCTCTTTTGCTTGCCCTTTATGCCGTTTATGAAAGTCGACACGCACGTGCAGGAATGACTCGGGACAATCAGACTCTGAACCGACGTGTTGCCGAGCTCAATCAACAAGTTACAGCGCAGATCAACTGGCAGACCAAGCAACAAAGCCTGCTCGACAGGCAACAACAACAACTTGGCGAATTTAATAAGCAATTACAAACCGCACTGCATCAGCGTTTGTATCAAAAACAGGATTGGTTACTGTACAAAGCACGTTACTATCTGGAGCTTGCACAAATTAATTCGCATTGGAGTGATAATCAACAAACCACTATTGCCCTATTGCATGAAGCTGATTCCATTTTGCAAGCAATTAGCGATCAATCAGTCTTTGTTGTGCGTCAAAGCATTGCTCAGGAAATGAGTCAATTAAAAGCCTTGCCCACAATCGATGTTGCCGGTATTTTAAGTCAACTTGATTCTGCACGTCAGGCCGTTAATGATCTGGTTCTTAAAGATGGCAATAACAATGCCGCTGAACCAACATCCACTACGGATGCCAACAACACTTCAAGCTGGCGCTCCGGGCTACATCGCAGCGTTAACTTTTTGAAAACACTGGTGGTTGTGCGTCATCAGGAAACGGACATTCAACCGCTATTGTCTCCCCTGCATCAAGCAATGATTCGTGAAAGTCTGCGAATGGATCTGCAACAGGCACAATGGGCTGTCCTGCAACATAATGACCCTGTTTTCCAACAAACCCTTCATCAAGCCCTGCAAGAAATTGCACAGTATCTTGATTCGGAGGCTAGCAATACTCAAGCGTTAACGACGCAACTGCAAGCGCTGCAAAAACAGCCTTTAACACAAAAAAACCCAATGATTGACCAATCACTGCAACAACTCAATGACATAATTGATACTAAAAATACCCCGGTAGTTCCCGCCAACGGAGGGGATCTACAATGATTCGAATAATTATTGCATTTCTGATTTTCTTGCTTTCTGTTTGGCTAGGTATTCAGTTAAGTCATGATCCCGGTTATGTGCTGATAGCCATAAACCACTGGACAATTGAAACAAGCCTCAGTGTAGCGCTTCCAGGCCTGATTCTATTATTCCTGCTTCTTCATGGGCTATTAGTATTGATTAAAAAAACAGCAGCAATTCCAAGTGCTTTTCGGCAAAGGCGCTCTCGCAAGCGATCCTTGGCTGCACAAGCGAAAACACGTAAGGGCTTGATTGAGTTCAGTGAAGGCTATTGGGCCTCTGCAAAAAATAATTTGATCAAAGCGTTGCCCGACACTGATTCGCCGCTATTAAATTATCTCACCGCTGCACGCGCCGCTCAGGAGATGGGAGAAAATCAGTTGCGGGATGATTATTTACGTGAAGCCCAGCAATCTGTGCCTGATGCTAAAATTGCAGTCGAACTAACGCAGGCGCAACTTCAATTAGCCCATAAACAATGGGAGCAGGCGTTGGCTACTTTGAGGCATCTCCAGGATATGGCACCTCATCATCCTTATGTCCTGAAATTGTTGATGAGACTTTATCAAGAGGTCAAGGATTGGCCACAACTGATTGCCTTATTACCTGATCTGAAAAAATACAAGGTTGTCAGTGAGAATGACTATAATCAACTAGAACTGCACGCTTATCAACAAGCAATCACTGATTTGGTGCGTCTGGGTCAGGAAGAACCTCTCAAGAAAGCCGTTAATGATTTACCTAGAAAGCTAAAAAACAATCCTGAGTTAATGTGCATTTATTGTCAATATTTGTTAGATACTCATCAGCTCAAAGAGGCCGAATCAACAATAAGACATTGCTTGCGTAAACAGTTTAATGAGCAATTAATTACTCTATACGGTCAATTCTTCATTAATGATCAGCAATTAACTTATGCTGAAAATTTGCTGAAGAAAAACGCCAACTCAGCAGCCTTGTTACTGTGTCTGGGGCGTTTGAGCGCCGCAAGCCATTTATGGGGCAAAGCCCGGAACTATCTGGAAAGAAGCCTGGCTATTTTACCCTGCCCGGCAACCTATGCAGAATTAGGTAAATTATATGAACAATTAGGTGATCAACAACTGGCCTCTCAAGCCTATCGTCAAGGCTTACAATTGGATCACATCAACAAAGATTTTTTGTAACCATTCACCACATTTGAATGCTTTAGGGAAAAAGACAGATTTTAGCACAGGCTGAACAATCTCAATTCAAAAAAAGCGCAGCATACCTAGGTATGTGAGCATTTTTTTGAATTGAGATTGTTCAAGATGCACCAAACATGTCTTTTTGGTGAGCGTGGTTAATAGTTACGTTTTTTTTACCTCTGAATAAGGAAATATCATGGTTAGTAACACTGCCAAAATTGTACGCTTTCATCAAACTGGCGGCCCTGAAGTTTTAAAAATTGAAAACTTGCCTTTGCCTGAACCGGGTCAAGGAGAAGTACGTTTACGCGTTAAAACCATCGGTTTAAACCGTGCAGAAGTGATGTTTCGCACGGGTCAATACTTGATGGCTCCAATTTTTCCCTCCTGCATAGGTTACGAAGCCGCAGGAATTGTTGAAGCTGTTGGCGCAGGCGTTGACAAGAGTCTAATTGGCAAAAAATACAGTACTGTTCCCTGCTTCCCCTGTAACGAATACGGTGTTTACGGTGAAGTGGCTATTGTTCCTGCCTATGCACTGGCCGCTTTTCCTGAAAAGCTTTCCTTTGAACAAGCCACATCAATCTGGATGCAATACCTCACCGCCTATGGCGCACTCGTTCATTATGGAAAGATACAGGCAGGTGATTTTGTCCTGATCACTGCGGCGAGCAGCAGTGTTGGGATTGCCGCGATTGAAATTGCTCGTGCAGAAGGGGCTATCAGTATCGCCACCACACGAACGGCTCGTAAAAAAGAAGAGTTATTGGCGTTAGGTGCTGATCATGTGATTGTCACTGATGAGATGGATCTGGTTGAATCCGTCAAAAAAATTACTGGAGGCAAAGGTGCCAGGATTATTTTTGATCCAGTCGTGGGTAAAGGAATTGAAGCACTGGCAGCCGCTGCCGCTCCAGGTGGAACTATTTTTGTTTATGGCAATTTATCGATGGAACCTACTCCCTATCCTCTGTTCACAGCACTAGGTAAAGGACTGACCATCAAAGCTTACACGTTGTTTGAAGTGGTAGCCGATACAGAGCTACGCAGGAAAGCGCAGCAATATGTGTTTAATCATATTGAAAAAGGCGATTTTAAACCAACGATTGCACGCACCTTTACTCTGGATAAGATTCAGGACGCGCATCGTTATATGGAGTCTAACGAGCAGATTGGTAAGATTGTAGTTACAACCGGTCATTAGAAATCCAATAATTGTATGTTGAGCCAAAGGCTCAACATACAATTATTCAACTAAACAAATACCGACAAATCAACACACTCACAATAATTCCTGTCAAATCAGCGAGTAATCCTGCAGGGATGGCATGGCGGGTGCGTTTGATTCCTATGGCTCCAAAATACACCGCAATCACATAAAAGGTCGTTTCTGTGCTTCCCATCATGGTGGCGGCCATTTTGGCAATCAGCGAGTTTCCACCATGCTCATGGATAAGTTCGGCCATCATACCCGTTGCGGCACTTCCTGAAAAAGGACGAATTAAAGCTAAAGGTAATAGTTCCGATGGCATTCCCAATTTGCTTAATAACGGCGTCAGAAGAGTACCCATCAGCTCAAAAAATCCAGAGGCGCGCAACATACCTATGGCCACAATCATGGCAATCAGATAAGGGATAATGTTGACGCTGGTTTCAAATCCCTGTTTCGCTCCGACCACAAAGGCATCAAACACATTTACTTTTTTCAAAGCACCGTAAACTGGAATGCCCACCACAAAAGCGAGGAACATCCAATTGGAAAATTGATTAGCATAATCCATTAGGCTCGGACCTCTTTAATTTGATAAACGGGCAGCTTCGCAAAATGTTTTACTGCTACAATAGCGACCACTGATGAACAACTTGTAGCAATTAGCGAACTGAATATAATGCTGCTCGGATGCAACCCGCCATTCGCTGCTAAAAAGGCAATAGCGGTGGCCGGGATTAACTGAACACTGGAAGTATTTATCGCCAAAAAAGTGCACATTGCATTACTGGCTTCCTGAGCATAACCATTAAGGCGCTGTAATTCTTTCATCGCCTGCAAGCCAAACGGTGTTGCGGCATTTCCCAAGCCCAACATATTGGCGGCAAGATTTAATACCATTGCTCCCATCGCCGGATCATCGACAGGAACCTCAGGAAAAAGTGGTTTCATAACTGGACGAAGAAAACGTGCAAACACTTTTATCAGACCCGACTCGGATGCAATGCCCATGATTCCCAACCACAATGCCATTATTCCTGTCAGACCAATCGCTATTTCAAAACCCAGTTTTGCCGAGTCAGTTACCGCACTGACCAATTGATCAATGCGCCCCTCAATCACTGCTACAATGACCGATAACACAATCATTCCTAACCAAATTGCATTTAACATTGCTGTACCTCAGGTCAATAACAAGCTAAAATTTGATAAATCTCATCATAAACTGCCAAGTATGAATTATTTCAGGTTTGCTGCCAAAGCATTTTCCGCCTCATTTTTGAGTCTGATTTTATCAACGCTGCCCGCCTTTGCCGCCAGTGCCAGTGATCCACAGCCGATTGATGAGGCATTGGCGAAACTATACCATAGCTTGCCAGCTAACTCGAAGTCTGACATGGCATGGCGACTTAACAAAATCAGCGCCCTTTTTCTGGATAAACCCTATATTTTAACCTCACTGGGTGAAGGGGCTAACGACCGTTATGATCAAGTCACGCTTTATCGTCTGGATGGTTTTGATTGTGAAACTTATGTGACTAGCGTATTGGCTTTGGCATTGGCTGACTCCGCACAGGGTTATAAGCAATGTTTGCGCAAGCTGCGTTATAAAAAGGGGGAGGTAAGCTTCATAAACCGCAACCATTTTACTTCACTGGACTGGAACATTGGTAATCAGCAACAAGGTTTTACTCAGGATATTACCGGAAGTTTTCAGGATACCAACCAACAGCCAGTAGCTCTGACAGCCTCGGTACTCATTAACAAGCCGTCCTGGTATCAGCATTTACCCCTGTCAACTATTCGATTGTTCCCACCCAACCCACAAGAGCAGGAAAAACGCCTGAAAGAATTACAGGAAATGGGATCAACGCTTCCCAAAACCAATTCAAAAATTCTCTATCTGCCGCTCACGGCCTTATTTGATAAGGACGGCAAGGCCAACCAGCCATTATTTGCGCAAATTCCTGATGCCGCTATTATCGAAATTGTTCGCCCAAACTGGGATTTGGAAAAACAGATAGGCACGCGTTTAGATGTTTCCCATTTGGGGTTTGCTTTCTGGATTAATGGACAATTAATTTTTCGCGAAGCCTCGTCTGAGTATCACAAGGTCGTTGACGTTCCTCTTATTGATTATTTAAGAGAAGCTCTGAAAAGCCCCACAATTAAAGGGATTAATGTGCAGAGAGTATTACCCAAAGCACCCTTGGCCGAAGATTGTGTCGTTA
>Ga0105047_10018614_pt1 | contig 10756 bp, 9 predicted proteins | sample MAT04_FD_78384 | JGI IMG/M metagenome (GOLD analysis project Ga0105047, IMG submission 78384) | Freshwater microbial communities from Lake Fryxell liftoff mats and glacier meltwater in Antarctica - MAT-04 (megahit assembly) | ecosystem: Environmental > Aquatic > Freshwater > Ice > Liftoff...
GCTGGCGAGTATCCAGGCGAACAGGGACGCGCAGGACACGATGAGCATGACGCTCACGGTGCTGTTGATCGTTTCGAGCAGGAGGCGCGGAATATCCTTGATTCCGATTTCCTTGTAAGCGAAGCTGAGGATGAGCGAATAGATGACAGCGATCATTGCCGCTTCGGTGGGCGTGAACACGCCGCCGATGATGCCGCCCAGGATGATAACGGGCGTCATGAGCGTAAAGAACGATTCCTTGACGGCTATCGCGAGTTCCGTGGAGGTGGCTTTTTTCGTCTTGGGGTAGTTCTTCCGCTTGCTTTCAACATAGACAAAGATCCCCATCGCGAAAGCCATGATGATTCCAGGGATGATCCCGGCGATGAAGAGTTTGCCGATCGAAACGCCGGCGATGACGCCGAACACGACGGCGGGAACGCTGGGGGGAATGATCGGGCCGATGATCGAGGATGCGCCGGTGATGGCAAGGCTGAAGTCCTCGTCGTAGCCGGCCTCCTTCATGGCTTTCAGTTCGATGGCGCCGAGCCCGCCGGCGTCGGCGATGGCGGTGCCGGACATGCCGGAGAAGATGACGCTGGCCAGGATGTTTGCGTGACCGAGCCCGCCGGTTATATGTCCGACGACCTTATTGGCGAAATCGAAAATGCGCCGGGTTATGCCGCCAGAATTCATGATGTTGCCGGCCAGGATGAAGAACGGGACGGCCATCAGGGGAAAGCTGTCTCCGATTCCCATCGCCATGCGCTGCACCGCGACGATCGGGCTGATGCCGGCGCCGGTCAGGTAAATTAAGGAACTGATCAGCAAGGAGAAGGAAATTGGCACCCTCAGGATGATCAACAGGAAAAAAGAAACAAGCAGCACGGCGACCATCATGGCGCGTCTCCTAGTGAACCCTTGACGATGTGCACGGTATTTATAACCAAGCGGAAACAGATCAGGGCACAGCCGATAGGCACCGCTGCGAAGAGCCAGCTCATCGGAATATCCATGGCCGAACTGGCTATCAGATGCTGTGAGCGGGTGAAGTATATTGCCGTCGGAATCAGATAGGCGAAGGCGGCTATGGACAGTACGTGCGTGGAGACGGCGACCCGCTTGCGCATGCGCGGGCCAAATTTATTGAAGAAAAATTCCATGGCAATGTGGCTGCCTTGCCGCACTCCGTAGCTCGCGCCGATGAAGCTGATCCAGACGAAAATATAGCGGGCGAATTCTTCACTCCATACAAGCGGCATATTGAAGAGGTAGCGCATGAATATCTGCAGCGCAACAGCCAGGCCCATGAGGATGAGGCCTACCATGAGTACGATTTCTTCGAACTTATCCAAAAAACGCATAAGCCTTCCTCCGATCTATCCGAACGTAGAGACCAAGAAAGAAGCGTGCTGTCATCCACGCCGGGATTGACGGGATCAGGATCAATTGACCGCCTGAATGCGCTCGTAGAATCCTACGCCCCTCTGCGTCTCGAACCGATTGCTGACCGGCAGGGTCACTTTCCGGCAGGATTACATCGGGCGGCACGACCTGCATTTCCCCGGCCTGTATTGCGCCGAGCCAATTGATCTCTACTGTCGCGACAGCGCTTGCGATCTACAAAAAAAGAGGCCCGGAGCGACGCGTACTATCGTCCGGGCCGGATTCACGGGATCAGGATCACTTAACCGCTTGGATGCGTTCGTAGAGCCCTACACCCCACTGACCCTCGAACTGTTTAATGACCGGCTGGACCGCCTTCCGGAAAGCCTCCATGTCGGGCTGCACAACCTGCATTCCCTTCGCTTGCATTTCACCGAGCCAATTCTTCTCTGCTGCCGCAACCGCGCCGTTGATCTTCGGTGCCATCACTGCGATGCTATCCAGCAAAGCCTTCTGGAAGGCCGGGGACAGCGCGTCGAACTTGCTCTTCGAGATAAATAACGGGGTCATCTGCAGGACATGACCGGTCATGTCGATGTGGCTCTGCACTTCGTAGAACTTCTGGGTATAGATGGTCGGGATCGGATTCTCTTGACCGTCCACCACCTTCTGCTGCAGGGCGAGGTACACTTCGGACAGGGCCATCGGGGTCGGGTTGGCGCCCTGCGCTTTGGCGATGGCGACGGACATCGGCTGGTCCGGAGTGCGCAGCTTCATGCCCTTCATATCGTCGGGAGTGCGGATGGGCTTGTTGCTCGTCACGTGGCGCGTACCGTAGTAGAAGGGGGTTAAGGCTTTGATACCGGTGGTTTTTTCGAGCCCGCCCCAGATTTCCTTACCGATGTCGCCGGAGAGTATTTTTTCGGCGTGCGCGAAATCGCGGAAGACGTAAGGACCGTCGAAGATCAGGACGGGCTTGTAACGCTTGCCGATCTCACCGGGGCCGATGATGGCCATTTCAACGATGCCGTTGGCCAAACTGTCGGCGAGGTCCTTCTCACTACCGAGCTGGCCGGAAGGATATTCGGTGAGGATGAATTTTCCACCGGTTTTCTCACTGACCATGGCGGCGAGCTGCTTCATCCCGGCAGAGAACGGATGGTCCGGTTGATAGGAATGGGCAACCTTGTAATTGACCGGTTTGTCGTCGGCGCCACTAGCCGGGAGCACAAACGCGGAAAGGGACAGGAAAACGCAGGAACTGAGCAACGTGATTCTTTTCATCTCATCCTCCTTTAGGAAAACTAAATTGATAATACGTCGTACATATCCGCCTGTAAATAATCTCGTCAGGCCCGCCGGCCGTAAACGTCTTCAGCGATTTCCAGGAACCACGCCTCCAAACGTTCGGAATACACTGCCAGGAATTTCGGGGTCAGTTCGTACAGCTTCTCTCGGCTCACGAAACGGTTGTTCTCGTCCCTGCGGCCGACAGATACGAATTGGTAATAATGGAACAATTTCTTGTCGGGATGCGGAGTCGGATCGGCCTCGTATTCTGCGATGCAATCCGCCGCGAAGGCGGACCCTGTCGCCGCTTCTCCCCTGACGAATTCGAGAACATCGGCGAACCAGAAATCGAAGGTCTCTTTCTGCAGCTCGTAGAGCGTCTGGGAGAACATCATCTGGAGCATCGGAGATATCTTGAAATTGATCCGGCCGTCTGTTGCCCGCCCGAATACCTGCCGGGTCTCCTTGCCGAGGTCGTCGCCAGAGTGACAGTCCAGCATGAGATTGAAGGCCGACGCTATTTCGGAGATGATCCGTACCCGCTTCTCCAGTCCGTCCAAGCCGTCGGGGCAACGATAATCGGTACCCTTCTCGACGCCGAAATTCGGGGCGATGTGCGTGATCGGTAGGTGGCGGCGCTGCATCTCGACCGCAAGGAATACCACTTCCTCCGGGGAGCTTATGCATTCGCAGGTGGCGAAGTCGCCTGGGTTCTCGTCGATGGATAGTTCCATGTCGAAGGGCGTATCGCCCTTCAGTCCCTTCAAGTGCGCGTGGAGCGCTTCCACGGCATCAAGGGCTTTCCAATACTTTCCGACGAATCTGCCGATGTCCGTCTCGTCGAAAGCATAGTCATGGCCGCCGATCCGGCGCTTGCGTAGATGGTAGGCCAGGATATCCTTCTTTACGGTCTCGGAAGCCAGGACCGAATCCAGAAAGGCCACTGCATCGTTCGCGGAGTCCGTCTTCATCGCCGCATAGTTCAGGATATCCGAGACGTCCATGGTGTAAAAGGTGTAATGCCTGGCCGCCGTAATTACACGCTTGGCTCGATCGAGGCCTTCGGGGCCGCGCTTCACCTGGATATGGTCCGCGTCGGCGCCGTAGCGCGGATAGGTTTCTGCCTTCAGCGCGGCAATGACACCCGCGTGCAGGAGGCCTTCGAAGGTGCTCCCGGCGTGGCCTTCGGCGATGGTGCCGAAACTGAAGAGATAATTCTCGTGGGCCGACTTGCCGGCCACGAGGTCGTCCAACAGGTTGAGCTCGCGCAGCGAATTCTGGATAGCGTTCGCCGCGAAGCCGCCCTTTTCCATGGCGCTGAACGCCGCCGGCCAGACGGCCGTGGTATGCCGGTCGCCGATACCCAAGCGCGGGACGCAGCCCAGCGCGCGCGGAGCCTTCTCCGGATTGATGCGCGTGAGGTAGACGGCGAGAACCGTCATGTCCGTAGGGTACGCGGCCAGCTTGAGGCCTCCAGCCAAGGCTTCAGTCCCTATTGGCTCGCCGAGGACGGACGCATCGGCGTGCTTTCCGAGCACGACGAACACGTCCTGGCCGTCCGGCAACGAGGCCAGCAGGACGTCGTCGCCGCCTGAGGACGCATGCGAACCGGGGAACAGCGCGATGCCCGCCGCGCTCGGCAGCTCGGCACCGCCAGCCTTGAGGGCCGCCTGCTCCCAGAAGGGCTTCCCAGCCGCGGTCACCTGTTTCCAGGCGGCTGCGGGGTCCCAAGTCGTCGTATCCAGAACGGCCGGATTCTTAGCCGGGTCGAGCGTCAATTTTCCGATTCTTAGTTCAGCCATTCGTCCTGCCTCCAATCTCGACCATCCGGCCCTTCACCATTTTGCTCATTTCCTCGTACATTCCGATGAACTGAACGAGCGTCTCGCGGACCGGCGCGAAAGCGGCGACAGCTTCCGCGTCGACCGGCTCGAGGGTGAGGACGCGGTCTGGTTTGCCGAAGGCGCCATCTTCGAGCGTCCACCAGGCCTGACGGAAGAGTTCGCTGTTCACGAGGACCTCAAGATCCGCGCGCGAAATGTCCTTGTCGACCGCCTTCACATCGAGCGGACGTTCATGCGCGTCGTAGGCTCGCCGCACGTTCGGGAATACGGTGATGAGCGGAATGCCCCACAATTCGGAAATATCGGGGATCCAATCCTCGTAGATGCGCAGGGAAGCAATCATGATTTTGACCTTGCTCTTATCGACCCCGAGCCCGCCTTGGGCCGGCGGGGCGTACATGCGGGCGGCGGCTTTTCGGGCGACCTCGATTCCCGCCCAGCGCGCGGCTGCGACCCCGCCCGCGACATCGTTCTTCTTCAATTCATCGCGCACCGGAAAAGCGAGCCGGCCGTTCATGAGGGCGATGTAGGACACCAGCGCGTGGCCTGCCTGGAGTGCCCGCGCGAAGGGCAAGGCCTGGAAAAGGCTGAACGTCAGCGTAACGGTGACGCCGATACCGTCGGCCGTGAGCTTCTCCGCCGCGTAGAGCCCGGCGGCCGTCGAAGGAACCTTGATCACGACGTTGGGGACACCGCCGAGCCTCTTCTCCAGTTCCGCGTAGATCAGCGTGGCGGCTGCGACCATCTTGGCACCGTCGTCGTGGGCGTTCGGGTTAACCTGAAGACTGACGTAGCCCTGTTTTCCCTCGGTGGTCAGGAAGATGGGTCGAAGCGTCCGGCAGTTGCCCTCCACCACCGCGATGGTCACGAAGTTGTTGATATCCTCGATGGCCAAGTCCAGCTGCGCTTCGCTCCCCGACAGGGCTTCGGCTATTTTCTTTTTAGTCAGCCGCGAGGCGACGACCTCGTCGACTTTCTCGTTCCAATACGGGGGATCGATGTCCCAGGCCATCTTGATGAGAACGGGGTTGGTCGTGACGGCGCTGCCACCCATCCAGACGACGTAATCGAGGAAGGTTGCGTAGTCGTTGCCGATTTCGGTGGCAAGGCGGCCGTCCAGATGCGCCTTCGCGGCGGTTCGCAGGTTCGATGACCGGACCTCTCCGGCAACAGCGACCACGAAGCCGGGCAGGCCCTTCCCGCAGAGGGCGTCAGCGAGCTCGGCGATCCGCGCCTCGTCCGTAAGGCCTTCCGCTTTCAAGCGGGCGATGGCATCCTCGTGCAGCTGTGCGAGCAGGGTTGCCGTGGCCGAAGTGTCCCGCGCAGCCAAGGATTCGACGGCCTTCAGCGCGACGGCAGCCAGGCTTTCGACCTGCGCCGCGCGCGAAGCCTTCAGAAGTACCCATTCGGGGACGAAGGAAGCGAAATCGAGGGCGAGGAAAGTCAGGAAGCGCAGAATGCCTGCTTTGAGTTCCGGAGTCCCCGCTGCGAATTCGCTGTCGGCCCTGCGGATGAGCGCCTCGAGGACGGACGGTAGCCGTGCAGGATCGGTGAAGTGCAGCAGGGTCCCGCGGGCGGCGGCATGCTCACCTCCAGCGACGCGCTTCCACAAGGCTTCGAACATCAGGGCCTTTTCGGCCTCCCTCTCCTGCACGATCCGCTCGCGCTTCTTTTCTTCGCTGGTCATTTCCGGGTTCCCCTTCAATTATGCAGGAAGCCTTCGATCTTCAAGGCCGCGTCCCGGGAAGCCAGTATGTGATCGGACATGACTTTCTCTATCCGGTCCTCATCCTGCGAGAGCAGGGCGTCGACTATCTTCTCGTGCTCCTGGTTCGTATCGGCAATCCGGCGCGGTACTTTTCCCGCGAGTATCCGCATGCGCAGGTTCTGGTCCATGATGGACGAATACATCTGTACCAAGCGTCTATTGTCGCTCTTCTCGATTATGTAGCTGTGGAATTCCCGATCGTGCCGGAACCATTCCTTGAAGGACGATCCGCGCAAGTCGATGCTTGCGAAGGTTCTGCGGAAATTCTCGAGGACTGCGGCGTCCATGTTCTTTCCAACAGCGCGCGCGACGCGGGGCTCGACAATGAGCCGGATCTGGAAAACCTCGTAAATGTCCTTCAGGGATATCTGCGAAACGAAGGTGCCTTGGCGGGGAAATATATCGACTAAATTCTCGCGCTGGAGGCGGAGCAGAGCTTCGCGCACCGGGGTGCGCGAGGTGCCGAATTCGATAGCCAGGCGATCTTCGGAAACAACCGATCCCGGCAGCATATCGCAATTGACAATACGCTCCTTCAGCCGAAGATAGACTACCTCCTGCAGCGCCTGGACCGGCGGCTCCTTCACAGCATCCATCATTCGCTCGGCACCCTTTTCAATCTAGGCTGCACCTGATATTGCACAGATATATCAGAATTATTGAGTCGAAGAGCGGATCTGTCAACTTTTAACAGGACGTCGGTGAACTCGACGTCGGACACGCAGCGGGCTTAACCGAGCAGAATACTGCGCGCTCTTTGCACGCCCAGACGCGGGCTGGTGAGCACCGGGATGGCGATCTGCGACAGTAGGGGCTCGAGGGTGACCATGCTGCCTTGCGCCAGGACGATGATGTCGTTCTCCTTTTCGGCCTTTTTGAGCAGGTCGAGAACCAGTTGATCGTGCTTCTCGCGGTTTTTTTCCTTCATCAGGACGTCGAGCGCGCCGTCAGCCAGATAGGTCTTGATCTCGATCGACTTGCCGGCGTCTTGCGCTGCCTGCGTGAGCGCCGCCGAAGTCGGCTTCAAGGTCGCCGCGGCGGTCGCCGCCACACCAATACGAACACCGCCGAGCACCGCTTTTGCGGCCATGCCGTCGTCGACCATGACGAGCGGAATGCGCACCAGTTTGCGCGCGCATTCGATACCTTCCCGGGTCGATGAGCACTGGCTGAAAATCAGGTCGGCACCGGCCGCTTCGGCGAAGATGCAGTATTGGCAAATGCGCTGGATGATCGAAGGCGTGATGCCGCGGTTGGCGTTCAGCGTGTTCAGCAAATCTTCGTCTACGAGATTTGAGATCGCCGCCTCGGGGATGATTTCCTTGAACAGGCGGTTAAAGGTTTCGAACGACACCATGCTGGTCTGCAGCAATACGATCTTTTTCATGTTGGCTTTCCTTGGCTGGGTAATTTTAAAAACACGACTCGTCGCGGCTTTCCCCCCTAGCTTAAGCGCTTGTACAATGCAAAACCAATGAATTAAACGCGACTGCCGATACCGCTTGGTGTATCGATTCTACGCCCGCAGCACGGCGGGAAACGCCTGACAGGGACGAACCCATGAGCCAGCATGAAGTCGCGCGCCGTGTGCGCAGCAAGCTTAAGATCCGCCACATGGAGTTGCTGATCGCGCTCGACGAGACGCGCAATATGCACCAGGCGGCGAGCGCGGCCAACATGACGCAGCCGGGCGCATCGAAGATGCTTAAGGACATCGAGTATCTGCTCGGCGTTCCCCTTTTTAAGCGCCTGCCGCGCGGCCTGCGCCCAACGCTTTATGGCGTCACGATGATCCGCCATGTGCGCATGGCGCTCGCCCATCTCGAACATGGCCACGAAGCGGTCGCCACGCTGCAGGCCGGTCTGTCCGGGCGGGTGGCGATCGGCGTCATCATCGCGCCGGCGCTGACGCTCGTCCCGCAAGCGATAGCGCGCGCCAAGGAAGAGGCGCCAAACCTGTGCATGGCTGTCGAGGTGGGTACCAGCAACGACCTTGTTGTCGGCCTCAAGCAGGAGCGCTTCGACTTCCTGATCGCACGTATTCTTGAAGGAGAGGACGAACCGGGCCTGCGCTACGAGGACATCAGTGAAGAGAACGAGTGCGTCGTCGCGCGCCTGGGACACCCGCTGCTCGAGCGCGATGACCTGACGCTAAAGGACCTGTCGCGCGCGAAATGGATCCTCTCGCCGCACGGCAGCATCCTGCGCAACCGCTTCGACATGATGTTCCGGCGCGCCGACCTCGACATGCCGGCCAACGTCGTCGAAGCGACGTCGATGGCGGTGGTCACCAGCCTGATGCAGCAAACCGACTTTGTGCACGTTATGCCGGTCGACGTGGCGCGCTACTACGTGCATACCGGGGAACTGGCGATCGTACCGATCGCGATTCCGTGCAAGATGGAGAGCTACGGCATCATCACGCACCGCGATCACCTGCTCTCACCCGGCACCGACCTCCTGTTGCGCCACGTGCGCAAGGTGGCGGGCGAGATCTTCCCGTGAGGAGGGGTCAGCATGGCGCGCCTGCGCCGTCGCGCCGGCGCATCATGGCCGGATTGCCGGCGACAGCAGGCCGAGAAGCGCCTCGCCCTGCCTCTGCTATTACGCCCCATCGCTGCGCGGGTGCGGGGTTCGTTTTCTGTCCATCTGCACTGACGATCAAGCTTAACGCACGACTTGCAGAACGATCGCCAACGTGATCGCGGACAGGAGCGTCTGCAGGGTGATGATGCCGGCCATCAGATGCGCGTCGCCACCGAGTTGTCGGGCAAGCACATACCCGGTCGGCGACGAGGGCAACGCGAAGAACAAAGTCAGAACTCCGGTCTCCATTGCCGGCAATCCCAGCGCCCGGGCAAAAGCGTACGCCACGGCCGGGACAATGACCAGACGGACGCCGCTATTGGCGACCACGGCGCTCGTTTCTGCCCTTAGCTCCTCGGGTTTCAGAGCGGCGCCGACACAGAGCAGTCCGAGCGGCAGGCTGGTGGCGGCCAATAGCGAAAGAAAATTGTCTGTTCCGCCGCGGAGCGACACCCCAGCGAGATTGGCGGCGATACCGAGCAAGCAGGCGACGATCAGGGGGTTCTTCACGATGATCAACGCCAAGACCCCGCGGCGTAGCGACCCCGCCGAGGTGAAGGCATAGACAGACAGCACGTTGACCGTCGGCACGGTGACCGCCAGCAGCAGGGCGACGAGCGCCAATCCGTCCGGGCCGAATACGCTGCCGACGGTCGCCAATCCGATATAGGTGTTAAAGCGCAGCGAGCCCTGCACGAAGACGCCAAAACGCGCCGGTGGCCAGGCAAAAAAGCGGCGCATAAGCAGCAGTGCGATCCATGTCGCAGCCAGCACCAGACCGACGCACAAGGCGACACGGGGCCACGCCGGGTTGTTGAGCGGGGCTGTCGCGAGACTCTTGAACAGCAGCGCCGGAAACAGCACGTAATAGTTGAACCGCTCGGCGCCCGGCCAGAACGCATCGCCGGGAAAGCCTTTACGGCGAAAGGCGTAGCCGCCAAGAATGAGCGCAAACAGCGGCCAAAGAGAAGCAAGCAGGTGCGCCATGGGATGTCTGTTAGACGGCTCGGTCTTGTCGATTGCGGACGGCGCCGTGGATTGTAGCGGCAATCCGGCACAACAACCTTGCCGGCGTCGGATGGAACCCGCCCGGGTCGGCAGGCGAGTGCCGCCGACTGCCAGTTATCCGCGGCTACTGTCGCCTTCTCGCCGGCGCTGAGACGGCGGCAAGGTCAGTCAAGGTTCAGGGGGCACGCGATGACGGACCCGCCCGGCTTTCTGCCGCGCGTGGCTGACGGTTCGTCGCACGAAATCCTGCAGCTCAGGCCTTCTATCATGTTGCCCTCGACAAAGCGCGTGACCTTGCAGCAGACAATGTCGTGCGAGTGCGAGAGTTGGGACATCTGATTGCGCACTTCGCTCATCGACATGTTGAGCGCACGGGCAATCTGTGCGTCGAGCTTTTCGCCATGTTCTTTCAGAAAACGCAGGATCCGATTGTGCATGGTCTTGTCCTCCGCGCCGACGCCGTCAGCGATTGAATAATTGCGGCCGGTGTCAAACGCTGGCCAGGCGCAGCCGGTTCATAGCAGGACGACGTCCGAAGCGTCCACCACCACCCTGTAGCTCGCGCCATCAGGTCAGGTTGCCGGCGCCTGGTTTCACCTGGGCGACGACGAAGCAGTTCTCCAGCGCGTGCCGCTTGCGCGTCGCCCGGGTCTTGATCGAGCGGATACTTTTCGTTTGTCAGGATGACGTTCCGACCGACGTAGTGACGTAGCGGGCTGCACGTTATCGGTTCCACTGCGAGTAACTTTCCCACACGGCGGTGAGCAACCGGCGTGCCTGCGGCGGCGGCCCAAATGCCGAGAGAAATGACGACTTGCCGCGCCTTTAGCCGGCCGCCTATACGGGCTTTCGCCTCATCTCGTGTGGCGAAACGTACGCGCCCGAATAAAAAGAC
>Ga0105047_10018617_pt1 | contig 10755 bp, 13 predicted proteins | sample MAT04_FD_78384 | JGI IMG/M metagenome (GOLD analysis project Ga0105047, IMG submission 78384) | Freshwater microbial communities from Lake Fryxell liftoff mats and glacier meltwater in Antarctica - MAT-04 (megahit assembly) | ecosystem: Environmental > Aquatic > Freshwater > Ice > Liftoff...
CTCGGACTCGTGGAGGTCGAAGAAGCGTGAATCGGCGGTTCTCTCATGGAGAACCTCGCCACGGTTTTCGTACGCGCAGACGAATCGGGAACGGCGGGCGCCGTCCGCCATGAAGATCAGCCAGGTGGCGGCGGGCTGGTGCGGGATCTTCGACGCTCGCAAATCCTGATGCCGTGTGTATGCCAACAGGTTTGCCGGGCTGGCGTCTGTGAACGTGCGAATGCCCTCCAGTGTCTTGTAGGTGTGCCGGACGGCCAGGACATCGTCTGGGCGTGTGATCCCTGCTGCGTCGAGGATGTGCCCCAAGGTGAGGTTGCCACTGGCAGTTGCCACGGGCAGACGCTACTGATCAGTGCGTGGATCGATGATGATCAACGCACCACCTCCACGGAGTTTGGTGTCGAGCGTGAAGAGCCCGTCGGGGTCGACCTCGTCAGCGCGTGAGATGCCGAAGCGGTCCATGGCACGACGCTGCGGCAGCCTGGCGAGCGCCGACGCGAATGGAACGCGTAGGAGACGCTCGACGGCCTGCGTCCCCGATGTGCCGGTCTGCCGCACGCGTCCCGGCACCTGTGACCTGGTGGTTTCTGACTTTCGGGACATGACCGGGATAGCGGGCGGGAGCGGGACCGGCAGCCGGGATGGCCGTCCCACAGAAATTTCTTTGGGGCGGGACGTGAACGTGATCGCGCCCGGGATCGGCGACGCGGATCGTGCTGGGTGTCCATCAACACCTGGAGGATTCCGATGTCTGTTCTTATTGCGCTCGATACCGAATGGGGTCGGTTGGCGACCGGGCCGCTGGCTCGCCGCCGACTGATCCGCTGGTCGTGTTCCCAGCCGGCCCTGGTCGGACTACGCGATTTCTCGGCGCTGCTGGAACGCCGTCGCGACCCAGCGGCAGCGAACGAAGTGTTGGCAGCGCTCGCGGCGCTGGCCCCCGATGACGAGCTGGCGGCGCGGGTGTTGCTGCAGGCGATGATCCCTGGCTTGGTCCGGCTGGCCCAGACTGCTGGTTGGGATGACCCGTCGGCGATTGACGAGTTGGTGTCGCTGGCGTGGGAACGGATCCGGACGTATCCGACGACGCGACATGGGTCGGTCGCGGCCAACGTGTTGTGGGACTGCCGAAAGCGGTATCGGCGGCACCGTCTGATCGACGCCCCGAAGTCGATCCCTCTCGACGCGATCGACGTCGCTGAACTGTCGACCGCCGGTGTCGAGGAGGCGGTGGTGGGCCGGGAGATACTCACGGATCTTTGTGGAGCTCATCGCGATGGCGTGATCTCGGACTCGGCATTCGCCTTGATCGTCAGGACCCGTCTCGATGGTGAATCGTTGAGCGACCTCGCGGTTGAGGAGTCCGTGACGGTGCATCGACTGGCGCAACGGCGTTGGCGCGCGGAGCGTCGTCTTCGGGAGTTGCCATGGGCCTGCTGAGCGCTGACCGTGGAGTCGCGGCTACTGTCTCAGGTAGCACCAGCAATCGGGGGGTGCTCGGTATTGGTTCCTTGTTGAGGGGACCCGGTTCTTCACAATGCCCTTGGGGGTGCATCGTGCCGATGTGTTGGAAGCGAAATCTGCGGTCCGGCCACCGTCGGATCCGCCGCGTAGCGACAATGGCGAGCATCGCGTCGGTTGCGTTGTTGGCGAGTTGCAGTAGCAACGACACGACTGCGACGGTCCCATCGTCGACGAATGCGGCGATCGCTCCGACGGCGCCGACGACTATGCGCTCGACGACGACGGTCGACGTTGTGCCTGATTCGCCACCTGACAATTCGCCACCGGCCTCGACGACCACGACGGCGGATGTCACCGATTCGTCGGCAGCGACGACACTGGCACCGCCGACATCACCGCCTCCGACGACGGTGCCGGGTGAGGTGTTCGAGTCGGTCGAGGAGGAGATCGCCGCCCGCTATGTCGGATTCTGGGATGCCCGGTTCGTAGTCAACTCGGCCGACGCTGTTGGAGAGCCGAGCGACCCGCGGCTGGCGGAGTACGCAACCGGTGCGCAGTTGGAGCAGGTGATGGCGGACACCCAACGGTTCGCGGAGCAGGGCCTGCGGTTGGCCCGCCCGCCGCAACCGGCCGACTTCCGTCAGGTCGAGGTGGTGTCGATCGATGGCGACACGGCGATGGTGCAGGAGTGCTACGTGGATGACGGTCTGCTGGTCGACCGTACGACCGGTGATGTCGTCAATGACGCGGTGTCGACGCACAACGTGTCGGCAACGATGCACCGCATCGACGGCGTGTGGAAGGTCGAGGCCGCCCGTCTGATCCAACGGTGGGAGGGGGTGGAAGGATGCGCGCTCGCCAGCTGACATCCCGTTCCGCTCAGCTGATCGTGGCCGCATTGGTGGTGGCCGTCCCGTTGTCGATGACGGGTTCGTCGGTGCGGGCGGAAGACCGTCAGCCACCCGGCCTGCCGGGCGACGACAGCGACGGATACGTCGACCCAGACGGTGACCCGACCGTGGTGGTGACTGAGGACGGCACACCAGACACACCGGTGACAGTCCCCGGTGACCCTGATGACGAAGGGCGTCAGTGTTGGTGGGAGGTCGTGATCGCCGACGACACGGTGACGAAGGCGTACGGCCTGGGTGGGGCGCGCCGCTATTCGGCGACCGGTCGCTGGTTGATGAACGTGTGCGAGGGGATCGGCCCAGTCGCGATCGATGGTGTGCCGATCGTGCCCGAAGGCGGCCGAGTGATCCCCGGCGATGTGGCCCGCGAAGCAGCTGCATCGATCCCGATTCCCGCGCCGCTGATGGCGACGAGTCCGGCGTCGGGCCGTTTGATTGTGCAGGTACCGACGTGGTTGTGGATTGACGGCGGATGGTGGGAGCCGTACTCGGCGACAGCGTCGACTGGTCGGGTATCGGCGACGGTGTCCGCGACACCGGTCCGGGCTGTCTGGTCGATGGGTGACGGTGCCACCGTTGTGTGCGCGGCTGGTGTGGCGTGGCAGCCGGGTGCAGCGGAGGGAGCGACTGACTGCGCGCACACGTACACGACCGCGTCCGGTGATGCCGGCTTCGTGTTGACGGCGGTGGTGGAGATTGAGTTGGCGTGGACGTCGAACATCGGCGAGTCCGGCACGTTGGACCCGATCACCCGCACCGGAACGCAGACAGTACAGGTCGGCGAGATCCAAGCAGTTGGCACCCGCTGATGGCGGCCTCGACCACGAAACGACGCCCTCCGCCGACATCTCCATCTGGCAGCCCAGGTTCCAATGGTCGGGTCGGTGAGGTGCGGGTGACGCCGGCGCGGCGGCGAGTCCGCCTTCCGGAGTTGGCGGTCGGCGTGTTGATCACGGTCGGGTTCGCGTTGGCTGCGGTGTTGTGGCAACTCGGCTCGACCGAGAAGATCCCGGCGTTGACGGTCGCCGGGCCGGTTGCTCGTGGCGAGACGATCACTGCGGCCGACGTCCGGGTGGCGTACGTGTCCGCAGGTGATGGGTTAGTCCATCTGAACGAGTCGCAGATCGCGTCGATCGTCGGTCGGGTGGCACTGGTCGACCTCACCGCCGGAGTGTTGTGGACGCCGGGTCTCGTCGACAGCGGCGTGGTCGTCGCGGTCGGTGACGGGGTGGTCGGGTTATCGCTCGAGCCCGGCCAGTTCCCGCGCGGGTTGATCGCAGGCGACGAAGTCAACGTCATCACCCCAACCGCCAGCTCGGCGGGGGCTGGCGGGGAAGCTGGTCCGGTCGTAGTCCGTGGAGCACAGGTCGTGACGGTGGAGGGTTCACGGTCCGACGGTCGCACGTTGGTGTCGTTGCGGGCACCGCTCACCGACGCCGAGCTGATCGCGTCGCAGGCCGGCACCAGCGGCGGGTTGCGATTGGTGTTGGTCGGCGGATGAGCGTCTTCCTGATTGGGTCGTTGCACGGCGCGCCGGGGGTGTCGACGACAGCGTTGTTGTTGGCCGGCTGTTTCACCTCGGGGTTGCTGGTCGAGGCTGACAGCGACGGCGGCGTCCTTGCTGTTCGTCACGGACTGGGCCGCGAGCCTGGGTTGACGACACTGGCCGGGGCGCGCACGACCGTCGGTTGGGGGCCGCACGCTCAGACGATCGGTGGTGTCGCGGTGCTCGTCGGCCCGGAGTCCCCGGAGCGAACGATGGCGCTGTGGGCGCATGCCGGTGACCGGATCGCTGCGGTGTTGACCGCACCAGATGTAAACGGCCAGGCGGATGTGGTGGTGGATGTCGGCCGGTTTCGCAATGGTTGGCCTCTGCCCGCGTTGGCGAGGGAGGCCTCGAGGTGGATGGTGGTGGTGCGACCGGTCGCCGAGGAGCTTGTCGTTCTCTCCCAACGGCTACCGGCATGGGCCGCCGCTGGGATACCGGTCGGGGTGGTGTTGGCCGGTTCCGGTCCGTACACCGCGGCCGACGTTGCTGGCGAGTTCGGGGTGGAGGTGTTGGCGACGCTGCCGGTCGATCGGCGGGCCGCGTCGACACTCACCGATGGCGGTAGTCGACGGGTGTTAGCCCGATCCGGTTTGGCGCGCGCCGTGCGATCACTCGCCGACACCCTCACCCGATCAGCCGAGGCACCCACCGAAGTGACACACGCCCAACCAAGCCATGCCGGACCATCAGCCGGGGTGCGACCGTGACCGCATTCAACGGGAACCGCGGGCTGCTCGGCCGTCTCGCCAACGGGGCCGAAGGACTGACTGACCCGGCAATGGTGGCATTGTTGCATCGCCGTGTCGGCGACGCCTTGAGTGACCATGCGGGCGAGCGTGAGGGGTCGGGCCGACCGAGGTTGATGGCTGCCGACGAGCGGGCGTTGGCACGCAAGTTGATCGGCGACGAACTTGCCCGAGCGGCGACCGATGCCCTCAACCGAGGTGAGGTCCCGATGTCGGCGACGGTCGAGGACGCCGTGACCGTCGCCGTGTTGGACCGGTTGCATGGCCTCGCTCGTCTGCAACCGTTGCTGGACGACCCGATGGTGCGTGACGTGCACATCTCCGGGTTCGATCGGGTGTGGCTGTCGATGCGTGACGGGTCAAAGGTCCGCGGACCAGCGGTCGCTGACTCCGACAGTGAGCTGATCGAGCTGATCGCAACCGCAGCGCGGCGTCTGGGTCGCAGCGAGCGCCGCTGGGACTACGCGCACCCGGAACTGAACTTGCAGCTGCCGGGCGGCGACCGGTTGCACGCGTTGATGGCGGTGTCGGGGCGCCCGACGATCACGGTTCGCCGCCACGACTTCGACATCCACCGTGTCGCCCAACTCGTGCAGCTGGGCGTGTGCGACGACCTTCTCGGCCGGTTCCTCACCGCTGCTGTGCGGGCGAGACGCAACATCATCGTTGCTGGCGGTACCGGGACCGGCAAGACCACGACGTTGCGATGTCTGATCAACGAGATTCCGGCTGAGGAACGGTTGATCACGGTCGAGGACTCGCTGGAGATCGGGATGGACCGTTTCGACGAGTTGCACCCGGATCACGAGATGCTCGAGGCCCGCGAGCCGAACACTGAAGGCGTCGGCGCGTTCACGTTGGCCGAGCTGGTCCGGGCGGCTTTGCGGATGGACCCGCAACGGGTGATCGTCGGCGAGGTTCGCGGCGCGGAAGTCCTACCGATGTTGCTCGCGATGTCGCAAGGTAACGACGGGAGCATGTGTTCGATCCACGCTGATTCGTCCAAGGGTGTGTTTGCGAGGTTGGCGATGTACGCGGCGATGACCCGCGAGCGTCTCGACCCCGAGGTCACCAATCTCCTTGTCGCGAACGCTGTCGATCTCGTTGTCCATCTTGGCTGGGTCGCCGGGGCCCGTCAGGTGACGAGCGTGCGCGAGGTCACCGGGGTCACCGACAACGGGCAGGTTTCCTCGAACGAGTTGTGGCGCCCCGACCACACTGGCGCAGCGCGTCCGGCGTCGCCGCCGTCGGAGAAGACCGCGACTGCGTTGGAGACGGCAGGGTTCGACTGGAGCGTCCTCGCAGATGTCGAAGGGTTCTGGCGATGAACCCGGCGTTGATGGCCGGACTCGGTGCGGGCTGCGGACTCGGTGTCACCATCGCTGTTGCCGGGTTGACCGGCCGCCAGGTCTTCCAACCCCGCACCGTCGGTCGGGTGCGACTCGGTGAGGGACGGATGCTGCTGCGAATCGCAGCGGGGGTGCTGGTCGTGTTGGTCGTTCTGGCATTCACCGGGTGGATCGCTGGTGGCGTGTTGGCTGGGGTCGCTGTGTGGGCTGGGCCCCGGGTGCTCGGCGGTAAGCGACGCCGCGACGCGGAGATTGCCCGCACCGAAGCGATCGCATCGTGGACCGAGATGATTCGCGACTCGATCGTCGCCGCCTCGGGTTTGGAGGAAGCGATCGTCGCCACCGAAACCGTCGCCCCTGCCCCAATAGCGATCGAGGTACGCGCTCTGGTCCGCCGGTTGCAGCATCAGCCGCTGGCGGAGGCGTTGACCGAGTTTGGGGCCAAGGTCCGGCATCCGTCGGCCGATCTTGTGGTCGCTGCGTTGGTCCTCGCGACGCGCATGGAGGCCAGCGACCTGTCTGGGCTGCTGTCGCGGTTGGCGGACGCGATCCGTGGGGATGCACGGATGCGGATCCGGGTCGAGGTCGGCCGCACCAAAGTTCGGACCGCCACGAAGGTGATCCTCGGTGTCGTCGCCGCGTCGGTCGTGTTCCTCGCAATAGGCAACCGCGACTACCTCGCCGTCTACAGCACCCCGACCGGGCAACTCGTCCTCGTCGTGATCGGCGGCGTGTTCGTCTTCGGTGGCTGGCTCCTCGAACGGATGGCCTCCGTCGACCTCCCGGAGCGCTTCACCGCCCGCACCACCACCACGGCTGCGGACAGCACGCTCGAAGGCGGTGGCTGGTGATCGTGATCATGCTGCTCGGCGGCGGCTGCGGCCTCGGTGTGTGGTTGATCGTGCGCTCGGTGACCCAGCGACCGGTCCCGCTCGCCGCAATATTCGCGGGGCTTGAGCGTCCCGGCCGGCTCTACACACCAGCCAACGACACGGCTCCTGAGAACGGCGGGTTGGAAGCGGTCGCGCACCGGTTGTTCCGGTCGCTGGGGGTGACGGTCACCCGTCAGGAACGTGCGTTGCGGTTGACCGGTCGTAGCGAGCAGCGTCACGCCCTCGATCGCCTCGTCGGCGCGGTCGGTGGGCTGCTCGGCCCGAACTTGATCGCCGTCGCGTTGCTGACGGCCGGGATCCGTGTCCCGCTTGGGTTGCCGGTGATCGTGTCGTTGGCAACGATGGTCGGCGGGTTCATGCTCCCCGAACTGTCCGTGAAGGACTCGGCCGAGAAACGTCGGCGAGCTTTTCGATACGCCTTGTCGGCCTATCTCGATCTGGTGAACGTTCTTCTGGCCGGCGGTGCCGGTATCGAAACAGCCCTCTACGCCGCGGCCGATGCCGGTGACGGTTGGGGGTTCGCGACGATCCGGTCCGCGTTGCAGCGGGCACGGCTCACCGGCCGTACCCCGTGGGAGACGTTCGCTGTGTTGGGTGAGGAACTCGGTGTGAGTGAACTCGCTGAACTGTCGGCCAGCGTGTCCCTCGCTGGTTCCCACGGGGCCCGGATCCGACAGTCGTTGGCGGCGAAGGCCGACACGTTGCGGGGCCATCAGATCGCCGAGACCGAATCCGAATCTGAAGCAGCGACCGAACGGATGACGATCCCTGTCGCGGTGTTGCTGTTTGGGTTCCTGATCTTCATCGCGTACCCGGCCGTCGCTCAGATCACCTCGATCACCGGACCCACCCCATGACAACCGTGAAAGGCCAGACCCATGCCACGAATCGACTTCGAGTTTCTCTGGTACTGCATGTGCCACCGCCTCCACCTCGACCCCACCCGCTACGACCTCCGCAACGACGACGGGATGACCACCACCGAAGTCGCCGTCATCACCTTCCTCTTGGTCGCCGCCGCGATCGTCGTGCTCGCCGTCATCTACAACGCAGCGAAGAGCAACGTCGACAACATCCCGGTGCCCGAAGCCCCCGCCGGATGACCCGCCACACGACACGGCCCGCTGACCGCTTGCATGGCGACGCTGGGATGACCACCCTACAGGTCGCGATCATCTTCCCGGCCGTGTTGCTATGGCTCCTGCTCATCGTCCAGTACGGGCTGTGGTGGCACGCCAAACAGGTCGCCGACGCGGCTGCCGCTGAAGCCGTCGCCGCTGCCCGGATCCCGGCCGGGACCGACGTAGCAGGCCACGACGCAGCCGTGGCCTACCTCACCGAAGCCGGGCACCTCTCCAACATCACGGTCACCGTCGACGTGGGCACCTCGACCGTGACCGCAACGGTCACCGGCGACGCCCCGCAACTGGTCCCTGGCTTCGATTGGGGAGTGACTGCGTCCAGCCACGCCACGCTCGAACAGTTCGTGCCCGCCGCCGACCGATGACCACACCCCGCAAGCGTCCGCCTCTCGACCGACGGCTCCGTCGCGGATCGGAACGGCAGGACCGGTCGCGGGCGCGGTTGAACGGGGATCGCGGATCGATCGCGGTTGAAGTCGCGGTGATCGCCCCGGCGCTGGTGGCGTTGATGCTGCTCGTCGTGTTCGCCGGTCACGTTTCCCAAGCCGAAACCGATGTCCAGCGAGCCGCTTCCGCAGCGGCGCGCGCTGCGTCGCTCCGCCAACACCCCGACGCGGCCGTCGCCGACGCCGAAGCCACCGCAGCAGCGAACCTTGCTGACGCCGGGATCGCGTGCGATCCGCTCACCGTTGCGGTCGACACCACCCAGTTCGCTGCTGGCGGCACCGTCACCGTGGACGTCACCTGTGTTGCTCGACTGTCGGCGGTGACGTTGCTCGGCGTGCCCGGCCAACGCTCCTTCCACGCCAGATCGGTCGAGATCATCGACACCTACCGGAGCAACTGATGCCTGTCGACGCCCGGTCCGATCAGGGCAGCATCACCGTGTTCGTCGCCGTGATCGCAACCGCGTTGGTGATGGTCGCCGGCATGGCCTACGACGGCGGACAAGTCATCGCCACCCACAGCGAAGCCCGCTCGGTCGCCCAAAAAGCAGCCCGAGCCGGCGCTCAACAAATCGACCTCGACACCCTCCGCGAAGCCGGGTCCATCGCCCTCGACCCCGCCGCAGCTCAGGCAGCCGCCGAGGCATACCTCAATGCAGCCGGCGCGACCGGAACCGTCCGCGTCGAGGGCGCCACCGTGACCGTCACCGTCACCCTCACGGCGGCGATGCGGATCCTGCCGGTCGCCGACCGCAGCATCACCGTCACCCACACCGCCACCGCGACCGACGCAACGATCGGGGCGCCATGATCCGCCGCCTCACCGACTTCGTCGCCGGCCTCACTGCACTCGTCACCCTCCTCGCCCTCACGGCCGGTGTGCCCGCAGCCCTTGTCGTCGCTGTCGGCTGGCCGCTCCCAACCACCCTCCCGAACCTGTCCACGATCCAACAGTCGGTGTCGAGCGGGATCGACCAGCACGTCATCGTCAAAACCCTCGCCCTCATCGCCTGGGCCGCGTGGGTACAGATAGCGCTCACCGTCATCGTCGAAACCGTCGCCGTCGCCCGCGGGCGCATCGCCCGACCCTTGAGGGTCCTACCCGGCCTCCAAAGCAGCATCGGTCGACTCGTCACAACCGCCGCGCTCGTCCTCACCAGCCTGCTCCCGACCGGCGGACACATCGCGTCCGCATCAGCGCCGACCTCGACAGCAGCATTCGACGCCTATCGCGCACCCATCACACTCGTGCTCCCCGACACCGCCACCCCGCCAGTCACGGCGCAGGACGAGGCGACGGTCGTGGCCGAGGCAACGATTGCAGTCGAGCGACACGACAGCTACTGGGCGATCGCCGAACGCGTCTTCAACGACGGCACCCGCTGGCGCGAGATCCGCGACCACAACATCGGCCGCACGATGCCCGACGGCACCACCATCACCGCCGACAGTGAAAGGCTCCAACCCGGCTGGCAACTCAATCTCCCACCAACCGCCACACCGCCACCAACGACTGACCCGCCACCAACGACTGACCCGGTACCCGCGACGGACACGGTTGCGTCTGAGACCGCGAACCCTGTCGATGTCGGCTCCGGCCTCGATCTATCGGCAGGTGTCAACACGGTGACCGTGAAGACCGGCGACAACCTCTGGACGATCGCCGAGGATCACATCGACGACACGCTCGAGCGCGAAGCCACCAACGCCGAGATCGCCGGCTACTGGCAGCAACTCATCCAGGCCAACGGTGATCGCTTCGTCACCGGTGAACCCAGCCTCATCTACCCCGGCCAACAGTTCAGCCTGCCACCCGTCCCCGGCCAACCACCGGTGATCGCGGCAACCGACCTCCCAGCGGTTGAGCAGCCCGCCGCCGAATCGCCCGCCGCCGAATCGCCCGCCGCCGAAGCGTCCGCCGCCGAAGCGCCAGCTGCTGATCCACCCCTCGTCGAACCGGCCACCGCCGAACCGGTTGAGCAGGCAGCGCCCACGCCGTCAGTGGATACATCACCTGCACTGCCCCCGACGTGGCCGCCGCCAACCACACTGCCTACTAATACGACGCCGTCACCGGTGGCCACGGCGGCAGATCCGACGGCCGCTCCAGTTGCCGTCGCCACATCGACCGATGAGTCGGCGGACCAATCATCCATGATCGCCGCAATTGGACTACTCGGCGTCGCCGGTACCGGACTCGGCGTCGGCATCCTGCGGACCCTGCGCCGCAACCGTCGCCGACACAACCACCTCCA
>Ga0105047_10018619_pt1 | contig 10754 bp, 11 predicted proteins | sample MAT04_FD_78384 | JGI IMG/M metagenome (GOLD analysis project Ga0105047, IMG submission 78384) | Freshwater microbial communities from Lake Fryxell liftoff mats and glacier meltwater in Antarctica - MAT-04 (megahit assembly) | ecosystem: Environmental > Aquatic > Freshwater > Ice > Liftoff...
CCAGCACGATGTTCGAAAAAATCGGCCCCTTAACGAACCGGAACGCCCGCTTCCCCGTCGTCTGGTCCTCCTCCAGGATGTCCGTCCCCGTGATGTCGGCCGGCATCAGGTCGGGCGTGAACTGAATGCGGTTGAAGTTGAGCTTGAGGACCCGCGACAGCGTCGAGATCATCAACGTCTTGGCCAGCCCCGGCACCCCGACGATCAGGCAGTGCCCGCGCGCGAACATCGCCGCCAGCAGCAACTCGATCACCTCGTCCTGCCCGATGATGACCTTGTGCAGCTCCAGCAGGAGCTTGTCCTTGAGGCTGGTAAACCGCTCGATAAACGCCGCCTCGCGCTCGGCGGCCGAAGGACCTGCCACGGCCGCGGATCCGGAAGAAACCTGCTCTGACACGAATGCTCCTCGCAGAAAGAGAATCGTCATCCCGAGCTTGCGAGGGATCTCGGTGTCAGAGCGACCCGCCTTGACACCGAGATCCCTCACTCCGTTCGGGATGACGCCTGCCTACCGCCCGCTGCCTTCTGCCATCTGCCTATCAGTGCGACACCACGTACATCAGCACGTTCACCCCCAGCTTCAGCGCGTCCTGGTCGGCGTAACCCTTGTTGTACGCCCGCGGGAGCTGCTCCCACCCGGCGCTCAGGCTCAGCGGCGAGTAGATGACCGGCATCGAGCCGTCCACCTCAATCACCTCGACCCGCGGCATCATCGACGCCGACCCCAGCACCTGCTTCGCCAGCGGCGCCAACGCCGCCTGCCGCATGTCGAAGACGTTCGTGAACAGCGGGTGGTTCCCCTCCAGCGCCTTCAGCGGCTTGTCGGGGTAGAGCTTCTTCACTTCCGTCCGAAACGCCGCGTCAAACTCGCTGCTACCGGCCGCGCAGTCCACGACCAGCGCGCCGCCGTTGTCCAGGTACTGCCGCAGCCGCTTCACGGCCTCGTCCCCGAAGGCGAACTTGCGCTGCCCGGTCATGTAGAGCACCGGGTAGCTGAAGATGTCCCCCTTCTCCGGGTCCACCGCGACCCGCTTGAACTGCACCTTCAGCGTCGTCCCCTGGTCCATCATCTTCAGCAGGTTCGGCACCCCGTGAGGCGTCGGGTCCCAGTCGCCGTTATGCACGATCTGCCCCAGCACGAGCTGGTCGCGCGTCGCGTCCTTCGACTGGTGGTACACCTTCTGGTGGTCGAAGAACCGCGCGTACTGGTACTCCGCCAGGCAGTAGGTCACGATGTTCGCCCCCAGCTTCAGGGCGTCGGCCTGGTGGTAGAGGATGCCCCCCTCGATCGGGTTGGCCTCGGCGTCCCACCCGCACGACAGGTCGTACGGCGAGAAGATGACCGCCGCCCGCGTCCCCACGTTCACCGTCAGCAGGTACGGCGGAATCTTCGCGAACGGCTCCGTCCCCTTGCGCAGCCGCATCTCCGTGATCTTGTGGAACGACGAGAAGAGCGGGTGGTCCGTCGGGACCGGCGCCATCTCCCGGTCCGGGAACATCCGCGCAATCTCCCGCTTGAATGACTCGTTGAACTCCGGCCGCCCGCAGTTGCTGTGGACGACCCACGTGCCGCCGTCCATCAGGTACCGGCGCATGCGCTCCAGCGTCTTGTCGTCGAACTGCGGGAGCGGCTTCCAGCCCGTGAAGTAGAGGATCGGCAGCTCGGTCGGGTCGTAGCTGAACTTCGAGAAGTCCGTCTGCACGAACCGGTAACGCTGCCCGATCTGGTCGTTCGTGAAGCCCACCCACTTCTCGATGTCGATGATCGTCGTCTCCCAGCTCGCCCCGGCCTTCTTCAGCGCGGTATCCGAGAACGTGATGTTCCCCACCAGCGCAGGGGGCGAGGGCTCACGCTTTTTCTCCGACCGGCGGAGCGGCGTGGCCGGCAGCGGCAGCGGCGGCACCCCCTCGCCCGCGTTCCGCCGCTGCGGGGCCGCCTTGGGGGGGATGTTCGCCTTGGGGTTCTTAAACTCCTCCGCGACCGCAACCGACGAGACGAACGTAAAGAGCGCAACAGCCAGACCCGCAAGTCGCACCGTCATAAACCGCTCCTGCTAGACCCGCCATTCATCATACCTGACGTGGGGACGGAAGTTTAGGACGAACCCCGCGTCAATTGCGCCCGCGTTGGGCGTCGATCGCGCCACGGGGCGACTTGCCCCGTTTTGTTCGGACAAAGTTAGGATCGGCGGCTACAATGGGCTGGCCTTACCGGAGCAGTCCTGACGATGAAAGCCAAGATGGCACGACTCGACTCGGTAGTCTCGCTGGACCGCCCCAGCGTGGTCCCCGACCTGCCCCCGTCCTATCCGCGCCTCTGGGTGGATAAACGCTCGGGCGACATTAGAATGGGCCCCGCGCCCGACCAGCCCGGCGGCGACGATCCGGAAGGAAGCTCGGTGGATTACCGCGTCGAACTCGACGTCTACAACGGCCCGCTCGACCTGCTGCTTTACCTCATCAAGCGGGACGAGCTGGAGATCCACGACATCCCCATCACCCGCATCACCCAGACCTACCTCGAATACGTCACCGCCCTTCGGTCCCTCAGCAAGCAGGGCCTCGACATCAACGTCGCCGGCGACTTCCTCGTCATGGCCGCCACGCTCATGGAGATCAAGTCGGCGATGCTCCTGCCGCGCGCCGTCGTCGAGCCGGGCGAAGAGGGCAATTCCGCCGCCGCCGAGCTTTCCGACCCGCGCTACGAACTTGTCCAGAAGCTGCTGGAGTACAAGCGGTTCAAGGACGCCGCCAACGCGCTGGACCACCAGCACGACGTCCACCGCCAGCGCTTTCCGCGCTTCCCGGCCAAGGCGATCGGGGCGGCGGACGAGCCGCCCCCGGTTGACCTGGAAGAGGTGCAGATCTGGGACCTGCTCCAGGCCTTCACCGCGATGATGTCCGAGGTCGGCAACCGTCGGCCCTTCCACGAGGTCGTCTACGACGACACGCCGATCGACCTGCACGCCGCCGACATTGAGGACCGCCTGAAGCGCGAGGACCACCTGACGTTGCGCCAGTTGCTGGTCGGCCGAAAGAGCCGCAGCGAGATGGTGGGCGTCTTCCTCGCCCTGCTCGAGCTGATCCGCCAGAAGAGGATCCTCGTCCAGCAGGAAGAGGTCACCAGCGAGCTCGAGATCGTCGCGGCGCCCGAAGAGCACCGCAAGACCTACGCCCACGCCAGCCTGCACCTCGCCGACGACAGCGAGCAGCCCGCCGGGTCGGACGTGCCCGCCGTGCCCGCCACCGCCGAGCCGGCCGAAAACGAAGCAGCCGGGGCCTAGCCCGGCTGCATCGGGGGTGGATTGTAAGGCCGCGGGGGGCGTTAGCGGGGGTTGTCGAAGATGTTCGTCGTCTTGCGTTCAACGACGATTTCCTTCTTCGACTCCTTCGCCCGCGCCACCTGGTCGAGCGTCACGCCCGGCATCGCCTCGAGGTTCGAGAACGCCTTCTCGCCCTTCAGGTCGATCAGGCGCTTGACGAGGAAGGTGTGGGACGCGAAGTCCTCGGCCGACCAGTTCCGCACGTCGATGTAAGTGTCCTTGAAGTCCCACTTCTGCTTGGGCGTCACCGCGACGCCGCCGACGAGGGGGATGTCCCCGGCCGTCCGGACCACATGCATGGCCCCGGCGGCCACGACCCACCCGCCGACCAACAGCACCAACACGAGCAACCGAAACACGATTTTCATAACCAACTCCGCGTGAGGGGATCTTCGCGGGGGACCGCTTCCCCGACCATGTTCGAATTTTACCGCGGCCATTGCCGCGGCGTCGATTAGAAAGACAGGGCGATTCTCGAATTGTTGGCTGCCCCAAACCGGGCTACCGCCGGAACGGCGGCAATGGCGGGGGAGGTGGGGGCGGCGGAGGTGGCGGCGGCGGTGGTGCGGGCGGCTTCAGCCGGCCCATGAGGTCCGACAGCGTTCGCCCCCCCGTCTCATCGCCAAGGCCCAGTTCGCCCGTCGGGTCTTCGATGACAAACCGCTCGTCCTCCTCCTCGACGATCGGTTCGGGCTCGATTGTCGCCGGTTCCTCCGGCTGGGCCTGGTCGGCCGCCGGGGCACGCGTCTTCGCCACCGGCAGCGCGCTCCCGTAGAAACCGACGGCGAACATCCCCTGGTCCTGCTGCCCCTGGAAGTCGATCAGTTCGCAAAACTCGCGGATCAGGGTCTGGGCGCTCGGGTCGCCGCGCTCGGCCGCCTGCACTTCCTGGTAGTGGTGCCGGTCCCGGAATCGCAGGATCTGCACGAACCGCCCGGTCGCTTTCGACGTGTTCCAGTTGGTCCCCACCTGCTCGTACACCTCGAAGTGATCGCACCCCAGCCGCGACAGCGTCTGCTTAAATCGCTTCATCAGCCGCGCGTGCTCGGCCCGCTTTTCCTTCGTCACGACGTAACTGTTGGTTTGGAGGAGCATCGGTTCCCAGGGCCTGCGGTCGTCCCCCCGAACGCCACACGTCCGGCGGAGCAACGTATTCTGCCACATCGGGGCGCGTTGGCAAGGCGGGGGGCGTTACCGGACGGTGGCGACCCGAACACGCTGCCGGCAAATCGGGTATAACCCGCTGACGTGTTGCGGGTCGAGTGGCGGTCGCGTCTCGACGCGGCGCCCCCGGGCGACCGGAGGCGTTTCGGCGGGATGAGGAAAGTCCGAACTGGCCCGGCCGCGCGCCGCGAGGCACGCGTCCGGGGGGCTCGGTGCTTGCTAACGGCAAGGCGGAGCAATCCGACGGAAAGTGCAACAGAAAGATACCGCCGGCCGAGCCGCGGGGAGAGGGTGGAGGATGGAGCATAGAGGATGGCGCAGAGCCGAACTGCGATTCTCCATCTTCCATCCTCTATCCTCTCCCCCGGCCAAGCCGGTAAGGGTGAAATGGTGCGGTAAGAGCGCACCGCGCCGGTGGTGACACCGGTGGCACGGCAAACCCCACCGCCAGCAAGACCAAATATGCGGAGAGGTCGGCGCCGAAAGGCGCCGGCCACGCCCCAAGCCCGGGGCGTCACCATCCGCGGGTAGGTTGCTAAGGGCGAGGTCACTCGCCGACGAGGCGCGCGGCGACGCGCGTCCCAGAGAAATGATCGCCTCCCCCCGCGAAAGCGAGGGGAAACAGAACTCGGCTTACACCGACCCGCAACACGTTCTTCGAAAACACGTACGGCGGCGGCACCCCGAACCCGGGACGCCGTCGCCGTCTTGCTTTCCTCCGCCGATCCGTCGCTCAGCCGTACACGTCGAGCTCGCCGCCCAACCCGATCGATTGCGCCACCAGCTCGTCCCCCGCCTTGTTCACGCCGTCGCTGGCCGCCTGCAGCAGCTTCAGCGCCGACGCCCCCTGCAACCGCTCGTTGTCGAGGATCTTCTCGGCCACGCGCATCTGCACCTGGCCCATGACCTTGGCTTGCGAGAGACCGACGATGGCTGAGGTAAGGTCCATAAGCGCGCGTCCACCTTTCATATCGGCCGGGGGGCGTGCCGGCTTGAGTGGGCCGGGTGAGGAGGGGTAACGCCCGCCCGTTTGCATCGCCCCGCCCCGCGCAGTAACGTCGTTCGGCGCAATGTCCCTCCACCACATCCACTGGTTCAGCCGGGTTTTGCAGAAGCAGGTCGGACTTTTCGCCATCGTCCCGGACGAGGGCCGGCCGCCCTTCGCGACGTTCTACCTCCTCCACGGGTTATCGGACGACTACACGATCTGGCAGCGGCGCACGCGGATCGAGGCGTACGCCGCCCGGTACCCGATGATCGTCGTCATGCCCGACGGCTTTCGCGGGTTCTACACGGACAACGCGGACGGCCCCCCGTTCGCCACCTACGCCGGCGAGGAACTCCCCGCCTTCGTCGAGCGCACGCTCCCCGCAAAGCGGACGCGCGCCGGCCGCTGCGTCGGCGGCCTCTCCATGGGGGGCTACGGCGCCCTGCGCCTGGGCCTGGGCTACCCGGCCCACTACGCCTCGGTCACGTCCCACTCCGGCGCCCTGATGGCCCCCCGCCGCCCTGAGGCGCACGGCGGGACCATCCCCGAGTACCGCCAGATCTTCGGCGACCGCCCCGCCAACTCCGCCCACGACCCGGTGCGCCTCGCCCGCCAGGCGAAGGCGGCCGGCCCCCTGCCGAAAATCCGGATCGACTGTGGGACGGAGGATTTCCTCCTGGACGAAAACCGCGCTTTCCACCGCGAGCTCGACCACCTCAAGGTCCCCCACGAGTACGCCGAATTTCCCGCGACCCACGACTGGGACTACTGGGACCTGCACGTGCAGGAGGCCCTCGCCTTCCACGCCAAAGCGATGCGCCTGCGCCCGATCATCCCGAACGAAAAGTGACCCTGTCATCCAGAGGGAGCCTTGGGCGAACCGAAGGTTCTCGGTGTCAATGTCGTAGGTCATGACGTAGACGACGATGACGAACCGATCCGGCGTGAGCTGGATTTGGGGGACGTACCCACCTGGCAGAGACAGTCGGTGCGATCCCACGGGGCAAGTTCCGTAGGCGTTCCACGGGGGGCGGCCCCCACCCTGCTCCCCTGGCGCGGGAGGCCGAGCGCGGATCGATCTGGCTGCGCCCTTGACCTGGGAAAGGCTTCAGAGTCGGCGGGTCATTCGGCGGCCGCTTTGCGCACCGCTCGAACAACAAGACCGATGATGGTTCCAATCAGTGACCCGACGATGGCGTTCTCCCGCCGGATCACGACCACGCTCACCTGCCCCGCGGGCACGCGGAGCGATGAAATTCCGAATGTTACCCGCCCGCCGGGCCGGGTGCGGCGCTGGGTTGGGCGCGGCTTGGCGGCCAGACGAGCCGCATGAACACCTTGTCCAGGCCCGGCTGATAGCCGTCGGCAATCACCCGGAACGGTTCGAAGCCGAAGCGGGCGAAGAACGGGGCGGTGTGCTGACTGGTGTCGATCAGGACGCACCACGCATGGGCGATCTGCCGAACCCGTTCGAGCCGCCACCGAAGCAGGTTCGCTCCCACTCCCCGCCGGTGGCAACTCGCGTGGACCATGCCCCACTCCAGGTAGCCCACCCCGTAGTCATCGACACGGAACCCGCCGCACCCGCGGACTTGCCCCACGACCTCGGCCACGAAGAACGGCTGATCCATCCGCCGGAGGTACGCGGCGAAGAGGTCGCGCTCCGGCCCGGTGAAATACTTGGGCCGGTTGCTGTCGAAGATGTCCAGGCAGGCCGACGCGTCGTCCGGCCGGTACTGGCGGATGTCGGCCACGGAGTTCCTTTGCCGAACGGAATGCCGTCGGGCGGCGGTGGCGGCGCACGCGCGACGTTCGGCCGCACGAGAAGTATACCGCCGCCGCGGTCCGGTCCAGCGGCGGGTTACGCGGCCGTCGGGTCGCCAAAGACGAGCGACCGGACAATCTTCTCGGCCTCCCGGAGTTCGCGCGCCCCGAGGCTGGATCGGTCACACGTGTACGTGACGAACGCGAAGTTGCCGCTCTCGCTCACGTACCAGGCCCGCAGAAAGCCGCCGTCCCATTGAAAGCTGGACGCCACCAGTCCGCGCGGCGAACGCTCGCGGGTCGTATCGCTCGGCGAAGTGCAACCGTGCGATCCCGCGAACTCGTCGAGAAGCGCCTGCAGTTCCTCGACGTCTTCTCGCGGGCGCGGGCCAGACTCGTACAGCGCGATGCTGAACTGCAACGCGCCGACGCCGTCATCCCGCGCGACCGTCACGGGCGGGTTTTCGGCCCATTGCAGCGTGCGGTCACCCCGCACGTCGGGCCGCCGGTCACCGGATCGGCCTTGCTCGAACGCCACAAGCCGTGATGGTGACGAACGATCCTGGCAGGCGTGACAGGACCGTAGCCCATACCGAGCGGACACGCGCAACGCGATCGGTTTCGTCCGCCAGTGAGACGCGAACCAGTACCACGCCAAGGCAGGCGATCTGGTGGACGAAGACCAGTTCGCCGAAGTCCTTGTCGGCGGTCACCACCACCCGTCCGTCGTCCGCCGCCATTCGCAGCACGTCCACGTCTGGCATCCGGGGCGGGATCGCCGACGCGTCGGCGCAATCGTGCCCGAGGCCGCGGATCATCGCGACCATTTCCACGCTGACGTGAGCGTCGGCGAGGAACTTCACGTCGCGCTCAGGAGCAGTTCGTCCTGCCGCACGACCGAAAGAGCGTACGCCAGCGCCGCCTTCACATGATCAGCGGTGAGCGGCGGATGACTCCGGACCAGATCGTCCGGCCGCGCACCTTCGGCGAGCCGTTCAAGCACGAACTCAACGGTGATGCGAGTACCGCGAAAGACGGGCTTGCCAAGCATGACGCCCGGCACCCGCTCGATAAGTGGTTGCCAATCCATCGCTGGATTGTATCACACGACACACCGTCTTCGCAGTGCCAGCGACACCGCGACGGCCAGGATGCCGAGTGATTCGGGTTCCGGGCAGACGTCCACAACGCCGAACGCCAAGTCCTGAAATCGCGGCCCATCAATGCCGTTGAGCGGCCGCGGCGGCGCATGCGCGACGCCCGACGGCCAGTAACGTATACCGCCGTCGCGGTCCGCTCCAGCGGCGGATTATGCGGCCGGTCAGATGACCGGGCTATAGCCTCCGGCCCTCAGTCGCTCGATCCACTGATCGAACCTCTTTCCGTCGGGTGTCGCATCCACGTAGAAGATCACGTCCCAGCCGCCGCGAGCATTTTCCCGCGGATACCCCGCTTCCCACCGGACCGCAGCGAGCCGCTCGACTGCCTGGCGTACATTTTCAATGCGACATTCGCCAGATGCGACGACTGGTGGTTCGTCGATCAACCGCAGATAGATTCGTCGCGGGTTGACAGGTGGCATTACGGATCAGCATTCAACGGCCGGCCGGGCGCCGAGCCGCGTTGGGATCACAAGGGAGGTTCTGCCCCGCTGGTCCGTTGCAGTGCATGGTTATCCGGCGGCCGAGTCGCCGAACGGACGCAATTCTTCTGGCTGCGGCAACGTCTTCGGCGCGTCGCCCGCCAAGCCGTACACTTCTAGACCGCTCAAGATGCCGTCCACCTCGTAGACGAAGATGCCGCTGAGTGAGTTGCCCTCGCCGAACACGAAGTCGGCAATCGGATGAACGCCCGGCGGGGCTTCGGCACGCCCGCGAATCTGAAAGTTGATGCTCGCACAGCCGCAGTCGCACTTCCAAGGGGTAACTTCAGCCTGATCGAGTTGCAGCAGGAATGCGGCGGCCTCCGGGCTGCCGTGTTCCAGCATCCAACGCACCAGATGTCGCTCGTGATCCGTGAGTTGGCGGTTGCCTTCGCTCATCGGGAACCTAGCTAGCCGGATAACGGATCAACGTTCAATGGCCGGCCCCGCACCGACCGACGTTGATTCTACCAGAACGCTCGACGCGGGGCCGGTCCATTGCAGCGTTTGGTTATGCGGGTGGCGGGACGGCCTGGCGACGTCACCGCCAAAGCAAATACAACGCGGTAATTGCCACTGGCGCACACAGGCCACCCAATATCGCAGTAACCGGTCCGCTGAAGCGGACCCTACCAAACCCGCACGCCGATCGCTACACGACAGTGCAACCCGCTCTAGCCGTTCTCACTCCACCACCAACAGCCGCGGCACGTCGCTTACCGGCAGCTCGACCTCCAGCGCGTCGGCCGTCCGGGCTACGACTTTCACTGGCAGGATCTTTCCCGTCAGTGGGTCGCGCAGTTCCTTGGCCGTCACCTTTGCCGGCAGGCCGCGGATGGTCAGGCGGTAGGGGCGGTCGGGCAGTGGCTTGGTGATGTCGTAGGTCATGACGTAGACCGCGATCACGAACCGCTCCGGCGCGAGTTGGAACGGGAGGAACGCGAAGACGTCGGCCTCCGTCAGCGGGGGGTGGGTGGCGTCGCCGGCAAAGATCACCCCCGGCGGCTCCAGCGGGGCGTAGTGGGCCGCGAGCGGGGTCGTGGTCGTGAGGCGTTCGCTGCCGGCGAAGGCACGGGTCAGGTTGCGGAGGGCCTTCAGGGGCGGCGTGGCGACCTGTTCGAAGGGCGCGTCGGCGGTCAGCGTGGCGAGGTCGGGCGGGAGGAGGCCGAAGTCGAGGGGCTTTTTCTGGTAGGCGTTGAAGTAGTGGAGGGCGTCCATCCCCTTGCCGAGCCAGAGGCAGAACGAGCGGAGGACGACCTTGGACTTCAGGTCCCAGGCGGCGGGCTCGGTCGTCACCTCGCACTCGATCGGCAGGACGCCGTGCTCGGTCATGTAGTGGTAGAAGCGCTGCGTCTTTGCCGGCCGGGCCGTCGCGCGGGACTTGGGGTTGATGTGGCGGATCAGGCACTCGGTCTGGATGAACGTGTGGGCCCACCCCTCGGGCATCCGGATGTCGATCGTCGGCGTGAAGCCCTCTATGTTGTTCTTGGGCTGGTCCTTGTGCTGCTCCTTCTCGGGGAGCTTGCGCGTGCCGGTGCCGTAGGGGTGATAGCTCTGGCCGTCGATCCCCGGCGGCAGCTTGGCGATCGGCGTGGCGTGGAACGTCGTGTTGGAGAAGCCCCAGATGCAGCGCACCTTGGGGTACTTCGCCTTGGCCGCGTCCACGGTGCGCCGGGCGACCTCCCAGCACGGCCCGCCCTCGTGGAGCCAGCCGCCGGGCGCGCCGCCCTTGCCGCCGCCCACGTAGTTCTCGGCGTTGAGGAACTTGGTGCCGAACGTCAGCTCGTTCCAGATCTCCAGGTCGAACTCGTCGATGCCCGCGTCGGCCACCAGGCGCCCGATGAGCAGCGCGTAGCGCACCCACCCGTCGGCC
>Ga0105047_10018620_pt1 | contig 10754 bp, 10 predicted proteins | sample MAT04_FD_78384 | JGI IMG/M metagenome (GOLD analysis project Ga0105047, IMG submission 78384) | Freshwater microbial communities from Lake Fryxell liftoff mats and glacier meltwater in Antarctica - MAT-04 (megahit assembly) | ecosystem: Environmental > Aquatic > Freshwater > Ice > Liftoff...
GCGTAATGGGCGAGATTGCGTCAGGGGTTGGTGCAGGTGTTTCCCCCTCACCCGGCTCGCAAAGCCTCGCCGACCTCTCCCCCATCAAAGCATGGGGGCGAGGTGGGCCTCGCTGGGTTTCTCTTGATAGCAATGGGGTGGCTTGAGTTTCAGAGGAGGGCAGCCACCCCCACCTCGCCCCCATGCTTTGATGGGGGAGAGGTCGCGACGAGTCTTCGAGTCGCGGGTGAGGGGGAACAACCTTAACAAACACCAGTGACGATTCCATCCATTACGCCACCGTTTCTAACAGCTTGAACCATGCAACTGGTCAGATTACGAGGGCGGCGAGAAAGGCAGGTGTGGATTCAGCGTGCGTTGAAGTTCGCTACAACACTGACATGCTCGACTTCGCCACCACCGCGTTCGTCTCCATTCTGTTCCTGGTCGATCCGCCGGGAACCGTGCCAGCTTTCATGGCACTGACGGCCAAGTACACCCCCGACAAACAGCGACGAACGGCCCTGGTTGCCAGCGTGACCGCGACGCTCACGCTCCTCGGGTTCGCCATTATCGGCAACGTCGTGTTCCGCGTGCTGGGTCTGACATTGCCGGCGTTCCAGATCGCCGGTGGGGTAATCCTGTTCCTCGTTGCACTCGACATGATCCGTGCCCAGCGGCCGACGCAAGAAAGCGCCGAGGAGATGACCGAGAACGCCGAGGCCGCGGATGTGGCAATCGCACCGCTGGCGATTCCCATGCTCGCTGGCCCGGCAGCGCTCTCGACGGTCGCGGTGCTCATGTCGCAGGCGAAAGACGTGGTTCAAGTCTCGCTGGTGTTCGCGTCGATCACACTCACGGGGTTCATTTGCTGGTTCACGCTGCGGCTCGCGGAACCGATCCAGAAGCGGTTGGGGAAGACGGGGATTCACATCCTGGGCCGCGTTCTCGGGTTGGTTCTCGCGGGAATCGCGGTGCAGTTCGTGCTGAACGGACTGGCTGCGGCACACATCATTCCGAAGCCACCTGTCGAATGATCGATCGGAGCTGCCCAATGTCCGATCCGAGTAATTCACCCACGATTTCCCTGGGCGAGCTTCCGTGCCTCGAGGATGCCGCGACCAATCAGCGGTATCCGTTCGGCTCACGAGATCGTCTCACGATTGGTCGGTCGAAAACGGCCGAGATCGCGCTGACCGACCCACGCTGTTCCCGCCGGCAGTGTGAGCTCGTGCGCACCACTGGCGGCTGGCTTCTCGCGCCGCTCGCCCTTGACAACCCGACTCGTGTGAACGGCCGGCTCCTGTCCGATCCTCTCCGCATCAACGACGGCGACACCATCAAGGTGGGCGAGACCTCGCTTCTGTTTCGTGACCGACCGGGAAACCCCAGCGTTCGCGATTCATCCACTGAACAAACGATGTTGGGGGCCGACGCCTCGATCGCGGCCGACGACGCTATTCGCGGCGGGCGAAAGTTCCCCGTGTTCGGTGATGTGATGATCGGCCGGGATGTGAAGTGCGCACTTGTACTGTCGCATCCGCTCGTTTCGCGCAAACACGCACGGCTCTCGATCCACGGGAAGATCTCGACCCTCGCCGATCTGGGCAGTGCGAACGGCACGTTCGTGAATGGTCGGCCCGTGCTGGCGTCGGTCGTGTTGCGGCCCGGGGATCGGATCGACATCGGCCCGTACACGCTCACGTACACGGGTGATTCGCTCACGCCGGCATCGCGGTCGGGAAACGTCGAGTTGCGGGCATGGCGGCTGACGCGAACTGTCAAGGACCGCGTTGGTGGCGGACGCCTGACGATTCTCGATGATGTGTCGCTCGTGGTTCAGCCTGGTCGGTTCGTGTGCCTGCTCGGCCCGAGCGGTTCTGGAAAATCCACGCTGCTCGCGGCACTCAGTGGCCGTGCCGCACCCGATCGCGGGCGTGTGCTGGTGAACGCTGCCGAACTGTATGACAACTTCGACGCGGTGAAGCGTGATCTCGTCGTGGTTCCTCAGAAGGATCTGATGTTCGACGCGCTCACCGTCGATCAGGCCCTCACCTACACGGCCCGATTGCGGCTACCACCCGACACCACGACTGACGACGTTCAGGATCAGGTCGATGAACTCGTGAAGACGGTCGGCCTCGAAGCCCGCAGGCATACCCGCATCCGCGATCTGAGCGGCGGGCAGTTGAAGCGGGTGAGCCTCGCGAACGAACTGGTCGGTCGGCCAACGCTGATCTTCCTCGATGAAGTCACATCGGGGCTGGATGAGCAGACGGATCGCGACATGATGGACCTGTTCCGCAGGCTTGCGGATTCCGGGAAGACGGTGGTATGCGTGACACACACGATGGCGAACGTGGAGCGTGCGTGTCACGCGGTTGTGGTGCTGGCACCGGGCGGCGTGCTGGCGTTCGCGGGAGCACCGACCGAGGCGAAGGAGCATTTCGCCGTCGAGCGGCTCGGCGACGTTTACGAGAAATTGCAGACGAAGCCGGCAGCCGAGTGGCGTGCGGGGTTCGAGAAGCACACGAACCACGCCATGTACACGGGTGAACCACCGGCCGACCGCGATGCGCCCGTGCAGGTGGACCGACCGGGATTGCCCGCACGCACACGAGAAGCGACACGGCAAGGCTGGGTGTTGTTTCGCCGCCGACTCGATCTGTTGCTGCAAGACGCAGCGGCACTTCTCACGCTCCTCGTGCAAACCGCCGTCGTTGCCGCGGCGCTCGGCCTCGTGTTCGGCGACCTGCGTGATGTCGAAAATCCACTCCTGCGAAACCAGGACGCGGTGACGCTGTATTTCCTCCTTGGCGTTTCGTGTTTCTGGTTCGGCTGCAACGGATCGGTGAAGGTTGTGGTCAGCGATCGACCGATTTACCGGCGTGAACGTGCGGTGAATCTGAGTCTCATGGGGTACGCGGCCTCGACGTTCGCGGTGTTCTGTGCGCTGGCGGTGGTGCAGGGGGCATTGCTGGCGGGAACTGTGTGGGCCGTGTGCCATCCGCCGGGGATGAGCCTTGAGATCTTTGGTGTGCTGTTGCTCGCTTCAGCATCGGGAACGGCGCTTGGGCTGGCGCTGTCGGCGAGTTCGAGTTCCGAGGGACAGGCAGTCGCGGCGGTTCCACTCGCACTGATCCCGCAGATCGTGTTTGGCGGAGCGATCGCGAAACTCACAGGCGTTGCACTCACCGTGGCGAAACTCGGCGTCGCGTGCTACTGGGTACATGAGGCCGTGATGCGATTGCTACCCGATGATGTGGTGCCACGCGCGGAGTCTGCGAAACCCGCACCGGCGGTCGTGGCGGTGTTTGCGCACCTGATCGTTTACGCGGCCGTCGCTGGTGTGGTGGTCTGGGTTCAGGACGCCCGACGGCGCAAACCACGGTGAGCACATCGGCCAGCGAGGGAGCCCGATCAGCAGTTCTGCCAAATGAACAGGGGACTATCTTCACTTGTTCCCTACACCAACGAAACACCTCTCCGCAGGTTTACCACCGAGAAAGCAAATGGACTTGAAGCCCTGGTTTCACCCGCCCGCTCAGGCAGCGGGGGACCGACCACAAACGCCCGCGGCAGCAATCGCTCAGTTGCTCGAAGGGAATCGTCGGTTATTGGCCAGCGCCGACGAGTGCGGTTGCAATGAGCTTTACCCCACCTCGCCACCACGGCAGATGCCATTCGGCGTCGTGCTGGGTTGCTCCGATGCCCGTGCCCCGTTGGAACTCGTGTTCGACGCGGCCCCCAACCAACTCTTCGTCGTCCGTGTCGCGGGGAACGTGCTGGGGGATGAGTGCCTCGGTAGCATCGAGTATGCGTTGTACAATTTCCCTGAATCGGTCAAGGTGCTGATCGTGATGGGGCACACCGGGTGCGGTGCGGTGGCAGCGGCGGTGAAGACTTACCTCAGTCCGAAGCATGCCGCGGGCATCGCATTCAGCCGGTCGCTGCGAAGCGTCGTAAACCACATCCTTGTTGCAGTTCGCAGCGCCGCCCTGTCGCTTGAGCAGGTGTGGGGCACCGACATCTTCGAACAACCGGGCTACCCCGAAGCACTGGCTGAACTCGCTGTCTCTCTGAACGCTGCGATGACTGCGTACCAATTACGGCTCGAGTTGCAGACTCACGAACTGCACGGGCCGGAGGTGGTCTACGGTGTATTCGATCTGGTGACAACGCGCGTGTCGGGTCCGACTGACCTCGATAACGTGTCGCTTTCGCCGGCTCCGAGCGACCCCAGCGAACTGGTCAATCTGGGTGTGCAACTGGCCCGCAGCACGGCCGTCACCCGGCACCTGAACCTGATCCGTGGTCCCTTCTCGGACGATACCTCATCACCCGCAGATTGACTCTCAACATGCCCGAACAAACAATCACCCTGATTCGCCGCGTGTTCCGCTTCCCAGTCCTGGGGAGACTCTGGAGATACATCGTCGCTGTGATCATTTACTCGGTCTTCGTTGTCCTGATCGCACAACAAGTTGTGCTCTTGGATGCAGGAGTCGACCGAACGGGCGAAGCCGCGATCGCAGGCGTTCTCTTCGGCTGGTTAATGGGCTTTCGCACCCAGACGGCCTACGCCCGCTGGTGGGACGGTCGCAGTCTGTGGGGGCAACTCGTCAACGATAGCCGTAACCTGATGCTGAAAGCGACGACCTACGTTCACGATCCGATCGATCAGGCGAAACTCGCATCGGCAATCACTCGTTTCGCTGAGGAATTGCGTGACCACCTGCGACGCCCTATCAAGTCGCCGGGTCCGCACCGACCCATGCTGGTGGCCGACGAGATCTTCCGCCTCATTCGCGGCTGGAACGAATCTGGGCAGATTGACGGCTACACATTCCTGACCCTCGATCAGCACGCGCAGCAGTTAATGAATGTGTGCGGTGCGTGCGAGAAGATCCGGTCGGCTCCGTTCCCGGCGTCGTATAGCGCTCTGCTTCGCAAAGGGATCGTGGGCTATCTCCTGTTCCTGCCCTGGATGATGACGGACGAGCATGGCTGGCTGACTGTTCCAGTCACTGTCATGGTGGCGTATGCTGTCGTGGGATTGGAGTTGATCGCCAGCGGGATGGACGATCCGTTCGGCTTCGATGGCGACGACTTGCCGATTGATGATATCGTCGAAACAATTCGCCGCGCGACCGCTGGCAGGGTAGTGGAGTAACGGCTCACGAACGCTCGTCGATGAGCCTGACGAGCGTGTCCCGGCAGACCCAATCTGTCTCCGAATAGCTTTTCATATCCGATACCCAATGCTAGTAGTGTTTTGGGTCAAATCGGTGAGCGAAATTCGAATAGCTCACCGAATCCTCGCTTCAGCCCCGAATGCGGTTACTTCCCGATGCAGAAGCGGCTGAAGATCCGGTCGAGCAAGTCGTTCGTGTACACAGCGCCGGTGACTTCGCCCAGTTGATCCAGTGCGGGGCGAAGGGCGGCGGCTACCAGTTCGGGCGGGTCGTTGTGGGCGACATGGTCCCGTGCCGCTCGCAGATGCTCGGCACACGACGCGATGTGATGTCGGCATCGGCTCTGACTTGGTGCCAGGGCAGGGCGGACCAGTGAGGCGACCCGATCCGTGAGCGCGGCAATCAGCATGGCAGTGCCGGCGGGGACGCTACACGGTATGAGCGATTCCAGAACAGTGGGCGGTTGCCCGCCGTTCGCCAGATCCCACTTCGTTCGAACGCGGATCACGTCTGCGCCGGTTGCGGTCAGTCGTGCGGAGTCCTCGGCGTTGAATTCGCCTCGCTCATCGCACCATAGAATCACGTCGGCCCGTGCGGTCGCGTCACGCCCAAGTCGCTGGGCTTGCTCCTCGATCGTGTCGAGCGAATCCTGCCAGCCGGCGGTGTCGATCAGTTCCACACGCACGCCACCCAGGTCGAGAAGCTTCGTGAGGTAATCGCGAGTTGTGCCTGGAACCGGGCTGACGAGCGCATCGCCCCCTGCCAGCGCATTGAACAGGCTGCTTTTCCCCGCATTCGGCAAGCCCACGAGCGCGACCCGTACAGCGCGACCGGAAACCGTGCGGTCATCAAGCTGTCGCAGGAGCATAGCCAGATGCGCGATGGCAGCGTCGAGGCGAGCGAGCGTTTCCGTGCGTCCAACGAACTCGATGTCTTCATCTGCGAAGTCGAGCGCCGCTTCGAGGTCAGCAAGGAGGTTCAGCAAGTCGTCGCGAAGAACCGAGAGCGGTTGCGAAACACCGCCTGCAAGTTGTGTTAACGCACTCTGGAGTTCCGCATCCGTGCCCGCCTCGATGACCGCATGAACGGCCTCGGCACGCGGCAAATCCTTCTTCCCCGCGAGGAACGCCCGCAGCGTGAACTCGCCTGCCTGGGCCGGTCGCGCTCCCGCATTCAACAGGTCCGCGACGAGTCGTTCGACCAGTGGCGGCGAACCGACCGTGTGAATCTCCGCGAGATCCTGGCCGGTGTATGATCGCGGCCCCGGGAAGAAGTACAGCGTCGCGGGCAGCGGCGAATACACCCCGGTGAGACGGAGGGAACCCAAACTCGCGTAGCCGCGACGCGGAGGAGGAACGCTCGCGCTCCGCTCCGAAGACTCCGCGTCGCGGCTAAACAGTTGGTCGATCACCGCGAGTGTGCGTGGTCCGCTGATGCGCACGATGGCTCGCGCACCCGACCCGGGAGCCGACGACACGGCAACAATGGTGTCGTCGGGATGCGGTAACGCAGACTTCTCGAACGACATCACGCCTCCCGATTCGTACACCGGCATTATCAGGATCAGTCGCCCGCAGGGACACACCATGACCGCAGCCGACGCTTACGCTGAATTGATTCGCCGGAGTAAGGAACTCGGGGTGCTGAACTCATGCGCCGCCGTGCTGAGCTGGGATCAGCATACCTGCATGCCCAGAAACGGGGCCGGGTTGCGCGGCGAACAAATGGCCTTCCTCGCCTCGCTGTCGCACCAAAAGTTCACCGACCCCAAGATTAACGAGTTGCTCACGGCAATCGAAGGTTCCGAGCTGGTCAAGGAACCCGAGGCAGACGCCACCGCGAACGTGCGTGAGATTCGCCGCGCATACGACCGCGCCACGAAGATCCCGGCGTCGCTTGTGGATGAACTGGCCCGCGTCACCACTGCGGCTCAACAAGCCTGGGAACAGGCCAAAAAGGCGAACCACTTCGCCACGTTCCGACCGCACCTGGAACGGATCGTCGAACTGAAACGGCAGGAAGCTGACGCCGTCGGATTCAAGGACCACCGCTACAACGCGCTGATCGAGGAGTACGAGCCGGGAACAACGGTCGCGGAACTGAAAGAGCTATTCGCCGGCCTGACGAAGCAACTGGTGCCCTTGATTCAGAAGGTCGCGCACAGCCCGAAGAAGCCGGATCGGAGTATTCTGGAGCGCGAGTTCCCGGTCGAGCGACAGAAGCTCTTCGCCGAATCGGCCGCGGCCGCGGTCGGGTTCAACTACGCTGCGGGCCGCCTCGATACGACTGCGCACCCGTTTTGCTCCGGATTTGGTCCGGGCGACTGTCGCATCACCACCCGCTACAACCCCCGGTTCTTCCCCGAGGCGTTTTTCGGCGTGATGCACGAAACCGGTCACGCACTGTATGAGCAGAACCTGCCTGCCGAGCACTTTGGCACACCGCTCGGCGTCGCGTGTTCATTTGGCATCCACGAATCGCAATCGCGCCTGTGGGAAAACCAGGTTGGGCGGAGTCGGCCGTTCTGGGATCACTTCCTGCCGCGACTCCGACAGGGGTTCCCGACCGCGCTGGCCGACGTGAGCGCGGAAGCGTTCCACTTCGCGATCAACGACATCAAACCGTCATTCATCCGGGTGGAAGCCGACGAGGCCACCTACAACCTCCACATCGCGTTGCGGTTCGAGTTGGAGCTTGCCTTACTGTCGGGGGATTTGGCAGTTGTCGATCTTCCGGACGCCTGGAATTCGCGCTTCACGGCTCTGTTCGGGTTGACCGTCCCCGATGATGCCCGCGGTTGCCTGCAGGATATCCACTGGAGCTTCGGTGGGCTGGGCTACTTCCCAACTTACACCCTGGGAAACCTTTACGCGGCGCAATTCATGGTGGCCGCGAAACATCATATGGGGGCGGAATCTTTGTCGGAAGACCTGCGGCGTGGGGAGTTTGGTCGCCTCAAAGACTGGCTGGTGAAGAACATACATCAACACGGACAGCGGTATCGCGCAACTGAATTATGCCGAAAAGCGACAGGAAGTTCGCTGTCACCGGAATCCTTCGTGCATTACCTAAATGAAAAATGTTCCGAATTCCACGGTGTGTGCTAGACTAACAAGTGACCATTAGCGTCATTGCGACTCGTGTTGCCGGCTTGTCGCTTAATCACCGCTTCGATTCCACCAATCGAACTAACACGAGCGGATTTGCTGGCATAGGATGTGCAAAGCCCACGGCGGGGAGGCGTTCGCCCCGCTTGCCCCCTAATGGGAAAAACTGACGTCATGCTTCCTACCAGTACCCCAGACGCCCGTGAACTTGCGGACGACGTGAAGGGCACTGTGTCCGCGCAAGCAGCCGACACTCAGACCCTTCCACACCTCCAACGGGAGATTCCAACTCCCCCACCAAGCGAACCCGCGCCCCCACCAGAGACAGGCACCCGGGTCGGAACCTACGTCCTGCGCGAAAAGCTGGGCGAAGGCGTCTCGTGCCATGTGTTCTGCGGGTGGGACGAGGCACTTCAGTGCCGAGTCGCGATGAAGATCCTGAACTGGGCGAACGTTTACGACCGATCCGCCGCCCTCAAGCAACTCCGGATGGAAGCGGCCGCTCTGGCGCGAGTGAAGCATCCGCGCGTCGTCCGCTTCATCGATTTCGGTTTCGATCCCCGCTGGCCCTACCTCGTCACCGAATTCTTCGACGGGCAACCGCTCGGGGAACTGCTTCGGTCCGGCGGGGCGTTGCCGCCGACGTGGTCTCTGCACATCATCTCGCAGATGGTGGATGCGCTCGGTGCTTGCTGGCGTTCCGGTCTCGTTCACCGCGACGTGAAGCCCGATAACATCATGATCGGGGCCGACGGCAACATCAAACTGATCGACTTCGGTCTGGCAAAGGCCGATGCCCTCCAGGCCGCCCGCGAGAATCTTGGAGCGGAACTGGCTGGCACCGCCGCATACATCTCACCGGAACAGGCCAAGGACGCAAGTCTGGTCGATCTCCGGGCCGACATCTACTCGCTGGGTGTGACGCTATATGAAGCGCTGACGGGCCGGTTGCCATTCGAGGGCCGGAACCGAATGCAGGTGATCTTCCAGCACCTGAACACCCCACCCGTTCCCCCGATCCAGCGAGTTCCCGAGATTCCCGCACTGGCCAGCGACGTCTGCCTGTGGATGCTCTCGAAGGACCCCAACGACCGCCCACAGAACTACGAAGAACTCCGCCAGGCGTTCGATACCGTCATGAGTGTCGTCCGCTAAGTGCTGAGCAACGATCCACGAAACACACCAACCCCCGGGAAACCGGGGGTTGATCGTTTCCCACACATTGCCAGCTACTCCGCATGGCCTGAAATCAGGGTATCGTCTCGGGATGAGCAGAGGGTCGGACTCAAACGTCGTGGTGAGCAAGACCGGCGAGTTGATTCTGTTGGATGCCAAGGCGAATGATTACACAGAGTTTAGTCGAATCGCGGCTCTTGGGAAGGATGAGAAGGGGGTGTATGCTCATCCGGCGTTCGTCGATACTCGAATCGATCTCCGTGGCAGTTCCTCACTCGTTTGCTTCGCTCTCGGTCCTTGAAACATCCCCGGAATGGCGGGAGCCAGCATTCCTAAAATCGTGAATGAATTTCACGAAGAAACTACCCACAGCCATGATAATCAACGAGTGCATGGAAGCAGCCGATTCGTTGATTTGGAACTGCCATGTGATCCTGACGAGGTTGTTGGGTTGTTGATTCTGTCTGGTGGTCTTTTGCGAGGGTTGCAAGGTCCCGCTCGCTTTGCTTGAGGTTGGTTGAAAACGCACCGCCAAGAGTGTCGGTGCCACCAGTTCCCCAATATCTGGGGAACGAGTCGAAGCCCATCGCCCCATCGCGACGAAGTTCTCCGTCGCCTTCATCTAAATTCGATACCGAGTATCCGCGAAGTCTACAGTGGTGTGTCCCGATGACCTCACGCCAGCGGGAAATTGAATGGTATTCCGGAGCACAGCAAGTCATCCTCAAGTGAATGGATCGGAGCAAGGACGCCGACGTTCAATAATCGTTTCTTGGCTGTTCTTCATCGCATGGAGCTGAGATATGTCTCGTTATCATCATCAGAATCGTGGATTTACACTGATTGAGTTGCTCGTAGTAATCGCGATCATCGCCATCCTGATTGGGCTGCTGCTGCCTGCCGTGCAGAAGGTCCGGGAGGCTGCTGCCCGGGCTCGGTGCAGCAACAATCTGAAACAGGTTGGCCTCGCGATGCACGCCCACCATGACACGAAGGGCAAGTTGCCCCCCGGCGGTGCGATGGATCGCGCCCCATTCGGAGTCGTTCCTGCTAGCGGTAGCGGCTACGGAGGGAGTTCCTGGTACGTCTACCTTCTCCCGTACGTTGAACAATCAGCTCTCTACACCAACTGGCAGTTCTACGGCCTGAACACTTCTGCTGCGGGTTCGGGATATCTCAGAAACTCCCGGTCCCTGAGCTGGGAACCTTCCCATTCAGCCCAGTATGAAGGCGAGTTGCCGGAAGTCCACTTTTTTCCGGGGTCCATTGCTTGAATTCACCAACTGCACCAGCAGTA
>Ga0105047_10018622_pt1 | contig 10753 bp, 9 predicted proteins | sample MAT04_FD_78384 | JGI IMG/M metagenome (GOLD analysis project Ga0105047, IMG submission 78384) | Freshwater microbial communities from Lake Fryxell liftoff mats and glacier meltwater in Antarctica - MAT-04 (megahit assembly) | ecosystem: Environmental > Aquatic > Freshwater > Ice > Liftoff...
ACATTATAAAAGTTTGATTTATGAAAAAAGCCTTAAATACAGAGTTTCTGCGCTACCGCACGATTGCATCGTGTGGTAAAAAAAACCAAATATTTAATTTATGAGCCGAAGTTATAAATTTCATAGTCCAGAGGGGGTATATTTTATAAGTTTTGCAGTAGTTGATTGGATGGATGTTTTTACTAGGAATGAATATAGAGATATAATTATTGATAGTTTGCATTATTGCCAGAGAGAAAAGGGTATGGAGGTATTTGCTTGGTGTATAATGACAAGTCACATTCACTTGATTTTTAGAAGTATAAAAGGCCAAAGGCCAGAGTTGCTTTTAGGTGATTTTAAGAGATTTACCAGCAAGGCTGTAGTTGAAGCAATAAAAAATAATCCAAATGATAATCGAAGGGAATTCTTCCTCGAACAATTTGAAAAAGCCGGTAATAAATCTTCAAATGTTAAGAATTTTCAATTTTGGAGACATGACAACAAACCTATCGAGTTGTGGAGTAATAAAGTAATTGATGAGAAAATAAATTATATTCATAATAATCCAGTTAAAGCAGGCGTTATTTTTCGACCAGAAGATTATGAATATAGCAGTGCCAAAGATTATTGTGGAGAAAAGGGAAAGTTAGCAGGAGTAATTGTAGTAAAATAACTTACCACCGCTACCGCACGATTTCATCGTGTGGTAAAACATTATAAAAGTTTGATTTATGAAAAAAGCCTTAAATACAGAGTTTCTGCGCTACCGCACGATTTCATCGTGTGGTAACATGCACCACACGATGAAATCGTGCGGCAGCGGTAGGCACCACACGATGAAATCGTGCGGTAGCGGTGAAGTCGAAAAATTCAATAAGTTTGATTTATGAAAATTGCCGTAAATACAAGGCTCCTGATAAAAGATAAACTCGATGGAATTGGATGGTTTACATTCGAAACTCTTCGTAGAATTTGTCATTCTCATCCTGAACATGAGTTTATTTTTTTATTTGACAGGCCATGGAATCCTGAATTTATTTTTAGTAAAAATGTTACCCCGGTAGTTATTGGTCTCCCGGCCCGCCACCCGTTTTTATGGTTTATCTGGTTTGAATTTTCAGTTCCCCGGGCACTAAAAAAATACAAAGCTGACATTTTTCTATCTCCGGATGGGTACCTTTCTTTAAGAACGAAATGCCCGTCTGTTGCAGTAATTCATGATATTAATTTTTTTCACCGGCCAAAGGATCTTCCTATATTATCAAGATGGTACTACAATTTCTTTTTCCCCCGATATGCAAGAAAAGCGCAGAGAATTGGAACCGTCTCGGAATTTTCAAAATCGGATATTTCAGATTCTTACCACATCTCCCCCGAAAAAATAGATGTGATGTACAATGGTGCCAATGAGTTATACCGGCCTATTGATTCTGAAAGCCAGAAACGATGCCGGGAAAAGATTACAGAAGGAAAACGGTTTTTCATTTTTATAGGGACTTTGCATCCGAGGAAAAACCTTGTAAATTTGTTACTGGCATTCGATTCATTCAGCAAAGCATCAAACAAAGAGTTTAAATTAGTTATTGTGGGAGCCAGATTCTTTCTGACCTCTGAGCTGGATAGAGTTTACAAATCCATGAAATACAGCAAAAATGTGATATTCAGCGGACGGCTTGAGCCACAGGAGTTGGCAACCACACTTGCCTCTGCAGAAGCTCTTACCTTTGTTCCTCATTTCGAGGGATTTGGAATCCCGATAATAGAAGCAATGAACTGTGATGTACCGGTAATTGCCTCCAATGTTACTTCTCTGCCTGAAGTGGCCGGTGATGCTGCAATTTTCTGCAATCCATCAGATGTTGAAGATATTTCGAAAGCAATGAAACGTATTGTTTTTGAACCCGGTTTAAGAGAGGATTTGATTAACAAGGGAAGTGTCCGGCGAATGAGATATAGCTGGGATTCTACTGCTAAGAATCTATGGGAGATGATTGAGAAATTGTAAAAAGCACGATGCTAAAATCCTATCTAAATAAAAAATTTATAGAGGCCGGATGCGATGAAGCGGGCAGGGGTTGTCTGTCAGGACCAGTAGTTGCGGCAGCAGTTATTCTTCCAAAAAACTTCAAACACCCGGTATTAAACGATTCCAAGCAACTTACTCATAAGCAGCGCGAAATGCTTAGGGTGGTTATTGAAAAAGAGGCAGTTTGCTGGGCTATTGGAATGTGCTCCCCCGAAGAAATCGACGACATTAATATTCTGAATGCATCCTTTTTGGCGATGCACCGGGCGGTTGAAAAATTATCGGTTATTCCCGAGCATCTTCTTATTGACGGTAATCGATTTAAACCCTTTTCCGGAATTCCGCATACTTGTATTATTAAGGGTGATGGTAAATATTTGTCGATTGCAGCGGCATCTATTCTTGCAAAGACCTTTCGCGATGATCTGATGCTGAAATTACATCACGAAAACCCTCATTACCGCTGGGATTCGAACAAGGGATATGGCACAATTGCCCATCGTGAGGCGATTGCGAAATTTGGAACTACCGAACACCATCGGATGTCGTTCCGATTGTTAGATCAGCAACTACAGATAAATTTCAAATAAAAAAATCCGCAAAACAGGCATAACCTGATTCTGCGGATTAATTGTAGTATTTCTTTTGTACTTGTTCTTAGAAAGCAACCCCAAGGGTTATTCCGAATCTGAAACCAAAACCATCGAAACTTCCTAAATCAAAATTTCCTGAAGTACCTGAATCAACTTGCAGTTTACCAACTGAATAGGAGGGTCCGAGGTATGCTTCAAGAGTGATTACATCTTTTAGAAGAGTCTGAGCACCAACAACCAAAGCCCCACCAAATGTGGAATAGGCAGCCTTATCAGTTGAACCATCATCAGTTAGTTTGAAATTAGAATATCGCAATCCGGGTGCAAGGTAAATTCCTTTGGGAGCAGGTGTTTCTGAAAGGTAAAATCTTGCTTCAGGAGTAAGAGCAAATCCACTGAAATTTGTTGTGCCTACGTTTATTCCAGTATAGAAAAAACCCAACTGCATACCTTTGTTTTCATCAAAAAGATGTTCATAAGACAACCAGTAAGTTTTTACCAATGGACTGAAAATGTTGGTTTTTACAACATTCGATTTGGTCTGTGCCGAAGCTCCAATTCCAAATACCACAAGTAGTATAGCAATTAAAGAGGTTTTTAATTTGTTCATAGTGTTCAATGTTTGGTTTAAAAGGTTAAAAAGTTAATCAAATGTAAAAATTATCAATTAATAAAAATCGTTTATTTATTTTTTAATATTAACAATCAGTGCGAGTTCATCAAGTTGTTCCTGTGAAATTATGCCCGGAGTGTTAATCATCGTATCTCTTCCTGAATTATTTTTGGGGAAAGCAATTACGTCACGGATGGAATCTAATCCTGCGAACATTGCTGCCAAACGGTCGAATCCAAAAGCAATTCCTCCGTGGGGAGGAGCTCCGTAGCGGAATGCATCCATAATAAAACTGAATTTACGTTTTACCTCATCCTCGCCCATTCCCAGGTTTTTGAACATCAGTTTCTGCACCTCAGTATCATGAATTCTGATGGATCCACCTCCAACTTCAACACCATTTATAACCATGTCGTATGCTTTAGCTCTGACTTTACCGGGATCAGTGGTAAAATATTCCATATCCTCTTCCATCGGGGATGTGAAAGGATGATGCATTGCATAAAACCGTTTTGTAGCTTCATCCCATTCAAGAAGAGGGAAATCGATTACCCATAAAGGTTTGAAAATGTTTTTATCACGAAGGCCCAGACGGGTGCCCATTTCCAGACGAAGTTCGTTTAGTGCATTAAGCGTTTGTTTTTTGTCACCAGCCATTACAAAAATCATGTCCCCATTTTTTGCATGTAGCTTTGTTGCCCAGATTTTGAGTTCGTCGGGACTATAAAATTTGTCGACAGAAGATTTTACCGATCCGTCTTCGTTTACTTTAGCATAGATGAGCCCTTTAGCACCAATCTGCGGTTTTTGCACAAATGCAGTAAGCTCGTCAATTTGCTTACGTGTATATTCAGCGCAGCCTGTAGCGCATATTCCACCTATGTATTCAGCAGAATCAAACACTTTAAAATCCTTACCTTTTACAATGGAAGTCATTTCCGAAATTTGCATTTCGAAACGAATATCCGGCTTATCGCATCCGTATTTTTCCATCGCATCCTGAAAGGACATACGAGGGATATTTTGTTCAAAATCCACACCTTTTACTTCACGGAACAGGTGTGAGATAAGCCCTGCAAATGTTTCAAGAATATCTTCACGGTCAACGAATGCCATTTCGCAATCGATCTGAGTAAACTCAGGCTGACGATCGGCGCGTAGATCCTCATCCCTGAAGCATTTAACGATCTGAAAATAACGGTCCATTCCGGCAACCATAAGCAATTGCTTCAAGGTTTGAGGGGATTGAGGAAGAGCATAAAACTCACCCTGATTCATGCGTGAAGGAACAACAAAGTCGCGTGCACCCTCAGGAGTTGAATTAACGAGGACTGGAGTTTCGATCTCCAGAAAATTTAGAGAACTCAGGTATTTGCGAGTTTCCTGTGCCATTTTGTGGCGTAGTTCAAGATTTTTCCTAACTACTTCACGTCTGAGGTCCAGGTAACGGAACTTCATTCTCAGGTCATCTCCACCGTCCGATTTTTCTTCAAGAGTAAAGGGAGGAGTAATGGATTTGCTAAGTACACGAAGCAGATCAACAGTAATTTCGATTTCTCCGGTTGAGATCTTAAGGTTTTTATTACTACGTTCAGTAACAATTCCAGTAGCCTGAATCACAAACTCACGGCCCAGTTCTCTTGCCTGCTTGCAGATTTCCGCATTGGTATCCATATTAAAAACAAGCTGAGTAATGCCATAACGGTCGCGCAGATCGATAAAGGTCATTCCGCCAAGGTCACGTGAGCGATGAACCCAGCCGCTAAGGGTAACTTTTGAGCCGATTTTCGAGGTATTCAGTTCTCCGCAGGTATGTGTTCTGTACATTTAATGAGTTTTAGGAGTTTTTGTGCCAGTTTTGCATTTTTGGGATAAGCCATCTTTTTTCAAAGGAATATCAGGCAAATCCAAAATCGACAAAAGGCTAAATTTGTTATATTTGACCTGCGAAATTAGCAAGAAATTTTTGAATAGCCATTGACATATTTCAATGCAATAATGAATTTTTCGAATTAAAGAGAATTGAAGGCCGCAATTTAATCTTAGAATTTTCAGCTTAACTATTTTTCAAATCCATATAAATGAACTATCCCTTATATTCAGATGAATTCTTCATGAACGAAGCCCTCCGTGAATCCAGGAAAGCTTTTGATGAAGATGAGGTACCCGTGGGAGCTGTAATCGTTTCTCAAAACACCATCATCGCACGAAGCCATAATCTCACTGAGACACTCTGTGACGTTACCGCACATTCAGAAATCTTAGCGATTACCTCAGCAGAAAACTATCTTGGGAGTAAGTATCTGGATGGGTGCACCATGTATGTAACACTTGAACCCTGTCTTATGTGCGCTGCAGCAACAAAATGGGCGCAATTAGGGAGGTTGGTGATTGGTGCACCTGACATCAAAGCTGGGTATAGCCTAATCGGAGGAGCTGTTTTGCATCCGGCGACAGAAGTGGCAACAGGGGTTTTGAAAGAAGAATCGGCGGAATTGTTAAGGGAGTTTTTTAGGGGGAAGAGGTGAAAAACCCCCGTATTCTTACCTGATTTCCCCCCTGGTTTTTTAATTTTCTTTCTAAAAACAACTACTTTAAAAAAAATGATTTACATTTGTTTGGAAAAGTATCTGAATTATGAAGAGTTTGAGTTACTGTACACTACTTATAATTGCATTCTGCTTTACAAGCAATGTTGATGCACAGCGTTGGAAAGCCAGAAGGTATGAGGCTGTGTTTGGCATTGGCTCTGCAAATCAGTATGGGGATATCGGCGGTACAATGACTGAGAAAAACTTGTATGGGCTTAAGGATATTCAGTTGGCAAAAACAAGACCCTCAATGGCATTCGGGGCGAGGTATAAGATTAATGCATTAATGGCCACTAAATTAAATCTATATACTGGGTTTTTAACCGGCTCAGATGTAGGATCAAAAAATGCAGGAACACGCGATTATTCTTTCAAATCAACGATTTTTGAATACTCACTTCAGTATGAGTATTATATTATATCTGAAGTTCGTGAACTATCCTCCGGGGCCTTGTACAACAGGAAAGGGATGGTAAATGATTATTTTAATATTAACGTTTATCTTTTTGCCGGGTTCGGCGGAGTTTTTTCCAATGCAAAAGTTACTGATTATAGCAATGCAAATGAGGGAGGTAATGATAGATATAAGGAATATGATAGTAAGGGATATTTAATTCGCGATTTATATACCCAAAGCACAGAATTTGATGTCGTTAGTGGACTTTATTCAATCATTGGTACAGAGAATAATCGATCGAAGTCAGGCTTAGTATTTCCGGTAGGTATTGGTGCAAAGTATATCTGGACAAAAGACTGGTCCTTCGGGGTGGAATTCGGAAGAAGATTTACCAATTTCGATAAGCTAGATGGATACTCTGCGCAAAACCCTGGATTGAAGATTGAAAATAAATCAAAAGACGTTTACGATTTCATGTCATTCAGCGTCATTTATAGGATTCCTACTGATAGAAGGGGACTTCCAATCTTTGGTAATCGAGCTGCAGTCAGAGAATAGCTTATCACTTTTTTCCCCACAACTACCTTTCTGATATTATTTCCTGGAAATCTATTTTCAACCATTATTTGAATTTCTGACAATTTAATTTTCCAATACTTTTTTATTCAAACTGCCAGCTGCTTTTAAAGATAGATTTTTCAATATTGCTCGGTAGTTTTCATAAAACCAATCAATTGCACTCCGTGGCTACACTCTTATAACCAAAGATAAATTTAATCTACTAAAACTTTATTTGAGTTCTTTAGGCGATTGATAATCAGCTGTTCATAAGAAATTGGGATACGATAAAATTCTTTCGTTTATCTTCCAAAACCTTGCATTCATCAGGATTTTTTGTAAATTTGGACTTGGAACTCTGAAATTCCGAAATCTCAAAGCAACAAAGTAACGCAATGAGCGATGTCGGATTTTTTGATTTTTGTATGCTTGGTCGCATAATATTAATGTGACTGAGAGGGCGAAGCTGTACCAAAACAGGATGAAAAGATTTTCGAAATTCATTCAATTATTTGAGATCATTAGTAAATTTGCTAAACAGAAATAGCAAAGATTAATTACAGATACATGGAAGAAAAAAAGTTAGTATGGGTTTCTGCCAGAGTTTTCATATTCATTACATTAACCTTGGCATTATTCTCCTCCTGTGTGCCAAACAGAAAAATTACATACTTACAGTACAAAGATGAATTAAGCCAGCTAAAAACAATCCCTATCGACACAATAATAAGGGAGTATGTTACCGGTCCTTATGAATACAGGCTTCAGGCAGATGATCAGGTTATGATAATGATTTCATCTTCAACGCCTGACGAGTATAATCCTTATAGTTTAGCGGATAATAATATGACAGGTAGTAATATAAGCAATATGGGGGCATCTTCATTAATGGGATACAGGATTGGCCCTACAGGTTATCTTAACTTACCCATTATAGGCAGCCTTAAAGCATCAGGAATGACACTTTACGAATTGCAGGATACAATTACAGTACTTGCAAGAAAAGATCTGGAAGAACCTTCAACAAGAGTTAACCTGATCAATTTCCGTTATACAATCATAGGTGAAGTAAATGGAATAGGTACTAAACAAACCAGTGATTACAATTTGTCTATGTTACAGGCTATGTCTGGTGGACCTGAAGAATACGGGGATCTTTCCCGAATCAAGGTTATCCGGAAAATCAATGATAAGAGCTATGTTTTTTATGTAAATTTATTGGATGAGAATTTCCTTGCCAGTGAATTTTATTATGTTCACCCGAATGATGTCATCGTTGTTTCTCCAATGAAGAGACGTCTGCTCATGCAAAACGTTCCTCAGACGCTGGGATTTGTCGCATCAACTTTGTCACTGGTTTTAACATTGTTTACCCTCATTACGGTTAATAAATAGATATTTATAATGAATCGGCCAACTCCTTCCACTTCGAATGCTCAAAAGTGGATTGTTCAGAAGCTGCTTTTGCGCTTAATGCGGAACTGGCAGTGGATTACCATTTTTGTATTGGTGAGTATTGTTACAGCATTTATTACAAATAGATACAGCAATAAGATATATGAGAGTCAGGTAAGAGTTGTTAAGGGAAATGAAGATGTGTCTGCTGATGGAGCAGCATTTATTTTGGGGAATAACCGGTACAACAGCATTTTAAATACCGAGTATGAGAGAGCTTTCTTTACATCTACCCCAATTCTTGATAAAGTGATTCTTGATCTAAACCTGCAAGTTTCATATTATTCTCAAGGGTATGTCAGAACTTATGAGCGATTTGGCGAATTACCGATAACTTTATTATTTGAAGTCGAAGGGAATAAAATACCGTATAGCATTCCGTTCAGAATCATTTTAACTAATGAAAACGATTTTACCCTCTCATCTGAACAAGCTGAATGGAAACAAATTCTTCAAGGTAAAACATTCACTTTTGGAGAATCATGCTATATCGATGGATTCAGATTTGTTCTCCGCAAAAATTATCCTATTGAAAACCGTGGCGACTGGCTCTTTAAGATTAATCAGATTTCAGATTTAATAGGGTTTTATAAAGGCAGCATTCGTGTTGACGTTTCTTCCCAATATGGGCGGGAAGCTATGTTACGATTATCAATGCTCAGTGCAGTACCTGAAAAGGATATTGTAGTGCTAAATCGATTGGTCGAAGAGATTCGTGTTCGTGATGTACAAAGAAAAGTTGAAAGCAGTGGCAGAACCTTAAGTTTTATTGATGCACAGGTGAAATCCGTTTCTGATTCAATGGAATATCTGTCTAAAAAGTTGCGTGATCAAAAGTTGGACAATAAAGAGTTATTAGCCGGTTCATCCGAAGTTTTTACACGTATTTCATCTCTTGAGGATAAAAAAGCTGAGCATATACTGGCAAATCATTACTGTGATTATCTTACAGAGTATATTGACACGAGAAGCAATGAGGATATTATAGCTCCATCCATTCTTGGAGTAAATGATGCATTGCTCAATAGCCTTCTTAACCAATATATCGACATGAAGCTAAAAGAAAGGCTTGATGCGCAACTTAATCTTACTTCTAGAGTGTATCAAAAGGAGAGGGAGAAAAGAATGCGAGAGTTAGGTACCCTTGAGGATGTTGTAAAAGAAAGCATTATAAGCGTCAAACAATCAAATAAAATGCAGATTGAGGAATGTGATCGCCAGATTGCTGAGTATATAAGGTCTGCCCGCGCAACAATGAATGAAGAGATTATATTCAGTGATAATCAAAGGCTTTATTCAATGAATGAAAAGGTCTTTACACTTTTATTGGATAAAAAGGCCACAGCAGGTATCAGTCGTGCAGCCCTCATCTCAGATTACCGGCTACTCGAATCAGCTTCTTTTAACGCAACTCCCCTTCAGCCTAAATCATCACGTAATTATTTAGCTGCCTTAGCTTTAGGACTGCTCATACCAATTGCATTCTTGTTTGAAAGAACGTTGACAAAAAATAATCTTTTATCACTTTCAGAATTGGAAGAGCTGATTCATATTCCAGTATTAGGCATGATTGGGAATAACCCGAATCCCACTGTTGTAAAAGATGAACCCAAAAGTCTCGTAGCAGAAAATTTCCGTACTCTCCGATCCAATTTAAAATATATCAAAGAGGGAAGTGATCGTTTGGTTTTACTTGTAACTTCTTCAATAACTGAAGAGGGGAAGAGTTTTGTAACCTCAAATTTAGGGTATGCACTTGGTTTGCAGGGGAAAAAGACAATTGTTATTGGCGCTGACTTGCGCAAGCCTACTCTTAAAGCCTACTTTGGTAAAAATCCCGGTCCGGGTTTAAGTGAATATTTATCCGGTCAGGTTGAAATAAATGATATCATATACCAAAGTGAAGACCCTAATCTTTTTTACATTCAATCTGGTCCTGTTCCACCAAATCCTGCAGAACTATTATCAGGTCATCGCATGGCTGATCTCATCACCAAACTAAGAGAAGATTATGCATATGTCCTTCTGGATACCCCACCGGTTGGCACAATCAGCGATGCAGCTGAGCTTTTTGAATTGGCAGATGCAATTATTCTTGTTACCCGTCAGGAAGTTACTCCGGTTGCGGCATTGCAGCAGCTAAATTACTTCTTCGACAAAGCCAGCATGGCCAAAACAGTAATTTTATTTAATGGAGTGAAAATGGGAGGGGGATATGGGTATTATGGGTATCGGTTTGGATATGGGTATGGGTATGGGGAGTATTACAGGAGTTAACATTTGATAAAAGTTACCTGATACGTATCTTTGTTAATACTTCAAAACACCTAGCGAGAAGGTTAAAGGTTAAGCGGTTCTCAACCATTACCTAAACCTAAAAAGGCTAAGGTTAAGGTTAAGCGGTTCTCAACCATTACCTAAACCTAAAAAGGCTAAGGTTAAGGTTAAGCGGTTCTCAACCATTACCTCAACCTAAAAAGGCTAAGGTTAAGGTTAAGCGGTTCTCAACCATTACCTCAACCTAAAAAGGCTAAGGTA
>Ga0105047_10018623_pt1 | contig 10753 bp, 7 predicted proteins | sample MAT04_FD_78384 | JGI IMG/M metagenome (GOLD analysis project Ga0105047, IMG submission 78384) | Freshwater microbial communities from Lake Fryxell liftoff mats and glacier meltwater in Antarctica - MAT-04 (megahit assembly) | ecosystem: Environmental > Aquatic > Freshwater > Ice > Liftoff...
ACCACCTTGGCCCACTTGTCCTGCTCGCTGCGGATGAACTGGGCAAATTTTTCGGGCGTGCCGCCGCCGTCCTCGGCGCCGTAGGTGTCCATTTTTTCCTGCACGTCGGGCATCGCCAGGATGGTGTTGACGTCGCGGTTGATCTTCTGGACGATCGCTGCCGGCAGCTTGCCCGGCCCGGCCAGGCCGTACAAGGTGGTGGCATCAAAGCCGTCGAAGCCCTCCTCGGCCATCGTCGGCACGGTCGGGTGGCCTTTGGCGCGTTTCAAGCGGGTCTGGGCTATGGCCTGCACCCGGCCGTTCTTGACGTGCGGCGTGGCCGCCGTCATGGTCTCGAAGCTGAACTGGATCTGGCCGCCGATCAGGTCCGTCAGCAGCGGGCCGCTGCCCTTGTAGGGCACGTGCAGCGCGTCCACCTTGGCGCGCAGCTTGAACATCTCCAGCGCCAAATGCTGGGCCGACCCGGCACCGGCCGAGCCAAAGCTCACCGCACCCGGCTTGGCCCGGCACAGCGCCACGATGTCCTTGACCGACTTGACACCCTGCGCCGGGTTGGCGATCAGCAAATTGGGCGTGACACCCACCAGCACGATGGGCGTGAAGTCACGCTCGGTGCTGTAGCGCAACTTGGGCTGCAAGGCCGGGGCCAGCGCGTGGCTGTTGATGTGCGCCATCAGCAGCGTGCTGCCGTCGCTGGGCTGGGTGGCCACGTACTCGGCCGCGATCACCCCGGCCGCGCCGGCCTTGTTCTCGACGATGACCTGCTGGCCCCACATCACTGTCAACTTTTGCGCTACCACCCGCGCCAGCGCGTCGGTGCCGCCGCCTGGAGGGAACCCGACCAGGATGCGGACCGGCGCCGACGGCCATTCCTGGGCCCGCAGCGTGGGCGTCGCCAGGGTGGTGGCCAGTGCGCCGCTGGCGGCGATGAAGGATCGTCTTTGCATGGGGATGTCTCCGGTGGGGTCGGGTGGCTGCGGTGAAGGATGCGGGTGGCTGCGGGTGGCTGCGGTGGTGGGACGGTGCCCGCTGCGCTGTCAGGCGGAGGCCGGCGTTGCCGCCGCCACCGGATGCGCCGCAAAGTAGTCCATCGCCGCCGCCACGCCACTGGCGGCCAGCGCCACACCGCTGAGCTTCAGGCCCATCTCGCAGCCACACAGCGCGGCCATCAGCGTCAAATCGTTGCAGTCACCCAGATGGCCGATGCGGAACATGCGGCCCTTGACCTGGCCCAGGCCGGTGCCCAGCGACAAGTCGAACCGGTCATGGATGAGTTTGCGCACCGCGTCGGCGTCGATGCCTAACGGCAGCACCACGCCGGTCAACACCGGCGAAACCACCGCCGGGTCGCTGCACTGGATCTGCAGCCCCCAGGCGGTGACAGCGGCACGCACCCCGGCGGCCCAGCGCTGGTGGCGGGCAAATACCGCCGGCAGGCCGCCCTCCAGCAGCATGTCCAGCGCCTCGCTCAGGCCGTAGAGCAGGTTGGTGCTGGGGGTGTAGGGCCAGTAGCCGCTGGCATTCATCGCCAGGATCTCGTCCCAGGCCCAGAAGGCCTTGGGCAGGCGCGACGTCTTGCTGGCGGCTATTGCCTTGGGTGATAGCGCGTTGAAGCTGATGCCCGGCGGCAACATCAGGCCCTTTTGCGAGCCGCTGACCGTCACGTCCACACCCCAGGCGTCGTGCCGGTAGTCGGCACTGGCCAGGCCGGAGATCGAATCGACCATCAGCAGCGCCGGATGGCCGGCGGCGTCGATGGCCCGGCGCACGGCGGCGATGTCGGAGGTGACGCCGGTGGAGGTCTCGTTGTGCACCACGCACACCGCCTTGATGGTGTGGCCGGCATCGGCCCGCAACCGGGCCTCGATCTGGTCGGCCTGCACACCGCGCCGCCAGCTCAGCGGCAGGCCGGCGGCATCGTTACCGGCGCTGCCGATGAACTCGGGCGCCAGGCCCAGGCGCAGCGCCAGCCGCTGCCAGAGGGCGGCAAAGTGGCCGGTCTCGAACATCAGCACCGCGTCACCCGGCGACAAGGTGTTGACCAGCGCCGCCTCCCAGGCGCCGGTGCCTGACGCCGGGTAGACGATCACCGGGTGCACGGTCTGGAACACCTGCTGCAGGCCGGCCAGGATCTTGAGCCCCAGCACGCCGAACTCGGGCCCGCGGTGGTCAATGGTCGGCAGGCTGATGGCGCGCAGGATGCGGTCGGGCACCGGACTGGGGCCGGGGATTTGCAAAAAGTGCCGTCCGGTGGGGTGCTGGTCAAGTTTCATGGTCGTCAAAGCTCCGGTATCTGGTCGGAAGTTTTGCATACAAAATTGGTTTGTCCATGCAGAATACCCTGTAGTTGCCCCTGTCAATTCAGGACTTTTTTGTACACAAACTGGCGCCAAGCCCCAGGCATCACCATGGCCGACACCCATTCCCTGCCCCGTCCGGTGCTGCACCAGGCGGTGGCCCTTCGGCTGCGCCAGCGCATCGTCGAGGGCCAGCTGGCGCCCGGCGACAAGCTCAACGAGCGTGAGCTGAGTGAATCGCTGCAGGTCTCAAGAACACCGCTGCGCGAGGCCATCAAGATGCTGGCCGCCGAGGGCCTGGTCGAGCTGCTGCCGAACCGAGGCGCGGTGGTGGCTGTGATGTCGGCGCAAGACGTGACGGACACCTTCGAGCTGATCGCCGCCCTTGAAGGCCAGGCCGGCGAGCTGGCAGCGCAGCGCATCACACCTGCCGCATTGGCCGAGGTGCAGGCGCTGCACTACGAGATGCTGGCGGCCTTTACCCGGCGCGACCTGCCCACCTACTACCGGTTCAACGCGCTGATCCACAGCCAGATCAACGCAGCCGCCGGCAACCGGGTGCTGACGCAGACCTGGGCCAACATCAACGCCCGGCTGCAGGCGCTGCGCTTCCGGTCCAACTTCGACGAGGCCAAATGGCAGCGCGCGATGGCCGAGCACGGCCAGATGATCGAGCTGCTGGCCGCCAGGGACGCCGACGGCCTGCGCCAGCTGATGGCCACCCATTTGCTGCACAAGCGGGATGCGGTGCTGGAGTTGATGCGCGAGGGGCGGCTTGATGGGCGACTCGACGTCACCGATGCCATGGCCCACAAAGTTGCGGCCAGAAAGGTTGAAGCATGAACGCCCCCCAGCCCCTGTCAGTCTCCCGCGACAACGCCCGATCCGCCGCCAACACCGTCGCCCGCCAAGCCGGCGGCGCCGGCCCAGACGCCGCCGACCTGGCCCGCCGGCTGGCCCAGGAAACCGAAGGCGAAGTGCTGTTCGACGCCGCCTCACGCGGCCGCTACGCCACCGACGCGTCGATCTACCAAATCCAGCCGGTGGGGGTGTTTGTGCCCCGCAGCGCAAGCGACGTGGCCACCGCGCTGGCCGTCGCCCGCAGCCAAGGCGTGCCACTGCTGGCGCGTGGCGGCGGCACCTCGCAATGCGGCCAGACTACGGGCGCGGCGCTGGTGATCGACACCAGCAAGTACCTGCGCTCGATATTGGCTTTCGACAAAACCGCGATGACGGTCGAGGTCGAGCCCGGCATCGTGCTGGACCACCTCAACGCCTACTTGAAGCCGCACGGCCTGTGGTACCCGGTGGACGTGTCCACCAGCGCGCAGGCCACGCTGGGCGGCATGGCCGGCAACAACTCGTGTGGCAGCCGCAGCATCGCCTACGGCAACATGGTGCACAACGTGGCCGGCATCGATGCCTGGCTGGCCGATGGCCGCTTGCTGCAGTTTGGCCCGGTGGCCGGGCTGGGCGCGGCCGAGCGTGAGATTGCCGAGTTTGTGCACGGCTTGGCCGATGCCCAGCGCAGCGAGATCGACGCCCGCTGGCCCACGGTGATGCGGCGTGTCGGTGGTTACAACCTCGACATCTTTCACCCGCGCAGCGAGCGGCCTTACACCGCTGACGGCAGCGTCAACCTGGCGCATTTGCTGGTGGGCGCCGAGGGCACGCTGGCCTTTACCCGCAGCCTCAAACTCAAGTTGCAGCCGCTGCCGCGCGCCAAGGTGCTGGGGGTGATCAACTTCACGTCCTTCCACGCGGCGATGGATGCCGCCCAGCACATCGTCAAGCTGGGCCCCAGCGCGGTGGAGCTGGTGGACCGCACGATGATCGAGCTGTCGCGCGCCAACCCGGCCTTCCGCCCCACCATCGAGGCCGCGCTGCTGGACGCGCCCGAGGCGATCCTGCTGGTCGAGTTCAGCGGCGAAAACAAACCCGCGCTGCTGGCGCAATTGCGTGCCCTGGTCGAGCTGATGGGTGACCTGGGCCAGCCCGGCAGCGTGGTCGAGATGACCCAAGATGCCCCGCAAAAAGCGCTGTGGGAGGTGCGCAAGGCCGGGCTGAACATCATGATGAGCCTCAAAGGCGACGGCAAGCCGGTCAGCTTTATCGAAGACTGCGCGGTGCCGCTGGTGCACCTGGCGGAGTACACCGACGCGCTGACCGAGGTCTTCCAGCGCCACGGCAGCCGAGGCACCTGGTATGCCCATGCGTCCGTCGGCACGTTGCATGTGCGGCCCATCCTGGACATGCGCCGCGCCGGCCCCGAGGGTGGTGCGGCCAAGATGCGCGCCATCGCCGACGAGGCTGCCGCGCTGGTGAAGAAGTTCAAGGGCGCCTACAGCGGCGAGCACGGCGACGGCCTGTGCCGGGGCGAGTGGATCGAATGGCAGTTCGGGCCCCACATCAACGACGCCTTCCGCTCTATCAAGCACAAGCTCGACCCGTACAACCTGATGAACCCGGGCAAGATCATCGACCCGCCCAGGATGGACGATGCCTCGCTGTTCCGCTACGCACCCGGCTACCGCACCATCCCGCTCAGGCCGGTGTTCGACTGGTCGGCCTGGAACGTGCAAAACGATGCGCGCACCGAGGCCACCACCGCGCCCGGCAGCGGCGGTGACAACACCGGCGGCCTGGCCAAGGCGGTGGAGATGTGCAACAACAACGGCCACTGCCGCAAGTTCGACGCCGGCACGATGTGCCCCAGCTACCGCGTCAGCCGCGACGAACAGCACGCTACCCGCGGCCGCGCCAACACGCTGCGGCTGGCGCTGTCCGGCCAGTTGGGCCCGGACGCCCTGACCGGCGACGCGGTGGAGGCAGCACTGGACCTGTGTGTAGGCTGCAAAGGCTGCAAGCGCGACTGCCCCACCGGCGTGGACATGGCCAAGATGAAGCTGGAGGTGACCGCGCAACGCCGGCTGCAGCGGGCGGGCAACGGGTCCGTCCCGCTGGGTCAGCGCCTCAGGCACCGGTTGATTGCCCACCTGCCCGACTACGCGGGCATCGCCAGCCAGTGGCCGGGCCTGTTCAACCTGCGTAACCGCGTGCCTGCTCTGCGCTGGCTGAGCGAGCGCTGGCTGGGCCTCTCAGTGCAGCGTAGCCTGCCGAGCTTTCGGCGAGACACCTTCTGGCGTGCGGCCGACCACCCCGGCCGCGGCAACCGCCTGCAACTGGCCGGCCGCGAAACCCTGCTGACGGCCGCCAAGCCGGTGGTGCTGTTTGTCGACACCTTCAACGGTCAGCTCGAAACTGAAAACGCGCTGGCCGCCGTGCGGGTGCTGCAGGCCGCCGGCTACACCGTGCACGCCGCCCGTGGCGAGCGCAACAAGCAGCCGCTGTGCTGCGGCCGCACCTATTTGGCCGCCGGCCTGGCCGAGCAGGCCAAGGCCAAAGCGCGCCAATTGCTGGCCGCGCTGCTGCCCTTCGCGCAGCGTGGCATCCCCATCGTCGGGCTGGAGCCGTCCTGCCTGCTGACGCTGCGCGACGAGCTGCTGGTGATGGGCCTGGGCGACGCCGCAGTCACGGTCGCCGGGCAGGCGCTGCTGTTCGAGGAGTTTGTCGCGCGTGAGGCGGCTGCGGGTAACTTTGCCCCGGCGTTTCGACCGGCCCGCCAGAAAATCCTGGTGCACGGCCACTGCCACCAAAAAGCCTTCGGTACCGTGCCGGCCTTGCTGGCCGCGCTGCGGCTGATCCCCGGCACTGAGCCGGCGCTGATCGAGAGCTCATGCTGCGGCATGGCGGGTGCGTTTGGCTATGAGGCAACACACCAGGCGGTATCCCTGCAGATGGCCGAGCTGAGTTTGCTGCCGGCGGTGCGTGCTGCGCCGGATGCTTTGCTGGTGGCCGACGGCACCAGCTGCCGGCATCAGATCGCCGACGGTGCGGGGCGCGAGGCGCTGCATTTGGCGCGGGTGTTGGCCGATCACTTGATGGGTTGAAGCCTTGCCTGCGCTGCTGCCGTGGCGGCCAGCCCACATCGCTGCAGCGTGGTCGGCTGTGTCACCTGATGCCTACCGGGTTTGCTCACGCCGTGGATCAATACTGTTGATCGATATATTGGCCCTGAAAACGACCTGCAAAATTCTTCAGGTTAACGAAAAAATTGCCGGCTGGCGTGGGAGACGCGCAGCACGCACTTGAAAACCCGACAAACCGATGGCCAATATCTCGACCATCGGGTTCATCGCAACTACTTGACTGCCGGCGCGGATGCGCCTGCAACCGGGACAGCGCCAGCCTGTGCAACCGCCTGCGACGCCAGAGCATCAATGACCACGGGTTTTCCTTGCTGTGAGCTCATCGCCACCGTGATCAGCGGCGGGTAGTCGTAAGCCGCGCCAGTAGCGGCATCGACACCGATTCCGATAACCCCACCAAACAAGATATTGCCGGCAACCATCGCTTTGGTGGAGGACTTGACCGCCAGCACACCCGTGTCAAAGAAATCCTTCTCGCACTTCACCGCCAAATCCTCGAAACTGCGTTGGACCATCGTCGAGCCCGGCGTGACGAGGAACCATGTTCCCTTGTTGTTCGTAAGTTGGCAACTGGCGCCAACAATCATGCCCGTGGTGCTGCGTGCCTCGACCGAGACACTCTGGTTCTGGCCATTGACAATCGACGCACAGCCGATCAATTGTGTGAGCGCCAAGACGGCAAATCTGGAGAGGATGGGGAAGTTGTTCATGGGTTGTCCGAGTGAACTCGGGATTCTAAGACAGCGCGGACATCGACCGACCTGATCGCTGTGCGGTGAAACCCGTGCCTATCGACAGAACAACTTGAACACACCGGCGACGGCCTCACAGGCACCACAGCGCCAGCGGACCAAGCAGCGAGGTAGAAGAAGTGATTGTGGCCTGGACGCCACCAGACGCCGGCGAGTCGATACGGTATGACGTGGCTGCGAAGTGACCACATCGAAACGGCAGTTCATATTGCGAGCTGCCCAAGTTCACGCTTTCAGTTCAATTTTCAGACGGTTCGTCGGCCTTTTAATTTCAAGGATACCCTTCAGCCAAGCCGTCATCGGCCAACACCCGCTCACGCCATGTGCAGAAATATCAAGACGCTGTTCAACTTCGAGCCGCCAGCCACCGAGTTGGAAATTCGATACGCTTCACTCCAGTTTGTGCGCAAGCTCAGTGGTTTTGCGGTGCCGTCCCAGGCCAATGAGGCGGCCTTCGACGCGGCGGTTCAAGAAATAGCGGCTTCAGCACACCGCCTGATGGCCAGTCTCGTCACCCCCGCCGAGCCAAAGAAACGCGACATCAAAACGGCCCAGCGTGCCCGATCAGCCGAGCGCTTCGGCCCGGCCCAAAGCGGGCGGCGACAATCCGGCGCCGGCGTTGGCCCGCTGGCGCCCGACTTGATGGGCGCGCCGCAAAGTGCCCCCAAGGCCGCCGGCCCGCTGCGCTGGCCGACAAAGCGTGCGGCGCCCGCTTGCAGGGCTTGCGCCACCAGCGCGGGGCAGTCGTGCGTCGAGAACACCAACAACTCGACCTCGCCGGGCGGTCGCGTCAGGTGCAATTCGACGCCCTGGGCCCAGACCCACTTGACAAGGCCGGACAAGCCGTTGCCGCGCCGACGCCATCCGGCAGACCAACCGCACCAGATCGCCGACAGTGCAGTTTGAGAGACGCTGCATTTGGCGCGGGTATTGGCGGGTCATCTGGTGGACTGCACGCCCCGAACCGCGCTGACGGGATAGCGCTGCAAGGCCGTGCCCTGCGTCGAACACCGCAGCGCTGCAGCTCTCCGTGACAGCTTCAGCCCGTCAGCGCAGGCTGTCGGGCCCGTCCTCCGGCACGGCCTCGGCGCGCAGCAGCGTCACCGGCACGGGGCTGTGCCGGACCAGCCACTCGGCCACGCTGCCCAAGCCGGTGGCCTCCGGATCGCCGATACCCTGGGCGCCCATCACCACCGCATCGCAGCCGTAGTTCTCCAGCAAGTCCACCAGCAGCGGGCCGGGCTGGCCACCGGCCACCTCGCTCTGCCAGGTGATGCCGGCCGCAGTGAGCTGCGCCTCGGCGGGCGCCAGCAGGTCGGCTCCGGCGTCGCTTCGCATGTGGCGCAAGACCTCGGCGTCGAGCACGGTCACCACCTCGTACAGCGAGGGGGGCTCCTGCACGTTGAGCAGCACCGCCTCGGCGGATAGGCCTTCGGCAATCAGCCGCATCACGTGCTTGACGGCAGCCAGCGCGGCGGCTGATCCATCAATGGGCAACAGGATCTTGATCAATTCATCTCCCAGGGCAATGGCCCAGCATACGCTGCGGCCTTCGCCGCGGGTTAACCTTGGTCAAGGTGGGGACGGTGTCACCCCAGCGCCGCGATCACCTCGGCCGGCGCCTGCACCAGCTCGATCAGCACGCCCTCGCCACCCAGCGGAAACTGCTCGTTGCCCTTGGGGTGGATGAAGGTGATGTCAAAGCCGGCAGCGCCCTTGCGTATGCCACCCGGCGCAAAACGCACGCCGTTGGCTGCCATCCACTCGACCGCCTTGGGCAGGTCATCCACCCACAGCCCAACATGGTTGAGCGGCGTGTTGTGCACCGCCGGCTTTTTGTCGGGGTCGATGGGTTGCATCAGATCGACCTCGACCGCAGTCGGGCCGCTGCCCAGCGCACAGATGTCCTCGTCGACGTTTTCACGCTCGGACACAAACGTGCTTTTGACCGTCAGGCCCAGCATGTCCACCCACAGGTTTTTCAGCTTTTGCTTGTCGGGCCCGCCGATGGCGATTTGCTGGATGCCGAGGATGCGGAAGGGTTTGCTCGTCATGGCGGCTCCGGGTCAGGCGAAAGCGATGATCGGCTGGTCCACCGTCAGGCTTTCACCCTTGCTCGCCAGCACCTCGGCCACGGTGCCGTCTTGTGCGGCGATGAGGATGTTTTCCATCTTCATCGCTTCGATCACCGCCAGCCGCTCACCGGCCTGCACCACCTGGCCGGGCTTGACCACCACGTCCACCAGCAGGCCGGGCATCGGCGACAGCAAAAACTTGCTCATGTCGGCCGGCGCCTTGAACGGCATCATCCTCAGCAGCTCGGCGGCGCGCGCGATCATCACCTGGGCAACTATTGCCAGGCCGTTGTGCGAGAGCCGGTACCACAGGCCCTGGCGCTCGATCTGAGCGGTGAAAGGCTGGCCGTTGACGGTGCCCACGGCGCGGATGCCGCCAAAGCTCCAGTCGGCGGTCAGCAGGTAAGGCTGGTGGCCCTCGACCGTGACCGTCATCACCGCGCCGGTCTGCACCCGCACCGGCACATGGCGGTGCACGCCGGCCGGTCCCTTGATGACGACGACAAACTGCTCGCCGATCGTCACGCCGTGGCCGGGCAACTGGCCGGTGATGCCGGCAGCGCGATGGCGGTAGAGGCGGTAGGCACCGGCGGCGAGTGCCACCAAGAAGTCCGGGTCGTCGTGCGGCACGTCTTCGGCGCGAAAGCCTTGCGGGTAGTTCTCGGCGATGAAACCGGTGTTGAAGTCGCCCGAGACAAACTTGGGGTGGGCCAGCAGCGCGCTCTGGAACGGGATGTTGCTCGACACGCCGCGGATCACAAAGGCGTTGAGTGCCTCGCGCATCTTGGCAATCGCATCCAGCCGGTCGACGCCGTGCACGATCAGCTTGGCGATCATCGAGTCGTAGAACATCGGGATCTCGCCGCCCTCGACCACGCCGGTGTCCACCCGCACACCGCCGCCCTCGACCAGGCGGCCAGCCTGGTCGTTGACATACCGCACCGGCATCGAGGCCTCCATTGTCGTGACGGGTGGCTGGAAGCGCACCAGCCGGCCGGTGGACGGCAAAAAGCCGCGGAACGGGTCTTCGGCGTTGATGCGGCATTCCATCGCCCAGCCGCGCCGCGGGATGTCGGCTTGCTTGAAGGCCAGCGGCTCACCGGCGGCCACACGGATCATCTGCTCGACCAGGTCGATGCCGGTGATGCTCTCGGTCACCGGGTGTTCGACCTGCAGCCGGGTGTTCATTTCCAGGAAGTAAAAGCGCTGGTCCGCGCCGACCACGAACTCGACCGTGCCGGCGCTTTGGTAATTCACCGCCTTGGCCAGTTGCACTGCCTGCGCGCCCATCGCCTGGCGCGTCGCCTCACTGATGAACGGTGACGGCGCCTCTTCGATCACCTTCTGGTGGCGGCGCTGGATCGAGCATTCACGCTCGTGCAGGTAGACCACGTTGCCCTGGCTGTCGCCCAGCACCTGGATCTCGATGTGGCGCGGGCTCTCGACAAACTTCTCGATGAAGACGCGGTCGTCGCCAAAGCTGTTGCGGGCCTCGTTGCGGCAGGCGGTGAACCCTTCAAACGCCTCTTTGTCGTTGAAGGCCACCCGCAGGCCCTTGCCACCGCCACCGGCACTGGCCTTGATCATCACCGGGTAGCCGATGTCCCGGGCAATCTCGACCGCACGCTCGGGCGCCTCGA
>Ga0105047_10018624_pt1 | contig 10752 bp, 9 predicted proteins | sample MAT04_FD_78384 | JGI IMG/M metagenome (GOLD analysis project Ga0105047, IMG submission 78384) | Freshwater microbial communities from Lake Fryxell liftoff mats and glacier meltwater in Antarctica - MAT-04 (megahit assembly) | ecosystem: Environmental > Aquatic > Freshwater > Ice > Liftoff...
AGATGCTGGCCAATGTTGCGTTCTCGTGTCCAATGACCTGTTCCGCCGAGATGGCTTGATTACCTGCCGATGTATGACCGTCGGCTACGAGAACGACCGGGAACCCAAGCGCAAGCGCTCGGCGGGTTGTAGTGTCGACGCAGAACTCTGAGTGCATGCCGCAGATATCCGAAGACGGCTAATGTCCGCAAAGCACCGCCCGAAGTCCCGGCGGAACTTACCGAAGACTTCAATGAGGCTTGCGCTGTTATCGCGGACAGTCCAAAGGCCTCCGCAGCTCTCAGTCGTAGATGCTTGCAGCACCTGCTCAGGCTCCAGGGCTTCACGCAGCATGATCTGGCGAAGGCCATCGATGCAGCACTTGCGCCAAAGGTCATGCCGGGGCCACTTGCCCGAAACCTCGATGCCATACGAAACATCGGGAACTTCGCCGCGCACCCAACGAAGGACACGAACTCCGGGGCAATCGTAGAGGTTGAGCCAGAAGAGGCAGAGTGGAATCTCGACGTGCTCACCGGGTTGTTCGACTTCTACTACGTCCAGCCAGCTCATGATCAAGCCAGGATTGATGTCCTCAATGTCAAACTACAGGCGGCCGGGAAGCCCCCAATGAAGGCTTGAGCGGGCCTGGAGCTTAACGGCTCACTGGGCGAACTACCTGCGCGTCTTCGATCAAGGCCGCGCGCCGCGAAGCCGCCGCATGTTGATACAACGAAAGAAATAAAGTGAGCTGAGCCATGGCTCCGGTCACATTGCGCATCCAGACATCAGTGACCGGGACTAATGACGACGCCAGCATTTCAGGCCGTACTTCCGCGACAAAAGTAGCAACTAGGAAAACTACGGAGAAAACCAAATAGGATATTGAGCGCAGTCGGAATCGCATTTCGTCAGCAAGAACCAAGTGCTGCCCGTGTTCGCTCCCGCTCAGCTCCAACACTTTGGCTGCCCTCGCGTTGCGTGCCTTGATCGATCGTTCAGACCAAGCAACAGACAAGCGGCTGAATAGCCAATCAAGTGGCGATTTGAGATAGGCACTCGCGACGTTCAACACAATGCCCACAAGGACAACGCTCAGCCACCAAACTCCAGATGCAATGTTGCGCTGCAACTCGTCCATGTGACACTCCCGGAGCTGACCACAAAGAAAAAGGCCCCTCGGATCACTCCAAAAAGCCTTTCTAGGTTTGCACCCACATCATGCACCCACACCATCTGGGAAGCCGCATGGATACTGGGGTTCAGTAACTGGGGTGGCTGATGGGGCTCGAACCCACGACAACAGGAATCACAATCCTGGACTCTACCAACTGAGCTACAGCCACCGTAAGCCGCGAATTATAGCCCGTGAAATCGGGCCCGAGTCTCAGGGCGTCGCAACAATCGCAGCAGGTTGCGCAATCAGGATTCTTGCCTTGTAGCGATCTTTCAACATGTCGTAATACGCCTGGTTCTCTGCCGCAGCCCAGATTTGGGCGTATTGCTGATGCGCCTGCTTGGCAGCGTCAGCATTGGGCGCGGTGCGGCTCACGATACTTTTGACATTGACGACCGCATAACCATCAGCACCCAGATCGACACCGGCCTGCACCGGAAGTTTCAAAGGATCGGCGCGCAAGGCCGCTTCCAGCACCTTGGTCGCCACACCTTGCGGCTGGTCACGCGACACCAAAACCACCGGCACAGAGGCGGCCTTGGCTGGATCGGCCTTCCAGGCTGCAAGTTGGGCTTCGCCGTCCTTGCGCGCCATGTCTGCGGCGCGACTGGCCACCAGCTTCTCGCGTACAGCGGGCCCCACTTCTGCCAGCGGCAGTGTTCGCGCCGGCGCATAGGAGACAACTCGACCCGACACCATCTGGCTCGGCCCGAACTCCACCGCTTCGGTGTTGCGCTTCTTCTGCACCGCGTCATCGCCAAACAACGCCGTCAGAAATTTTTCGTTGGCCAATGGTCCTTTGGTGGTGGTCACAGCCGTGCGACCGATTCCATCAGCCGTCTTGACCTTGAGCTTGAGTTTGTCAGCCACTGGCTTGAGGCTGTCGGACTGCTCATAGACGCCATTGGTGAATGCTTCTGCCGACTCGGCATATTTGCGCTGCGCCTGTTGGGTCCTGAGATCCGCTTCGATACCCGCACGCAGATCCTCGAAGGTCCGCACCGTAGGGGTCTTGACGTCGGTCAGCATGATGATGTGATAGCCGAAGTCGGATTCGACGACGTCACTGATGTCGCCCTTCTTCATGGCAAACGCCGCATCTTCAAACGGCTTGACCATGGCGCCACGGGCAAAGAAATCGAGATCACCGCCGGAAACGGCCGAGCCGGGATCCTGCGAATTTTTCTTCGCCACTTCAGCAAATGTCGATGGGTTCTTGCGCACGTCGGTCAGCAGGGCATCGGCCTGGGCCTTGGCCTTTGCGCGATCTGCCACAGGCGCGTCCTTGGCCGCAGCGATCAGAATGTGGCTCGCACGCCGCTCTTCCTTGCCACTCAAGCGACCGACGTTCTGATCGTAGTAGGACTTGAGGTCCGCCTCATTGACCGTGATCGACTGCTTGATTGCATCGACATCGAGCACGACATACTCGATGGAAACCGACTCGCTTGCCTGGAACTGCTTCGGGTTGGCCTTGTAATAGGCCTCGATGTCCGCTTCGCTCGGCGACACCTTTGCGGTAAAGCTGGCAGTCGCAAATCGGGACACCTGGATTTCGCGCTTCTCGAACAAGGCGCCAATCGTCACATCGGCCAGCGCCGGCGTGGACACTTCAGTGCCCAGCACGCCGGCCTCGACCTGGCGCAGCGACAGATCGCGCCGCACCCGGGCCTCGAAGCCCTCAGGCGTCAGGCCCTGGCTCGCGGCGAGCTGCCTATAGCGGTCCATATCGAGCTTGCCATCAGGTCCGCGCAGGGACGCGATGGTCGGATTCTGCTGCAGTTCGCGTGCCAGCCGCGCATCGCTGGTGGAAAGATGCAACTTGTCCGCCGCCTCAGCCAGTACCCGCTCACGTACCAGCCGCTCCAGCGTCGCAAAACGGGCTGTCGGTGAATCCAGCAACTTGGCGTCGATGGTGGGCATGGCGGCGCGAATCCGGTCGGATTCGTTCTTGTGCGCGAAGTCCCAATCGGCCTGAGTAATGTCGTGCCCGCCAACACGGGCAACTGCTGCCGACTTGTTGCTCAGGCCGCTGTAGCCATCAACGCCGACCAACACGAAAGCCGGAATGATCAACAAGAACATCAGGAACATCAGGACCTTGGTGTGCTTGCGGACGAGATCGAACATGCGCTACTTCTCCATGAAAACGGAAGCTGGATGCGGCTCGCGGGTGCATCTGCAACCGTGCCGCCGCCCAGGTCAACAAAAAAGGCGAACATCATGTTCGCCTTTTTCCGGGTGGTGGGTCCTGACGGGCTCGAACCGCCGACCTACGCCTTGTAAGGGCGCCGCTCTACCAACTGAGCTAAGAACCCAACCTGAAACCTGTGCCTCAGTTCAACGCATCTTTCAATGCTTTGCCCGGGCGGAACTTTGGAACCTTGGCGGCCTTGATTTTAATCGCATCGCCGGTACGCGGATTGCGACCGGTTCGGGCAGCCCGTTTGCCGACTGCAAACGTACCGAAACCGACCAGCGAAACAGAGCCACCTTTCTTCAACGTGGTCTTGACAGCGCCGATGGTGGACTCGAGTGCACGGGTTGCCGCGGCCTTCGAAATGTCGGCGTGTTTCGCAATATGTTCGATCAACTCAGTCTTGTTCACAAAGAACCTCTCGTATGGAAGCGCAGACAGGGTGAGTATCTCCGCGAGAATCTGGACACCGCGCAGACTGAGGTCAGTTACGTGGTGGGCTCGGTCACACAGGAAGCCGTCGGTCTGGATCACAGATCTTGAAGCCCGTACTGCTACGACTGATTAGAGCCACGGACCACGACTGTGTCAACCTGCCAGACGGCAAACTTCGGTGGGGACCGGAATTCTATTCGCTTTTGAAACGTGCCCCTCCCGTCGACTGGTGACAACCCGAGGGCGCCTGGCTGAGAAGCACCCCGCATGCGTTGCACAGGTCCAGCACCGGACCGCATTACCCCCGCAACACCTGGTTGATCGCGTGCCCAAGGTCTGACGTGCCCGCCTTGCCGCCGATATCCGGCGTACGTGGCGCGCCACTGCCGGGCGCCAGCACCGTTTCGATCGCGGCCAGCACGGCGTCATGGGCATCGCGATGCCCCAGGAAATCGAGCATCATGGCGCCACACCAGATCTGCCCGATCGGGTTTGCAACACCTTTGCCGGCGATATCAGGGGCCGACCCGTGTACCGGTTCGAACAGTGACGGGTGCTTGCCGGTCGGATTCAGGTTGGCGCTGGGCGCAATCCCGATCGTGCCGGTGCAGGCCGGACCCAGATCACTCAGGATGTCGCCAAACAGGTTGCTGGCCACCACCACGTCGAAGAAATCCGGACGCTGCACAAAATGCGCGGTCAGTATGTCGATATGAAACTTGTCGATCATGACATCCGGGTATTCCTGCGCCATCTGTGCAACCCGCTCGTCCCAATACGGCATGGTGATGGCGATGCCGTTGGACTTGGTGGCGCTGGTCAGATGCTTCTTGGGACGGGCGCGCGCCAACTCGAACGCGAAACGCAGCACCCGATCGACACCCACCCGGGACATCACGGTCTCCTGCATGACGATCTCGCGCTCAGTGCCAGCGAACATGCGCCCGCCGATGCTCGAGTACTCGCCTTCGGTGTTCTCGCGCACGATATACATGTCGATCTCGCCGGGTTCACGGCGACTGCCGTCGCGCCGCACTACCGGTGCGACGATGCCCGGCATCAGTCGCGCCGGGCGCAGATTGACATACTGATCGAACTCGCGCCGGAACAGCAAAAGCGAACCCCACAACGACACATGGTCGGCAATCTTCTCTGGCCAACCCACAGCCCCGAAATAAATGGCGTCGTGGCCGCCGATCTGATCCTTCCAGTCGTCCGGCAGCATTTTGCCGTGACGCTCGCAATAGTCCCAGTTCGAGAAGTCGAAATGGTCGAACTGCAAATCGATACCGAACTTGTCGGCCGCGGTTTCCATCACCCGGATGCCCTCGGGCATTACTTCCTTGCCAATGCCGTCACCGGCAATCACCGCAATACGCTTCTTGCTCATTCCCTCTCCTTGTAAAAATTCTTCATGGAACCAACGCAGGCCATCAGACCATGCTCGGACGAGCGACACCGGTCACGTCGAAGGCCGCGCCCGAATCACCAGACTGACCCCCAAGGCCGTGATCGCCATGCCCAGCACCGTCAAAAATGTGATGGGTTCAGAGAACAGCACCCAGGCCATCACGGCTGCGGTCGGTGGCACCAGGTAGAACAGGCTGGTGACCGTGGTTGCCGCACCTTTTTGTATCAGCATGTACAGCAGCGAACTGCCGCCCAGCGTCAGCACGAGTACTGACCATGCCATGGCCCCGATTGCCTGCGGCTCCCAAAGCATCGACTCCGACTCCAGCAATGCCAGCGGCAGCGTCACGAGCAAGGCAGCACCCAGTTGCACCGCGTTGGCGGTGCGCACGTCGCAAGGAGCGACAAAGCGCTTCTGATACAGGGTGCCGACCGTGATCGCCAGCAGCGCGCCGACAGCCAGCGACAGGTTGACCGCGGTAATCTGGTCGCTGGCATCCGCCAGACCCAGCTTGCGCGACACCACAAGCACCAGTCCGGCCAAGCCCAAGCTCAACCCGATCCACTGGCGCGACGACACGTGGGTACCACGCGCTGCCAGCCAGATCGCCGTCAGTACCGGTTGCAGGCCGACAACCAGTGCCGAAACGCCTGAGCCCATGCCGGCCTTCACTGCAGCCCAGACACCGCCGAGGTAACACGCGTGCATCAACACGCCGGTTACGGCCAAATGGCCCCATTGCCGCCGATCGCTCGGCCAACGCGAGCGCGACCACCAGATCCAGGGCAGGAAACAGATGACGGACAACGCAAAGCGCAACGCCAGAAAGGTGAATGGCGGGCCATACGGCATACCGTAACGCGCGACGATGAAACCGGTGCTCCAGATCAGCACGAATACCAGCGGGATCATCCGCAACAGCGGATCGTCCTGACCCGCAACGCTCACTGCAATACCTTCGCCCGTCGGGCTGCGGTGCGAGCTTGCTTGGGGCGGCCCGGCGCGGTGCACATGAGTACCTTCGCCCGTCGGGCTGCGGTGCGAGCTTGCTTGGGGCGGCCCGGCGCAGCGCTCATTTGACCCGGGCCCGAATTTCCGGAACCGCCTTCTGCAGGTAGTACACCATGGACCAGACGGTCAGGACGGCAGCCACCCAGATCAGCCACTGACCCCATTGGCGCGTGTCGATTACATCGAACAGCACACCGTCATACAGCAGGAACGGAATCGCCACCATCTGTCCGACGGTTTTCAGCTTGCCGATCATATGCACCGCCACGCTCTTGGATGCGCCAATCTGGGCCATCCACTCACGCAGTGCGGAGATCGCGATTTCGCGCCCAATGATGATCAGGCCTACGAAAACATCAGCCCGGTTCAGGTGTACCAGCACCAAAAGCGAAGCGCAAACCAGAAATTTGTCTGCCACCGGGTCCAGAAACGCACCGAACGACGAGATCTGATTCAACTTGCGCGCCAGATACCCGTCGAGCCAATCGGTTGCTGCGAACAACACGAACATGATCGTGGCAACCAGATTCTTGTTCGGCAGCGACATCACGGTGTCGGGCAGGTAGAAGATGCCGACGATGAGAGGGATCGCGACGATGCGCGTCCAGGTCATGATGGTCGGAATCGTCAGGAACATGGCCGAATTGTGGCACGCCCCGCGCCACACATGTGCCACTGGCACGACAACTGCCGGGGATCAGCGCAAGGCGCGATAAATATCCTCGGCCAAAGCCCTGGAAACTCCCTCCACCGTCGCCAGATCCTCGGCACTGGCCTGGGCAACGCCGCGCACACCGCCGAAACGCTGCAGAAGCCGCGCGCGGCGCCTGGGACCCACGCCTGGTATCTCCTGCAACTGTCCACCACCGACCCGCACCTTGTCGCGCTTTGCGCGCATGCCGGTAATGGCAAACCGATGCGCCTCGTCGCGCACCTGTGCCACCAGCATCAGCGCCGCCGAGTCTTTCCCCAGGTAGATCTTTTCGCGTCCATTGGCGAATACCAGTTCCTCCAGGCCGACGCGACGCCCTTCGCCTTTTTCGACGCCAACGATCAGCGACAGGTCCAGCCCCAAGCCTTCGAACACTTCGCGCGCCATGGCGACTTGCCCTTTGCCACCGTCCACGAGCACGAGATCCGGCAAACGCGCGCTGGCGGGCAACGGCTCGCCACTGTCTTGCGCCGTTCGCCCGGCTTCGACCAGCTTGCCGTAACGCCGGCTCAGCACCTGGCGCATGGCTGCGTAGTCGTCACCTGGCGTGATGCCCTCGATGGTGTAGCGCCGATATTGCGCCGGCTGCATCTTGTGATGCTGGTACACCACGCAGGACGCCTGGGTCGATTCGCCGGCGGTATGCGAGATGTCGAAACACTCCATGCGCAAGCCGTCCAAGTCGTCCGGCGCCAGATCGAGCGCCTGCGTCAGCGCCAATGTACGGGCCCGTTGCGAGCCTTCCTCTGACAGCAGGCGCGCCAATTGCAGCGCCGCATTGGTTTGCGCCATTTCCAGCCAGATCCGGCGCTGCTCGCGCGGCTGATGCACCACGCTGACCTTGACGCCACTTTGCAACGTCAAGGCCTGTACCAGTGTCGTTTGCAACGGTTCGCTGGTGACCAATGAGGCTGGCACAGCGACATCAATGTAATGCTGGGCTATGAAGGCCTCCAGCACCTGGGCCTCGACCGACATCGCCGGGACTTCGGTGTCGTCGTTCCCACCGAGCATCGCCGTCCCGTCGTCCACATGCACCGGGAAATACGGTCGATCGCCGAGATGGCGGCCGCCGCGCACCATCGCCAGGTTGACGCAGGCTTTGCCACCTTGCACCTTGACCGCCAGGATATCGACATCGCGGTCCGACACGTTGTCGACGGATTGCTGGTGCAACACGCTGGACAGCGCCGAGACCTGGTCCCGTAATTCCGCCGCCTGCTCGAACTCCAGCCGATCGGAATGCGCCATCATGCGGGCTTCAAGTGCTGTCAACACCTCTCTGGCGTCGCCTTGCAGGAAACGCTCGGCATGGGCCACATCCTGAGCGTAGTCGACGGCCGACACATGACCCACACAGGGCGCCGAGCAACGTTTGATCTGGTACAGCAGGCAGGGCCGGGTCCGGTTGTTGAACACTGTGTCCTCGCAGGTGCGCAGGCGAAACAGCTTCTGGATCAGCAATATGCTTTCCTTGACCGCCCATGCGCTGGGATACGGGCCGAAGTAACGGTGCTTCTTCTCGATCGCTCCGCGGTAGTACGAAACGCGCGAGAAATCGCCCGCGACAACTGGCACATCGGCTACAGCGTCGCTGATCTGGCCCACATTCGTGATGGCGTCGGAGTGGTCCAGGCCGTCGCTTGATGTCTTGGCCGCCAGTCGCTTGCGCCGCGCCGCGCCAATCGCCGCGCCCGACAGCTTCAGATAAGGGTAGCTCTTGTCATCGCGAAACAGAATGTTGTATTTCGGACCCAGCGTCTTGATCAGATTGTTTTCCAGCAGCAGGGCCTCGGCCTCCGAACGCACCACTGTTGTTTCCATGCGCGCGATCTGTCCCACCATATGGCCGATGCGCGTGCCGCCAAGGGTGTCGCGGAAATAGCTGGCTACCCGCTTCTTCAGGTTGATCGCCTTGCCGACATACAGCACCGCGCCATCTGCGTCCATGAACCGATATACGCCAGGCAAACCAGGCAAGGCCGCCACGTCCGACAAAAGCTGCGCGCCATGTACCGGCAGTGCAGTCGCCTTGGCCGGCACAGGCATATCGGAAACTTCCGTTGTGGGTTTGTCGCTGGGTTTGGGCATAGGCCTGTATTGTGGACAATCTGCAAGATGAACCTGGCCTACCGATGGGACATCTTTTGCAGGGTCATCGACAACTACGGCGACATCGGCGTGTGCTGGCGCCTGGCGGCCGATCTGGCGCAGCGCGGCGCGCAGGTCCGCCTGTGGGTCGACGACGCTAGCGCCCTGGCCTGGATGGCGCCTGAGGCGTTGGCCGGAGACTGGCCCGGTGTGCATGTGCTGCCGTGGCACGATGCCATCGACTCGCGCGTGCTCGGCAGTCTGGCGCCCGCCGACGTCTGGGTCGAGGCCTTTGGCTGCGAGATTCCCCCGCCTTTCCTGTCGCATCGATTGACCCAGCCGTTGATCACCGGCGCGTCACCCGTGTGGATCAACCTCGAGTATCTGTCCGCCGAATCCTTTGCCGAACGCAGCCATGGGTTGGCGTCGCCCGTGCTGCAGGGCATGGCTCGCGGCCAGACCAAGTTTTTTTTCTACCCCGGATTCACCGCTGCCAGCGGCGGCCTGCTGCGCGAGCCTGATCTGTGGTCGCGTCAGGAAAATTTCAACCGCTCGGCCTGGCTGGCTGAACAGGGCATTCGCTGGCAGGGCGAGCATCTGGTGTCCCTTTTTTGTTATGAACCGCCTGCCCTGCCCTCCTTGCTGGCGCAATGGCGACAGGACCCGCAGCCGACCTTGTTGTTGGTCACACCGGGACGCGCGGCGGCGGCCATGCGCGACGCGCTGTCTGCTATCGGCCCGGCCGCATCCATGGGTGACGCCCTGCAGATCGTCGAACTGGCACCCATGCGCCAGACCGACTTTGACCGCTTGCTGTGGGCCTGCGATCTGAACCTGGTGCGCGGCGAAGACTCGGTCGTCCGCGCTTTGTGGGCCGGCAAACCATTCATCTGGCAGATCTATCCGCAACACGACGACGCCCACCACGCGAAGTTGCGCGCATTTCTCGACGTGCTCGGGGCGCCTGCCTCGCTGCGCCAAACCCACCTGGTCTGGAACGGTATCGTCGATGACGCGCTTCCCCAGATGTCTGAAGCCATAGCGCCCTGGGCTGCCTGGACGCTGCGTACACGCGAACAGCTACGGACGCAGGATGACCTTGCCACGCGTTTGGAAGTTTTTGTGGCGTCCAAACACGCGGCTGGGTCGGATCGGTCGGGAAGACGTTAAAATTTGAAGCTTTGCGGAAATCGCCCGGTCTTCACCGGCTGTTGCCGCAACTATCTACCGCTGGCACGGGTCGAATCCTGCATTGCAAAGTGCAATGCGCCCGTCGCGCGGAAACTTTGGTAGGCGCGCGAGCGCTTGGTGGTAGGCGCGCAAGCGCTTCGTGATGGGAAACCCGTATGAAAATTGCGCAAGAAATCCGTGCTGGAAACGTCATCATGCACGGCAAGGACCCGATGGTCGTCCTGAAGACCGAATACAGCCGTGGCGGCCGCAACTCTGCCACGGTGCGCATGAAGCTCAAGAGCCTTCTCAACAACTTTGGTACCGAAGTCGTGTTCAAGGCCGATGACAAGATGGACCAGGTCATCCTGGACAAGAAGGAATGTACCTATTCCTACTTCGCCGATCCGATGTATGTGTGCATGGACGAGGAGTTCAACCAGTACGAAGTCGAGTCCGAGAACATGGGCGACACACTGAGCTACCTCGAAGACGGCATGCCGCTGGAAGTGGTGTTCTACGACGGCAAGGCGATTTCGGTCGAGCTGCCCACCAGCGTGGTGCGTGAA
>Ga0105047_10018627_pt1 | contig 10752 bp, 6 predicted proteins | sample MAT04_FD_78384 | JGI IMG/M metagenome (GOLD analysis project Ga0105047, IMG submission 78384) | Freshwater microbial communities from Lake Fryxell liftoff mats and glacier meltwater in Antarctica - MAT-04 (megahit assembly) | ecosystem: Environmental > Aquatic > Freshwater > Ice > Liftoff...
GCGGGCTTCTTCCAGAATCAATAACATCGATGTTTCGGTTTCAAGGCATCCTGCCTTTCCACACCAACATAATTTTTTATTTAAAAAAAGCGGGATATGGCTAAACTCTCCGGCAAATCCCTGGTGCCCCCTATAAAGTTCACCATCAAGAATCAACCCCAAACCTACTCCCCAACCAATATTAATGACCATTGCATTTTTTTCACCCTTTGCTGCTCCAAACCTCAGTTCAGCCAGTGCTATCAAACTCGAATCGTTGTCAATGAACGCAGATAATCCAATTTTATCAGTTACAAATTTGGTAACACTTCTGTTATTGGGCAATTTTAAATGAGAGTAATTAACGCCATTTTTTACATCCACAAAACCCGGCATCCCAATACCAATCCCAACAAATTTTTCCTTAGGAATACCAGATGATTTAATAAGGCAGGCAATTTGTTAACCAACACCTGCAAAGGCTGGGAATCAGCTGATAACGGCAATACGATTTTTTGGATGGGGTTAACAAAATTGTTCTCCATATCCATGATAGCAATCTTTGTAACAAACTGGTCCATTGCCACAGCAACCAGGTACATAACATTTTTTTGTAACCCATATGTTAACGCCCTTCTGCCGCCTGTAGACGCTGCATGTCCGGTTTCAATCACCTTGTTTGCGGCAATTAGTTCCTCAATCAGCATGGCCGTAACCGGAAAACTTTTATCAATCCTTATAGACAATTCGACACAAGAAAGATTATCCTTAAAATATAATTCCTTTAAAATCTTATTTCTAAATAATTTTTTCTTCTCAGTCATAATACTGGGGATTAAAGTAAACCCTAATTATTAATTATAAACTAAAGGTATAGATACTTATTAAATAATTAAAGAAGTTTTTTTTTAAAATTTACTTTAGCTGTAGAAGTAAAGAGACAAGTTCAGAACTCCTTGCCTTTCGCAGTTTGCTCTGCATGTGTTTTGAAAATCATCCCCAAGTTGGTTTCGGGAAAAATGCTTTCTGGATCGGTTAGTAACCCTGCAAGTTTACTTGCATCCTCGTTAAATCTGGGGGCTGATAACGTGTACAAGGTAATAGTGAGGGTTTGATTTATTAGGTCGGGCTCAACGTCAGCATGGCATTGTATAATTTGTTTTACCAGCATTCTTTTTTCGTTGTTCCCCTTTGCAGTACTTAAAAACGTTGCAAGCAGGTTGGCTGCCGCTGTTTCAGCTCTGTAAGCAATCATTTTAATGATGTTCATTATCATATTGCTTTCATGTTTGAGCTTGTTGTACCTGTATTGTTGCGGCATTTCATTTAATTTGATGCGTGCTGTGACCTTGGTGCGTTCCGTTTTTAGCTCCTGTACTTTTTGTTGGTGCAGCTTTATTTTTTCGAGCAGCGTGGCTTGCTTTTGTGTAATTGCGGGTATGTTTTCCAGTAGGGTATCAATACTTTGTTCTGCAAGTGCATACTGCTCAGCCTGTAGCCTTTTTCTTTTCTCCACTTCTTTTTTAAGTTTCTGAGTGAGCTTGCGGTAAATGGGGTTGACGACTTCTTTTTCCTCGTCTATGGCTTCCACGCCAAATTCGAGGATTTTGTCAAACCCGATAGCTACCGGGTCAATGTCCATGATGAGATAGCGGAAAAAATTCTCTTGTACCCAGCGCCCGAACATGCGGCCGGCCACCGTGGCCATACGAATGAACAAATTGGTGTTAATGCTGACCTGATGGCCGTCTTCTAAACACTTTCTTACCTCCCTGAAAACAGTATCGCCAAGGGTTATTTTTTCTCGCACAACTGCATAGTTGTTTTTTGGCCCAACACGACAACATCCGTACTTGCAAAGTCTTCTAAAGGCCATTTATCCTTTACGTTTTTGGATAAGTAATAATGGCGATCTGGTAGTTTTTCCAGAGCTTTTTAATGAAGGGAATGTCGTATGCCTCTCTATCGAAAATTAGCGTACAGGCCGGTTGCGGTTGCAGTAGTTGTTCTTCTTTTATAATTGAATAGGCTTGGACTTCGTTTGATAAACCTGGTTGCGGTTGCAGTATTTGTTCTTCTCATATAAAGCCCCGATTTAAATAAATGCAAGGCTTTTTCTCTCGAAGGCACTGTATTTTATATATCAAATGACAAAAAAGTTTCCGACTGCATAATAGGCAACACCAATAAAAGCTCTGCTTCAAAACAGTATTGTAATGTCAATGGAGAAACTATTTAATATTTGTTTAACCCTTTTTAAATAAGCCATGAATTATGCATAACAAAAAAAATATTTTTAATACTTTTTGTATTTTTTTAAAAAGTTTACCTATTTTTAATAAAGTTTAATACTTGAATTGTAAATAAAGGCTTAATGAATAGTAAACTATACATGCAAAAAGGGGAAATAATACGGCACTTATATTTTGAGGGGACACTATCCTGCTTAGAGGCGAGCCTGCTTTCCGGAAAAAGCCTACCAAATGCTACCCGCCTTATAAACGAATTGTTAGACGAAGGGATACTGGTTGAAACAGGATTTGCACATAGCACAGGTGGCCGTCGTCCACAAACTTATTCGCTTGCCCCTGATAACCTGCACGTCATATCAGTAGCTATGGATCAATATGTAACCCGACTTACCTTGATGGATGCTCAAAACAAGTTTTTAAATGGTACCCACGAAATACAATTGACCCTGCCCGCTAACCCGGCTGCAATAACTGAACTTGCCGACCACCTTGCACATTTCATAAAATCGTGTGGCACTCCACGTGATAAAATAGTTGGTATAGGTATAGGCATGCCTGGTTTTATTGATGTGAGTAAAGGTTTAAACCATTCTTTTTTACCCACGCCGCCTGGCGAATCTATAGTATCATTTTTAGAAAAAAAATTAGACATGCCGGTGTTTATAGATAATGACTCAAGCCTGATAGCACTTGCCGAATTCAAATTTGGTGCAGCCAAGGGCTACCCAAACTCCATGGTTGTAAATATAGGTTGGGGTGTAGGCTTAGGTATGATACTGAATGGGGAAATGTACCGAGGAAACAACGGCTTTGCAGGAGAGTTTAGTCATATCCCTATTTTCACTAACAACAAAATGTGTAGTTGCGGTAAAGTTGGCTGTCTCGAAACGGAAACCTCGCTGATGGTAATGGTAAATAAAGCAAAGGAAGGCATCAGTTCGGGTCGTTCTACATCGCTATCGCTGATTGGTATTGAAAAGATGACCCTTAGAGAAGCTGCCTATGCCCTATTTGCCGAGGCATCAAAAGGTGACAGGTTTGTGGTAGAACTGCTAGGCGAAATTGGTTATAATATTGGAAGAGGTATAGCCATCTTGATACACATTTTAAATCCATCAAATATTATATTAAGTGGTCGGGGTTCGGCAGCAGGAAGGCTTTGGCTTGCGCCGGTCCAAAAGGCAATTAATGAGCACTGCATACCTCGAATTGCTGAAAAATCTACCGTTGATGTTTCTACTATAGGAAACGAAGCCGAGCTGATAGGTGCTGCTTCCCTTGTAATGGAGAATGTTAAAGATAATATGATATACAAAACTCTAAGAACTAAAAAACTTAAGAAAAAAGAATTTGCTGCATAGCTATTTTTTTATTTACTAAAACACAATTAAACATTCACTAAAAACAATTGCAATTATGGAGACACTACGCCGTTTATTATTGTTAATCTTTTTGTGCGCTGGAACGCTATTTGTAATGGCACAGCAAAAAAAGACCTATTCCGGCATCGTACGAGACGATGCTGGTAATCCGCTGCAGAGTATTACCGTTCGGGTAAAGGGCACCAATACCTTTGCTACAACCGATGTAAATGGTGCCTATTCGCTGAGCACCTCTAAAACAAACGCCAAATTGGAATTTACTGGCGTAGGCTTTTCTACACAAGAACTCGACTCAGAAACCACTACGAACGTAGCCATGGTGGTAAAAGCCAATGAACTTAACGAAGTCGTAGTAGTAGGCTTTGGCCAAAAGAAAGCCACCCGTAATTTAGCCTATGCTGTTCAGGAGGTAAAGGGAGCGGACTTGGCTCGTGCCGGACAGGTAAACATTATTAACTCGCTGCAAGGAAAGGTTGCAGGTGTAATGATTAACCAGGGTGCTGGTGGCCCGTCTTCAAGTTCTCGTATCCGTATTCGCGGAAATGCTTCACTAGGCAATAACACCATGCCTCTGATGGTTATTGATGGGGTATTGATACAACCAGGCATAAGCGGTGCAGACAGTTGGGGTGGAGGAAGCCGCGACTTTGGTAACCAGATGAAAAACCTCAACCCCGATGACTACGAAAGTTTAACTGTACTAAAAGGTTCGGCTGCAAGTGCATTGTATGGTTCTCAGGCTATCAACGGCGTTATTATTATTACTACCAAAAAAGGTCGTGATAGGCCAGGGTTGGGTGTACAGGTTAACCAAACCAATACTATTGAGCAGGCCTGGCGTTTCCCTGCTTTTCAAAATGAGTTTGGTGCAGGTATAAATCCATTCTTTTCAAAAGGTGCCCAGGGGGAAGACGCATTGTTACTCGACGGTAATACGCAATTCCGCAATTTTGGACCAAGAATGGACGGACGTATCATTACTGATTTTGATGGCGTAAAAAGGCCTTTTGTTGGTAATAATATCAAAGACTTCTATCGTACGGGAAAAATCAATAACACAAATGTTGCCGTGGAAGGAAGTACCGACAAATCATCATTCCGGTTTAGTTATACCAATACAACTAATGAAGCTGTACTGGATAGAAATAAATTCGCAAGAAATAACTTCAATTTGAGAGCATCACAAAAAATTGGCAAATTTATAACTATGGACGCATCGGTTTCATATGCTAATTCCAAAACGGATAATCCAATGGAGATTGGTGGAAACAGCCCTATTTTTCGATTTCTTTTCTTTAATGTAAGAAATCTTCCAATTGACTTTGTGAGGCAAAATTACATTAGCCCAAATGGGGGTTCAAATATTAGTCCACCTTACACCCGTGGTGCTAACATTGGTCCATTGTGGCAGATGTATCAAGTTAATGTTAATCAAAGCGAAAATCAGTTGTTAGCAAATATGGATATCACCGCCAAAATCAGACCATGGCTTACTCTCCTTGTAAGAGGTAATATTAATAGCCTTGACATGCAGTTTGAAAACAAAACGCCAGGAGACGGGGTTAATTTTGGTATAGGACCAAATTTTGCTGGAAGCTACGAAATAATGAAGCAAAATCAAAGAGACCTGCGCATCCAAACATTGCTTACGGCAAACAGGAAGATTGGAGAAAATTTTGACTATAGTATAACTGTAGGTGGTGAAACACAACGTGGTTTGGGTGGTACACAGTTAACCTCAAACAGTAACGGTGGTTTAAGAATTCCAAGAATTTTTACTTTAGCCAATTCCATGCAGGCAGCAACTACTCGACTTGGTGTTGTGCCACAACGTAGACTGGATGCCGTTTATGCCTATGGCGATATCACTTGGAAAAATATGCTCACCTTTACAGGTAGTATAAGAAACGACTTGAGCTCTACACTGTTATATCCTGATGGTAGCGGCGACAATAGCTACCTCTATCCTTCATTAGGTACATCGTGGGCATTTACTGAGTTGCTCGACAATAAAGCTAAATGGCTGAATTTTGGTAAACTAAGGGTTAGCGCCGGTTGGACGGGATCCGATGTTAGGCCATTCCTTACTACGTTTGGTAATTATGGATTACTTGAAAATTTCATATTGCCTAATGGTACAGCAGTTCCCCGCTATGGATTACCCAATTTTGGTTTAGGCAACCAGCAATTAACACCGGAAAGAACAAAAGAAATTGAAATAGGGGTTGACTTAAGAATATTTAACAACAGAATCAGGGTAGATGCTGCTTATTATAAAAAAAATACCCTAAATCAAGCCCTTGGTTTGGCAAATCCTTCCGAAACAGGTGCGCCTAGCAGGTTGATAAATGCTGGTAACATTCAAAATCAGGGTATTGAAATTGTTCTTTCAGGTACCGTAGTAAGCAAAAAGGATTTTGAATACACTACTACCATAAACTATAGCCGAAATAGAAACAAGATAATAGCATTGGCACCTGGCGTAGATCAGGTTGAATTGGATTTGGTTTTTGGCAACGATGTTCGTTCAGTGGCAAGGGTTGGTAAAGATTATGGAACCGTAATCTCAAATTATGCTTATGCTACCGGAGCTAACGATGCAAAGCTCCTAAATGCTGATGGCCAGTTTTTGAGAAGAGTATCGGTTGGGCAGGGTTTTAAAGAATTAGGTACTGTAATGGAGCGATTCCTGGCTAGCAATCTACATGAGGTAAGGTATAAAAATTTCAACTTTTTTGCTCAGGTGGACTCCAAAATTGGTGGTTTAATGGCTTCACATACCCACCAATACACTTCTCAAACAGGCGCTTTACAAAGTACTTTAAGAGGTCGTACAAAAGAGTCTGGTGGACTTACGTGGACCGACCCTCAAGGTAATGTAAGAGACGACGGTATGATACCTGATGGTATTTTTCGAGATGGTACAATCATTAATGGGCAAAACGTGGCAGGCATGACTTTTAAAGATGCAGTGGACAAAGGACTTCGGCAGCCTTTGCCAGCCTGGCGCTACTACGAAAACCTGGCAAGCTGGGCTACAGGTATCCGTGAACACTCGGTTTTCGAAAACTCCTGGGTTGTCGTGCGTGAGGTTTCAGTGGGCTATGAGGTTCCCAAATCAGTTGTTAAAAAAATTCGTTTCCAAAAGTTGAGGGTAAGTTTAATAGGCAGAAACCTATTCTATTTGTATACCACTACTCCGGATCATATTAATCCGGAAAACATTTGGTCAAGTCGGCCGGGGGCATTTGGTGAATTAGGTGGTTCCCCATGGATTAGGACTTTTGCATTAGCTATTAATGCAGGTTTCTAATACCAAATTATTGAAGAAGATTTAATTATTAATTGAAAATTATTTTTTATGAAGATTTTAAAATTGATTCTTACATTATTGGTAGTCTTGTCAATATCCATTGCTGGTTGCAAAAAATCAGATTTTGTGGAAATAAATACAGACCCCAATGTTTTGTACACGATTACACCTGAAGAACATTTTTTAGGCTTGGGCATACAAATTCATAGGCAGGACTTCGAGCAATTTTACGACAATCTCCGCCGGACTATGTTTTGGATGCAGCAAAGTACGCCCCTAGGTGGCAACTCTGCTACTTCGCTGGCCGAGTTTGGAAATACAAACTACAGGTTTGGTGTTTTTTATCCTGGGGTGGGTAGGATTGCCACAGACGTTTCGGTGCTGGCCCAACGCCTGCCGGAAGTGGAAAAAGCCAAAAGACAGCATGTCGTTGCCATGGCTGAAGTACTAAAAATTTACTATGGCTTTTATGTTTCAGACATTAATGGCCACTTAGCGTATAGTGAAGCTTTTATTGCACCCTATGGTGGCACAAACACACCTAAATGGGAAAGTCAGCAGGAATTATTTGGTTTGTGGGATACTCAGCTAAAGCAGTTGGTAACCACCTTGCGCACGGCAACTCCTAACCAGGTTTCATTAGCCAATTTTGACCAATATTATGGTGGCGACGCTATGAGGTGGGCAAAAGCAGCAAATGCATTAAGGCAGCGTATTGCTATGCGCTTAACAAAAAGGGATTTAGCTAAAGCTACCGCTATTTTCAGAGAAACCATTGCTGATGCCGCATTGTTAATGAGTACCCAGGCAGATAGTTGGGTTTACACTGCACATACATCATTTACCCAAGGGGGAAACTGGAATCCGGATGGTTTCCGTGCACCAAAACCTTCTGTCGATTTCATGTGGGGATCTGGTGATCCAAGGCTCAATTACTTTTATGGGCGTAACAACTATTCACAGGCCAACATTAATACCGCCATAACTGCAGGTATTCTTGCTGCTGGTACTATTGAACCAATGCGGAGGCATATAGGTGTTCCGGTAAGCCCTGATGTTTCGCAAGCTGCTCCTTACCCGGCTTGGTTTAGTGGTCGTAGGGTAAATGGTTCATTAACCATGGATACCATGTCATTCATTCAACACCGCTTACATCAGCCAGCATTTGCTGGTGGGGATGGTCAGTCGTTTTTCCCTCTTATTAACTATGCCGATCAGTTGCTAATGCGTGCCGAAATGGCTGCAAGAGGTATAACCACTGAAAATGCACAAAACCTTTACAATTTGGGCGTTCGTTCTTCAATTGAGTTTTACAGTCAACGTGCAGGCTTAGCAAAAGTTGCTGATTACGCTGCCGTTACAGAGGCACAAATTATTAGTTACCTTGAGCATCCGCTTGTAAAGTGGGATAATGTAAAAAGCGCCAATTTGATTGCTTGTCAGGCATTTCTAAATTTTTACAAACAACCTAACGAAGCCTGGGCATTGTTTAAGCGTACTGGTATGCCTAATAAAAACACTGTTTTGGCAAACGAGGATATCGTTTTAAGTGGCACAGTTTATCAAATCCCCCGTCGTGCAATCATTAATATCCCGGCTCCTGCCGACCTTAATAGGGTAAACAGACAGTCATCTATTGATGAAATGATGAAAGATCCTGACTTTGGTGCCGACCCTTCAGTTCCATTTGGACGAATATGGTGGGATAAAAAATAGTTGTGTTTTTGTTATTGATATTTAAAAGACCAGCCGGGTTCTCCGGCTGGACTTTTTTTAACTTTTAAAGTTATATCCTTTCATTTTTGAGCTAACTTGCCTCTATCGCATTCTTACAGGCTTATTCTGTAAAAAGACTCCTAAGCCTTAAGAGCAAATGAAAATTCAGTTTTTTTCAAAGGTTAATTATGAATCAACCAGAACAGAACCTAGTAAATGCGAATCTAGTAACAATCTTTACTGTATTCCTTTTACTGCATACAACATGCTTGTATGCACAAACGGTAAACCCAGTCTTGCTTACGGCGAATTTTACCGAGACAAAAACAAAGATTGCCATACCCCTCTGGAAAAAAGAGCAAGTAAGCGTCTGGATTTTTTTTTCACCTGAATGTCCTATGTGTCAGAACTATGCCCCAATCCTTAAAGTGTTAGCGGAAACCTTTGCTGGAAAAGTGCAGTTTATTGGAATTATACCGGGTATCGCTTATACTCGAAAGGAAATTGAAAGCTATCGGAATACTTATCAAATTAGTTTTCCTTTGGTCGTGGATTCAGCATTTAAGCTATCGAATACGATAATGGCTACAGTAACGCCTGAGGTATTTGTAATAAACAAAAATGGACAACTTGCCTACAGCGGAGCAATTGATAATTGGTTATACGATTTAGGAAAAAAACGCAGGGCACCAACTGAGTATTTTTTAAAAGACGCTTTGGAGGCAGTTATTGCAGGTAAATCAGTAGCAAAGCCAAAAACCACCGCTAAGGGATGCCGGATAAATGATTTTTAAATGAACAAAATGAACACATTAATTCAATCAGCGTTTGGGCTTGTCGGTATTTTTTTTGCAGCAAACACCCATGCACAGTCGCCAACCTTCAATAAGGATGTGGCACCTATTATACATGCCAAATGTACACCCTGCCACCGACCCAATGAGTCGGCCCCGTTTTATCTAATCAATTTTAAAGAGGTTGCCCGCAGAGCAAGTTTTATAAAAAAAGTGGTAGAATCGGGCTACATGCCCCCCTGGAAAGCCGATAACAACTATGCCCACTACAGCAACGATCGAAGCCTGACGGATACTGAAAAAAAAACGCTCATTGATTGGGTAAATGCTGGTGCACCGAAGGGAACAGGCAACCCGCCAAAAGTAGCAAACATTGAAATCCTTCGTAAACAAACAGCTTACCACCGTATCCCCGACCTTACAATAAGCACCCCTACCGCCTTTAAACTAAAAGGCGATAACTTAGACCGCTTTGTGATGTACCGCATACCCTTCGAACTGAAAGAACCTATAAGTGTGGAGGCTATAGAGTTTATAACATCCAATAAACGGCTCGTACACCACGTAAACTATGCTATACATGCAGTGCCCGATGATATTGACTTAAAAAGCGGACCTGATGTAATAGACCTCTCTACGGACAAACCACAATTGGTAGATGGCTGGAAACCATTGAAAAAAACAATTGATTATTATGGTGGCTGGATACCAGGTGCATCTTATGAAAGTTACCCGCAAGGTATGGGGTGGGTTATGCCAAAGCGGGGGGTGGTAATCCTTACTTTGCACTACGCCCCTTCGCCAAAAGATGAAGATTGTGAAGCCGGGATCAACTTATTTTTTACTCAAAAAAGTGTAGATCGGCTGATAAAAGTAATCAGCTTTGGCTCAGGGGGCATAGGCGAAGATCAAATAAAGCCTCCCCTGAAGCTGTTACCCGATCAGGTACGCAGTTTTTCACTTACTTTGTCGAATCCAGGCGAAGATTTTTCGATAATGTATGTATGGCCGCACATGCACCTACTTGGCAAGCAGTTTACCGCTTTTGCTATTACTCCAAAAGGTGATACCTTGAATTTGGTTAATATCCCCGATTGGGATTTTAGGTGGCAAGAAATTTACAGGTTTAAAAAACTGATACCCATACCAAGGCGAAGCCGACTTATACTAAAAGCCACCTACGACAATACAGCCGATAATCCTTTCAACCCTTTTAGTCCCCCAAGAACGATATACAGTTCGGGCAATATGGAAACGACAAATGAAATGCTAACCTTGCTTATGGTGTTTCTGCCCTATAAACCCGGCGATGAAAA
>Ga0105047_10018628_pt1 | contig 10751 bp, 9 predicted proteins | sample MAT04_FD_78384 | JGI IMG/M metagenome (GOLD analysis project Ga0105047, IMG submission 78384) | Freshwater microbial communities from Lake Fryxell liftoff mats and glacier meltwater in Antarctica - MAT-04 (megahit assembly) | ecosystem: Environmental > Aquatic > Freshwater > Ice > Liftoff...
AATACTTCCATGACCTGCAGCAGGAAGTCTTTCTGGGGTGGGTTGCCGACTGCCAGCATGACTCTCGATTCGCCGGTTTCTTCCATCTGTTCCACATCCAGGTGCAGACCGCCCGCCTGATTGCCTTTCTGAAAGAGGTTCAGAAGGCGGGCGACTCGGACCGGCGGAGAGATGCGGACGTAGTTCTCGTTATTGAGCCAGATGATCCGCAACAGACGGTCGAATTCTTTCTGGTTGAAGTCAGGGAATTCGCGGGTAAGTTCGGTCAGGATCTGGCTGCGGATGTCGGCGGGAACGACAACTTCTTTGCCGCTCAAGATGTCCTGGTTGGATTTGCGGTCGAATTCAAAGCGCTGGATCTCCAGGGTCTGCTGCATGCCGGGCAGAGGCCCTTCGGAGTGGGCGATCATGGCGTAGGAGACTTCCCGCTCGCGGAAGCGGCTGATAGATTCGTAGAGGGTGCCGGGCATGTTGGCCATGGCTGTGATCTGGGTTTTGTCACGGTCGGCCAGTATCAGCCGGTGGTTGTGTTTCAGCACACCAAGTTCACGTTCAAGGATGCCCATGGCTTCAGGTTCGTCGCTCATGGCAACGAAAAAGTAGGGGTGCATCTCTTTTTTAAGCCAGCTAAGGTTCGATAATGATCCACTGTTAGTTGATTCAACTGGGGAGGAAATCTTTTTAGCCACAGCCGTCTCCTTTATCCATATCTGGTATGTAAAAAGCTACTGAGTAGGCATTCTTGAATTCAAATTTTAAGTATTCTGCTGCACCGGCTTAAAGAATGAAACTGAAAATTTTATAAATCAGCGTGTTACTGGTTTTGGCTAATCTGCTTTTCCTGAATTTAGGCCAAAAGAAAGGGTAGATTCGAATCTACCCTTTCCTGGTAATCAAATCCTGATTTTGCTAAGCCGACTCGATCGAAATTTCGCCGCTCTGTAGCTGTACATATTCCGGCTCACTTGCACTGACGCACTGGGCAATGACAAGGTCGCCAGCAACGTTCAAGGTTGTTCTGCACATATCGAGGAACCTGTCAACACCAAGAATCAGGCCGATGCCTTCTGCAGGGATACCGACCTGTGTCAGCAGAATCACGATCAGAGGCAGAGAACCTCCCGGAACGCCTGCGGTTCCGACGCCAGCCAGGATGGACATGAGAACGACAATTACTTGTTGACCAATCGACAGGTCAATACCGTAGACTTGAGCAAGAAATAAAACCGTTACGCCTTCGAATAGTGCCGTTCCGTTCTGGTTGGCTGATGCGCCAATAGTGAGAACAAATCTGGATATCTTTGGAGGAAGTTTCAGTTTTCTTTCTGCTGTTTCAAGGGCAACCGGCAGGGTGGCATTGGATGAAGCGGTTGAAAAAGCATACAGAAAAACTTCCTGGCAGATAGACATGAATTTCAGAGGATTTATCTTGCCAAAGGTACTCAGGGCGATTCCATAAACTACAAAGAATTGAATCAGCAGGCCCAGGACAACTACACCGGCATAGTAGGCGACGTTCTGCAGGAATCCGGCGCCCAGCTTGTAGCAGGTGTTGAAGACGATACAGAAAACTGCGTAAGGAGCCAGCATCAGAGCAAAATCGATAACTTTGAGTGAAGCGTCGAAAATGGTCTCCAGCATCTTGATAAAGACATTGTCTTCACCCTCTTTTGCCGTTAGGCTCAGGGCGTAACCAAAGATGAGAGAAAAGACCATCAGTGCGATGATCTCACCCTGGAAAGCACGGGCAGCAGCATCAATAGGATTTTGCGGGAGCAGGTCAACAATGTAGGAGTACCAGGCTTTGTTGGATACTGCGGCAACATTCTTCTGAATTGAAAGTACCGATTGGCTTGTGGCCAAAGCAGCCTTGTCAAATACCAGGCCGGCGCCAGGCTGCAGCATCTTGGTCAGGCCGATGGCAAGCATAACTGCTATTGAGCTGAATATCAGCGTAAAACCGAGCGTCTTGCCGGCAACCTTGCCAAGCCCCCGCCCCTTGGAGAGTTCAAATACGCCGATAATCAGTGCGGACACGATCAGCGGAACAACAACCATGAAAATCAAGCGTAGGAAAATGGAGCCGGTAAGTGTGAAAACCTCGGTAAGACCCTTCATGAATGCGAATTCTTTGATAGGCATATAATAATAGCCAATCAAGCCTGCGCAAATACCTAGAATGAACCCCAATAAAAGTTTGTTGTGCTGTTTCATGATTCTTCCCCCCTTGCCTCCATGTGATATTTGACTGCCCTGTATTGCTCACCTGATCTACTTTGGTTTTGTTACTATTTTGTAAAGAAATCTTTGCAATAGGATTGCCAAAATCAAATAATAGCTTCAAGTTATGGAAATAACGGCGTATTAGAATGTTTTCAGCAATAAGAAGTTGTGCAGGGGGGGTATAACCTTGGAGGGGTTCAAAGTAAAAACTGTTAAAATAAGTAATAAAAACAGTTAATTGTGATGTTGGTGAAAAGTTATGAGGGGTGTGTGGTTATAGCGGTTTAAGGTCGTTTAAACCGCTGTAATTCATGCGGCTTAATGCGATTCAAAACTCTTTTTTAAACGCTTACTTAGTGCCGGCTGTGATATGCCGATCAGGCGGGAGGCTATGGACTGGTTTCCTTCTGCTCTTCTCATCGCTTCTGCCACCAGCAGATCATCAATTTCATGTAAAGCGGGTAGTGGTTCATGTGGAACAAACACCTGCCGTTCCTTTGAATTATTTTCTGTGTCTACACAAGTGTTAGTTGTTTTTTTGTTGATGACTTTTCTGAAAGAGTCCATCGAGAGCATGTGTGCCTGGTGCTGGCTCATGGCATCATATACCATTGCCTTCAGTTCACGGATATTGCCGGGAAATGGGTGATTGGCCAATAGAACGTAAAGCTCTTTGGGGACAGTCGGTTTTTTCTTTTCCAGACTGTTGGCAACCTGTTCCAGAAAGAAGTCAAACAGCAGTGCAATGTCATCCGGTCTTTCCCTGAGGGGCGGGATATGTACATGGTGTCCGCAGAGGCGGTAATAAAAGTCCTTGCGAAATTGACCTGTAGGGAGTTTTGCAGCCAGATCGTGGTGAGTTGCGACAACCACGCCCGCATTCATACGTTTGGGAATATCACTGCCGACCGGGAAATATTCCCATTCCTGCAGTAAACGGAGTAGTTTTACCTGGGAGGCGATGCTCAGGTCACCAATTTCGTCGAGGAAAAGAGTGCCGTTTGTGGCCTGTTCTATCATGCCGCTGCGGGCTGAATCCGCTCCGGTAAAGGCTCCTCTGGTGTGTCCGAAGAGTGTATCACTGAATACAGTGTCATCCAAACCTGAAACGTTGACTGAAACAAGCTTTCCGCTGCGTTTGCTTAGTGTGTGGACCGCTCTGGCTACTAGTTCTTTTCCGACACCGCTTTCGCCGGTTATCAGGATCGGCTGGCTGCTTTTTGCTACCGCTTCGATATATTTGAAGATAGAAAACATCGCCTTGTCAACAGTTATGATGTCTGTAAATGCCTCGGGATGTTCTAGTCTATCGCTAAGGACGCGTGAACGCATTTCCCGGTTTTCCTGCTGCAGGTCTATCATTCTGATGGCGCGTTGAATCCCCTGGACAAGCCGTTCTTCGTCGACAGTTTTGACAAAAAAATCAAACGCTCCCTTTTTCATGCATTCAACGGCTGTTTCCACCTGGTTCAGGCCACTGATTACAATCACAGGAATTTCCGGATGCTCTTCAATGATCATGGGGATCAGTTCTTCGCCGGAGATTTGTGGCATGTTCAGGTCCAGCATTACCAGGCCGATATTCTGCTGTTTGAGGATGTCCATAACCTGTCGGCTGTCACTGCAGCGCACAACGTTGTTGATACCGCCGGACATGGCCAGTGTCATGCTCAGGCTGCGCAGCCAGGCTTCTTCGTCGTCAACCAGCAGAACTCCGTATGAAGGAAACATGTCATCAATCATGGTTTTACTATCCTTTCAGGATCGGAAGTGAGACGCAAACAGTCGTTCCCTCGCCGGGAGCTGACTCAAAAACCATCCGGCCGTTGTGTTCTTTGATTATTGTATCAGAAACAGACAGGCCCAGCCCGGTTCCGCCAGAGTCTCTCTTGGTCGTGAAAAAAGGGTTGGAGATATGAGGAAGGTTTTCTTCCTCAATTCCTACACCTTCATCCTGGATTCTCAGTATCAGTTCTTCATTCTCAGGATCATATAAGGTTGCCAGCCAGATTCCTTTGTCAGGGTTTTGAAGGGCCTGACAGGCATTCAGAATCAGGTTTACGATAACCTGCTCAATCCGTTGCGAGTTGCCTTTGAACCGCGGCAGGTTGTCGCCATAATCTGCGGTAAAGTGGTTTGTAGCATTTTTTATGGAGTTGTCAACCAGTCTGATGGAAGCCCTGACAATATTGTTCAGGTAGATGGATTCATCCAGTTTGGAGTTGTCCTGGCGGGCAAAATCCTTCAGATCCTCCACAATCCGCTTGATCCGGTTTGCTCCCTCCTGCATTTCTTCGATCATGCGGGGTATCTCCCCACGAATCTGGGAATACCTGAGCCCACGAATCATGAAGTCGCCTTCCAGCTGATAACGTTCTTCCAGCAGAACTTCGGTGACCTGATAAACATTTTTCAACACTGGTAGATTGTAGAGTAAAAGTCCGGTTGGATTGTTGATTTCATGGGCAACACCAGAGACCAGTATGCCTAGCGAAGCCATCTTGTCGGCCTGTATCAGCTGTTGTTGCTGGACCTGCAGTTTTTCCGTGCGGCTGGCAACTTCTTTGCGCAATGTTCTGTTCCAGACAACAATGCCGATTAGAGTCAGGATGAAAGGTGAGGTTGAAATGGCCCCGTATTTGAAAATTTTGGACCAGGAAACCGGCGGCGGTTCCAGTGCTCCCAGCCATTTGTCATAAATAACCCTGTAGCGGCCGGTGTTTTTGAGAATTGCCAAGCCTTCGCTAAACTGTGAGAGCAGTTCATCATTTCCTTTTTTGACTCCATAAGCATAAGGTTGACCGGCTAGAGGCCTGCCTACCGGAACAATATTGGATAGTCCCAGTTCCCGGTTAAGGTAAAGTCCCGGCAAATTACCTACCAGCGCATAGTCCCTCTTGCCGGCAGCAAGTTGACGCATGGCTTCATTATGTGTATCAACCAGATACAGATTGGCACCGACCTTCTTTTCGATCAGATAGTCATGCATGATGCCGCGATTTTGAACCAGCACATCCTTGCCGCGCAGATCACTGATGTCAATCATCTGTGGCGAGCCTCGACGGCCGAAAACCGAGTAGTTGATTATGGAATGGGGCGGAGAAAAATCAAACACCTTGTTACGTTCTTCTGAAGGAACCATTCCCTGAAGAATATCCACAGTTCCGTTTTCCAGGGCATGACGCATGTCGATCCATTTACCCAGGCGAATCTTGACATTCAACCCCATTATTTCAGCAATGGCTTGGGTCAGTTCAACATTAAACCCTGAAGGTTTGCCGTCGGAGTCGATAAATTCATAGGGCGGGTAATTGTTGTCACCGCCAACAATGATCAGGTTTTTGGATTGTGTCGCCAGGGAGACTGAAGGCAGACAGAGTAGCAGTAAGAGGGTTAGCGTCAGCTTGATGAGGCCCGTCTTGCGCATGACTGGGTATTGGGAAAAAATGTCAGGCAGAAGGTCAGCTTTGTCCACTTTATAATCCAGTTCTTTATGCAGAGGTGTTACGTTAATATAAGATATTTGTATTAAATGCCAATTATTTTATGCAACTAACTGCTTGATTCATAATGGAACTGAATGGTTATAGTTTTCAAGTGCCTGTTTTTGGTAAGTAAAAAGCTGTCTAGGGTTGGCAGCCTTTTACGGAAATTCTGCTATTAAAATTGGTCCGAAACGAGTGGAGAGGCTGACTACTCCAGCCAGTCAAATGAGCGTGTAACCGCCTTCTTCCACATGGCGAAGTTTTTGACTCTCAAAGTGTCGTCAGTCGAAGGTTTCCAGGTTTTGTCGATACTCCATTTCTGCCGCAGCTCATCGGTGTTTTGCCAGTATCCGACCGCCAGGCCTGCGGCATAGGCGGCACCAAGGGCGGTGCTTTCATGTACCTTCGGGCGTACAACCGGAACTCCCAGCACATCAGACTGCATCTGCATCAGCAGCTCATTGACCGACATGCCGCCATCAACTTTCAGGGTTTTAAGGTTTACGCCTGAATCATTGGCCATGGCATCGACAACTTCACGGGTTTGGTAGGCGGTGGCTTCCAGGGCAGCCCGGGCGAAATGTCCCCGGGTGATAAAGCGGGTCATACCGATTACCAGGCCGCGAGCCTCGCTTCGCCAATAAGGTGCAAACAGGCCGGAAAATGCCGGAACAAAATACATGCCGCCATTGTCTTCAACCATTCTGGCCAGATTTTCCACGTCAGAGGCAGTATTGATGAGTCTCATGCTGTCGCGTAGCCATTGCACCAGTGCTCCTGTAATAGCGACGGAACCCTCTAGCGCATAAACCGCTTTCTGTTTACCAAACTGGTAACAAACGGTTGTTAGCAGTCCGTGTTTTGACTGTACAATTTCTGTGCCGGTATTAAGCAGCATGAAACAGCCGGTTCCATAGGTGTTCTTCGCTTCGCCAGGCTCAAAGCAGACCTGTCCTACCATGGCGGCCTGCTGGTCGCCCAGGTCTGCACAAACAGGAATTACACCGTTAAATGGCCCGTCTTTGCTGGTATGCCCGTAGAACGCAGGATCACTGGAAGGACGAATTTGAGGCAGCATACTCTTGGGGATGCCCATGATCTCCAGGATTTCATTGTCCCAGGACAGGGTTTCCAGGTTCATCAGCATGGTTCTGGAGGCGTTGGTCACATCGGTGATATGGGCATTGGTCAGCTTCCAGATCAGCCAGGTGTCCATGTTGCCGAAAATTGCGTCGCCTTTCTGGGCGGCTTCTTTCAGACCGGCAACATTTTCCAGTAGCCATTTGATCTTAGGGCCGGAAAAATAGGTTGCCAATGGCAGGCCGGTCTTGCTGCGGAAACGGTCCTGGCCGCCATCTGCTGAAAGCTCGTTGCAGATTTTATCGGTGCGCGTATCCTGCCAGACGATGGCGTTATAGTAGGGTATACCGGTATTTTTATCCCACACCAGAGTAGTTTCGCGCTGATTTGTAATTCCGATGGCAGCGATATCGTCTGCTCTCAATCCGCCTTTTCCCATGGCGGCACGAATAACATCTTCAGTACGATTCCAGATTTCCAGCGCGTCATGCTCGACCCAGCCCGCTTCCGGGTAGATTTGATTATGCTCCATTTGGTGCGAGGAGATAATTTCGCCTAGCTGGTTGAAAATAATGCAACGTGAGCTGGTTGTTCCCTGGTCGAGTGCGACGATGTATTTGATCATATCATCCCCATGCATGGTGTCTCTGAAAAGCCTGATATTAGTACTTTCTGGGCTTTGTCAACTGATCGATTAATGACACAAATTTGTGTGCATCGGCAGATGGGTTTGCAAGGACTGTTCTGGTGCAACAGTTGCAAAACGGTTGAACTGCATTTTCCTGTTTTGGGTCATAATAAGGCTCTGCCTGCGGGCAGCCTTTACAAGTGTCGGACATAAATTCTCCTGTGCATTGATGATAAGTGCGTTACAATACGACAGTACATTATCATGTAATAGTTTGAAGATGCAATGTTCAGGTCCAAGAAGAGGTGATCCTATGTTCTTGATTCAACTGTTGCTCCCGCTGTGCGACAACGAAGGGCATCCTTTCCCGCAGTCAATGTATCTACAGGTGAGAGACGAACTTACAGAGCGGTTTGGTGGAATTACCACCTATGTCAGGTCTCCGGCAGAAGGTGTCTGGAAAGAGGGAAAGTGCTGCGCTGTCAGAGATGAAATTGTCATTTACGAAGTAATGGCAAAACAGCTGAACCGTGATTGGTGGAAAGCATTCCGTGTGAGACTTGAGCTGCATTTCAGGCAGGAGTCAATCATTGTCAGAGTAAGTCGGATAGAAATACTCTGATTTATGTCATCGATTGGACGGTATGCTCTATTCCATATGTTTTAATCCACAAGAATTAATTGCTGTTAAAATTAGTCTGCCAGACAAACCCATGTTTTGTTACTTCCTGAAATTAATCCCACTGACGTAGTGTTAAAATAACATCGATTTGTTAGTTAGAATATGGAGCTGGACTTGGTAATCACGTAAAATTTGACCTAGTAAGGTAGTTATAAAATGTTGCTTTTTTTAAAGTTTATGTGAATATCCCGCCGGCTATTTAAATATAACATTGTTATAAAATGGAACTGATGTCTGCCCTTGATGGATGATGTAAATTTGGAGGGATTGTGCATGGAAGTTGTTTTAGAGCAAATTAATAAAATTCAGGGAGTTACCGGAAGCTTATTATTTACCCAAGATGGAAAATTGCTTTGTAATGCATTGCCGCCTGCGTATGAAAATAAAAAACTACAAGAGGCTGCCGACCTGGTTGCCGATAGTTTGATAGGGATTAACGAGGCTACTGGTGGTGTCAGCTCGTTGGACTTCAGATTCAGTAATTTTAGAATTATTGTAAAACCTTTACAAGGCGGTTACCTTCTGCTGATTTGCGAGCAAAAGCTAAATCTCCAGCTTTTTAACATGTCTCTAAGCGTTGCTCAGAAAAAGCTTGAAAAATCCATTCAAACACCGGGTTTTATACAGACTTCTGCTCCGCCGGCTCTTCAGGTGGCGGTTGCTCCTCCTCAGGTGTCGGCAACAGGTGAGCCGCGCAGGGATGGAAATGGCTTTATGCTTATTGTAGATTCCATGAGGCTTCGCATCTTTAAAAATACTGACAGTAATACTGATAATGCTGCCGATTCCAGGGAAACACGTGATTTAGTCTGTAATCTTTTGCAGAATATGTTGTCACGTGACCGGAAGTAGACCCGATTTTAATTTGGTTATAAAAAAAGGCTGCCCATTTGAGGCAGCCTTTTTTTATTCTAAACAACAAGTAAAAGTTTTAGGTGAAATTCCGGATAAACATTTCCTTGGCTTACAAGGCTCTAATATTATTGAGTATTTTGCCAGTTAGTTTATTGGATGTAGTATATAGGTAGTACGTGAAAAAATTTTCTACTTGGCTGTATGATGGACTTCTTCCAGTTTTTCGTACAACCAGACCTTGATGAGCGACTGATAGGGCACATCTTGCTTGTTGGCATTGGTCTTAATAGACTCCAGCATCCAGAGCGGCAGTCGCAGGGATATGGATTGAGTCGTTGGTTTCAGGTTAGGGAAGGTGACTCTTTTTGCTTTCGACCAGTCAACGTAGTCAGTCGTGTCGTGAGTAAGCCAAAACTCACGTTCTTCATTTTCATTGGCAAATTTTGGTATAGTTTTAAGTTTCTTGCTCATAAATTGCGCGCTCCTTCCTGTGCATGTCTCGGGCGGATATAACCCGAATCTTGCTGGTGCAAATGGTGAAAGTTATATGCAATAACCGTCCTTCAATGCTTTGGCCCAGAGCATGAAAACGTGACTCCGAGTCGCTATGTTTCAAGTCATCCAAAACAACAAGCGGTTCGTTCAGAAAAACCTGCTCAGTCTCGGTTGGAGTAACGCCATGCTTTACATTCTTCTGCTCGTTGCCCTTGTCCCAGTCAAAACCGGTTATCTTGTTGAATGGACCCATTAGAGCTCCTTGTATATTGTTAATATATACATTGACAAGCGATTATTTGCAAGTGGCATCAATTTAAGAGGGAATGTGAGGCGGGATTGATCCCGCCTCAACACATATCAATTATATCAAACCCCTCTCGACAAAAGATAAGTTGCTTCTGCTGTCCGTATCAATAATGACATGATCAAGGACCCGGATGCCAAGGATCTCCCTGGCTTCCTTCAAGCGTCTTGTTATGGCTATATCTTCACTGCTTGGTGACAGGTCACCTGTAGGGTGATTATGTAATGTGAAGCTGCCAGTAATGTGAAGTGCCTTCGATGCAGACATCAAGAATCCGGTTGGAATGGGAACCTGGAAGGGTCGGTATATTTGAAACCCCTCCAGGCACTTCACATAATTACAGAGTAGCTAACCACTCCAGGACGCTTGGATCTCGCCGCCATGAGGGTCCCTTCTTTCCTGTTTTAGGCAACAACTTTTCACAGGATTGAAGGGTCTTCTGCTTCATTTCCAAATCAATTTCGATGTACAGATTGGTGGTCTCAATAGAAGCGTGACCGAGCCAGGAGCGGATCATGCTCAGATCAACTCCTGATTGCAGCAAATGCATGGCGGTAGTGTGCCGGAATGTATGTGGAGTAATCGTCCTGGTAAGCAACGACGGGCACGTTTGTGCCGCCGCTACCACCCGTTGGGTGATCATATAACGCAGGCCAAAACGAGAAAGACGCTCGCCTCTCGCATTTACAAAGAGTGGGACATTATCGGAGAATCGTATCTTCCGGTCTTCAACTGTTGCTTTGATTGCCTGTATCGTCTCAGCCCAGAGTGGACAGGTTCGCTCACGCTGCCCTTTTCCATGAATCAACACATAGTAAGGGCGACTGAAGCGAATATGGTTAACATTGAGATCCACGATTTCCTGTGCCCGTGCTCCAGTGTTATAAAGCAGGCGCAACAGAGCATCATCTCGCCGACCCGGTGGATTCTGAACATCGATATGCCTAAAAACATGCAGAACCTCTTCCTTTTCCAGATATCCCAACACATGTCTGG
>Ga0105047_10018629_pt1 | contig 10751 bp, 6 predicted proteins | sample MAT04_FD_78384 | JGI IMG/M metagenome (GOLD analysis project Ga0105047, IMG submission 78384) | Freshwater microbial communities from Lake Fryxell liftoff mats and glacier meltwater in Antarctica - MAT-04 (megahit assembly) | ecosystem: Environmental > Aquatic > Freshwater > Ice > Liftoff...
AGCTCCGCAATCCGCGCCATCATCCGCTCTTCGCGAGCCGCAATTTCCGCCAACAACAACCGGATGATCGACCGCGCCTCCGAGGCCTGCCGTGCAATGATTTCGTCAGTGATCTGATCCAGCGACATGCCACAGACGTCGCCGATTTGGCGATTTGCGGGAAGACCAGTTTCAAACGATCACGATAACGGGGTGTGAATGGTTACCCTCTAAAGAGTTATATGCCTGAATACGAGGAGCAAATAGTTTCGGTGATCGTGCACTCGAATGCCGAGCCGTTCAACCTGCGGATACGTCTCGTCCTGCAGTCGAAGAAGGACGCGGTCCCCCGCATTTATATTGACTCACCGCGAGTCGAAGTCCACACCAAACAACCCGGTGAAACTGTGGCTGATGATTATCAAATCCAGACGCTAGAGTTCTTGGATGACGAGCAGCGGCTTAAAGGACTTTCAAGTACCGACCCCACCTTGGTCGTTGCCTCGGGTCCGTCGGTGATCTCAGACGAGAAGAAGGGCGAGCGAATGGTAATTCGCACCTACAGGTTCCCCTTAAAGTGTACTGGCCCGCCGTCGGATTCACGGATCGCCTGGTTGACACCTCTCTTTTCAAGGATGCCGGACAACCGAGTTCGAGTGCAATGCATTGTCGAGTGCTCCCCGAGTATTCGTGCCGTACCCGGCATGGTACGGCTAGGGAATGCTGAAGTGACCTTGGTTCTCATTGGAGCAGATGACACTCCTTTCTCAGTGATCTCGGCGAGTATCGAACCGAATTCATTGGGGAACGTGAGTTTTGATGCGACCAATGCCGCGAGTTCCCACACGCGCAAGGTGACCCCTTCTCGTTCCACAGAACAACGAGTGAACGCAAACGCCGAACTCCGCATTGCGACCTCGCTTCCGGATGGCCCATTGGTGCGAGTCCCGATTCGGATTATCGAAAAGACTAGCGATTCACCGTCTCCGTAAGTGATCCATCAAATCGAACGCTCTCAGGGAGTGGCACCGGCGCAGCGGGGGAAGCATTGGGGGATGCCGTCTGTGCTTTCCTCGTTCCCACGCTCCGCTTGGTAACGCCTATCCCCGAAGCTCTGCTTCCCTCGCGTGCCAAGCTGCGTTCGAACGCGGGTTAGCCAGGCCACGCCTCGGCAGGCGGACGCCGTGCCGCTCTTGCGGCTCCTTACGCCCGCTAATCAACGGGGGACGGGTTGCGGAACCGAATGGTGTGTGCGTCAGAAAAGTAGGGTAGGCGATCCTGCCTGCCCGACGAGCCAGAGAAAACGTGTCCTTGCATTCGTTCGACAGACAGGATTGTCTGTCGTACCTATCTTTAGTGACGCACACACAACCGAATGGTTTTAAGAGAGAACATCTGGCGACTGAACCGGGAAGTGCGTATGGTCGTGTAAGAGTTCTGCCAAGGCAGCTCAATGCTTTGGAGTCAGCCATGAACCCATCCGAAATCACTCAGCCGCCGCGAGTCCCGAGTCGTTACTGCGGTCAATTGACTGCGTGGAATCGCGAGCAAACGCAGATCGTCGCCAGCGGCCCGACTCTGTTATCGGCTCGCGACGCGGCGGTCGCAGCGGGAGAGTTGCAGCCGATTCTGACAAAAGCTCCCGACGCCAAGGTTCGCTTCGTAGGGGGCGTGCGGCGAAGTTTGCGTACCAGCGCTACGAGATTCCCGCCTCGCCACTGAACCAGTCCGTCGAGTTGTATCGCCCGGAAATCCCGCTTCGCTTGATTGGCGAGTCGAGGACATTCGAGTCTTCGGACTGTTGGATACGGGAGCCGATGCCGTCGTCATTGGACGCGAGCTGGCGAAGTGCATCGGCGTACGAATCGATGAGTCGGTTTCCTGGGAAGTGCGGTGATTTGGCGACCTCGCTCATTCCGCGTGTTTGGGCCACGTCGATGTCGAGCTGATCAGCGGTTCCGCATCGGCCTGCTGGAGAATGCCGGTCAGCGTCGTCGGCTTTGAGGACTCGTCCAATGAGGAAATCGTTCTGCTGGGGCAGACTGGCTTCCTGCAATTCTTCGATGTCCATTTTCTGGGACACGAACACCAGATTGAATTGCAACCAAAATTGTGCCATGCGCTCCAGCATCAAGTGAACAATGACGCTGCGGACCCTCCTCACGCCACCCGCCTTGGATCAAATGCGGCATGACGCCGTTTACTCCTCGGCCTGGCTCGACAGGTGGCACCTGCTGGCCTACTGTTCCGGGCATGTTATCTCCACTGCCGATTGATGAGGTGCTGCCCGACTTGTTGGCGGCGTTGCGTACGAACTCGTCGGTGGTGTTGAAGGCTCCGACGGGGGCGGGGAAGACGACGCGAGTGCCGCCGGCGATCTTCGATGCAGGCCTAGCAGGGGAGGGATCGGTCGTGATGCTGGAGCCGCGGCGCATCGCAGCGCGGGCGTCGGCGCGGCGGATTGCGTTTGAGCGTGGAACGCAGCTGGGGCGCGAGGTCGGGTATCGCGTGCGGTTCGATGAGCAGGTCTCGGCAGCCACGCGGATCTGTGTCGTGACCGATGGAATCTTGCTCCGGCGGCTCCAAGCGGACCCATTTCTGGAAGGTATCAGCGTCGTCATTTTTGACGAGTTTCACGAGCGGAATCTGAATTGCGATCTAGCTCTGGGCATGGTGCGGCGCGTGCAGCAGACCGTGCGACCCGACCTCAAACTCGTCGTCATGTCGGCGACATTCGATTGCCAGCCCATTGCCGCTTTCCTCGGCGATTGTCCGGTCGTCGAGAGCCAGGGGCGGCTCTTTCCGGTCGAGGTGCAGTACCTCAAGTTCCGCGACCGAGCGCCGATTCAAGAGCTGGCCGTCGCGGGGATCGGACAGCTGCTGGGGAAGACGAATGGGGATCTGCTGGTGTTCCTGCCGGGAGTGCCGGAGATTCATCGGACCGCGCGCGAGATGGAGTCGTTGGCGAAACGGCACGACCTGGCGGTGATGACGCTGTTCGGGGATTTACCCGCCGAGGAGCAGGACCGGGTGTTGTCCCCCTGTTCTCAGCGCAAGGTCGTCCTGGCGACTAACGTCGCTGAGACCTCGATCACGATCGAGGGGATCACGGGGGTCGTCGACACCGGGTTGGTCAAGGTCATGCGGTTCGACCCAGATGTGGGGCTCGATCATCTCGATCTGTCGCCGATCTCTAAGGCTTCCGCCGATCAAAGGGCCGGTCGTGCGGGACGTACGCGGCCGGGGGTCTGTCTGCGGCTCTGGGAAGAGTCCACGCATCGGGCACGTCCCGATGTCGATGACCCGGAGATACGGCGTGTCGACCTCGCGGGGCCGGTGCTGGAACTGCTGAACTGGGGCGAGCCGGATGTGCTCGCGTTCCCGTGGTTCGAGACTCCGCGCGAGGCGGCTGTTGAGCAAGCTCTTTCGCTGCTGACACAATTGGGAGCGATCGATGCGAAGCGCAGTGTGACACCCATCGGGCGAGCGATGTCTGGTTTGCCGGTCCACCCGCGACTGGCTCGGCTACTCGTCGAAGGTCACGCCGAAGGGGTCGTCGATGAGGCGGTCCTGCTGGCGGCCCTCCTGTCCGAACGTAGTCCGTTCTATCAGCCACAAGCCGGAACGATCCGCGGCCCCGCGCGCGCCGCAGCTGTCCATCGTTCTCGCTCCGACGTGTTCGACCGGGTGCAAGCGTTGCAGGAATTCGACTCGTGCGGGCAGCGGGATTTCGTGTTCGGCTCGATCAATGTCGGTGCCGCGCAGTTCATTCGCCGCACAGCGGACCAGCTGCGACGAGAGTTGCTGTCGGAGCTGGGCCGCCCGGCGTCGGGAGCCCATGACCGGGAAGAGGCGCTGTCGCGGGCGTTGCTCGTGGCCTTTCCCGATCGCCTGGCGAAGCGGCGCGACAAGTCCTCGGACAAGGGGATCATGGTCGGAGGCAAGGGGGTGCGGCTCGCCCCGCAATCGGCGGTGACTAACGCCGAGCTGTTTCTATGCATCGATGTCGATGCGGGAGCGACCGACGCACTCGTGCGGCAGGCGTCGGCTGTCGAGCGCGAGTGGTTGCCGGAATCGCTGCTGCGGCAGGTCGACGAAGTCTTCTTTCATCCGACCCAGCAGCAAGCCATCGCGCGGCGGCGGACCTACTGGGACGATCTCGTTCTCGCCGAGACGCCGTGTTCTCTCCCCGACAACGATCGCCCGGCCGAGGTGCTGTTCGAGGCCGCTGTCCGGAACTGGGACAAGGTCTTCCCCGCCGACAATCCCGAGGTGGCGGGGTTCGTCACCCGTGTCCGCTGCCTGGGCCACTGGATACCGGAGTCGGGACTGCCCCCGCTCGATGAAGCCGCACTCCACGCCGCCCTTCGCGAGTTGTGCAATCGCTGCCGATCATTCGGCCAGCTCAAGCAAGCCGGCTGGCTCGACCAGTTGCGCAGCCAGTACGACTACTCGCAACTGCAATGGATCGAGAGAGAGGCTCCCGACAAGCTGCAGGTCCCGAGTGGCAGCCACATTCGTTTGACGTACGAAGAAGGGCGACCGCCGGTGCTGGCGGTGCGCATCCAAGAGGTGTTCGGGATGCAGGCCACACCGCGCGTGGCGGGTGGGCGGGTGCGTGTGCTGCTGCACCTGCTCTCTCCGAACATGCGTCCGCAACAAGTGACGGACGACCTGGAGAGCTTCTGGAGCAACACCTACTCGACCGTACGGAAGGAACTCCAGCGCCGTTACCCCAAGCATTCGTGGCCCGAAGACCCGACCGATGCCGTACCTCAGCGGAGGCCGGGGAAGCGGGTTGAGGGTTGAGCGAGCGGCAGACATCAGTCTGTCGAGTTTTGTTGAGAGCTGATCGCTGCCGGCGACTTCGTGAACTTCTCGGCGACTTCGATGGCTCGGAGCATCCCCTTGGCTTTGTTGAGTGTTTCGTGGTACTCGCTCTCGGGAACGCTGTCGGCGACGATGCCCGCACCGGCTTGGACGAAGGCTTGCTGTCCCTGCATGACGAGGGTCCGCAGAGCGATGCAGGTGTCCATGTTGCCGGTGAAGTCGATGTAACCGACAGCACCTCCGTACGGTCCGCGGCGGTGTTTTTCGACCTCGTCGATGATCTGCATCGCCCGGACCTTTGGGGCTCCTGAGACCGTGCCCGCGGGAAGTCCCGCTCGCAAGGCATCGATCGCATGCAGGCCGGCACGCAGCTGGCCTTTGACGTTCGAGGTGATGTGCATGACGTGGCTGTAGCGTTCGACGACCATCACATCGCTGATCGCGACCGAGCCGTACTCGGCGATACGGCCCACATCGTTGCGAGCGAGGTCAACCAGCATGACGTGCTCGGCCCGCTCCTTGGGGTCAGCCAGCAGATCAGCAGCCAGCTCGAGATCTTCTTCTTCGGTGGCGCCTCGCTTGCGCGTCCCCGCCAACGGGCGAATCGTGGTCTCTCCGTTCTCGACACGGACCATGATTTCGGGCGAACTGCCGACGAGAGAGACCTCTTTCGAGGTCAGCAGAAACATGAACGGGCTAGGGTTCACGACTCGCAGAGCGCGATAGATATCGAGCGGAGAGGCTTTCGTCTCCAGGCCCAGCCGTTGGCTGATGACGACTTGGAAGATATCCCCCGCGCGGATGTACTCCTGGCACTTTCGGACCGCCGCTTCGAACTCGGGTTGAGTGAAATCCGATGTCCAGGCCAATGCCGGGTCGCCACCCAGAGGGATATCCCGCATTCGCAACCCGTCGTTTCCGGATTGCAGTTTCTCGCACATCTCATCGACCGCCCGGCAGGCCCGCTTGTACTCAGCCTTGAGATCTGGGGCATCGGTCCACACGTGCGCCACCACGATGATGGTCTTGCGAATCTGATCGAATATGACCATCTGGTCATAGAATCCAAACGTCATGTCTGGCAGTTGGCGGTCGTCGGCGGGTGGGTTCGGCAGCCGTTCTGTATACCGCACCGTGTCATAGCCAAAATATCCGACCGCTCCGCCGAGAAAGCGGGGCAAGCCGGGGATCTGCACGGCTTTGTGCTGTTCGACCATCTGCTGGAGTACCCGCAGCGGGTCGTCGACCGTCTGTTCTTCCTTCAGGCCATTCTTCTCAATGGTCAGACTGTTTCCGCGAGCGGAGATTCGGAGAAACGGGTCGCCACCGAGAAAGCTATAACGCCCGACCTTCTCACCGCCGATCACGCTCTCGAAGAGAAACGTCTCGCGCCCCCAGGCACATCGACAGAGCGCGGTCACCGGAGTCAGGGTGTCACTCAACAGCTGGCGGTAGACGGGGATCAGACGAGCCTGGCTGGCTAGGTTCTGGGCGGCAAGGCTCTGGACAGTGGCCAGACTGGGTGTGTGCGGCATGAATTCTGGAATCCGGACAAGGGATCGAATGGGAGGTGGACACCATTCTCATGAGTCGGGTTCGGAGTATAACGAATGAATCGCCGGAAGGCTGGGATCAGGGTTGGTGAGAAATCACGCATGGAAAGCAACGGAGAGACTCATCCGCAGAGAGATGGTCAGGCTTGGATTTCGAGTTGAGCCTGTTCATGCGGGCGTAAGCAGTGGGGATGAATGAGGAGTGAAGGGCACGATTCTCTCGATCCATTACGCCGGGAGGAACTCTTCCCAGGGGAGTCGCAACCGGGCGTACTCGCGAGTGGGGAGGGCGACAGTTTCCCAGCGAGGAGAGCGAGTCCGCATGACATCCGCGTAGTCACGGACCCAAACTGCATAGAATGCGTAGGTCCGACCACGGAATTCCCAACGCTGAGGGTGCCAAGCATGCCAGCGGGGGTCGACCAATTCATAGGCAAATACAAACGCGGCGCGGAACTGGTTGCCGAAGACCGCTTCCCAGCGCAGCAGGGACTCGACATCATCCATGTCGGCCCAGCACTCCCAGCGGGTTCCAGTAAGCCCACCGGTCGGAAACCGCCGTCCTTTGACATCGAGCAGTAATCGATGCTCCCCGCCGTCGACGATAAAGTCCATTGACTTGAGCGAGACACCGGCCAGTTGAGCCCGCCGTGTTTCGTCGATCGCCACGAATGGTCGACCAGTGGCGACGAGGTACGCCTCGAAAGCGGCATCGTAATGGTTCGACCGAATCGCCACAGTTCGCTCCTTCGAGAGTCTCTCGCCCGTCTCGTCGGATCGATCATCGTAGAGAATCGAGTCGACGACAAGCTCGTCCCAAGATTTCCACGGCAAGTGAGTGGAAGTGAATCAATGCAGCGGCGGAAACGCAGAGTGCATGGATGAAGTTGTGAAGCAGTACTCACTCAGAATGATGAACGAAAGTGGAAAAAAATCTTCACTAATCCGCACTAATCCGGAATACAGAGCAGAGGCGTTGAAGGTTCCCGGGGCAATGTCCGTACGGCCCGCTCTCCTTCTCTGGATTAATGCAGATTAGTGAAGATTAGTGAAGATTCGCTTTCCTACTTCCTACTTCCTACTTCCTCCACACTCAAGTCACTGCCAGGGGTTGAGCGGCGGGGGGAGCGTCCGTGGGGGCAGCGTTGGTGGAGGGATCCGGAATCAGGAATCGGAAGATCAGTGGGATCACGATCAAGGTAATCATCGTCCCCGTGGTCATGCCGCCGATAACGACCCGGCCCAAAGGAGCCTGTAACTCGCCGCCCGCGCCAGTGCCCAGAGCCATCGGCACCATCCCCAGCACCGTCGTCAGCATCGTCATCAGCACGGGGCGCAGCCGCCTCGTCGCCGATCGATGCAGCAGTTCGATGACCGGTGCGTCCGGGTTCGCCCGTTGGAGTTGGCGAAAATAGTCGACCAAAACAATTGCGTTGTTCACCACAATTCCTGCCAGGATGATGATGCCGATGAAGGACTGGACATTCAGGGTGGTGTTCCAATAGACCAGAACGAGAACCACGCCGACCGCCCCCAAGGGCAAGCTGCCGAGGATAATGAGCGGGTCGAGCAGCGACTCAAACTGTGCAGCCAGCGCGATGTAGATCAGCGCAATCGAAAGTAGGACTCCGAGCGCCAAGGCGTGAAAGCTTTTGGCCTGTTCTTCGGCGTCTCCCTTGATCTCGATCTGATAGTTCGGTGGCAGGGGAATACTCTTCAAGGCCGCTTCGAGGTCACCGACGATCGCCCCCAGGTCACGTCCCTCGACAGAGCCTCCGACCAGTACGGCCCGCTGACGATCGATGCGTTCGATCGACATGGCCGCGTCCGCGGGGGCGAACTTCACGATATTGGACAGCGGCACCAGTTGGCCGGTTCCCGAGGCCACGCCGATCCCGCCCAGGTCGGCCTCGCGTTTTCGATCCTCAGTCCGCAGCCGGACGATGACCGGGAACTCGTCTCCGTCTTCGCGAAACACCGTGGCGCGCGTCCCGCGCACCGCAGTCTCCAATGTCTCGAAGACTGTCGAGACATTCAGTCCCAGGTTGCTGGCCCGCGCCCGATCGATTCGCGTAACGAGTTCAGGCCGCTTCGCCCTCTGAGCCAAATCGACGTTCACCAGTCCGGGGATCTCCTGCATCTTCGTTTTCACGAGTTCGGCTAGACTCTCGGCGATCAGCGGGTCATGGCCGCGTACCAGCACGGTGACGGCTTCCCCTTCCGTGCCGATCCCGCGAAAGAACGGAATCGCCCCCGAGACTCGCACCTTGATTCGCATTCCGGCAATGTTCTTCAGATCATTGCTCAGGCGTTTTCGGACATTCTCGACGGTGACTCCCGGACGATTTTCTCGTGGAACCAACTGGGTCATGAAGCGGCACTCGTGCCACCGGTCTGCTTCTTCGGCTCGTTCGCCCACAAAGCCGCTGACCCCCTGGATCTCCTTGGACGCACTGTCATAAATCATCCGTTCCAGTTCGATCGACTGCCGATGTAACTCTTCGATCTGGATCCCCGGGGGCATCTCCCCGTACGCTCCGATGCGGCCATCATCGGTCTGCGGCAGGAAGTCCGAGCCGATGCGAGGCAGCAAGCCGAGCGTACAACAGGCCACAAACAGAACCAGCGAAAGCGTCACTCCCGGCCAGTGCAAGGCCCAGCGCAGCATGACATCGTAAAACCATTCCAGCCCCGACACGAACCAGCGGGCAGGAGTCATCAACCATTGAAGAAAACGGCCGAACCCATCGCTTAACCTCGCCCAAAACGAGACAGCTGTGGCGACTGTTCCGTCCGGTTCCAGCAGATAGGCGGCCAGCATCGGCGTCAGTGTTAATCCCACAAACAACGAAGACACCTGCGAGGCGATCACGACAAAGGCGAGTTGATGCAAGAGGACTGACGTGACGCCCTTCAGGAAGAAGAGCGGCACGAATACGATGACCGAAGTCAGCGTGCTGGCCACAATTGCCATCGCGACTTCGTCGGTTCCGCGAATGGCAGCCTCCTTCGGCGGCACTCCGGCGTCGCGGTGAACGAAGATACTTTCCAGAACGACGATCGAATTGTCGACCAGCATTCCGACTCCCAGGGCGAGCCCACCGAACGACACCATGTTGAGCGTGTATCCTTGAAAGTAAATCAGGAAGAACGTGCAGAAGACCGACAGTGGCATCGTAATCCCGATGATCATCGTGCTGCGCAGACTTCCCAGAAAGAGCAGCAGCACCAGCATGGTCAGGATCATGCCTTCGATGGCGGACCGACGAATGTTCCGGATCGACTGGCGGATGAACTCGGCAGAGTCCATCCGGATTACGAGCTGGATATCGGTCATTTCACTGTTGAGTTCGTCCATGGCCGCCCGCACGCGGTCGCTGACATCGATGACGTTGGCTCCCGACTGTTTGAAAACGAAGACCGTGACTCCTGGCTGACGGTTGATCCGCGCGAGCTGCGTAATGCGTTCATGGCTGTCCTCCACCGTCGCAATGTCTCGAATGCGGACTGCGGCGTCGCCCGATTGACGAATCACTTGATCGCGAATCTCCTCTAAGTTGACGAACTCGCTTTCGCTGCGAATCAGTCGGTGGAGGTTTCCTTCTTGGAAGTCACCGGCAGGGCGGTTGATATTCCCGCGCGAGATCGCTGTGACGACTTCGTTGAGTCCGAGCTGGAGCGACTCCACTTTGCCGCGATCGACATCGACGTGGATTTCGCGGCGGACATCCCCCCGGAGTCCCACTCGGGCCGCACCGAGCAGACGCTCGAATCGGGGTACGACCGTTCGTTCAACGAGCCGCGTCAGCTCAACCGGTGGTAATTTGCTGGTCACGCCCATGTAAACGATGGGTGAATCGTTGGCATCAAAACGCCGAATCGTCGGTGAGTCGACATCATCGGGCAGATCCCTCAAGACGCGGTCGATCGCCTGTCGCATGTCCGAAACCGCTGCGTCGAGGTTGGTCCCCCACGCGAACTCCAGCCGAATATTGCTACTGCCTTCGAGGCTGCGACTGGTGACGCGTTCAAAGCCGGGAACCGAGGTGAGTGACTGCTCCAGCGGTCGGGTGATAAGAGTCTCAATCTCCTCGGGGCCCGCTCCTGGATAGAGCGTGGTGACCGTCGCGGTCGGGAACTCGACACTGGGGAGCAAGTCCACATTGAGCATCGAAACAGAGACCACACCCAAGATCACAACCACCAGACACGCCATTAATGTGGCGATCGGACGCTCAACAGCCAGCTTCGTCAGTTTCATCAGCACGGACTCCGGAACAGTGGTCCGGATCGTACACGGTCGGGTGGACGACTCGGGAGAGTGAGCCTCCGGATTCTGTTCAAATCGGTGAGGGGTGAGGGGTGAGGGGTGAGGGGTGAGGGGTGAGG
>Ga0105047_10018631_pt1 | contig 10750 bp, 7 predicted proteins | sample MAT04_FD_78384 | JGI IMG/M metagenome (GOLD analysis project Ga0105047, IMG submission 78384) | Freshwater microbial communities from Lake Fryxell liftoff mats and glacier meltwater in Antarctica - MAT-04 (megahit assembly) | ecosystem: Environmental > Aquatic > Freshwater > Ice > Liftoff...
GGAAAATGCGTCTGAGTCCTCGCTTACGCGTCGGGTTACCAAGCAAGGTCACTTATTGTCCAAAGTCCAGGTCTGCGAAGAAGTCTGCGACTTTGGCTTCGAAACCTGGTAGTACAGTACCGCCATCAATGGTTTGTTCTTCGGTCAAAACTCGCACGGCATCAGGCGAAGTGTAGACGGCTACCGAACGGTCGACGCAATCGACAATCCATACCAACTGCACACCCGAATGAAAGTACTCTATCCGCTTGCGAAACATCTCAGCTTTGGTATTGCTCGGACTGAGCACCTCAACGGCAAGGTCGGGTGCAAGCGATGGATAAGCCTCGGTGGGAAACTTGCCGCCGGGAAATCGTGCACGCGATAAAAAGGCGACGTCGGGTCCGCGTACAGAACTTTCTATTAGCCGGAACATGCCGTCTGGCCCGGAGAGCACCCCAAGTTTCTGCGGAGCGATGAAGGAACGAAGCAATGCCGCAATGGTCAGCGCAACTACCGATGATTCGAATCCCACGGCTTTCTCCACAAGCGTATGGTCAACCAATTCACAAAGTGGCGAAGTATGGGCGTTGGCGTGAACCAAATCGTCGATTGTCGCCATGCCCGGCGCTGGCATCAGTTGCAAGCGATCGGGCGAGATGCCTCCCAGCTCGATTAAGCGTTCTGCCAAGTTGGACGTTACTGCTGCGTTGGCCATGTACATGTCGCCCAGAAGGTTGGTGAACATTCGAGATCGCAATTATACCCAGTATTCGATCTGCAATCCATGTTTCTCGCTTCACCGTTACGCAAGGTCCGCAAAATGCCGTTCCATGCGGCGAAAATAGATCATTCCGCCAAGCAACAAAATCATCATTGAAGCGACCGAAATCGCCATTGACAGCGGTGCTGGCATCGAACCACCGAGCAATACCGCGCGATAGCTTTGGATCAATGACGCAAGTGGATTGAGGTAGTAAACGGCCTGCCACGCGGGTGGGATCACTGTGTCGGTCTCGTACATGACGGGGCTGATCATCATTCCGAGCTGCAATGCGAATGGAACCGCAAACTGAACATCGCGGTAGATTGCATTGACGGCCGACAGCCAGAGTGCGAACGTCGCGGCGCAGAGCACGGTTGCGACCACGAGACACGGAAGCAACACCACTTTCCAGCTCGGCGCGATCCCGAAGAATAGCATCACTGCGGCAAGCATCAAGAACGTGATGGCGAAGTCGACCATGGCAGGCACAAACGCGGAAAGCGGCAGGATGACACGCGGAAAGTAAACCTTCTTGAGCAACGGCGCGTTCATGGCGATGGACAGGGTCGCTTGAGTCACCGCAGCCGCAAAGAACTGCCATGGAACCATCCCGCAAAGCGACGTTACTGCGTAGGGTGTTTTACCATCGGTTGCTTTTCCACCCAGCCACGTGACAAGCGTGCCAAAAACCATTACGGTAAACAGCGGCTGAATCACCGCCCAGGCAATGCCGACCGCAGTCTGACGATAGCGAACCTTCAGGTCACGCATGCCGAAGGCCCAGACCAAGTCCCGAAACTTCCAAAGTTCGCGGAAATCAATCAGTTGCCAGCCCTTACGCGGGCCGTAGTAAGTTAAGCCGTCAGATATCAATTCAGTGCAAGAATCATTGTGGTACGGTGTTCCGCCGTCGTTAGGCTCGACAGCGGGGCGTCATGGAACCATTGGGCGCCGCGCGGCCAACAAGTGTGTTCTTTCGCTCGGCGAAAATGGTGTTCTTCCGTTCTTTCGCGGAGAGGCGTGAATCTATTCGAGCCGGTTGGATTTGCGGCGAAATGGTAACCCGGCGCGTCAGCAAGACGGCGGGCCGATCCTCGCTGACGCGTCGGGTTACCAATAGATTCACAGTTTAGGAGCGAAAGGTGACTATAGAGGACCGCGATATCGTTAGTCAGTGCGCGGACTTCGTTCCCGTGGGTGACACGATTCCGCGTCCCATTAACGAAGTTTGCAATCGAATGACGTCCGCTTGACCCGTCAATGGAGAACGTTGTACCAGCCGCATCATCGCCATTTGTGAAGATTAGTGGAAGATGAGGTACTGAACTCGTTCAGTCTGGCTGGATTTGGTAAGGATACCATAGAACTGACGGTTCTAAGGGCTGGCTCCCGCCGCCAATTTTGCTTTCGCGAGATCGCTTTTTGCTTGCTCCCAGTCCGGACTGATTGAAACTGCCTTTTGAAAGTGATCAACGGCAACGCCAAACTCTTGGCGTTGAAAAGCCAAATCGCCAAGAATCGCATGGGCAAACGCCTGCTTCGGATCGCTCACTAGCCCGAGCTTCAACTGCTCCTCGCCTCGCGCCAAGTCGCCTCGCTGCAACAACAGCAGCCCGAGGTTGACCCTCGCGGCGGCATGTTCTTGACGTTCGTCAATCGGGCCTGTGGGGCTTAAGCCTTCGATTGCCTCGGCAAGCAACGGTTCGACATCAATCGGCTGCCCCGATTTCATTAACTCTTCAGCAAGCCGCGAAGCGACTGCGGGAGCACGTTGGCCATTTGTGAGGCATTGATTGCGGAGAGTTTCGAGTACAACGAGTAACTCGCCGCGGCGCCCTTCTTGGTCAGCCGCGTTCGTCAAATTCTGCAACGCTCGCGGGTTGTGCGGTGCCACAATCGCCGCCGAACGCCACAAGTCAAAACCGCTGCTCCAATCATTGGCTCGCTTGTTCGTACGAATGAACATCGCCATTAGGATCAATCCCGCAATCGCCCACATTACCGAAGCATCGCTGGCCCATCGCCATCGGCTCATGAGTCTCTGAACGATGAGCATCAGACAAGCGATAACGGCTGCCGTTGCCAAATACATCCGGTGATCCAGCGCGATATCGGTGACAGGAATGAAGCTTGACGTGGGTGCCAACAGCAAGAAGACGGTGAGCACCAGCCAACCGATCAACATCCCGCGCCAGTAAAGCCAAACCCCTGTCGCTAATAGCCCCAAGGTACAAAGGATCCACGGGAACGCTTCCGCTACCGACCTGACCGGCGGCCAGCGGTAATCGATACACAAATTGCTGGGCCAGACACACAGCGCAAAGTAATGCCACAAGACCCGAGACTGGGTCGCTAGGTAAATGGGAATCGTTGGAATCTCCGTGGCAAATCCAACACCCGCATCACCACGACGCAATGACGGGAGCATGACAACAAACGCGGCTATCCCCAGTAGAACAGGGACGAGATACAACAAACCACGCTGTCGGAAAACATCTCGCCACGACTGAGACAGCACAAGACGATCAAGTAGCAACGCAATCGGTAATGCAGATACGGTGTTGACCTTGCAATACATCCCGGCAACAAAAACCAGCGACGCAAGCAGTTGCCACCAGCGATGCGGTGCGGCCGCATCACGAATGATTGCGATCTGAAATCCAACGATCGCACAAGCGGCTAATATCTCACTACGCTGGACGATATAAGCAACCGCCGACGATGACATCGGATGTAGCAACCAGAATGATGTGAGCAAAGCAGCCCAAGCTGTGCCTCCGAGCTTGGGCATTGCCGAGTTTAATTCTTTCTTGCCTGCACCGAGGCTGGCGCGATATATCCATATCAATCGTACTAACTCTGCGATTAACCAACCGCACCCAAGATGCAACGCGATGCTGGTGAGGTGATAACCCCACGGGTCAAGGCCACCGATAAGATGGTTGAGAGAAAACGTCAAGCCAACCAGCGGACGCGATGCCGGATTCTTCCATTGAAGATGGGGTGGAAAGGTCATAATCGCCGGATCGTTTGCAATCACGTTAACATCATCAAAAACGAACGGACCACGCAGTGCTGGAATATACGCCAAGACTGTTAAGAAACTGATCACGAGCAGCAGATAAAATGGCTTTTGGGATCGCATTGCGTTTTTTCAAAAAAAATAGAGTATCACGACGGCAACGGAATGCGTACTGCTTTGACGATGATGACGTAACAATGCATTATTTTTCTGGCCCGAGTCGATAAGGTTTTCCCTGCTTGAATGCTACGATTGCCCGCTTGCACTCGTCGATCAACTCGAAGTTGTCAGGAGTGCTGGCATTTGCCATGGCTTGGGTCGCAAGCTCGGTCGCAACCAGAAAGTCACCGGCTTCGCTCTTTACCATTGACTCCACTAACAGTCCCCAACCGCTCGATGGGCCAGTGCTCGATGGGCCAGCGCTCGTCGCATTTAGTATCGACTGGACTGCCTCGTTTTCGCCCGGCAGTTTTTCTCGCGAGGTCATGATCAAAAACGCAGTTTGCAGAAGTGTATCTTTTGCGCCTCCGTCCAAGGTAGCCAAATCACGCAGGCTACTCATGGCGGCTTGAAATTTACCTTGATGAGCTTGAGCCATCGCACACCCAGAGATCGCGTCACCTACACGGGGAGACAACGATCGTGTCGCTAAGAACTCCGCCTCTGCTTCCGCCCATCGTTCCATTAAGGCAAGCGAACGAGCAAGTTGAAAATGCCAACTGGCGTTTAATGGAGACAGAGTCACGGCCTGGCGATAGAATCCTTCAGCGGTCGAAAATTTTCCTTGTCGAAAATGGCATGTCGCTAGATTACCGTTTGCTATGTCGCTATCGGGTGAACCGTGAAGGTTTTGCTCAAACAATGGCTGCGCGAGGCCAAATTCTCCTGTTTTTAGATATTCAATGCCGAGACTATTGGTTGCCGCGGGGAAGTTTCGCGCGGAGGCAATGGCCGTTTTATAGTGCTTGATTGCCGCTTCCGAACCTCCGCGGTCGGAATAGATTCGGCCCAGGTTATGATGCGCGTTACTATCATTCGCATTATTCAAAATCGCGGCTTCATACAATGCCTTCGCCCTGTCCACTTCTCCTTGTTTCTTTTTTGCATTCCCAAGGTTGACCAACGCGTTTGGATTTCGCGGATCTAACTTTAAGGCTCGCTCATAAAGTGAGACATCGTCGTGCCAGTACTTGGCCTCGGAATTTGCTTTTATACCCAGCAGGATTGTTAGTAAGACAGCGAAAACAACGCAAATACGCTGGCCCAGCAACGAGACGAAAGATTTGCTGAATAGTCCCGCGGCAACGAGGCCATAGATTCCGATCAGCGGCATATACACATAACGATCGGCAAGCCGTTGCTGACCAATTTGCAAGAGCCCACATACAGGCAGCAAGGTAACCGCGAACCACCAAAAACCAACAAAAAATGCTGGATACTGACGACGACATCGGGTAGCCAACCCAATTAAGCAAAGCAATGCCGCAAGCGAAATTAAGAACGCTGCGTTGCTTGGGCCATCACCATAATTATGGTAGTGGAATTGGAGATCAATCGGGAACGCCGCCTTTCGAAGGTATTCGATAAAGCCAACGGTCGCATACCGCAGGCGCATTCCGAGCGGGTACTGAGTCGTGTCTCCCAGCGCGCCGCTGCTGTCCTGAGCGACGTATCCGATCGCGATAAAGACAATGCCTATAGCAAACCAAGGCACTTTTTCAATGACGACTTTGCGCTGAAGTAACCAGGTGCCATCGCGTTCGACAAATAGCCTGTTTAACGGCCAATAGTCAAGCAATAATAAGCCTGCACCAAACGTAACGGCCATCTGCTTGGACATGAGCGAGAGAACCAAGCAGATCGACACCAACAGATATCGACGGAAGCACGGTTTTGCGGCGTAATATGTATATGCAAGTAATCCAAGCAGCCAGAAAAACGACGACAATAGCCCCTTTCTCTCCGCGATCCATGCCACTGCTTGCACATTGATCGGATGCACCGCGAAAAGGGCTGCCGTGAAAACGCAGGGCAGCGTTTTATCGGATAAGCGATAGAGAACCAGCAGCAAGACTGCCGACGACAAAACATGCAGAACAAGGTTAGTTGTGTGGTATCCGCCTGGGCCGGTTCCAAACAACTCGGTGTCCAACATGAGCGAAAGCCATGTCGCAGGCATCCAATTGGAAAAGTGGTTGGTTGTGAAAGCCCAGTGAATGGTTTCCCAAGATAGTCCTCGCAAGACCTGCGAATTCTCCGTCACAGCGTCCGGGTCATCGAACAGCAAAAACTCGGCGCGAATGACGGGAAAATGCGTCGCCAGGGCAGCCACACAAACAAGAAGCATCCCCCAAGTCCGGGGAGACGAAGCAACGCGGCGCAATCGATCATTGGAGGCAGCAGCGGGCTTCCCCAACGCTTCTGACTCAAAACCAGGAAATAAAGAAGTCGGCATCGTTTAACTTGCCTCGCATTCTTCAAGTGCAGGCTCGCTCGCAGCAGTCATGGTTGGACGCTTATAGTCCCCGCGACTAAAATACTTCTCTAGCCAACAGTATGCGATGATAAAAAAGTAGCGACTGCCCATCTCCTGCAACTTTAGCTTTGGAGCTCCACTTCGACGATTCCTCCAAGTAATTGGGATCGTGGTCCATGTGTAACCACGGACAATTGCTTTAAGAGGCAGTTCGACGGTCAGATTGAAATGTGGCGACAAAAACGGGCGACAACCATCGAGTGTTGTTTTTCGATAGGCTTTGAACGCGTTGGTCGTATCGTTCAGGTGAATTCGGAACAGGACTCGGATGAACCCGTTGATCGCGCGGTTCAGTCGCAACTTTAGCCACGGGTAATCGATCACGCCGCCGCCCTTGATAAATCGGCTCCCGAAAACACAATCCCAGCCTTCGTTTAGTAGATGCCAATATCGAACCACGTCACGACAGTCGTCGGATTCGTCAGCCATCATGATCACGATCGCGTCGCCACGAGCTTGGTCGATTCCAGCGATCACCGCCCGACCGAACCCGTTTTGACCGATGTTTTGAATCCGGCGAACTTCATCATGCTGGTTCGTTAGCTCTCCGAGAATATCCCAGGTTGTGTCACTGCTCCCGTCGTTCACGACAATGATTTCGTGAGGAACGGAGTTCAGCGTCAGCTCGAGGTGCAAGTGCTTTACGGTTGAGGCAATGCAACCGGACTCGTCGCGCGCAGGGATCACAACCGAAAGGAGCGAAAGCGGTGCCTTCCCGCAATCGTGCTCAGAAGCTTCCATCAATAGTGGATTCATTATGAGCTTCCGGTAAGTGAGAGCCACTCAGGATGAATTTCTGCAAACGCAGCGATCTCTGCCAGGATTTCATCCGTGCCGATCTGCGGAGACCAATTCCAAACTCTTTCGGCAAGTTGCGAGTTCAAAATGAGCCACGGGATATCGAATTGCCGTGTTTCATCGGAGGCGATCACGCTGTGACTCCCCCAACGATTCTCACACCACTGGCTGAGCTGGCGTAACGATCGAGCTGAGTCGGTTCCGCCGGAAACGTTGATCACTTGCGGTCGTTCATCGATCATGTGGCTTCGCATTTGCAATTCAACGAGCGTCGCCAAATCATGTGGGTGAAGGCAGTCTCGGACTTGAAATCCGCGTCCGCCAAAACTCAGATAGCGAAGCGGGCATTGCATGGCTTGCCATTGATGAAGCCAATACGCAAAGATCCCTTGGTCGGCGCGTGCGAACTGACCCTTTCCGGCTAGAACGCCGCAGCGATTGACCCAAACTGGAAAGTCAAACGTCGCTCCGTACTCAAGTGCGAGCTGTTCCGAGGCAAGTTTGGTGGCACCATAGAGTGAGATCGGTGCGCTCGTGCTAAAGGTTTCGTCGATGCCCAGTTCAGAAACGCCGTGCGGAGGAATCGCGTCACGGTCGAAGGCAAACGCATTGCCGGCATCGATTAGCGGAACTTTGCGAAGCGCGACGATCGAATAGACGCGGCTGGTGCTCAGTAGGATTAGGCCCGCCTTCCAGCGACGACAATACTCGAGGACATTGACCGTTCCCAGCAGATTATTTTCTACCAAGCCGCGCGGGGAGCCGTGTCCGTCGAGCCCTGCGAGCACAGTGGTGTTGGCCGCCGCATCAATAACCCAGTCGCAGGACGGCAAGGCGTCCAAATCACTTTGACATCGAACATCGCCGTGATGAATCGTCACGCCTCGATGGCGAAGCCGATCGAGATTGACCCACCCACCACGACGCGACAGATTATCAATGCCGATAACGTCATCGGTCGGATTCGATTCGATCAAGAATTCCGCCAATGCGTGCCCAACAAAGCCGCAGATGCCAGTCACTAAAACGCGTCGGCCCATAAGTTTTTGTCTTGCGATACTCGCGTACATTCAAGGCGAGAGAGGTTTCCCGGCGGAAACTTACGATGCTTGGATAAATAATCCCAAATTCGCTGGGCTTACGTACACAGTCCTAATGTCGCGAGAGGTGAATAACCTTGCTTGGTAACCCGACGCGTAAGCGAGGACTAAGACGCATTTTCCTCGCTTACGCGTCGGGTTACCAAGTTTTCAAGCAACATCATTTCGTTCCAGCGCCACTCGGGAAACGGTTTTAGGGTATTCTCGCCTAAGTGGAAACACCTGGGAAAGCAAACGCGAAATCTTAACGCAAGCTTCTCGCTCCGTGCAGCAACTGGCCACTGCAATGGTCGTCTCCATTATGGAAGAACTGGAGCCGCATCCAATTTGGTCGCAGATTTTTATCGGGCTGCAAGTGATCGCTCATCGGCAACCCCCCAGCCCGGATCTTCAATCTCAATGCGGGAACTTGAATGGTTCATGGAAGGCTCTCCACCATCGAAGCTATTCGTCGGGTAGTCATCATTCATCATTTGCGACCTGGCTTTGCTGTCGCTTACCGACATCTGCGATAGAAGCAAGGCTAATCCGCAAGTCCACATTGATCTTCTCAGCCAGATCACGAACGATCGCCAGCGGACTCGCTTTGCCAGCGTCACCCGCTTCGTCGAGGCGTCCTTTGACGTGCAACTTATCAAGCGAATCAGGCAGATTGACGAATGCCTTGGCGTACCAATGCGACGCTCTGTCAGCGCAAGCTTGCCGGTAAACGCCCGCCTTGGCTCGCTCTGCCATCGACCACCAAGCATCACCCAGGGCAACCATCTCCATCGCTTTCTCAGCACCTTTGATATCGGCTAACGCAAGCTCACGCATGTCCTCGCCGCCGCCTTTTGCCAAGAGTGGCAAGCCCGTGTCCCAATCACCTTTAATGAAGACCAAGAATCGACCGAATGTAGACGCCGCCTCGCCGTTACTTGAATCGAGTCTGTACTCAGCAAGGGAATCTTTCGCCGCGTCAAAATTACGTTGCGCTGACGATAGCTGGACTCTCAATAGGTTGAGAGCTTTGGGAATGGGGGCGTTTCTCGGTTGGTCACTAAACTTGTAAGCATCTCGCGCCAGCGCTGACGCCCGCACGTATTCGTCGTCGCGAATCGCTGCAAAAATCGCTGGTAAAGTACGGCGGAGGAAGATTGCACCATCAACACCTGCGGCCTCTCGATTGGCGTTGTCAACTCCAAAATCGGCCAGCGCAGTCATATTTGTTTCATAGGCGTCGACATCAAACCGCCCGACTCGCGTGTCAATGCCGCGAAGCACGAGATCGATTTTTCCAGCTTGGCTTGCAAGCTTGATACTAGCGCCTTGCATGACGTACGCACTCGATCCATCGTCGGACATGTTGGCTGATGCGGCGAGCAGTTCGTTAGCAAGCTGAGCTCGTTTGTCATCGTCGTATGCCTCCGCCAGTTTCTTCGCAAAAACCTCCCGGAGTCTTTTGCCAGCCGCAGCCTGTGCAATTTGATCAGGAACCGGATCGCGAACAACGATCGCTTCGGGCACCACCTCAGCCAATGGCGATTGCATCCCTGGCACAACCTCCGCCGCTGTGTCCGCTACGACTGACTGGTCAGTAACTTCGGCAATTGTGATCGAGCGATGAATCAGGCCCGCGCGTTGGCCATCGCCGCTCCCCGCTGACAACGCGTTATGAATTTCTGCCGCGCCGACTACATTAGACAAAAGCACAGGTAATCCATTTGCCCAAACCGCAAACGTACCATCTTCACGCAAGCTTCCGAGTCCTCTCTTTACGTTCTGTAGTCCCTCGCCATAATCCGCAGGCTGTGTCCACGGAACCGCATAAGAATCATTTACCTCAAGTAACATGAGCGTATTCACGGCAGCGTCGGTATCGCCAGAAAACCTGAAGCCACTAGGACTGTCATATTGGTAAGCGCCTATGTAGGCGCCGTAAACTGGCAAGAGATAGTTCGTATTCGTATCGAATCGCTCAGGTGACACAAATTCGTCGGGAATCATGTCGAGCAATTTCTTGTTATTCGGCCCATCCCATGGCTCTTCAACGCTGAATTGATTGTAGAGGTCACCGTATCCCAAGTAGGGAAGAATCGCAACTCGCCAAGACAGTGTTTTGATGCCCCCGGAAGACTCCATCCACGCGACTGGCATAGTGCCGACCTGTTTGTACCGAGCGAGTATCGCGGCAGAAACCTTCTCAATGTTCGAGAGCGCTCGCTTTCGACGGTCGATATCGCTGAGCGGTTGCTCAGGCTTTCGTTCTGATATTGCCTTTAGTGCGGGCTTGGTCTCGATCGGTGCTGTCGCAGGGGCAGCCGAAACAGCAGCGGCGGCAGGATTGGTTGAGGCAGGTGCATTCGCAGCCGGAACAACCGCCGAGGCGGCTGGCGCGGCAGCGGCGACCGGTGGAGTATCATCAGGACCCGGATCGCGAGTCCGACTCGCCGCCCGCTTCATCATCTCATCTTGCGACTCCCCACAGCCAATCACTGTGGCAAGGACCAAAGCCGCTAAAACACAACGGTTTACCGTCATTCGATTCGTCCAGCCGTACATACTTAAAA
>Ga0105047_10018634_pt1 | contig 10750 bp, 8 predicted proteins | sample MAT04_FD_78384 | JGI IMG/M metagenome (GOLD analysis project Ga0105047, IMG submission 78384) | Freshwater microbial communities from Lake Fryxell liftoff mats and glacier meltwater in Antarctica - MAT-04 (megahit assembly) | ecosystem: Environmental > Aquatic > Freshwater > Ice > Liftoff...
CCAGCTGACCGTCGATGCGCGCCACGTAAGGCAGGTCGCTGCTGACCAGTTCGGCCAGCGTGGTGACGACCAGCAGCACGATGAACAGCCACAGCGAGACGTAGCCAAGGCGGTTGCGCCTGAAGCGCAGCCACGCGCGCCGGTTGGGCGAGACGCCGCGCGCCGCCTGCAGGACCTGGGCCGCACCGGTGTCGGCGCGGGTGTCGGGTTCAGTGCCCGCCGCAGAGGATGGCACCGCGCTCATTTCGCCACGCTTCCGAACTGCACCCGGGGGTCGACCACGCGGTAAAGCAGGTCGCTCACCAGCTTGACCACCAGGCCGATCAGGGTGAACAGGTACAGCGAGCCCAGCACGACCGGGTAATCCCGCCGGATCACCGCCTCATAGCCCAACAGGCCCAGCCCGTCCAGGCTGAACAGGGTCTCGATCAGCACGCTGCCGGCGAAGAAGGCGCCGACGAAGGCCGCCGGAAACCCGGTGACCAGCGGGATCAGCGCATTGCGGAAGATGTGCTTGTAGAGCACCCGCTGCTGCGACAGGCCCTTGGCGCGGGCCACCAGCACATACTGCTTGCGGATCTCTTCGACGAAGGTGTTCTTCGTCAGCATGGTGGTCACCGCAAAGGCGCCGATCGTCAGGCAGATCAGGGGCAGGGTCAGGTGCCAGAAGTAGTCGGCAATGCGGGCCGGCCAGGCCATCTCTTCCCAGTTGTCGCTGGTCAGGCCACGCAGCGGAAACCAGTCGTAGAAGGTGCCGCCAGCAAACAGCACGATCAGCAGGATGCCCAGCACGAAACCCGGGATGGCATAACCGGCCAGCACCACCAGCGTGGTCAGGGTGTCGAAGCGGCTGCCCTCGCGCACCGCCTTGGCGATGCCCAGCGGCACGCTCACCAGGTAGGCCAGAAAAAAGCTCCACAGCCCCAGGCTGATCGACACCGGCAGCTTCTCCTTGATGAGTTCCCAGACGTCCTTGTTGTGCATGAAGCTGCGGCCCAGGTCGAAGCGGGCGAAGTTCACCAGCATCTCCCAGTAGCGCACATGGACCGGCTTGTCGAAGCCGTAGAGCTTCTTCAGCTCTTCGATCTGTTTCTGGTCGATGTCGCGCCCGGCGCGGTAGCCCTCGCCGCCGGCCGATGCGCCGGCCTGGGCCTCGGCCAGGATCTGCTCCACCGGCCCGCCGGGCACGAACTGCATCACGATGAAGGTGATGGTCAGCGCGCCCAGCAGCGTGGGCACCATCAGCAGGAGACGTTTGATGGTGTAGACGAGCATGGTGGTGTCATTCCTTCCAGGTCGGGATCGGCGCCTGGCTGGGCGCCAGGGCCTTGTCCCACCAGGTCCACAGTGGCCAGGGCTGGCTGTAGACCTCGAGCATGGTGTCGATGTCGAGGTAACCGGCAGTCTTGGCCGGGATGCCGAAACGGTTGCGGTACGACACGTTCTGCTGCCGCGAGTACAGCATCGGAACACTCCAGTGGTTCCACATCACCACCCGGTCCAGTGCATGGGCGGCGGTGCGCAATTCATCCAGCGTGCCGGCCTTGGCGATGCGCTCGATCAGCATGTCGACCGCCTTGCTCTGCACGCCGCGGAAGTTCTGCCCGCCTTCCTTCTTGGCCGATGCGCTGCCGTACAGGCTGCCGACCTGGCCGGCATCGGGCAGGGTGAACTTGGGCTCGACGATGATGATCATGTCGTAGTCGAAGGCGGTCAGTCGGCGGCGGTACAGGGCGAAGTCGACCAGCCGCTCGCTGTACTCGATGCCCAGCTTCTTCAGGTTGCGGGCGAAGTCGGGCAGGCGGCCGGTCTGGGTGGGCTCCAGCATCTCCACGGTCAGCTGCTCGCCGGCGGCATTGCGCAGCCAGCCGTCGGCACCGGGCTTCCAGCCGGCCTCGGCCAGCAGTTCCTGGGCGCGGCGCAGGCTGTCGCGCAGCGCACTCGGGCTGGCGCCGTAGCGCGGCACGCGGTAGGGCGGGCCGAACACCTGCGGCGGCAGCTCGGCGCGGTAGGGTTCCAGCAGCGCCAGCTCGGCCGCGCTGGGTTCGCCCTGGGCCGCGAAGTCGGTGTTGTTGAACAGGCTGTCGGCGGCGTCGAAGGACTTGTAGCGGTTGTACTTGTCGAAGTCGTAGGCCCGCGCGATGGCCTCGCGCACCCGGATGTCCTGGTACTTGGGCCGCCGCAGGTTCAGGTTCATCGCCTGCGGCATGCTGCCGGTTTCCACGCGGAAGGTCTGCTTGGCGATGCGCCCGCTCTCCCACTTCGGGCCGCGGTGGCTGCGCACCCACTGGCTGGCGCGGTACTCCTTGTAGATGTCGAACTCGCCGCCCTTGAAGCCCTCGCGCCGCACGTCCTGGTCCTTGTACATGCGGTAGACCACGCGGTCGAAGTTGAAGAAGCCGCGCCGCACCGGCAGGTCACGGGCCCAGTAGTCGTCGCGGAGCTTCAGCTCCAGCCGGCTCGGCATCTGGAACTTGTCGATCACATAGGGCCCGGTGGCGATCGGCATGTCGGTGATGATCTCGTCGAACTTCTTGCCCGCACCCCACTTGGCCGAGAACACCGGCAACTCGGCGGTGGTGAACACTCCGTCCAGCCCCGGCTCCTTCAGGTCGAAGCGCACGGTGCGCGCGTCCACCGCCACGGCACGCGCAATGCTGGCGAATCCCACGGTGTACTCGGGAGATGCCTGCGGGCTGGTCATCAGGTTGAAGCTGTGCACCACGTCGGCCGCAGTGACCGCGTCGCCATTGGAAAAGCGCGCCTTGGGGTGGATGCGCCAGGTGACGGCCGACAGGTCGGGCGCCACCATGATCTCTTCGCCGACCAGGCCGTATATCGCCTTGGGCTCGTCCATCGCGATGAAGCCCAGCGTCTCGAAGACGAAGATGCGCATCGCTGCCGGCGCCACCCCCTTGACGGTGAAGGGGTTCCACTTGTCGAAGCTGGAACGGCGGTCGGGGTTGCTGAGGTTCAGCTTGCCGCCCTTGGGCGCCTGCGGGTTCACGTAGGCGAAGTGGCTGAACCCGCGCGGGTACTTGGGCGGCTGGAAGGCCGAGATCGCGTGCTCCCAGGTGCCGGTGACCACCGACGCCGCCATGGCGGTGGCCTGGAACAGCAACAGGCACAGCAGCAACAGGGGCAGGGCCAGACAGCGGCGGATGGCGGGGCGGCAGGAGGGCATCGTGATCGGTGTCGGGGCCAGGTCCAGGGAGAGCGGCGCCATCATCAGCGCATCAAGTCGGGGCAGCAATCGGGGTTGTCGCCCCTGCCATGCAAGCGCAGGGCCAACCCTTGCCAGCGGGCGCCGCAGATCCGGCGCCGCCGGGCCACCGGGGCCACCCCTGGAGGGAGCTTCGCAACCGCTTCGGGGGGGGGGTGATCAATGCCTGAAGTGTCGGGTGCCGGTGAACACCATCGCCACGCCGCGCTCGTCGGCGGCGGCGATGACTTCGGCATCACGCACCGAGCCACCAGGCTGGATGACGCAGCTGGCGCCGACATCGATCACCACGTCCAGCCCGTCGCGGAACGGGAAGAAGGCGTCGCTGGCCACCGCGCTGCCGGCCAACGACAGGTCGGCATGCCCGGCCTTGATGCGGGCGATGCGGGCCGAGTCGATGCGGCTCATCTGCCCCGCGCCCACGCCCAGGGTCATGCCGCCGCCGCAGAAGACGATGGCATTGCTCTTGACGAACTTGGCCACCTTCCAGGCAAACAGCAGGTCGGCCAGTTGCTGCGGCGTGGGCTGCAGCATGGTCACCACGGTCAGCTCGGCCGGCACCACGTTCCTGGCGTCGGCGCTCTGCAGCAGCAGGCCGCCGCCGACGCGTTTCATGTCCAGCAGGTTGCCGCCGGCGGCCAGCGGCACCTCCAGCAGGCGCAGGTTGGGCTTGGCGGCCAGCAGTTCACGTGCCTCCGGTGTGACGCTTGGTGCCAGCGCCACCTCGACGAACTGCTTGGCGGCGTTGATGGCCCGCACCACCTCGGCATCGAGCGGCCGGTTCAGCGCCAGGATGCCGCCATAGGCACTGGTGGGGTCGGTCTTCAGCGCCTTCAGGTAAGCATCGACTGCGCTGGCGCCCACCGCCACGCCGCAGGGGTTGGCATGCTTGACGATGACGCAGGCCGGCTCGTCGAAGGTCTTCACGCATTCCCACGCGGCATCCGCGTCGGCGATGTTGTTGAAGGACAGTTCCTTGCCCTGCAACTGCACCCACTGCGCCAGCGTGCCTGCGGCGGGTTTCAGCTCGCGGTAGAAGGCCGCGCTCTGGTGCGGGTTCTCGCCGTAGCGCATGTCCTGCGTCTTCACCAATTGCAGGTTGAACACCGCCGGGTAGTCGGCGCGCAGCGGCACGGCGTCCGGCTGGTCCTCGGCACCGGGCGCCAGCGCGCTGAGGTAGTTGGTGATCATGCCGTCGTAGGCGGCGGTGTGGGCAAACACCTTGCGCGCCAGGCTGAACCTGGTGGCGCGTTGCATCCCGCCGGCGTCGAGTTCGGCCAGCACTTGCGGGTAGTCGGCCGGGTCGATCACCACGCCGACGTCGGCCCAGTTCTTGGCTGCGGCGCGCAGCATGGCCGGGCCGCCGATGTCGATGTTCTCGATCGCGTCTTCCAGCGTGCAGTCGGGCCGGGCGGTGGCCTGGGCAAACGGGTAGAGGTTGATCACCAGCAGGTCGATGGTGGCAATGCCGTGCTCGGCCAGTGCGGCCATGTGTGCCGGCATGTCGCGCCGGGCCAGCAGGCCGCCGTGGATGCGCGGGTGCAGGGTCTTCACCCTGCCGTCCAGCATCTCGGGGAAGCCGGTCACTTCGGCCACCTCGGTCACCGGCAGGCCGGCGTCGGCCAGCAGGCGCGCGGTGCCGCCGGTGGACAAGAGCTTCACGCCACGCGCATGCAGTGCGGTGGCGAAGTCGAGGATGCCGGTCTTGTCGGACACGGACAGCAGGGCAGTGGTCATGCGTTGAAGGGTGTCGACAGGGAAGGCGGCGAAGCCACCCATGCAGCAAGCGGCCGCCGCAGAACCGGCTTGGCCGGGCTGCTGGCGGCGCCCCCTGGAGGGGGAGCGCCGAAGGCGCTGCGGGGGTGGGCCATCAGATCAACTTGTGGTCCAGCAGCTTGCGGCGCAGGGTGTTGCGGTTGATGCCCAGCCATTCAGCGGCCTTGCTCTGGTTGCCGTCGGCATGCTTCATCACCACCTCGAGCATGGGCCGTTCCACCGTGCCGATCACCATGTCGTGCACGGCGTTGGGCTCGGTGCCGCGCAGGTCCTTGAAGTACTGCTCCAGGCTGTCGCGGATGCAGTCCTCGATCTTCTTCTTGCTCATGCTTGCAGGGCCATCAGGCCGTCGTTGGCGGCAACACCCGCAGGGAGCAAGCAATGGGCCAGGGCCAGGTTGTCGAAGTAGGCGGCCACCGCGTCCACCTGGGCGCGGGCATCGTCCAGCCGGTTCATGGTCTGGCGGAAGGCTTCGCCGCCGGGCAGGCCGCGCACCGCCCAGCCGATGTGCTTGCGCGCACTGCGCACGCCGGTGAATTCACCGTACAGACCGTAGTGCTGCTGCAGGTGGGCCAGCAGCCAGCCCCTGACCTGCAGCGTGGGCGGTGCGGGCAGGGCCTGGCCGGTCGCCAGTTCATGCGCGATCTCGCGGAAGATCCACGGCCGGCCCATCGCGGCGCGGCCGATCATCAGTGCGTCGGCGCCGGTGTGCTGCAGCACCGCGCGGGCCTTGGCGGTACTGTCGATGTCGCCATTGGCCACCACCGGCACCCGCACCGCAGCCTTCACTGCGGCGATGGTGTCGTACTCGGCAAACCCGGTGTAGGCCTGCTCGCGCGTGCGGCCATGCACCGTGAGCAGGGCCACGCCGGCGGCTTCGGCCGCACGCGCCAGCGCCACTGCGTTGCGCTCGGCGTGGCACCAGCCGGTGCGCATCTTCAGCGTGACCGGCACGCCGCGCGGCGCACACACGGCCACCACCGCCTCGACGATGGCCATCGCCAGTGGCTCGTCGCGCATCAATGCAGAGCCGGCCCACTTGGTGCACACCTTCTTGGCCGGGCAGCCCATGTTGATGTCGATGATCTGCGCACCGCGGTCGATGTTGTAGGCGGCGGCCTCGGCCATCATCGGTGCGTCGGTTCCGGCGATCTGCACCGCGATCGGGCCGGGCTCGCCGGTGTGGTCGGCGCGCCGGCTGGTCTTCAGCGACGCCCACAGGTCCTTGCGCGAGGTGACCATCTCGCTCACCGCATGGCCGGCGCCCAGGCTGCGGCACAGCTGGCGGAACGGCCGGTCGGTCACCCCCGCCATGGGGGCGACGAACAGCCTGTTCGGCAGCACGTAGGGGCCGAGTTGCATCGGGTGGTCAGGGGGAGGGTGGTGGCGCAGCGGCTGCTGCTGAAAAAAGAGGCAAAGTATAGCTGCGCCTAATTTCGCAGCGTGTCGCCCGCAGCCTGCCTATGATCCCTGCCAATGGAAGCGTGGACCGAAGCCCAGCTGGGCGCATTGCTGGCCCTGCTGGCCCTGCCGAAGTTCGGCCTGAGTACGGTGTTCGTCGTCGCGCTGGTGTCGGCCACGCTGCTGCCGCTGGGCTCCGAGCCGGCGGTGTTCGGCCTGATCAAGCTCAACCCCGCACTGTTCTGGCCGGCCGTGGGCGTGGCCACGCTGGGCAACACCCTGGGCGGGGCCATCAGCTGGTGGATGGGCTACGGCGCCGAGCGGGCCTACGAGCGTGTCACCCACCGCAGCGGCCAGTTGCGCGCCATCGGCTGGCTGCGCCGCTTCGGCCCCAAGGCCTGCCTGCTGTCGTGGCTGCCGGGTGTGGGCGATCCGCTGTGCGCGGTGGCCGGCTGGCTGCGGCTGCCGTTCTGGCCTTGCGTGGCCTACATGGCCGTCGGCAAGTGCGCCCGCTACATCACGATGACGGTGGCGCTGCTGTGGCTGTTTCCAACGGCACCCGGTTGACCACCCCTGAAACCCGCCCATCCGGGTGATGCACCGACGTCAGGCGCGCGCCGCAGAATCAGGCCACGACAGCTTGCAGCCGGCCCGGTGCCGGCCCCCCGCCATGGCCCATGCCACCCCCGCCTACAGCCAGCTGGAGCGCAGCTTCACCCGGCTGCACCACCTCGACCACCTGCAGTGCATGGCCTACTGGGACCAGGCCGCGATGATGCCCGCCGGCGGCGCCGAGGCACGTGCCGGCGCGCTGGCCGAGCTGGCCGCGCTGATGCACCAGGTGCGCACCGACCCCGTGCTGTCGCGGTCACTGGTGCAGGCCGCCGACGAGCCGCTGGACGACTTCCAGCATGCCAACCTGCGCGAAATGCGCCGCGAATGGCGTGCTGCCAATGCCCTGCCCGAAGCGCTGGTGCAGCGCAGCCAGCTGGCCAGCGCGCGCTGCGAGCATGCCTGGCGCCGCCAGCGCCCGGCCAATGACTGGGCTGGCTTTCTCGTCAACTTCCGCGACGTGGTGGCCGCCGCCCGCGAAGAGGCGCAACTGTTGTCGCAGAGCAGTGGCCTGCGCCCCTACGACGCGTTGATGGACCGTTTCGAGCCCGGCATGACCTGCGAGCGGCTCGACCCGCTGTTTGCCGACCTGCGCCAGTGGCTGCCCGGGCTGGTGCAGCAGGTGCAGGCAAAGCAGCGGCATGAACCGGTGCTGCAGCCGCAGGGCCCGTTCCCGGTGGAGGCACAGCGCCGGCTGTGCCTGCAGGTGATGCACTGGTTGCAGTTCGACTTCAGCAGCGGCAGGCTCGACGTGAGCACCCATCCGTTTGCCGGCGGAGTGCCTGAAGATGTGCGCCTGACCACCCGCTACGAGACCGGCGAGTTCATCACCAGCCTGCTGGGCGCCATCCACGAGACCGGCCATGGCCGTTACGAGCAGGGCCGCCCGCGCGCCTGGCTGGGCCAGCCGGTGTCGCTGGCACGCTCGATGGCGATCCACGAAAGCCAGAGCCTGAGCTTCGAGATGCAGCTGGGCCGCCACCCGGGCTTCATCGCCCACCTGGCGCCGATGATCCGCCAGGCCTTCGGCGACCAGCCGGCCTTCGAGCCGGCCAACCTGTTGCGCCTGGTCACCCGGGTGCAGCCCGGGCTGATCCGGGTCGACGCCGACGAGCTGACCTATGCCGCACACGTGATGCTGCGCTACGACATCGAGCGCCGCCTGGTCGAGGGCGACATCGAGCCCGACGACATCCCGGCGCTGTGGGATACCGGCATGGCCGACCTGCTGGGCCAGGACACCCGCGGCAACTTCCGCGACGGGCCGATGCAGGACGTGCACTGGCCCGAGGCCATGTTCGGCTACTTCCCCTGCTACACGCTGGGGGCGATGTACGCCGCGCAGTGGTTCGCCGCGATGCGGCGTGACCTGCCCGGGCTGGATGCCGGCATCCTGGCCGGTGATCTGGCGCCGGTGTTCGGCTGGCTGGACCGCCAGATCTGGCAGCAGGCCAGCCGCTGGACCACCGACGACCTGGCGGTGCGCGCCAGCGGCGAGGTGTTGAACCCGGCGCACTACCGGGCGCACCTGCAGGCGCGTTACCTGGGCTGAACAGGTCTCAGCCGCCAGCCGCCTTGCGGCGGCGGCGCACCGCCGCGACCGGCGCAACCACCACTGCATCCGGCACGGCGGCGGGCGCCGCCTTCTGGCGGGCACGGCGCGCAGCCGGCTTGGGTGGCGCGGCCTGCACGGCGTCTTTCAGGGCCTTGCCGGGCCGGAACTTCGGCACCCGGGCCGCCTTGGCCGGGGCCGGGGCGGGTTCACCCTTCAAAGCCGCCACGGCGGCTTCCAGCGCGGCGACGCGGTCGACCAACGACGCCAGGTCCTTGGCTGCGGGCACGCCCAGCCGGCCCAGCGCGCGGGCGGTGCGCTCCTCGAAGATCGACTCCAGCTTGTCCCATTGCGCATTGGCCTTGCTGCCCACCTCGCCGGCCATCGCCGACATCTTGCCGGCCACGTCGCCCAGCTTCTCCTCGGCCACCGCCTGGGTCTTGCGCTGCAGGTTCGCGCCTTCCTTGATCAGCGAGTCGAACACCTTGCCACCTTCACCCTGGGCCTTGGCAAACGCGCCCAGGCCGGCCAGCCAGATCTGCTGCGCCGAGTCCTTGACGGTCTGCGCCAGCTGGCTGTCGAGCAGGCCGCTGTGGGCCGCCGCCTGCTTCTCGGCCATCTTCTGAAGTCTCTTCACCATGGGAACTCCTGGGGGATGTGGATGCGGCGCGTGGGTTGCGCAGCCGGCCACAGTGTAGGCAGGCCGGATCGAGGCGTCTGCCTAATCGGCAGGGGTGGCGCACGGGGGTTTTCACGGGATGCAGACCATGGCGGCTATCCTGCCTGCCATGTACGTGTCCTTCTTCGGCCTGCAGCACGCGCCGTTCTCGATCGCGCCCGACCCGCGCTATCTGTACATGAGCGAGCGCCACCGCGAGGCGCTGGCGCATCTGCTGTACGGCGTGCAGGCCGGCGGCGGCTTCGTGCTGCTGACCGGCGAGATCGGTGCGGGCAAGACCACCGTGTGCCGCTGCTTCCTGGAACAGGTGCCCGCAGGTTGCCAGGTGGGCTACATCGTCAACCCCAAGCTGAGCGTGGGCGAGCTGCTGCAGACGGTGGCCGAGGAGTTCGGCATCGCCCCGCCGCCGGGTGCTGCCAGCGGCGCCGCCACGGTGAAAACCTGGGTCGACGCGCTGAACCGCCACCTGCTCGACGCCCATGCCCAGGGCCACCGCTGCGTGCTGATCATCGACGAGGCGCAGCACCTGTCGGCCGAGGTGCTGGAGCAGCTGCGCCTGCTGACCAACCTGGAGACGCACGAGCGCAAGCTGCTGCAGATCATCCTGATCGGCCAGCCCGAGCTGCGCAGCCAGTTGGCGTCGCCCGGCATGGAGCAGCTGGCCCAGCGGGTGATCGCCCGCTACCACCTGCAGGCGCTGAGCGCCACCGAGACCGAGGCCTACGTGGCCCACCGCCTGGCGGTGGCCGGGCTGGCCGGTGCCAACCCCTTCGATGCGCGCGCGCTGCGGCAGGTCCATGCGCTGACCGGTGGCGTGCCGCGGCGCATCAACCTGCTGTGCGACCGTGCCCTGCTGGGCGCCTATGCGCAGGGCCGGGCGCGGGTCGATCTGCGCACCGTCGGCCAGGCGGCGCAGGAGGTCTTCGGCCCGGCCGTGGCAGCGGCCGGCAGCGGGCGCCGGGCCCTGCTGGTCGCTGCGCTGGCGGCCTTGCCGTTGCTGGGGGTCGCCGTGTGGCTGGCCCTGTCGCCCGGGCCGCGCGCGGACGGCGCCCGGTTGGCGCTGGCGGCGTCGGCTCCGGCATCGGCATCGGCATCGACCCCGGCGTCGTTTCCGGCGTCGTCTACGGCGTCATCTCCGGCGTCGCCTGCCGCCCGTGCGCCAGGCGGCATCGCCAGCACAGCCGCACCGCCTGCCGCTGCCGCGTCTGCAGCCCCGGCGCCACCGCTGTTCGATCCTGTCGCCGACTGGCCTGCACTGGCCGCCGACGAGGCCGCGGCCTTGCGTGCGCTGGCCACCAGCTGGGGCCAGGCCCTGCCGCCCGGCGCGCCGTGCGCCCAGGGCCTGGCGCGCGGCCTGGCCTGCTGGCGCCACCGCAATGGCAACCTGCCGCTGATCATCCAGCTGGACCGGCCGGTGCTGCTCGGGCTGGTCGACGACGCCGGCCGCAGCGCGTTCGCCCGGCTGGTGGCATTGGGCCCGCAGGGTGCGGTGATCGCCGCCGGCGAC
>Ga0105047_10018635_pt1 | contig 10749 bp, 11 predicted proteins | sample MAT04_FD_78384 | JGI IMG/M metagenome (GOLD analysis project Ga0105047, IMG submission 78384) | Freshwater microbial communities from Lake Fryxell liftoff mats and glacier meltwater in Antarctica - MAT-04 (megahit assembly) | ecosystem: Environmental > Aquatic > Freshwater > Ice > Liftoff...
CGTTCGGCTTCATCATGAGCGGCGGCGTGGTTCGCTCGATGCCGGCCGAGGCCAACGAGGATTTCATGCGCGCGCTCGATCGGGCGGTGCGGCACTCGATCCCGAAGCCCATCGCGCTGGTGCTGAACTATCCGGCGAACCCGACGGCCTACACGGCGACGCTCGATTTCTACAAAGAGGTCGTGAAGTTCTGCAAAGAGCACGACATGTTCATCCTGTCGGACCTCGCCTATGCGGAGATCTATTTCGACGAGGACGTGCCGCCGTCGGTGCTGCAGGTGCCGGGCGCCATCGACATCACGGTGGAGTTCACCTCGATGTCGAAGACCTACTCGATGCCGGGCTGGCGCGTCGGTTTCGCCGTGGGCAACGAGCGGCTGATCGCGGCGCTGGCGCGGGTGAAGTCGTATCTCGACTACGGTGCGTTCACGCCGATTCAGGTGGCGGCGGCGACGGCGCTCAATGGCGACGACAAGGTGATCGAAGAGGTTCGCACCATCTATCGCGACCGTCGCGACGTGATGGTGGAGAGCTTTGCGCGGGCAGGGTGGAATATTGCCTCGCCCAAGGCGACGATGTTCGCCTGGACGCCGATCCCCGACCAGTTCGCTCATATGGGCTCGCTCGAGTTCGCCAAGCTGCTGGTGCAGGAGACGGCGGTGGTGGTGTCGCCGGGCGTCGGTTTCGGCGAGTACGGCGACCAGTATGTCCGCCTTGCGCTGGTGGAAAACGAGCAGCGCATCCGGCAGGCGGCGCGCAACATCAAGAAGTTCCTCGCTGGCACGCCGAGCCACGGCAACGTGGTGCCGATCACGGCGGCGAAGTAGCGTCGTCGGGCTGTCACTCAGCGACGATAGGCGTATTTGAATGGCGGGCCTCTGGTCCGCCATTTGTTCACCGGAGCCTGCCGTGCTGACCGACGACGCCACCGACCCTCTCGACGCTCTCGAACCCGCTGAAGCCAACACGCCGATCCTGCGCTTCGGGGTGATTGCCGACCCGCAATATGCGCGCCTGCCCCCGGCCAATAACCGCTACTACGAGCTGAGCCTGCAGAAGCTCGAAACCGCGATCGGCTATTTCAACACCCACGAAGACCTGCATTTCGTCGTGACGCTGGGCGACCTGATCGATCGGAACTGGGAGAGTTTCGACGACGTGATGCCGGTCTACGCCCGACTACACGCGCCGCCGCGGTTCGTGCTTGGCAATCACGACTTCGCCGTCGGGGCGGCGCGGATCGGTGAGGTGCCGGGGCGGGTCGGACTCAGCCGGGCCTATTATGACTTTGGGGCGGCGGGGCACCGCTTCATCGTCGTCGACGGCAGCGATATCAGCCTGTTCGCCAACCACAAGGGCAGTGCCAACCGGCAATTGGCCGAGGAGCGGATGGCGGCCATGACCGCAGCCGGAGAACCAAACGCGCAGGTCTGGAACGGTGGTATCAGCGACACGCAGTATGCGTGGCTCGAGGCGACGCTGCAGCGCGCGGAGGACGAGGGCGAGCGCGTCATCATCTTCGGGCACTTCCCCGTCCACCCGTTCGGCGAGCATGCGCTGTGGGACCCGCAGCGCTTCACCGATATGGTCACCGGCTTTCCGAACGTGCTGGCGTACTTCAATGGCCATGACCATGCGGGCAATTACGGCCTGTTGCGCGGCAAGCACTTCGTCAACTTCCGCGGCATGGTGGAGGGCGAGGCCGACAGCGCCTATGCCCGCGTCGATGTGTATCTCGACCGCATCGAAATCATCGGGCAGGGGACGGAGACGTCGCGCGTGCTCGGGCTCTGAGCGATCCCGCGGATGCCTATTGACGGATAGGGCCTTTCCTATCCATAGGTCTGGACGCGTCTATTCAGAGTCCCGTCCGATGTCCGATATCCAGTCTTTCCGCCAGTCCGTTGAAACCTTTATCGCGGCGCGGGGCTGGACGCCTACTCGGTTTGGACGGACCATCGCGGGCGATCCGCTGTTCGTTTTCGATCTGCGCGAAGGCCGCGAACCGCGCTCCGAAACCCGCACGCGCATCCTCAAGGCGATGCAGGAACAGGCCGACCAGGCGCTCGAGGCGCCACTGCGCATCGGCGTGGCGGGGCTCGGCAATGTCGGGGCGACGCTGGTCCGGATCATCCAGAAGGATGGCGAGGAACTGACGCGCAAGCTGGGGCGCAAGATCACCGTCACGGCGGTGTGTGCGCGCTCGCGCAGCCGGGACCGTGGCATCGATGCGAGCGAACTCGAATGGTTCGATGATCCGGTGGCGCTGGCGAAGTCGGACGCGATCGACCTGTTCGTCGAGTTGATCGGCGGCGAAGACGGGCCGGCGCTTGCAGCCGTGAAAGCGGCGCTCGAGATCGGGCGACCGGTGGTGACGGCCAACAAGGCGCTGCTGGCGCGGCATGGCGTGAACCTGGCGCGGATCGCCGAGGAATCGGGGGCGCAACTGGGCTTCGAGGCGGCGGTGGCCGGCGGCATCCCGGTGATCAAGACGCTGCGCGAGGGCCTCGGTTCGGCCCGGATCGCGCGGGTCTACGGGATCATGAACGGCACCTGCAACTACATCCTGACGCGGATGGGCAATGAGGGGATCGGCTTTGCCGAATGCCTCGCCGATGCGCAGAAGCTCGGCTATGCCGAAGCCGATCCCAGCTTCGACGTCGACGGTTTCGACACCGCGCACAAGCTCGCCATCCTCGCCTCGCTCTGCTTTGGCTGCGAGATCGCGCCCGACGAGATCTTCGTCGAGGGGATACGCTCGATCAGCCAGGCCGACATCAAGGTGGCGGGGGACCTCGGCTACAAGATCAAGCTGCTCGGCATTGCGCAGCGCTCCGCCGATGGCATCGACCAGCGGGTGCATCCGACGCTGGTGAAAAAGACCTCGGCAATCGCCGGGGTGGATGGCGTGCTGAATGCGGTGGCGCTCGAAACCGACCACGTACACGAACTGCTGCTCGCCGGTCCCGGCGCCGGTGGGCCGCCGACGGCCTCTTCGGTGCTGTCGGACATCCTCGATATTGCGCGCGGCACGCGGGTGCCGCCGCTTGGCGTACCCTCGGCCGAACTGACGCCCTACAGGCAGGCGCCGATGCGGGCGCACGAGGGTGGCTATTACATCCGGTTGAACGTGAAAGACGTGCCGGGGGCGTTCGCCGCCATCGCGACGCGCATGGGCGCCGCGGGCATCTCGCTCGAGAGTGTCATCCAGCGTCCGGATTTGCGTGTTAGCGAGCCCGGCGTCAGCGGGACCGAGTCCCGCACGGTGGTGGTGCTCACGCATTCCACCCTGGAGCAGTCCGTTCGCGACGCGCTTGCCGCGATCAAGAGCGACGGCTTCATCGTCGGCGATCCGCAGATGATCCGGATCGAAGCACTGTAGCGGCCTCAGTCAAAAGTTGCGGACTTTTGCGGTTGGGGAACGCGCAGGAGTTCGTAGTAGACTGGCCCCTGCGGTGGGGCGCAGGGGAGGCCACATGAAGCTCAGCAAATCCGATCCCGACCGGCAGGCGGCGATCGATCGTTCGCTCACGCTCGAACTGGTGCGCGTCACCGAAGCGGCAGCGCTGGCTGCGGCCAGCTGGCGCGGCAAGGGTAACGAGAAGGCAGCCGATGGGGCTGCCGTCGAGGCGATGCGGGCCGAGATGGGCAATGTCCACATCCACGGGCGAATCGTCATTGGCGAAGGCGAGCGCGACGAGGCGCCGATGCTGTTCATCGGCGAGGAAGTCGGTGGCGGCGACGGACCGGAGGTCGATATCGCAGTCGACCCGCTCGAGGGCACGACGCTGTGCGCCAAGAATCAGCCCGACTCGATCTGCGTGCTGGCGATGGCGGAGCGCGGCGGGCTGCTGAACGCGCCCGACGTCTACATGCACAAGATCGCCATCGGCGCGGGCTATGCCGATGGGCTGGTCGATCTCGACGCTTCGGCCAGGCAGAACGTGACGGCGCTCGCCAGGGCCAAGGGCGTGCCGGTGAGCGAAATCACCGCCTGCGTGCTCGACCGGCCGCGCCACGCGGCGCTGATCGACGAGTTGCGCATGTCGGGTGTCGCCATCAAGCTGATCTCGGACGGGGACATTGCTGGCATTATCCACGCGGTGAACACCGAGGATACCGGCATCGATATCTATCTCGGCTCGGGCGGCGCGCCGGAGGGCGTGCTGGCGGCAGCGGCGCTGCGCTGCATCGGCGGGCAGATGCAGGGTCGGCTGATCCTCGATACCGACGACAAGCGGGCGCGTGCGCGGAAGATGGGGATCACCGAGCCCAACAAGAAATACCTGATCGAAGACCTGGCATCGGGCGACGTGCTGTTCGCCGCAACCGGCGTGACGGACGGGAGCCTGCTGGCGGGGGTGCGCTACCGGCGGCATTCGGTGCGGACGAACACCGTCGTCATGCGCTCGTGGAGCCAGACCGTGCGGTGGATCACCACGGAACATCGGCGGGGCTGAGGGGTCGGCCCTTTCACCACCGCGTTCTATTCCGAAATGCATCGTACGGAATGGGAGTTATAAAAGCAACGTCACAGCCAACGATCACCATGGGATCCCCAAAAACCGAAGGGCTCCAGCGGTGCAGCGCGGGAGCCCTTCAGTCTTTTCTGTCGTCGGCGGTCGGGCCTTTATTCATGGCCGCGTGACGGAGAGGTGTGGTGACGGCCGTGCCGCATGGCGGCGACGTCGGCGCGGTTCAGGCCGATATCGCGCAGCAGATGGTCATCGAGCCTCAGCAGGTCGCTGAGCGCCTTGTTGCGTTCCGCACGGCGGAACAGGGACGAAAAATAGGACATCTTTTCCTCGTTTAGGGCCGGAATTGGCGAGGCGGCTTATGCTGCGCGCCGGATGAATGTTCTCTGAACAATGCCTCAGGTAGAACACCATCCTAATGACACTCCGATTGTCGTCGCCCTCGGTGGGCGCGCGGCCCACCTGCAACGCCGGACGGCGACCGACTCCGCGCTGCCCAGCGACCGCACCCGCTCCTCGACTCCCCCGGCAAGCCGACCTTGGGCTAGCTTGCGCGCCACCTCTCCGTGTCGCTAGAAGCGACCCGGCACTCGGAGGGGATTATGTCGGTCGAAAGCGATATCGCGCAGATCATCGAGCAGGAGCGGGCGTTCGTCTTCGAGCGCTTCGACGAAGACACTGCCTTCGCCATCGGCTCGCATGTGCGCGAGGCGGCGCGGGCGCTCGGCAAGGGCATCGCCGTCGGCGTGCTGCTTTGGGACCGCACCATGTTCTACGGCACCACCGCCGGCATCGCCTTCGGCAACGAGCCATGGGTGAAGCGCAAGGTCGGCACCGTCCGGCTGACGCTGAAATCGAGCTACCGCGTCGTGCTCGAGCGGGGCGACAAGCCGCGGGTGCTGGAGGAGAGCTGGGCCATGAACATCGAGGACTATGCGCTGGCAGGCGGCGCCGTCCCCATCACCCTCAAGGGCTTCGGCATCGTCGGCGCCGTCGCCACGTCCGGCCTCAGCGAGCGCATGGACCACACCCTGAGCGCCGCCGCTGTCGCCAGCGTCCTCGGTATCGACGCCACGACCTACGCCCTGCCGGACTGACCGGCGCAACGAGGAGGGACCCGGCATGTCCAGGGATACCGATATCGCGCTCATCAAGCGCCAGGAAACCGAGCTCGTCTTCACCGAGTTCAACGAGCTTGTCGCCCATTCGCTCGGCGAGCGCATCCGTGAGCGGGCGCTGCGCGAAAAGCTGGTCATCGTCGTCGATATCCGCACCTTTGACCGCCAGCTCTACTTCATGGCGCTGCCCGGCACGACTGCCGACAACGCCGAGTGGGTCCGCCGCAAGTTCAACAGGGTCAGGCAGGTGCAGAAGTCCTCCTACCGCCCGGTGCTCGAGAACAAGACCGACGCCGACCACTTCCTGCCGCGCCGTGGCCTCGACAATGCCGATTTCGTGCTGGCCGGCGGCGGTTTCCCGATCCGGGTGAAGGGCGCCGGCGTCATCGGCTGCATCACTGTTTCGGGCCTGCACGAGCGCGACGACCACCAGGTCGCGGTTGATGGCGTCTGCGAGGAACTCGGCGTCGACAAGACCTTGTATACTTTGCCGCCGCTCTAGGCCCGCTTCCTCTTGACTTGCCCTCCACTGCCCCGCCATTTGCTCGGCGGGCGTTGGAGCGGCAAATGAAACTCGACTACCTGCTGATGGACGTGTTCACGCGCGAGCGCTTCAAAGGCAATCCGCTGGCCGTGGTGCTGCAGGCCGACAACCTGCTCGACAACCAGATGCAGGCCATTGCCAGCGAGTTCAACCTGTCCGAGACGGTGTTCATCAACCGCCCGCAGCAGGTGCGCCACACCGCGGCGCTGCGCATCTTCACCCCGCAGGTCGAACTGCCGTTCGCCGGGCATCCGACAGTCGGCGCCGCCGTGGCGCTCGGGCTGCAGTCCCGCGCCAGCGCCATTCGGCTCGAGGAGAAGGTCGGCGTCATCACGTGCGTCATCGAGCGGATCGAAAAGCATATCGGCCAGGCCCGCTTCGCCCTGCCGCTCCTGCCCGATGAAGTCGGGTCGACGCCGCCCGCCCTCGCCATTGCCGGCACGCTCGGCCTCGATCCCGAAGATATCGGCTGCGAGGAGCTCAAGCCCGCGCTCTATTCGGCCGGCAACCCATTCTACCTGATCCCGGTGCGCGACGCGGCCTGCCTCCGGCGGATCAAGCTGCAGCGCCGCGGCTGGGACGAGATCTATCCGTTCGGCCGCGGCTCCATCTACGTCTTCACCCGCACCCCCGACGAGGCCGGGTTCGACCTGGCCGCCCGCATGTTCGGCGCCGGCATGGGGGTCGGCGAAGACCCCGCGACCGGTTCTGCCGCCGCCGCGCTGATTGGCCTGCTGTCGCGCAATGCCGGTCCTGGCCAGACCGAATTCACCCTGCGCCAGGGTCACGAGATGGGCCGCCCCAGCACCATCCAGCTGCAACTGCGCATGGATGACGGCAAGCTCACCCATGGCGGCATCGGCGGCGATGCCATCGTCATCGGCCAGGGCGTCCTCAACTTCGACGACTAGTCACCGCTAGTGATGCAGCGGCAATCGGGCTAGCCTGCCTGCGGGCAATATCGGGGGTCTACATGGACTTCGTGGCACTTTTCGCGCTGATCCTGTTCTTCATCCACATCGTGGCGTTCGTCGCCGGTGGGGCCAATTCGGTCATCATGCCGATCATCGGGCCGAAGCTCGCGACCGCGACTCCGGACGTGCGCGCCCAACTGTTCGACATCGTCGAAAAGCTCGCCAAGGTCGGCAAGTACGCCATGGGCACGCTGCTGGTCACCGGGGTGCTGACGCTGTGGCTCAAGTGGAACTGGGCCCCGCTCAACCCGATCTGGTTCTGGATCAAGATGGCCGGCATCGTCGCCATGCTGGCCTGCATCGTGCAGAACGAGCGGAACGGCAAGCTGGCCCGCACCGGCGACCGCGAGGCCGCCAGGCGCTCGCAGATGTACGGCCAGCTCACCGGCGCTGCCTTCGCCGTCGTCATCCTCTCAGCGGTGTTTGCGTTCAACTGATGCCGCATCTCGACCACGTCAACATCACCGTCGTCGACGGGCCGCGCATGGTGCAGTTCCTCGAAGGGGTGCTGGAGGCCCGCGAAGGCATCCGGCCACCCTTCGATTTCCCCGGCCACTGGGTCTACCTGGATGATCAGCCGGTCATCCACCTGACCGTGGTGAACCGCAATGCGGATTTCCCCGAAGGCATCGTCAATCACGTCGCCTTCGGCGTCTACGACTTCGAGGCGGCGAAGGCCCGCGTCGAAGCCGCAGGCTACCCCTGGAAGCTCGCCGGCATCCCCGGCACCCCGATCGGCCAGATCTTCGTCACCGGCCCCGAAGGCCTGCTGCTCGAAATCCAGTACCGGCGCTGAGCCGCTACCAGTACATCACCGACAATGCCTTGGGCGCCGGGGCATAGATCACCATCACCTTCACCAGGTAGGTGTGGCCGGCCTGCAGCCGCTCGGAGAGTTCGGAATTCGCCTTGTTTCCCGCATCGGAAGCCCCGGCGAGATAGTGTTCGTCGCCGTTGGTGTCGACCTCGTAGAGCAGCAGCGTTGCGTCGGACTCGCCAAAAAGCCGGATCGTGACCTTGTCGGTTTTTGCCGGCGTCAGCGTGAATTGCGATAGTTCGCCGGCCGCCGCCGCCACCAGCTTCGACTCGAAGGGCGCGAGGGCAGGGGGAGCCGAAGCTTTCAGCGGCGGATAGCCATCGCGCACCCACTTGATGTCGAGTGGGCTGAGGCCGCCGGCTGGCACCAGCGGCTTGGTCCGGTACGGCAGCGGAATATCGATCATGCCGGCCTGAAACGGGTACTCCATCACCGAGTCGGGGTCCCACTTCGAGCCGACCGTCTGGCGTGGGTCCAGCTTGTTGAGGATGTTGTGTTCGATCTGGGACTGCGTCCAGTTGTTGGGCGGGCCGGCAAAATACTGCCGCACGCGAGGCTCGTTCCAGACGATGCCGGAGTTGGGATTCTGGTGTTCGTGCGACAGGCCGAGCGCATGGCCGATCTCGTGCAGCGCCGTGTCGTGCCCATGCGGCGTGGTCAGCGACCAGCCGAAGTTCATGGTGCGGTCGGTGGGCGTCTTCGAACCGAGGTTATCGGTGCCCACATACGACCAGGATCCGTCCCCGGCGAGGTAGCCGATCCTCAGCATGGCGCCGACCGGCGACGTCACTTCCTTGAACTCGAGGCCGATACTCTGGCTCTTCCAGATATTGAATGCCTGCCGCGTCGCCTGAAGGTCAGCCGGCTGACCGGCGAAGGGTCCGCTGGCGAACAGGTGGTAGCTGATCTTCGTGCCGTTGGCCCACAGCTTGCCGTAGGCGTTGATCGCCGCGAGCCTGGGGCCCGTCACTACCTCGTCGTAGACCGGAGGTACGACCGGCGGTAGAGCGCAGAACGGCAAAGGAGCCGGTCCTGCAGGCGATGCGACTGCCGAAGCAGCGAGTGGTCTTGCAGACTTGGCCATAGCTTTCTCCCGGTTTGCCCCGGGCAAAGGTTAGGTCTGCGCCGGATTGCCCGGTATCCGGACCATTCCCATTCGGAAACGCCCGATCCCACGACCATCGTGGCTGGCCGAAGCTCGCTCAACCCGCTAGCGTCGACGCCTCGTTTGGGATCGAAGTGCCATGGATCACCTCCTGCTTATCGCCCACCTTATCGGCCTCATGCTGGTCGCGGCGGCGTTCCTGCCGCTGCTCGGCATGATGGGGCAGGGCGGTGTTGCTCCGCAGACCAACCGGCTGCTGAACCGATTCGGCCATTGGGGCATCATCGTGCTGCTGGTCAGCGGGCCGATCCTGCTGTTTGTGCGCTATGGCGGCTTTGGCGGCGGGGTCAATCACTGGTTCTGGGCCAAGATGGCGCTAGTCCTGCTGTTGGCGGCCGGGGTCGTCACTTCCGCGGTGTCGGCGCGCCAGATGCGGGCGGGCGATCCCGCGGCGACGCAGCGCGTCCGGATCGGCCGCATTATCGCCGTTGTGTCGCTAGCTGGCATCGTGGTGTTTGCGGTTCTGGCCTTCGGCTAGGTAACCAGCCGTACACCTCGCGCCATATCCGCCTTGCCAAGGCTGCGGATTTGCCGCAGTATTCACTCCGCAAACGGAACTTCGCCATGCAGCGCTCTCGCGCGATTGCCATTGCCGCCACCGAACTGAAGGCTCGCCAGAGCCGGATGATCGTTGCCGCGTCTTTGCTGCTGCTGCCGGCCGCTCTGCTTCTCCTTCTTATCAGCCCCTGAGTACCGGCGGTCCGCGATGGCGGGCGGGTGGTCAGGGGATAAAGACTAGCCAACCGAACACTTTGTCCGGCCGCGCGCGATTTTCCCCGGCCGTTTTGCAGGACCACAAACATGACCACCACGACCTCGAATAAAGAGCGCGTCTTCATCTTCGACACCACGCTGCGCGATGGCGAGCAGAGCCCCGGCGCCACCATGACGCTCGAGGAAAAGCTGCAGGTGGCCGAAGCCCTCGACGACATGGGTGTCGACATCATCGAGGCCGGCTTCCCCATCGCCAGCAACGGTGATTTCGATGCCGTGGTCGCCGTCGCCAAGCAGGTCAAGAACGCCGTCGTCGCCGGCCTCGCCCGCGCCATCCCCGGTGACATCGCCCGCGCCGGCGAAGCCATCCGGTTCGCCAAGCGCGGTCGCATCCACACCTTCGTTTCCACCTCGCCCATTCATCTGGCCCACCAGATGAAAAAGACCGAGGAGCAGGTTCTCGAGATCATCAGCGGTACCGTCGCGCAGGCCCGCAACCTCACCGACAATGTCGAGTGGAGCGCCATGGACGCCACCCGCACGCCGCTCGACTACCTGGCGCGCTGCGTGGAACTGGCGATCAAGGCCGGCGCCACCACCATCAACCTGCCCGATACCGTCGGCTACGCCATCCCGGCCGAGCATGAGGAAATGTTCCGCTCGATCATCGAGCGCGTCCCCGGCGCCGACAAGGTGATCTTTTCGGCCCATTGTCACAACGACCTCGGCCTCGCCGTCGCCAACTCGCTGGCCGCGGTACGTGGTGGGGCCCGCCAGATCGAGTGCACCATCAACGGCCTCGGCGAACGCGCCGGCAACGCCGCGCTCGAAGAAGTGGTGATGGCGCTGCGCACCCGCGGCGACGCCTTGCCCTACGATACCGAAATCGACGCGACCCATCTGAGCCGCGCCAGCCGGATTGTCTCGGCCGCCGCCAACTTC
>Ga0105047_10018638_pt1 | contig 10748 bp, 8 predicted proteins | sample MAT04_FD_78384 | JGI IMG/M metagenome (GOLD analysis project Ga0105047, IMG submission 78384) | Freshwater microbial communities from Lake Fryxell liftoff mats and glacier meltwater in Antarctica - MAT-04 (megahit assembly) | ecosystem: Environmental > Aquatic > Freshwater > Ice > Liftoff...
ACCGCCGCGCGCTGGGGTACGACGTCCACTCCACCCGCAAGGACATCTTTCGCGTTGACGCCCGCAAGCTCCCGCCCGAGCTGGCCGGCAAGGTCGATTTCGTCTTCATCGACCCCCCCTACTCGACCCACCTCGACTACGGCCCCGACCCGCGTGACCTGGGCAAGCTCGACGCGGCCGGCGACGGCTACTACGAGGCGATGGACCAGGTTTTCGGCGAGATCCACCGCGTGCTGAAGGCCGAGCGCCACATGGCGCTGTACGTCAGCGACTCCTACGTCCACAAGAAGGCGTTCCACCCGATCGGCTTCGAGCTGTTCGGCCGCCTCCGCAAACGCGGGTTCACGCCGGTGGACATCATCAGCGTCACCCGCCACAACAAGACACTGGAGATGGGCAACTACCGCAAGGCGGCGGAGGAGGGGAACTACTTCCTGCGCGGGTTCAACTATCTGTTCATTATGCGGAAGGGTTGACCGGCCCACGCCCGAGCGGGCCGCCCGGTATGCTCGTTGCGTCGCCGCGTCCGGTTGAGATAATGGCCCGCCATGGCCAAATCGCTCGGCTGGTATCGCCCGGAGATGATGATCCTCAAGGTCACGCTCGGCGGCACGGACCCACCGATCTGGCGGCGGCTGAAGGTGGACAGCGGGTTGACGCTGCACGAACTGCATTACGCGATCCAAGCCGTGTTCATGTGGGAGGACGCACACCTCTATCACTTCCTCGTCCCGCCCGGCGGGAAGCTCACGCAAAGCGCGCTGCGCGAGGCGGTTCGCTATCACGTGCTTCCGCCCGACCCGGTGTTTGGCGACGACGAGGACGACGACGAACGGCCCGCCGACGAGGCGATGCTCGGCCGCGTCTTCACGGCCGAGTGCAAGCAGATCGTCTACGAGTACGATTTCGGCGACTCCTGGGAGCACATCGTCAAGCTCGAGAAGCGCACGCCCGACGGCGACCCCAACCACATCCCCGAGTGCCTCGCCGGCGAGAACGCCGCGCCCGTGGACGACCTGGGCGGCGTCTGGGGCTTCTACGAATACCTCGACGCCCTGGCCGACAAGAAGAACGAGGCGCACGAAGACGCCGTTGACGTCCTGGGCAAGAAGTTCGACCCGGCGAAGTTCGACCTCGCGCTCGCCAACAAGCGCCTCAAGGCGACGTTCCGGCTGCCGCCGAAGAAGAAAAAGAATCCGCGCAAGCCCAAGGGGGCGTAGCCGGCGTGCGCGTGCGCCGGTGCGAGCTCAACGGCGCGGGCCGCGGCCGTGATCACTGGCCGCCGACGCTGATCCGGCTCAGCGGGTATCACGCCTGATCGTCGCTCACGCCCGCGCCGCCCGCCGAGGTTGCCGTTCAACGTGGCGGTTGCGGCGGCGCGGCCGGATGCGAAATTGGCCCGCCATGGCGAAGTCGCTCGGCTGGTATCGTTCGGAAATGATGATCCTCAAGGTCACGCTCGCCGGTACGAGCCCGGCGATCTAGCGGCGGCTGAAGGTTGACAGCGGGCTGACGCTGCACGACCTGCACTACGCGATCCAGTGCGCGTTCATGTGGGAGGACGAACACCTCTACCTGTTCCTCGTCCCGCCCGGTGGGAAGCTGACGCAGTGCGCGCGGCGCGAGGCGGTCCGGTACGACATGGACCCCGCCGACCTTGGGTTCGCCGGCACCGAACCCCAGAAATGGGCCGCCGCACGGTCTGCACGAACTCCCCCGGCGACATCTCGGCGGGATCGACCTGTTGCACTGCCACCACGCCCGACTCGATGTGCGGGCGCAGGTCGATCCCCAGCCCGGCCGACCGCGCGATCAACGTGGCCCGGCTCTCGTCGAACGCGAAGATCGCGACCGGCTCGCCCCGCGCGGCGGCGGCGACCGCGTACTGCGCGGCGACCGACGATTTCCCGGACCCGGCGGGGCCGAGGATCAGCGTGCTCGTCCCGCGGTCCAGCCCCCCGCCCACCAGGTCGTCCAGCAGCTTCACGCCGCTGGGCACCGTCTCCCGCGCGAACGCATGGGGGTGCTCCACCGCCACCAGCCGCGGGAATACGTCCAGCCCCCCGCGGACGATCGTGAAGTCGTGGTAGCCCCCCCGGTACGACTTGCCGCGCAGCTTCACCACCCGCAGCCGCCGCCGCTCCGCCCCGTACTCCGGCGAGAGCTGCTCCAGTGTCAGCACGCCATGCGCAATGCTCCGCACCTGCAAGTCCGAGTCGTCCGACGTGCGGTCGTCCAGCAGCAGCACCGTACACCGCCGCCCGGCGAAGAACTGCTTGAGCGCCAGAATCTGCCGCCGGTACCGCGGCGGGTTCTGCGCCAGCAGCCGCAGCTCCGACAGCGAATCGAACACGACCCGCCGGGGCTTCACGCGCTCGACGGCGTCCAGCACCGCCCGGGTCGTCTCGCCCAGCTCGGTCTCCGACGGGTGGAACATCGTGTACTGCGAGTCGGGCGTGAGGCTGTCCTCCGACGCGACCAGCTCAACGATGTGGATCCCGTCCAGCGACCACCCGTGCGACTCGGCGACGACGTTGATCTCCTCCTTCGTCTCCGACAGCGTGACGTACAGCCCCGCCTCGCCGCGCGCCGCCCCCTCCAGCAGGTAGCGCAGCGCCAGCGTCGTCTTGCCCGCGCCCGGGTCCCCCTCGATCAGGTACAGGCGGTTGGGCGTGAACCCGCCGTTGAGGATCTGGTCGAGCCCGGCGCTGCCGGTGGCCGAGGGGGCCTCGTCGGATGCGTTGGATGTGGACATGAACGGGCGCCTATCCTTTCCGCGCCGGAGCTTATCACACCCGTTGGTCCCCGATAACGCACCACTTTCGCCGTCCGGGCCAGGCGCAGCAAAAAGGGATGACCCTCCGGCCATCCCTTCAGCATCCGTGCCAAATTTTCGTTACCCACCCTTACTCCAGGGCCGCCAGCCGCGCTTTGGCGGCCTGGGCGCTGGCGTCGGCCTCGATCGCCTTGCGGTACTCGGCCTTCGCCGTGTCCCGCTGCCCGAGCTGCTCGAACGCCGACCCGAGGTTGTAATGAACCTCCGCCTCGCTCAGCACCGCCTGGAGCTGCATCGTCGCCTCGGTGATCCGCCCGTGGCGGGCCAGCATCAACCCGTAGTTCACCCGGCAGGCCTGGTTCTTGCCGTCCTTCTGCACGCCAAGGCGGTACGTCTCCTCGGCCTCCCCGGGCTTCCCGGCCAGTTCGTAGGTGTAAGCCAGGTTGCTCAGCCCCGACGCGTCGAACGGCGTCCGCTTGACGTACTCCTGCCACGTCGCGATCGACTCGGGGTAGTTGCGGAGCTGCGCGTACAGCACGCCCATCCGGTAGAGCGACGCCACGTGCCCCGCGTCCAGCTTGAGCGCTTCCTTGTACTGGTTGATCGCCAACGCCGGCGCCCCCTGCATCTCGGCGAACTGCCCCGCCGCGTACCGCGTGTCGGCCGTCAGCTCTGGCTCCTTCCCGCCGTTGTCCTGCGCGCCCCCGCCCCGCTTCGCGTTCATCTCGGCGGCCTGCTCCGTCGACAGCCCGCTGATCGGCCCGTCGTTCGAGCTTGCGCACCCGCCCAGCAGCACGACCATCGCCGCCAGCCCCGACAACGCCCATCGAACGTATCGCATGGATATACCCGCTCATTCCCGGGCTCGCTGACGCCCGTATCGCCTCGGTAACCCCTGCCGGTTGTATCGGCACGTTGCGGGGGGTCATTCAGCGGGCGAAATTTGGCCCCGGCGCCGCGCCCCCGGCTATCGGACGAAAACGGCGCGGGCGCGCGAAGCGCGCCCGCGCCGGTGTGAATTGTCGCTTCTCCCCCCCCACCCCGCCGTCACGGCTTCGTCAGCTCGACCTCCGTCGTCGCGCCGGCCGTCACCTCGACCACCTTCGCCGTCGGGTCCTTCGCCCCGTTGATCCGCGCGGCCGCGTCGCAGCTCACCGAGTAGCGCCCGGGCGGCACCCCATCGAACGCGAACGTGCCGTCGGGCGAGATGCTCTGCGACCCGCCCCACCGCCCGATCGCCTCCCCCTCCGCGGGCGTCACGCTCACGTTCGCGCCCGTCGCCGCCCGCCCGTCCGGGCCGACCACGCGCCCGCGGACGTTCCCGGTCGCCGTCACGCGAAGCGTCACGTCGCTCGCCGGCATCACGTAGGGCTTGAGCACGTCCAGCGGCGCGTAGCCCGGCGCGTACGTGAACAGGTTCACGTGCCCGCGCGGCAGGCCCGCCAGCACGAACCGCCCGTCAGCCCCCGTCTTCACCTCGGCCCGGTCCGGCAGGGTGTACCCCCGCCCGTCGATCCCCACCGTGTTGTCCGGCCGCACGGTCGCGCCGGCCACCGGCTTGCCGGCCGTGTCCACGACGGTCCCCGACACCACGACCGTGACCGACAGGTAAGCCTCGAACTCGCGGAGCGTGTTGCCGCCGAAGTCAAAGTAGCCGAGCATGCGCGGCGCGTACCCCTCGGCCGTCATCACCGCCCGGCACGGGCCGCTCTCGACGTTTCGCAGCTCAAACCGCCCGTCCGGCCCGGCCTTGGCCGTGCCGATCACCTCCCATTGGCTCGGCGCCTTGTGCCGCGCCAAGACCAGGGCGGCCCCCGCGATCGGCTTCGACGTCGTCACGTCGTACGCGCTGCCGCGGACCACGTTCCCGGCCGCCCGCGGGTAGCCGGCCGCCGTCGCCCGCTCGTCCTCCACCACGACGTGCCGCGCTCCGGCCGGCACCTTCACCTGCGCCCAGTCCAGCCCCGCCTTCCCCTCGTCCGCCACGTACACGTCCAGCCGGGGCGCCTCCACCCCCTGCCGGAACCGCCCGCTCGGGTCGTCGGCCGAGAAGCTGCTCCGCGGGTCGTTGTAGAGGTGGTGGAAGCTCGCCGGGTTCCAGACGGTGAACGTCCAATCCACGTGTACATCCGCCTTGGGGTCCTTCTCGTCCCGCAGGAACGGGTTCTCGTGCCGCCCCTCGTGAACGACGATCCGCACGCGGGGCGCCCGCACCTTCGCCAGCAGGTCGATCGCCTCCTGCAGGGCCTTGGCGTCCCCCCGATACATGAACTGGTGCTGCCCACCCCCGAACGGCGGCCCCTCCCACCACCCCAGCCGCGACTTCAGGTTCGCCACGTCCAGCGCTCCCGCCGGCCAGTTGTTGTCATTCACCGGGTCGTTCCCCCGGCCCACCTGGATCAGGGCGAGCGCCGGTGCGGTGAGGGAGATCAGCGTGGCAAACAAAACGAGCGCAAAGGTTCTGATGGGCATGTCGCAGGCTCCAGCGAGTGAGAGGTGGTTCCGCATTGGGCAAGACGCCAACCAGCCGATCGCCGCGCGCGGGTCGCGCACAATGGACGCCCCCGCCGGGCGGAAAGTTCCGGCCGCCAAGTGCCACCGCCCGCCCGACAAGTTCACTTCGCCCGCGGGCGGCGGTAAGCTTGGCCCGTCTCGAACAACCTGCCAACCGAGGTCCAGCCGATGAGCATCAAGACCGCTGCGGGCGTCTTCCTAACCGCGATCGCCTGCCTGCTCGCGGCACCCCCCGCCGCCCGCGCCGAAACCCCCGCCGGCCTCGCCATCGACGAGGCCCTCAAGCCCTTCATCGCCGCCAACGAGGTCGCCGGCGCGGTCACCCTCGTCGTCTCGCCCGACAAGGTCCTGCACGTGGGCGCGGCCGGCCTCGCCGACGTCGCGGCCAAGCGCCCGATGACGCCCGACACGATCTTCTGGATCGCCTCGATGTCCAAGCCCATCACCGCGACGGCGGTCATGATGATGCAGGACGAGGGCAAGCTCAGCGTCGACGACCCCGTCGGCAAGTACATCCCCGAGCTGGCCGACCTGAAGACGGCCGACGGCAAGGCCCACAAGGTCACGATCCGCCACCTGCTCACCCACAGTTCGGGCATGGGCGAGGCGACGGCCGACGAGGCCAAGGCCGCCAAGACCCTGGCGGAGGTCATCCCCGCCTACGCGAAGAAGCCGCTCGCCTTCGAGCCGGGGTCGAAGTGGAGCTACTGCCAGAGCAGCATCAACACCGCCGCCCGCATCGTCGAGGTCGTCTCGGGCCAACCCTTCCCCGAGTTCCTTGAGAAGCGCCTCTTCGCCCCCCTGGGGATGAAGGACACGGCCTTCTACCTGTCGGCCGAGCAGGAGGCGCGCCTCACCAAGTCCTACCGGCGCACGGCCGACGGTAAACTCGAGGAGGCCCAGGTCTCCATCCTGTTTGGCAAGCCCCCGACCAGCCGCGACCGCTACCCCGCCGCCAACGGCGGCCTCTACTCCACCGCCGCCGACTACGGCCGCTTCTGCCAGATGATCATGAATGCCGGCACCCTCGACGGCCGCCAGTACCTCAAGCCCGAGTCCGTCAAGTTGATGACGAGCGTTCAGTCCGGCGACCTGAAGACCGGCTTCACCCCGGGCAACGGGTGGGGCCTGGGCTGGGGCGTGGTGCGCGAGCCCCAGGGCGTCACGGCCATGCTCTCCCCCGGCACGCACGGCCACGGCGGCGCCCACGGCACGCAGGCGTGGATCGACCCCCAGCGCAGGCTCGCGTTGATCCTGATGGTGCAGCGCGCCAACTTCCCCGCCGGCAACGCCGACGCCTCCCCCCTCCGCCAGGCCTTCCAGCAGGCGGCGATGAACGCGCTGGGGGGCGGGAAGTGACCAACGCCGTTTCTCGCCCGTGAAGCGAGGAGGTGAAGCGTGAGTTGGCTGTTGTTCATGGACGAGAGTGGACACGACCACAAGACCATGCCGTACGAGGTGCGGGGTGGGTTCGCACTTCACGCGTGCAAAGTCTGGCCCTTCATCCTGGCCCTTCGAACGTTGGAGCAGTCGACGTTCGGCGCGTACCTCCACGAGTACGGCACGGAGATCAAGGGGTGTAAGCTCCTCACGAAGGACCGCTTCAAGTGGGCGGCTCAGGGCTCAAAGATTGAGGCGGCCGCGCGGCGAAAGCACGCCCTGAACTTTCTAAACAGCAGCACCCAGGGACGCGCGCCACGGCGGGACGAGTTCACTGCGTTCGGCCAAGCGTGTCTCGACTTCGCCGAAGGGGTGATCCTGCTCCTGCAGAGCCACGGGGCGAAGGTGTTCGCGTCGATCATTCCTCGCGTGAGCAAACCGCCGGGCACGTCGGCCGACTACCTGCGCAGGGATCACGTCTACCTGTTTGAACGTTTCTTCCACCTGCTCGAGCAGCAGCGCGACCAGGGACTGCTCGTGATGGACGAGACGGACCACGCCTCCGATCGCGACTTCGTCCGTCGCATGGAACGGTACTTCACATCAACGCTGACCGGCCGCCAGCGGACGCAGTGGATCGTCCCGGTCCCGCTCTTCGTCACGTCCGAAATGGCTTACGGCGTTCAGGTCGCTGACCTGTGCCTTTACTGCATCAACTGCGGCCTTCGGCTGCCGGGAATGACCGAGCCAACCCGACCCGAGATCGAGTCGTTTGCATGGCTGGTGGAGAGGATTGTTTGGCGGGGGGAGGGATACCGCGACGGCAAGGTCTTCAAGACCCAGGGAATTTGCTTCGTACCCGACCCGTACGGCGGCCGATGAGCGCAAAAAAGAGGAGGTAATGCCCGCGGGGCCACCGTGGCAGCCCTTTGGCCGAACCTCCAAGGGTATTATCGCTCAAAGTTCCCCTTGGTTCAAGAAAGTTCCTTTTTGTTCCATTTTGGCCCTTCCCGTCCGGCACGCCAGCGGCCGCCCTCACGCCAGCGACCCCAGCTCCATCTCGTGCAGCCCCTTTCCCGACGGCACCATCGGGTACACGTGCTCGTTGGGCTCGACGAAGAAGTCCACGACCACCGGGCCGTCGTGGCTCAGCATCTGGTCCACGACCTTGGGCACGTCCCGCTTGTCGTCGCACCGGATCCCCTTCACGCCGAACGCCTCGGCCATCGCCGCGAAGTTCGGGTTCTTCATCTTCGACTGGCTGTACCGCCGGTCGTAGAACAGGTCCTGCCACTGCTTGATCATCCCCTGCCACTCGTTGTTCAGGATCGCGACCTTTACCGGGATGTTGTACTCCGCGATCGTCGCCAGCTCGTAGCACGTCATCAGGTACGACGCGTCCCCGTCGATGTCCACCACGACCTTCCCCGGGGCCGCCAGCGCCGCCCCCATCGCCGCCGGCAGGCCGTAGCCCATCGTTCCCAGCCCGCCCGACGTGATCATCTGGCGCGGGTGCCGCCAGCGGTAGAACTGGGCTGCCCACATCTGGTGCTGCCCCACGCCCGTCGTGATGATCGCGTCCGACCGCGTCTGGCGGTTGATCTCCTCGATCACGTACTGCGGCTTGGCGTTCTTCGAGTCGTCCTGGTACGCGAACGGGTAGCGCTTCCGCCACCCGTCCACGCGCGCCTGCCAGTCGGCCCGGTCCCGCGCCTCGATGTGCGGCAGCATCAGCTCCAGCGACGTCCGCGCGTCGCCGATCACCGGGTAGTCCACGTCCACCGTCTTGGAGATGCTCGAGGGGTCGATGTCGATGTGGATGATCTTCGCGTGCGGCGCGAACGACGCCAGGTTGCCCGTCACGCGGTCGTCGAACCGCGCCCCGACCGCGATCAGGCAGTCGCTCTCCTGCACGGCGTAGTTTGCGAACGCCGACCCGTGCATGCCCAGCATGTAGAGCGCCAGCGGGCTCGTCTCGTCGAACGCGCCCAGCCCCAGCAGCGTCGTGGTCACGGGGATGTGCCCCCGCTCGGCGATCTTGCGCACCAGGTCATGCGCGCCGGCGATGATCGCCCCGCCCCCGACGTACAGCACTGGCTTCGACGCGCGGTTGATCGCCTCGGCCGCCGCCTCCGCCTGGGCGGCGTGCCCGGGGTGCGTCCCCGCCCGCGCCCGCTTGCGCAGGATGTGCTCGCGCGGCGTGTCGTCCACCTCTTCCGGGCAGATGCCGGCCGTCACGTCCTTGGGCATGTCGATCAGCACCGGCCCCGGCCGCCCGCTCGTTGCGATCGCGAACGCCTCGTTGATCACCCGCGGCAGTTCGCGGATGTCCTTCACGAGGTAGTTCCACTTCGTACACGGCCGCGTGATGCCGGTGACGTCCGCCTCCTGGAAGGCGTCGTTGCCGATCACCTTGGTCGGCACCTGCCCCGAGAAGACGATGATCGGCACCGAGTCCAACTGGGCCGTCGCCAGCGGCGTCACCGTGTTGGTCGCGGCCGGCCCCGACGTCACCACGCAAATGCCCGGCTTGCCCGTCACCCGGGCGTAGCCATCAGCGCAGTGCCCCGACGCCTGCTCGTGCCGGTTCAGGATGAACTTGGCCGGCGTGCGGTACAGCTCGTCAAACACGGGCAGGATCGCCCCGCCGGGGTAGCCGAACATCACCTCGACCTTATGCCGGTCCACCAGCATCTCGTGAAAGATCTTCGCGCCCGTCTTCCCCTTGAAACGGGGCTTGGCGGGGTCAACGAACGGGGCGGCCTTGGGCTGGGACTCGATGAGCGTCATGTTGTAACCTCACGGGCACTTAATCCGGGGAAGACGGCGACTTTAGCGGCGTCCCCCGGGGGATTCAACGAGAATGGCCAAAGTTGGCCCCACAATCCCGCCGGCCGACCAGGACCGACGCGCGCGCGGCAGGGATTTCGTTGTAACAAAACGGAGTCCCGCGCCAGCGGCCAATCCGCGGACCGACACGGTGTCCGCGGACGCCGGCGCGAAAAAAAGGGGTGGGCGCACCGCGACGGGCAACGCTGGGCGCCTTCGCGAACCCCGGCCACACCGCCGGAGACGCGCCCGCGCCCACCCGTTGCCCGCCAACAGCGGCCTGCATAGCAATCGACACCCTGCGGGGCGTTGACGTGCCTAATGCATCATCGGGCTGTGAGCCGTCGTCCCGGTCGGTCGAAGCCGCGGCTTATCCGCAGTGTCGGCCAGTCGGGGCGGGCGAAACTCGTAGAGGTCCATGTCCTCACCATCGAGGTTCGGCGGGACATAGCCGGGTTGCTTGCTCTTCTCGACCTCGTCGTGGAAGGCCGCCACCACCCGCCGCTCGACGTCGGCCCGGGCGTCGGCATTGATCGGGTGGGCGATGTCGGCGTGCAGCTTCAGCCGCCCGTGCCCGTTGCCGCCCTGGTAACGCATGAAGCGGTTCTCGTCGAGCCGCACCCCGCAGTTATTGCAGAATCGAGCCCGCAGGTGGTTCTTCTCGCCACACCGCTGGCAGTGGTCGCAGAGTTTTCGAGATGGCATGGCGAGGAAAAGGCCCTCGTTCCCGTCGATCAGCTTCACGTCGCGGACGACGAAGCTGTGATCGAACGTGAGCGAGCAAAACGCCTTCAAACGGCCAGCCTGGCCACCGCACAACTTGACGCGCACTTCCGTGAGTTGCATAACGCACCCCGTCCAAAGAAGCAGACCCTAGAGATGTTTCCTGCCGCCGCGCTTCCGTGCCCTGCAAGACGTGATGGGACAAGGCCGAAAGCTGTATTTGGACCGCGCGGTTCGGGGCGTTCAGGGGCAGGCAAAGCAGCCCGCACTCCCACGCAACCCCGCGAACTTAAAGCCATGTGTTTGGTTGATGCACACGGCTCGTCAGACTATATGCCCCGCAACCGTTATTGTTACAGCTGCTGTCCAATTTCGTTGAGGTCGTCATCCGCAAGCGACGCGATCTCAATGGCTTGGGTAGAAATGTCATAGCGCCGCTTTAACACATCCACGGCCGTCGCCGCCTCGGGGGCGCCGTCGAACAACGTGAAGAGGCTGCTGCCGCTGCCGCTCATTCTCACGACCT
>Ga0105047_10018642_pt1 | contig 10744 bp, 10 predicted proteins | sample MAT04_FD_78384 | JGI IMG/M metagenome (GOLD analysis project Ga0105047, IMG submission 78384) | Freshwater microbial communities from Lake Fryxell liftoff mats and glacier meltwater in Antarctica - MAT-04 (megahit assembly) | ecosystem: Environmental > Aquatic > Freshwater > Ice > Liftoff...
AATCAGCTCTTTCCGCTCTTTCCGCCCTAATCCGCCCTAATCAGCGCAATCCGCGTAATCCGCGTAAATCAGCGGTCAAAATCAGCTCCTTCCGCTCTAATCAGCTCTTTCCGCTCTTTCCGCTCTAATCAGCGCAATCCGCGTAATCAGCGTAAATCAGCGGTCAAAATCTGTGGTCAGTTATTGACTCCACCCCACCCCTCTGGTAAAATCACTGTTCGAGCGTTGTACCCTTCGCTCATTCCCCTACTGCGAAACCCGCAGTAATTTTATGCCAGAAAGGGCTTAAAAGTACCATGAAAGTTCTATTGCTCAAAGATGTTTACAAGCTCGGTCGCGCAGGCGATGTCAAAAAAGTCGCCGACGGTTTCGGACGCAACTTCCTCCTCCCGCAAGGCATGGCTCTGCTTGCCACCGAGGGTGCCCTCAAACAGACCGAAAGAATCCGCGCCAACGCCACCACAAAACGCGCCGTCCTCAACAATGAAATGGGCTCCGTAGCCCAGGTCATCACTGGTCTCGCCCTCGCCTTCGGCTCCAAAGCCGGCGAAACAGGCAAACTCTACGGCTCCATCACCGCCCAGGACGTCGCCGACGCCATCAAAGCCAAAACCGGAGTTGAAGTCAAACGCCAGCAGATCGATCTCCAGCCCATTCGCACCCTCGGCGAACACAAGGCCCACGTTCGCCTGACCATGGACTTGATCCCTGAAGTTCGCGTCATCGTCTACCGCGAAGGCGACCCCAACCCCGTGGAAGAAGCTGCCAAAGAAGCCAACAAAGCCGCAGCCAAAGCCGCCCAGGCCGCAGAAGCCAAAGCAGCCGCCGAAGCCGCAGCCTAGTCTTTTTATATGGCACCCACAACATCACCGATTTAAACCCGCACGGGGGGTAAATCGGTGATGTTTTCTTAATCCCCGCCTCAAACCCTCATCCATGCAAACCATCGGCGAAGAACTCAAGCAAGCCCGCGAAACCCGCAAACTGACCATCAAACAGGTTGTGGCGGGTACACACGTCCGCGCCCATTACCTGCACGCCATGGAAGCCGATGACTTTTCAGTCATGCCCTCCCCGGCCCAGGCGCGCGGATTCTTGCGTATTTACGCCGAATTTCTGGGTTTGGATGCCCAGGAATTAACCTCCCGCTACCGTGCCGAAGCCTCCCCCTCCTCGCCAGCCTCACCAGACCAGCCCGCGCCTACCCGGCCCGCACCACCGCCCGAAAAGCTGGTACCTCCTCCCCCGCCTCCCCCCGCAGAACCCGCCCCTATTCAGGAAGCCGAACCTGCCCCGCTGCCCCCGCCCCAACCTTCACAAAACATCCTCACCGAGATCGGTCTCATGCTCCACGAGAGACGCGACCTCATCAGCCTCACCCTCGAAGAAGTCGAACGCCACACCCGCATCCGCGTACACAACCTGGAACTGATCGAAGCGGGCAACTTTGACGAGCTGCCCTCACCCGTCCAGGCTCGCGGCATTCTCAACGCCTACGCCAGCTTTCTAGATATGGATAACGAAGCTGTCCTGCTTCGCTATGCCGATGCCCTCCAGGCTCGCCGCATCGAGCGCCAGCCCCTCGAGTTAAACAAACCAGCCGCGCGCACCGCCCGCTCAACCATCTCAGACTGGCTCCCCCGTTTTATCAGCCCCGACCTCATCTTTGGCGGCAGCATGATCATCATTATGCTCAGCCTCTCTATCTGGGGCGCTGCCCGCATTTTTTCAAGTGGTGTACAAATCCAGACCACCCCCACCCAGGGCCCTTCTATTTCAGACGTGCTCCTCGCCACCGCCGTTTCCAGTCCAGATGCCACCCAGGCTGAATCCTTGCCCACCAGCGCCTTTGATGACCTCGGCGGCACTCCCATCCCCACCCTCGACCCGGCCCTCACCACCCCCACCGAAACCGCCCAGGCCACCGTCTCCTCGGCTGTTCAGGTCACCGTCATCATTCTCGAACGTACCTATTTACGCGTCCTGGTCGATGGCGAAATCAAACAGGAAGGCCGCCCTGCCACCGGTTCAGCCCTCACCTTTGACGGCAACCAGCGCGTCGAAGTACTGACCGGCTCTGGCGCAGCCGTCCAGATCATCTTCAACCAGGCCGATCTCGGCATCATGGGCAGCTTCGGAGAAGTCGTCAACCGCATCTACACCGTCAACGGCGTCGAAACCCCCACCCCCACTCCCAGCCCCACCGCCAGCATCACCCCCAAACCATCCATCACCCCGCGCCCATCTTCCACACTGCGTCCATCTTCCACCCCGCGCCCCACCAGCACACTTCGCCCCACGCTCACACTTACTCCCTAAAAATGGCGCGCCCACCTCTACAATAAGGAATTTACCGGTATGACAAAAAAAACGTTTCACATGGTCTCACTCGGCTGCGCCAAAAACACAGTAGACTCAGATTCAATGGCCCAGCTCCTCATCGAAGGCGACTACGAGCCAGTCGAAAATCCCAAAAAAGCCAGTGTCCTCATCGTTAATACCTGCGGCTTTATCGGCCCCGCCAAAGAAGAATCGCTCAATACTCTCAAAGAACTCGCCGCCGCCAAACGTGGCAACCAGCTTCTCATCGCCGCCGGTTGCCTTACCCAGCGCTACGGCGTCGAAGTCGCCCGCCAGGTCCCCGGCATCGACGGCATCCTCGGCACCCGCCGCTGGATGGACATCCTGCAACTCGTCGAACAGCTCCGCTCCACTCCCCACCCCGAACCCCTCTACCACCTGCCCGAAGCCCCCACCGTCGGCGCCGACGAACGCGGCGCCATTCGCGCCAGCCTCAACGGTGGCAGCGCCTATCTCAAAGTCGCCGATGGCTGCCGCCGCCCCTGCGCCTTCTGCGCCATCCCGCTCATCAAAGGCACCGCCGTCAGCCGCCCCCTGCAAACCATTGTCGATGAAGCCCGCGAACTGCACGAAATGGGCGTCCGCGAACTGATCCTGATCGCCCAGGACACCACCGACTACGGCCACGACCTCGGCCTCAAAGAAGGCCTCGCCACCCTGCTCGAAACCCTCACCGACCAGGTTCCAGAAATGGACTGGATCCGCGTCATGTACTCCTACCCCGGCTACGTCACCGACCGCATGATCGAAGTCATGGCCAGCCGCAAACAAATTTTGCCCTACCTCGATATCCCCCTGCAGCACGCCCACCCCCACACCCTCGCGCGCATGAAGCGCCCCTCCAACATCGATTGGGTCCACAAAACCCTCGCCAAAATGCGCGCCAACATCCCCAATCTCGCCATTCGCACCACCTTCATTGTTGGCTACCCCGGCGAAACCGAAGAAGAGTTCCAGGCCCTCATGGACTTTGTGCAGGAAATCCGCTTCGACCGCGTCGGCGCCTTCCAATTCTCCTTTGAACCCGGCACCACCAGCGAACCCCTCGGCGACCCCGTCCCCCCCCAGGTCAAACAGGAACGCTGGGAACGCTTAATGGCCGCCCAGCAAAACATCTCACTTCAGATCAACCAGTCCTTTGTGGGAAAAACACTTGATATGCTCGTCGAAGGCCTCGACAAAAACCTCGCCATCGGGCGTTCCTACCGCGACGCCCCCGAAATCGACGGCCTCGTTTTCGCCGAAGGCCGCGCCGAAATCGGCGATATCGTTCAGGTCAAAATAACCGGCGCCCTCGCCTACGACCTCAGCGGCACCCTCCTCCCCCGCCTCATCAAGCTATAAACCCGCCCGTCCCCCCCCGTTTCTAAAAAGCCCGATAAAAAAAAAATTCCTGGCGCCCAATCGCCAGGAATTTTTACTATTCTATCCGCCTACAGCTGTCGGAACTTCAGTCGGCGTTTCAGTCGGCGGCACAATCACAACCGTCGGCACAATCACAACCGTTGGCACAATCACAGCCGTCGGCGGCACAATCACAGTCCCTAGCGTCGGAACCACAATCACAGGCACTGCCGTCGGCACTTCAGTCGGTGGGAAACATTCCAGATTCAATGAATTAAATTTAGAACCGTACTCACCATCCAGCGCCTTGATCGTCGACGCCTCAGTCCATAAATCCAGCGCCTTGCAGCGGTCACCCAGGCTGCCTGTCGCAGATACATCGTCGCCGTATTTCAACAGCGCCTCGTATAAGCGCTGCCCCGCCGTCATATTCGAGGCATCCCTCAGGTTGGGAGTGTACTGGTACACATCCCGGAATATATTCACAGCCTGCTTCCAATTCACCGTCCAAAACGACGCCCCGGCAATATACATACGCGAAGCGTTTCTTAACCCGTCCGCGTAACCATCCAGCGGTCCAAAACGCTCCGCGATGGTCAGATCATAAATACCGCCTTCCATATTGGTCGTCTTGTACACCCCACCCCCCATGATCTGATCCACACCCCGGTTGCGCAAAGCGCTGTAGTACATGCCGTCCACCAGGATGGCCTTATAAGTAGGGTCAGCCTTGCGTATCGAATCAAGCGACCCCATCAACCCGCTCCAATCCTGACCCTGAAGCTGCTGCTGAGCCTGGGCAAAAATCGCCTCCTGGCTGCGCAAATCAGGCGTTGGCGTAATCGTCGGCGTATTGGTCGGGATTGCCGTAGGCGTAATCGATTGCATCACCAACACCTCGGTCAGCTTTTCAGCCGCACCCGGGTAGTTGGAATCTTGCTTGATAATATATTGAAGTCGTTGGATCGCCACGCTGTAACGCCCGGCTTCAATATCCGGCTGAACCAGCGCAAATTGCTCACCCAGCTGTTTTGAGACCGTCGTGCTTTGCGCATTCACCCGCTCAAAAACGCCTTCGCCATAACCCGCCGTACCGCCCAGCCCTAGCGCGACAATTAACACCAGCAAGCTAATCCATAATCCTGCGCGGGAAGGCTTTTTATTAACCTGCCCGGGTTGTGTTTCTGATACATCATTTGGTTGAGTTTGTTCCGTCATGGTGCCAATTATACCTTATGCGTATTTATTCACAGTTACTTCAAAACGGTTTTTTCACCCCGCATGTTCCTGGCGGGCAAAATCATCCCGAATTTGGCCATTCGACGAATGAAAATCGGATGTTTATCTAGCCTGTGGAGTTTTTGCGCATGCTTTTGGCGCAAAACTCCACAAAAAATCTAGTTTCTCCCCCTTCCGATTTTGGAAGGGGGCCGGGAGGATGGTTACTAGCTGGCGGATAACTTCGCCGTGAGTAAATACCCTAATGCTTAGAGTTTAAACAACAGGCGCGCCTCAGACCAGACCACAGCCAGGGCCAGCAAACCGCCCGCCGCCATACCGATTAACGCAGTCACATAACCCGGCCCAGGCAAATAAACCGCCAGTCCATAAGTTACCCCACCGCTCAAAACTGCCGCCAGCAAACCCTTGCCAACCGCAGGCAGCACACTCACCCGCGGCGCGCCTCGCTGGTTTAGCCATATCAACAACAAAACCGCTTCCACGCTCAAAGACAATTCCGCCGCCGCGATCACCGGCGCGCCCGCCGACCTGAATAGCGTCACCCCGCTCACACCCACCACCACATACACCACCAGCCGCACCAACACCCCATACAAAGGCATCAACGGCTCCTTGCGTGCATAGAAAGTGCGCGCCAGCGTCTCCTGCGCCACATAACCAGCCAGCGTCAAAAGATAGATACGTGACGTTAAGGTCAGCAGATTTGTTCCAACCTCATCAAAACGAAAAGCCGCCGCCAGCAGCGGGCGCAGCCCCACCGCCATCACCACCGCCGCCGGGATCGCCAGCGACAACATCACCCGCAGCCCCTTCTCCACCGTCGACGAGAAAGTCGCCCAATCTTTCCTGGCAGCAAACTCCGCCAGCGAAGGCAGCAGCGCCGTCGCAATCGCCGTACCCAGCAAAGTCTCAGGCACCTGCATAATCATCCAGCCGTAGGTCAGCGAACTCACCGCCCCCACCTGGTCCAACCGCGAAGCAAAATTATCCCGCGCAATAAACATCAACTGGATCCCAAACATCGTCAGCAAACGCGGCGCAATCAACTTCAACGCCTCAATCAAACCCGAATCGCGGATATCCAGTGCAGGCGTCCACCTGAAGCGGTACATCACCAGCCCCGGAATTTGAATCCCCAGGTGCAGCGCCGCCCCCAAAATAACCCCGTACACCAACCCGTGCACACCCAGCCCCAGCGCCGGCAGAGTCACCGGCCCCAGCTGGTAAGGCACACTCGGAGAAAACACCAGCGCCCCAACGATCATCCCCACGTTATACAACGCCGGTGCCATCGCCGGAAAAAGAAAATGCTGGTTCGCCTGCAGCCCGGCCATCACCAGCCCGCTAACAGAAAAAATCAGTGTCCCAATCAGGTTCAGCCGCATCAGCTCAATCACCAACTGCTGTTGCTCCGGCCCAAACCCCGGCGCAATCCCAATCTGCGACCGCACAATTTGGCCCGCAAAAATCGCAATCAACACCGCCAGCAAAGCCGTCGCCATAAAAGCCACATTCGCCACCCGCGAAAACAGATCCCACGCCGCCGCCCGCCCGCGCGTAGTCAGGTACTCCGTCAGCAGCGGGATAAACGCCATCGCCAGCGCCCCCCCCGAAATCAACGCAAATAACAGATCAGGCAAATTATTGGCAACATTAAAAGCATCCAGCTCATTCGAAAGGCTGAACTGCCGCGCAATAATGATCGACCGCCCAAACGCCAGGACCTTATCAAGCAGAAAGAACCCCCCCAGCAAAAGCGAAGTGCGAGTAAGATGCGAAAGTTTTTTCATAGGATCAAAATTTGAATAATCACTCACAAAAAAGAAAATGCGCCCTGCGCAAACTTACAGCACCAACCACTCATCCCATTCAGAGACCCGCCAATCATACCAGATGCAGCCAGCCTTTGCTTTTCAAATATATTATCCTCCCGTACGGGCGCAGGGCCTGCGTCCGTCTAACCATCCCTCACCCTCCGTTTCATTCATCATCCTGGTAATCGCTGCCAGGAGTTCAGGCATGGTTTTTTGTGCCGAAAGCAAAATTCCGGCATGGTGAGGATAACGCCACGCAAGTTCAACAAAATCGCGCACATTAAATGTGAAAATTACCCGCCCCTGGGCGGTCGCCCCAAGTAGTTGAGCACTATCATCGGCATCAAGCGCCATCCATTCATTTGGCGTGCGCGTCACATCATGCCCCCACCTCACCAGTTCACGCTGCAACGTCTTCTTCGATGTGTCCGCGTCCAGATGCAAACGTGGCTTAGCCACGTTTCTGTTCCATTTCCTGCTCAGCCTGAAGATTGGCATCAATCTCAACGCGGTGCGCATCATAAAACGCCAGCGCCTCTCTTACCCGCGCAGGTTCCAACTCATACTCGTCCGCGATTTGTTCCAGCGACAACCCCTGTTTCCCATCCACCACAAGCGTTTGCACCCGCAGACCGGAACCGCGCAAAACAGGAGTCACGATCTCCGCCGCCCCCCGCCGGTACGTAATCCCCGGAAAGCGCGGATCATCCACCCCCTGACGCAGCGAAGCCACCTTATCTGCCACAGACCACATGATGAATTGATTAAGGGAAACTCCCTGCCGCGCAGCCCAATCTTCGGCTTCCTGTTTCAAATTTTTCGGTAAATTTAATGCATAACGAGTCATCAATCGCTCCTTGCGCCATGTTTCCAAATAAAGGCATCTAATAAACAATTATACATCTTATATGACATCTTATGCGATGTTAACCATATGATCTTCTGAAAGACCATTTTCATCACCATCCTATGCTCCCCTCCTAACCCACATCCCCAACATACAAAAATGCCGCAGATTTCATCAATCCGCGGCATCTCCACACTCTCTCAAACCACCAATAAACCTAATGCTCGTGATTCCCCGGCGCAAACTTCTCCGCATCCGGCAGTTTCCCCGCCAGGTTCTGCGGCTTATGGATTATCACCGGCAGACAGGATGGGCACAGGTAAAAAACCTCATCCCGGTACTCAAAAGTAAGCATCGGAATTTCATTGGAAGTGCGCCCGCAGTTCAAACAAGTTTTCTCAGCCATAGTATTCTCCTTAGCGAATAGATACACCACTATACCCGCTAAATCACCAAAAAACTGTGACTACCGTCACACCCGCTAAAACGTCCCCTTCAGCATCCCCCCATCCACCGGCAGCATCACACCCGTCAAATACGCCGCCGCCGGAGACACCAGGAAAGCCGCCACATTCGCAAACTCCTCCGGCGTAGCCATGCGCCCCAGCGGACTTTCGCTCGCCTGCTTCGCAAACTCCGCCTCCACACTCGAACCGTTCGCCTTCGCCCGCGCTTCCATTAACACACCCACCCGCTCCGTCTCCGTCCAACCCGGTAAAATCGAATTAAACCGGATACCCTCCTTACCCAACTCCAACGCCAGCGACTTCGTCAACCCAATCGTCGCCGCCCGTATCGAATTCGAAAGGATCAAATTCGGAATCGGCTGCTTCACCGAATACGAAGTCACCGTCAACACACTCGCCGCCCCCGACTTCCGCAAAAACGGCAACGCCGCCTTGATCAGGCGCACATTACTCATAAACGAAAGATCAATCGCCTTTTGCCAGGTTGCCTCATCAAAACTCTCAAAAGCCCCCGGCGGCGGCCCGCCCGCATTGCAGATCAAAATATCCAAACCGCCCAGCATCTCACACGCCTCACGCACCACCTTCTCAGCCGCCCCCGCCTCGCTCAAATCACCCGCCACCCCATACACCGGCAAATGCACCTCACTCGACAACTTCAACACCGCCGTCTGGATGCGCACCTCATCCCGGCCATTAATCGCCACCAGCGCCCCATCCATCGCCAGCGCCCGCGCCGTAGCATACCCCAACCCCCTTGAAGCCCCCGTCACCAACACACGCAAATTCTTCAATTTCAAGTCCATAATTGATTCTCCTCTTTATAAAGACCCTCGCCGTGCCTATTCTGGTCAATGCCACACAATAGACCACTTGCAAATATCAAATCCTGACCTTGAAATACTACTGGCTTATCGAATAACTGCCCGCTCATCGCGCAACGTTAAACTCATCACTGGCAGCTACGCCCCGTGAATAGAGCTTCAATACAATTGTACAGCCGCTTTAGCCCCATTTATTAATATCCCCGCAGCGTAGCGCAGTGGGATGGGGCGCTGTTCATAGCTCAGGGCTTAAGCGTAGCACCCTGTGGGTCAGCCCCGAGCGGACTTATGCAAACAGCCTAATAACCCACGTCCCTATCGAACATCCATCAAATATCGAGTGGTTGCAAACCGTTCATACCAAGAATCAACGAGACTTCGCTGCCATGATGCAGATCGTGTTCCATCACATGATAGATCACCCAACTGCGCGACACCTCGTGTATCTGACCATCCCATTCATCCGGGAACGTCTTGGCACAGTCAGCAGGCGTCCAGCGCTGCAAACGAGATTCGATGAATACCCACGTTTCATCCAGGCCGCGTACCAGTTCAGCCGCACTGCGGTCGGGTGAATCACGTTCGCCCCACAGCATATACTCATTCATCACTTTGTCGTCATCCTGTAGAGTACCGCTGAACCACCCTGCTCGGACCGAAATAATGTGCTGCATAATCTGCCCCAGAGGCCACATGCGCGGCGCGGGTTGCAGCAAAAATTGCTCATTCGTCAAACTGGCGATGCAGTTTTGTAGCTTTCCGTTATAGCCTCGCCAGTTCTCATAAATCACATCTAATGTCGATCGAGTATCCTGTTCCATCTATTCTCCTTGAGAGTCAATGCCCTCATTAGGAGCAAGTCGGATCGAGAGCGGCATTGCAATACCCATTATGGGCAAATCCACACTAGACCTCTTGCAAATGTCAAATCCTGACCTTAAAATACTGCCGGCTTATCCAATAACTGCCCACTCTTCGCGCAATGTCAAAACTCATCACTGGCAGCTACGCCCCTTTCCACTCCGCTAAATCCGTAGTCCGCAATCAGCCTTCAAAACACCACACATAAAATATTTATTTGCGTCTATCTTACAGCGATTTACCTTTTTGCCCTTTGGATTTACAATGTTTTTAATGGACACAGAAACCGCCTACAACCTCGCACTCGACTACCTCTACAGCTTTGTCGATTATAGCCTGAAACATTCCTCAGAGCTTGCCAAAGCTGATTTTAACCTCGGCCGCATGCGCGACCTCATGGCCGCCCTCGGCAACCCGCAAGACACCTACCCCACCATCCACATCGCCGGTACCAAAGGCAAAGGCTCCACCTCCGCCTTCTGCGCCTCCGCCCTGCAAACCTCCGGCCGCAAAGTCGGGCTCTACACCTCCCCCCACCTGCAAGACTACGCCGAACGCATCCAGATCAACGGCACCCCCATCCCCCACACCCAACTCATCGAACTCGTCGACCTCATCAAACCCGCTGTCGCCAGCATCCCCCTCCTCACCACTTTCGAGATCACCACCGCCCTCGCCTTCATGCACTTCGCCCGCCAGCACGTCGATGCCGCCGTCATCGAAGTCGGCCTCGGCGGCCGCCTCGACGCCACCAACATCCTCCACCCGCGCGTCTCAGTCATCACCTCCCTTTCATACGACCATACCGCCGTCCTCGGCAACACCCTCACCCTCATCGCAGGCGAAAAAGCCGGCATCATCAAACCCGGCGTACCCGTCGTCTCCTCCCCCCAAACAGACGAAGCCCTCACCGTCCTCCAAAAAATCGCCGCCGAACGCGGCTGCCAGCTCACCCTCGTCGGACGCGACCTGCCCTACCGCCCC
>Ga0105047_10018643_pt1 | contig 10744 bp, 8 predicted proteins | sample MAT04_FD_78384 | JGI IMG/M metagenome (GOLD analysis project Ga0105047, IMG submission 78384) | Freshwater microbial communities from Lake Fryxell liftoff mats and glacier meltwater in Antarctica - MAT-04 (megahit assembly) | ecosystem: Environmental > Aquatic > Freshwater > Ice > Liftoff...
ACGCCGCGGTGCGATACAACATCCCGTGGTGCAGTGTCGGACTGCCGAGAAGCAGCGCGCGGCTGTCGAGCAGGTGGCGCGTGATGTGCGCGAGCGGGGTGGCAGTGATGTCGAACAGCTGCACCTCGACTCCGGCGCGCGTGGCACCGTCGGCGATCTCGCGGGCGAGAATGTCGGTCGAGCCCCACATGGTGGAGTACGCGACGACGAGTTTGTCCTCGGTCTCCCCTGCTGTGAGGCGGTCGTAGGCGTCGATGACGGTTGGGACGGAGTCGTGCCGCCAGATCACGCCGTGGCTCGGAGCGATCGTGTCGCACAGCCAGCCGTTCTCGACGACCTTGGACACAGCTTTGGCGACCTGCGCGCCCAGGGGCATGAGGATGTTGGCGTAGTAGTCGGTCAGCTCCTCGACAGCGAAGGTCAGTCCGACCTCGTCGGCGAATCTGGCGGAGGAGGCGATGTGCTGACCAAACGCGTCGTTGGGCATCAGCGTGCACGACTCGGCGCAGTAGGTGAACATCGAGTCGGGCCAGTGGACCATCGGCATCGGCATGAACTGCAGCGTCTTGCCGCCGAGGTCGATGACGTCGTCGGCACCGACGGCCGAGACCTGCGATGCGATGTCGTCGCCGTGGTAGCCGGAGATGCCGCGCACGCCACCTGCGCTCGCCACGACCTTCGCCTGCGGCAACGCCTCCATGACCGCGCGAAGACCGCCATTATGGTCGGGTTCGACGTGGTTGACCACGATGTAGTCGATCTTCTCGAGCGACACCACGTCAGCGCAGCGCTCGAGCAGCTCGGGCACGAACGACAGCTTAACGGTGTCGATAAGCGCGATGTGATCGTCGCCCACGACGAGATAGGCGTTGTAGGTGGTGCCGTGCGGCGTCTCGTAGCCGTGGAAATCCCGCAGGTTCCAGTCGATTACGCCGACCCAATGGATCCGATCAGAAACGGGAACTGATTTCATCGCGCAGGTCCTTCCCTCGATGCAGGCTCACAGTGGTGTGTACCCGAGACGAGCCCGCGACCGCGCGCCCGAATAGCGCGCTATGAGTTGCGCTTGATGAAGAAGTCGGCCATCGAGGCCAAAAGATCGCGCGCCTTGGTCTTGGGCAGGTTGGCCTCCAGCGCGGACTTGGCATTGAGCACCAACGACTCGGCGTACTCGTTGGCGAACTCGATCGAGCCCGCCTCGTTCATGATGGCGACCGCTTCATCGAGCACCGCCGTGTCCGTCTCACGTGCCGAGAAGATCTCGAGCAGCCGGTCGCGGTACGCGGAGTTGTGCAGCGCGTGGACCGCGACGAGCGTGCGCTTGCCCTCGGTGATGTCGCTGCGGAAGTCCTTCTTGGTTGCCTCGCGGGTACCCACGAGGTTCAGCACATCGTCCTGAATCTGGAATGCGAGACCGGTACTCATGCCAAAGCCGCGCAGCGTTGCGATCTGCTGCTCCGTGCCGCCGCCGATAATCGCACCGACCGCGAGCGGAACCGCGCCGGAGTAGTAGGCCGTTTTGTGGTTCGCCATGAGCAGGTAGTCCTCGACCGAGAGGTCGAAGCGGTTGTCGCGTGCCCAGCCGATGTCGAGTGCCTGGCCCTCGATGGTGCGCGTGGTCATCTCGACGAGTTCGTGCAGCACGCGGAGCTTGGTCGCGTCGTCGAGGCCGGGGTCGTCGACGACGGTACCGGTGACGAGCGAGAGCGCGAGGTCGCCGGCGTTGATGGCCAGGCCCTCACCCTCGCGGATGTGGAGGCAGGGTTCTCCTCGGCGGGTCTGGGAGGCGTCTTCGATGTCGTCGTGGATGAGTGCCGCGGTGTGGAAGTGCTCGATGGCGGCGGCTGCCGGCCACGCCTGTTTGGGGTCGCCGCCGACGGCCTCGGTCGCCAGCAGGCAGATGAGCGGGCGGTGACGCTTGCCGGCGTTCTCGGAGAACTGCGCGAGCGGCCCGTAAAGGTAGCGTTTCATGTCGGGATGGGTTCCGTCGACAAAGAATCCGCCGAGGTAGTCATCAAACTTCTTGGAGTTGAGTTTGAGGTAGAGCTCGAAGCCGATCATGACCCTCCCAAGAAGGACCGCGATAGCAGTCTGGCGAGTTTCGCTCATGCGAGGATTCGCCCTGAGGGCGCCCATCGCGCGGTTCGCGGGTAATGGTAGCAGACGCGATGCGCAGAGACGCGGGAGTTCTTCCTATTCTGATGCGGTTGAGGGACTGCCACTCGCGGTCTCGGTGTTGCAGTGCGATGCCAAGATATGGTTTGGTGCACCTAAGCACGTTACGCCGAATCGTAAGGGGGCCGTACAATGGAACAGACTACTGCTCTGAACGCACCGGAAGCGGCGGGGATCCTTGCAGCATCGGGGACGTCGTCCTTCATCGGACTCGTCTTCGCCCTGCTCGTGATCGTCGCGCTCTGGAAGATCTTCTCCAAGGCTGGAGAAGAAGGATGGAAGTCGATCATCCCGATCTACAACACAATCGTTCTGCTGAAGATCGTTGGCCGCCCGTGGTGGTGGCTCCTGCTCATGCTGATTCCGTTCGTGAACTTTATCGTGCTGATCATCGTCATGAACGACCTGTCCAAGGCGTTCGGCCACGGTCTCGGCTTCGCGCTCGGCCTGATCTTCCTGAGCCCGATCTTCTTCCTGATCCTTGGCTTTGGCGGATCGCGCTACCTTCTTGGGACATCGGCTGCCGCTCCGGCCGCTGACATGCCGCCGACCGCACCGCCTGCGCCTCCTGCGCCGCCCGCGATCTAGCATCGCTTCATGCTCGACGCATAAGCGCCGCTCCGGCAATCAGCCGAGGCGGCGCTTTGTTGTGGTCAGTGCGCCATGAAGCGGTGAGTCCGTCCCGCAGTCTGCGATGACGCGTCCCGTCTACGGAAGCAGCATCCAGCCCCATACGGTGCCGCCACCGTAGATGACCAGGAAGGCGACGTGCTTGATGATGAGCGCGCGGCGCTTCTCGGCAAGTTCGGCAGAAGGCGTGGTGGCGCGCCAGTAGATGAGGCGCAGGGCGCCGGTCAAGGTGACGACCACCAGCGCCGCGATGAGCAGCCAGAAGACCAGCAGCATCGCGTCGCCAACAGCTGCAGCGGCCTCGGAGGGCATGCCGGCGAGCTCGCGATTGAGCGCCCACAGCACCATGAGGCAGGCGGCCCAGGTGCCGGTCGCCATGTCGTGCAAGAAGTTGTTGGTGATGCGAACGTAAGCGTTATCGAGCATCGTCGCGGAAGCCCTTCTCAAGAAAGACGCCATCTGCCGAGAAACGACGGCGATACGTCAGCACCAGTGCCATGACGCTGCCGAGCGCTGTCGCAGCAGCGACCATGAGCATCACTACGATCTGATAGCCGGTCGCGGTCACGGGGTCCGCTCCGGCGAGAATCTGGCCAGACATCATTCCGGGGATGAAGACGATGCCGGCGGCGGCCATCGAGTTGATGGTGGGGATGAGACCGGCGCGCAGGGCGTCTCGGATGGCGGGGTGGGCGGCTTCCCACGGCGTCGCGCCCAAAGCGGTGAGCGCCAGGACCTCGTCTTCTCGGCGATCAAGGTCGGCGAACATGCGCTCGAGCGCCAGCGCAATTCCGTTCATCGAGTTGCCGATGACCATGCCGGCGAGCGGGATCACGTACTGCGGCAGGTACCACGGTTCGACCTGAATGATGACGCCCGTGACCGAGAAGGTGATGAGGAACCCGGTCAGCGCCATCGAGACGAACGCGCTGCCAAAGATGCCGGGCGGCGCGTCAGGACTGCGCTTGACCAGGATGCGAGCAGCGGCCAGCACCATGAGCAGCACCAAACCCACCACCAGCCACGGCGAGTCGATACCGAAGACCAAGCGCAGCACGAAACCAAGCGCGAGCAGTTGCACGTACGTGCGCACAGTCGCGATCGCGAGGTCCTTGGTGATGCCGAGCGAGAGCCGGATCGACAGCACGCCGACGAATACGACGAACAGCGTGGCCGTCGCGAGCTGCCACGGGCCGATGAGGATGACGCCGCCGACGGTGTCGGTCACAGCGACACCTCCCCGAACTCCGGCTCGGGGACGCCGGCGGGGAGAGCGTCGAGAGTGCCACCTTCGAGCACGTAGCGCTGGGTGGCCAGCCCGTCGCTGCGGTGGTGACGGACACGAGCTATTGCACCGCCGGCTTCGACGAAGTCACGGAGCAGGGCGCCGACCGCGTCGGAGGACGCATCGTCGAGCGCGGCGTCGGGCTCGTCGAGTAGCAGCACGCGCGGACCGGTGAGCAGCACGCGCAGCAACGCGACGCGAGCCTGCTGGCCCACGCTGAGCCGCGCGGCATCGCGATCGAGCGCGACGTCATCGAGTCCGACGCTCACCAGCGCGGCGGCCAGAACCTCGTCGGTGGGCGGCTGCTGGCCGTGCCTCTCTTTGAGCGTCCAGGGGACCCGCAGGTTCTCTGCAACGCTGCCCGAGAAGATCGCCGGCTTCTGCGGTAGCAGCGCGACTGCGGCGCGCCACGCGGTAGGCGTGATGTTCTCTGCGGGAACGGATCCGAGGGTGAGCGAGCCGGTCACCTCGGGCAGCAGGCGAGCCAGGGCGCGCAGGAGCGTGGTCTTGCCAGAGCCGGATGGACCGGTGATATCGGCGATGGAGCCGGGCGCGAGGGCGAGCGAGACGCCATCGAGCACGCGCGCGTTGCGACCGTCGACGCGCAGGAGCGCGACGAGATCACGGGCGACAAGCAGCGCGGTCTGGGCCATGCGGGCAGGGCTCCTCGGCGGGTATGGTCGGGTGAGTCCATGTTACCGCACGCAGCGGGTCACAGCCGATTCGGCTACGGGTTCAACAGGTTACGGAAGCTCGTCTCTTGGGCGGCTGGTACGACCGGGGTACCGCCGATCACCCATCCATCGCTGATCGAGAGTTTATTGGTTTTGATGAACGCCTTGGAGGTCGACTGGATGGCGCTCGACGAGTCGGTGAAGAGCATCACGCCGCCTACTCGGCCCAGGAACGCTCCGCCCGTCAGCGCGTCGGGCAGCGTCGCGGCCAGTGCCGTGTCCTGCAGGCTCGTCCACATGCGCGCCGGAGCAGTGGCGTAGACAGCGATCTGAGTTGCGGCGGTGTAGCGGTTCCAGCTCGTCGTCAGGCGCGTCGCACCGGCCGCAGGAACGGAACCGATGTAGGTTGCCGAGGACGCCGCATAGCGCGGCTTTGTCTTCAGGTCCGCGCTGCCGAGCACGCGGGCCACAGACCTGGGGATACTCTTCTTCTTGACCGAGAGCATCGGCATTTTCTGGGCGTAGGCGACCGGGGACGCGGCGAGCGCATCGTAGAACGCCGCGGGATTATCGGCCGCGATCAGGATGAAGCCTTGGATGGCGCCGGTGCCCTCGATGCTCACGATGCGGTTGGCTATGGCGGCCGAGGTCTCGTAGCGATCGCGTCCTGCGACGCGGTCCTTGACCTGGCTCACGCCCGGAATCTTCTTGATATCGTTCCAACGCGCGTCCGGCACGACGGCCGTGCTGCCGACGATGTGTATCCTGACGCCGGGGTTCTTGAGGGCGATCTCGGTGATGATGTTCTTGGTGGCGCTCGGCACCCTCGCAATCTGCACGGTGAGGACAGGGGACTCGTAGAGGCCCGCCAGACCTGCCGCGGTGACCGGGTCGGCTTCCTTGCCGGGCTCACCGTTGGCGATGACGATGTGCTTGACGCCCGCCCATGCCCTGGTGCCGTTGGGATCCCAGCCCTTGCGGGCGAGTGCCGCGGCTGTGGCGTAGCGGTCGTTGCCGGAGAGGCGGACAACCGGGCGGGTGGCGACTTCGAATATCGCCGCGACGGCTAGGTCAGCTTGCACATTCGCGTCGGTGCGCGGGTTGATTGCAGAACCGTCAGACCATTGCTTGAACCGATATCCGGCAGTAGGACTGGCTGTCACAGCGGTGCCATTGGCGCCGTAGTCAACCACCTGGATGGCCGACCCGTCGATCGACCCACCGCTCCCGGCTGTGTACGTCAAGGTATGGGTGTCGATGGCGAAGGTCGCGCCGATTGTGTGGTCCGCAGTCACGTTGACGAACGTCACCGTCGAGCTGGCACCGATCGAGACGCCATCCGTCGTCACATCGGAGATATGATAGCCGAGAGCGGCGGTGATGGTGAACGTCACGCCATCGCCACTAGTCACCGTCCGCTGATCACCCGGCCAGATCGTCCCGTGTAATCCGGCGGTGGGAGTGACGGTGAAGGTCCCCGCCGGCTTGACGACGAACGTCGCGCTGAGGGTGTGGGTCGCGGTGACGTTGGTAAACGTGTAGCTCGCAACCGCACCAACTGAGAGTCCATCGACCAGAACGTCTGCAATCTGGTAACCGGTCGCGGGCGAGATGCTGAACGTCTTGCTCGCGCCGTAGTCGACCGTCTGCTGCGTGGCCGGTGAGACCGTGCCGTTTGGACCGGCGGTCGGCGTGATGGTGTAGATGTTGATCGCGAACGTTGCACTGATGGTGTGGGTCGCGGTGACCGCGGCGAAGGCATAGCTGGCAACGGCCCCGACCGAGACGCCGTCAATAAGAACGTCCGCAACGTGGTAGCCGGTGCTCGGCGTGATGGTGAACGTCTTGTTCGCGCCGTGGTCGACGGTCTGCGCGATGCTCGGCGAGATCACGCCGTTGGGACCGGCGGTCGGCATGATGGTGTAGGTCTTAACCGCGAACGTAGCACTGATAGTCTGGTTGGAGGTCACATTGGTGAAGGTCACTGACTCGCTCGCACCGATCGAGACACCATTCTTGATGACGTTGGCGACCTGGTGGCCGGGCGCGGGCACGACGGTGAACGTCTTGTCGGCTCCGCCGATGACAAGCTGAAGGGTACTCGGTGAAATCGTGCCGTTGGCACCCGCCGAGGGCGTGATCGTGTACGACAGGCTGGTCGTGGACTGCCCCACGGCATCGGTGGCGCGTGCAAAGACATCGTAGGAGTGAGAACCGACCTGCGTGAGATCGGGCGCCCAGTTCCAGGCCCAAGTATCCCAGCCGTTGACTGTGGATGCGGGGTTCCAGAACGGCGGCGCGGCAACCCACCCGATGTCCGGATTCCAGTACTTGCCGTCGTCGCGCAGAATCGACACATCAACGGATGCCACGCCTGCTCCGACATCCGAGGAGGTCCCCGCAACGAGTCGCGTGGTGGGAGATGCGGAGTCGTACGTGACAGGCGAGGTCAACGACACCTTTGGCGGTGTCGCCGTCGTCCACGTCCAAGTTGCTCCGCCATCGCTGGTGCGACCGATGGTCTCACCGTCCCCCACGACAATCCACTTGGTTGCTGTGATCATGGAGATCGAGCCGTACTGACCAGCAACAGGTCCTTCTTTGAAGCTCCACGTCGCCCCGCCGTCGGTGCTCGACTGAATCGCGACCTTGCCTCCCAGCGACTTACCCACTGCGGTGATGAGCGAAGTGCCATAGGCATCAATCCCGTACAGTGTTACCGGTCTGTTTGGAGGGATTGGACTCTGCGTGACCGCCGACCATGTGCTCCCGTTGGTGGTCTGGAGCACCGTGCGTCCGGCAGTCCCTATCGCGTACGCGTGCGTCGGATCGGTTACAACGATGTCCCGCATGCGGCTGGTTACGCCGCTCGCGGTCTGAGTGGTCCACGTCGACCCACCATTCGAGGTTTTGTAGATTAGGAGACGCTTGAGCGGGACAGCATCGGCAACAGTGCTGAACTCGGAGCCTACCGCCCAACCGGTCATGCCGTCGGGCGCGAACGCAACCGCGTCCATCTCGGCGTTGGAATCTGCCCCCGGAATCACGTCGCCAGAGATCGGATCAAAGGTATCGGGATAGAGCGGACCCTCGAAACGCCGGGTCCAACCAGAGATCCCGTCGGCGCTGGCGTAGATCAGACCCACATCTCCGTCGCTCGTATTGTCGCGCTTACCCGCCGCAACGTAGCCGATCGAACTCATGGCGATGTCTGAAAAGCTCGTGCTCGCACCCACGATGGGGGTGTTTCGCGACCACGTAGTGCCGGTGTTATCTGTGGACAACACCATGTCGTCGTAGTAGCTCGCTGCCCGGGCACTCGAGAGGCCATTGACCGCAAGACTGATCGGCGAGCTCTGCCCGGTCGGTGTCGCGTGCCACGTGGCTCCGCCATCATTGCTCGCCGACATGAAACCGCTGCGAGGGTTGTTGCCATACCACCCGCCGAGATACCCATGGGTGGTGTCGGAGAAATCGACCGTGCCGAGGTACGAAGCACCGAACGCCGGCACTGCCGAGAACACAAACATGGAGGCCGCTACGGCCAAGAGAATCCTGCGAGTCGATCGCATGTACAACCGCCTTACCCGTGATAGGTCGCGAAGACCGCATCGCAAGCGTTGTCCGGCGCCGACGATGGGAGTCGATTCTAGCACCGCGGAGGACGGAACCTTCTCGGCGAGGATGTGACTGCAACACTTGTGCCGCCTTGCGGTGAGCCTGCCGCCTACGACCAGCTCTCCTTGTGGACGAACTCGGGGTTGTAGCGGTCTACATCGGCACCCGCGCCCTCCGGCACTCCGACGGCGACGAGGCAGAGCACGCGCATGTCGTCTGCCACTCCGAGGAGCTTGGCCACGGCGGCCTCCCTGTCGGTTTCAGGAAACACTCCGATCCAGCAGGTTCCCAGGCCGCTGGCGTGAGCGGCGAGCAGCATGTTCTGCGTCGCTGCTGAGCAGTCCATCGTCCAGCGGTTGGGGGCCTTTGCTGATGTCGGATGCGCCAGCACGGCGATAGCGACGGACGCACGCCCGACAGGCCCGGCGTACGGCGAGATCTCAGAAAGTTTCGCGCGCATCTCGGCATCGCGAACGACTACGAAGCGCCACGGCTGCTCGTTCATCGCCGACGGCGCGGCCATCGCGGCGCGCAGGAGGCGATCGACCTGCGCTTCGCTGACGGTCGTGTCGGCGAAGCGACGAACGCTACGACGGGTGTGAATGGCGTTGATGACGTCCATGCGGTGCCTCCGGTCAGACGGTCTTGGGCGCGTCGGCCTGCGGCGCGGTGTCGGGTGCAGCGTCGGGCGTGGATACGTCGTGCTCACGGGCCGCCACACGACGGCCATCTCGGCGAATCACGGGACTGGTGCCGAACAAGAGGTCGTTCTCGAAGGATACGCGTTCCAAAATGATCAGCTCTCGGGCGAGCTGGTCGACGTTCATGCGGACCTCGGGCGAGTCGATGGTGAGATCGTGCAGGTCCACGCCCTCGAGCTTGCCCTTCTTCTTGGCGTGCACGTAGGTCTTGAGCATTGAACTGCGGATCCGCGCCTTGGTAGACGGCTTCCTGAGTGCATCGAGCATGCGGGTGCGCAGCGCCTCAAGCTCCTCGGCGGGTGCGCGCTTGGGGAGCGCGGCCAGTGAGCGGCCGATGTCGTCGGCGACGGGGCGAGCGGTCTCCTGGATGACGAACTTCACCACGTGCCAGGCGTCGTACAGGTCACGGGCCGAGGAGACCTCGCGCCCACGCAGCCACAGCCACGCGTGCAAACGGCGGCGCGCGTCCCACCACATGAGCGAGTTCGAGAGCGCCTCGTCTGAGATGAGGAACAGGCCGCTGTCGGCGAGCATCGCACCAAAGACGCCGGCGCCCAGCTGCTCGGTGCGGCGTTTGCCGACGCGCGCCTTGGCCAGACCGCACGTGGGCGACGCCTCCTTGGCGATGAACGCCACGACACCGGCGCGCTCAATCGCCGCCATCGCATCGCGCGAACCGGCGACGACCCGCGCGGTGACGTCGTTGTTGCGACGGTCTCGAACGGTCGCGGTGCCAGCGAGCACCTCGGCTCCGGTGCCGGTCAGGTGGATCGGCGCACGCGGAACGCCGAGTCCCGCGAGGCATTCGGGACAGACGGGCGTGAAGACGAAGTCGGAGCGTTCACGTCCCACGATCGCCAGCGCGTCGAATGCGTGCCCGTTGTAGCGAACCGGGCAGTTGAAGGCGCATGCGCTGATGCCGATGGGTACCTTAGTGGTGATGATCGCAGCCACGACGCCGCCCCTCCGCAGATGTTGGGTATCTCGCAGCGCAGAATCATCGCCGCACTCCGAGTATGTACCCGAGCCCGAGTCAGGAGCCGCACCTTCATGCCACGCACCGCGATCGCCTGGTTCCGACGCGACCTCAGACTCGCCGATAACCCCGCGCTCACCTACGCCGTCAAGCACGCCAGCGCGGTGGTGCCGGTGCACGTGGCCGCCAACCCGACCGGCTTGTTCGCCCCGGGAGCCGTCTCGCGAGCTTGGCTCGAGCGCTCGCTCTGTGCGCTCGACGCCTCACTCGCCGCGCTCGGTTCAGGCCTCGCGCAACGCCCGGGCCCTTCGGCCGGAATGCTGCCGGCGTTCGCCGCCGCTCACGGCGCCACCCTCGTGACCTGCACCCGAGAGTGGTCCCCCGCCGGCCTGGCCGAGGAGGCCGCGGTCCGCGAGACCCTAGCCGCGGCCGGGGTTGAGCTGTTTGTCGCCGAGAGCCAGCTGTTGGTGGAACCCGGCCGCCTGCGAACCGGTGGCGGCACGCCATACTCGGTGTTCACGCCGTTCTCGCGGGCGTGGGCCGCAGCCTGGGCGCCGAGCGACCCGCTGCCGGAACCGGAGCGAATCCCAGGCGCGGCGCGGGCGGAAGGCGGCGGCCCTGAGCGCAGCGCAATCTCCCTGCCCCACAGCCTCGACGGTTGGTGGACGCCGGGAGAGCTAGGTGC